>Ga0105050_10006970_pt1 | contig 13759 bp, 4 predicted proteins | sample FRY01_FD_78088 | JGI IMG/M metagenome (GOLD analysis project Ga0105050, IMG submission 78088) | Freshwater microbial communities from Lake Fryxell liftoff mats and glacier meltwater in Antarctica - FRY-01 | ecosystem: Environmental > Aquatic > Freshwater > Ice > Glacier meltwater ... | reverse complement strand
GCCGGAGGATTTTCCCGATGCCCCGCCCTGCGTCGCCCATCGCTCTTTCGTTCGAAGACCGCCTTGAGTTGGAACGACTGATCCGCGCCGCGTCCACCCCGCAGCAGACCGCTCAGCGCGCGCGGATGATCATCATGGCGGCCGCAGGCCTTGGGGTTGGAGAAACCGCCCGCATCCTCGACGTCTGGCGCAAGGGCGTCAGCCGTGGCGAGGCTGCATCTCCTGGTTCACCATTCAACCTGCCTCCTCGCCACCGAGGCGCTCCGCCTGGGCGCGGGGGAGCATCGAGGGAAGGAAGTCTCTGCCAAGGTCGCCAATTTGCGCACGGCCCGCTCTGCCACGCCAGCGCGCGACGTAGGATTCCTTGTATCCGATCAGGATGCCGTCACCCTCTGCTTCGGCACCCGGGGGCAGCACCAGCGTGGCGACGAACTCCTCCTTGTGCTCGCTGGTGCCGATCGTTCGCCAACGGCCGGTTCGACCGGGGTAGCGGGGTGGGCGCCCGCGCCCCTCATCCTCGTCATCGCCACCAAGACTAGCGGCAGAAGCCGACAAGCCGAGACCATCGAGCGACTGGCGCAGTTGTCGGCGCATTGCCAAGGCCACCAGTTCGGCAGCTTGCGTATCGTCCCAGCCGGCACCGTCTTCGACCGGGTCGACAACGTGCATCTCGGGCGTGTGAAAGCCACCATTGATAGGACCCTGCGTCCACCACCCGGTACCGATGGCCCAGTTCTTCGATTGCATTTGGGTCGGACCGGACGGGCGCATGCGCCATATCTCCATGCGCTTCACCTGCGCGCTGGCCGTTGTCATCGCGCCCTTGAGTCCAGACCTGGTGAAGGAGCCTTTCGCTTCCAGAAATCCCGCTGGCGGGCCCGATGTCGATGGTCCAAACCACACCCAGTCTGGCATGTCGCCGTTGCCGGCTGACACGCGCTTCGCGCGAAAGCGGGCTCCGGTGCTTGTCTTGAATTCCAGGTCAGCCCTGTCGATCGCGATGCAGCTCGTGATGCCAAGGTGTTGGTGGGCAAACCAGCGGGCCATGAACCGGCCCAGCAGGGCAGACATCGAACGGCGGATTTCCCGACCGACCCCTGGCCCGCGCCCCAACCATTGCAGCTGAGAGCTGCCGGGATTCAGGAGACTGTCCAGAAAGACGCAAAGACCGAGATGCGACGGCAGATTCTGGCTCAGTTCAAGGGCTGCGGCCTGGGCCAGATCATTCAAATTGACAGGATGAGCCAGACTGGACGGCAGGCCGGCCACCGGCGGCGCGACCGTCAAGTCCAGTGTTCGGACGGCCGACCCGGTGATCACGCTTGACACGCCTTGAACATTCCGTCGGTGGAGAGACGGTCCCAGGCGGCGAGGACGAGGCGGGCCGTCCGGTATTCGCCGAACTCCCGGCGCTCGGCGCGCTGCAAGGCGCCGAAGGTCTCGAAGTCGCAATCCGGGCCAAGGATGTCTCTTGGATCAAGCATGTAACGCATTTCGTCGATCGTCAGCCCGAATAGATCGCGGGCCACCAGCACGTCCAATTCGACGCGAAGCTGTTCTCGCCGAGCAGCGTCTTCAGCTGGCGCGTCATGAGCAGGGTCCAGGCCGAGCATCGGGGCAGTCGACTGCCAGAACGCCGCCATTTCAGGCCCTGTCGCTGAAAGAATCAGCGCGCGGCGTGCAATGGCGGTCTCCAAGGCGGTGCCCCCGAAGATACGGGGGAGCGGAAGGCTATCCATCACCGTAAAGGACAACTTCAGCGACACCTTCTTTCGGGCGACATAGTCCAGCGCAAGAGAATTGGCCACGCCCAACCACAGAAGGCTCAGCAGATAGTCATCTTGATTGAAGGTGATGGTTGGAATTTTGTCGCCGCACACCACTCCAGTCGGAATCATCGCCGCCATCAATGTGCGCTGATTGAGTGGATTTGCTATATCGCAAAATCCGATCCGATATCTCCACATCCTATCGCCAATTTTGGGAGGTATGTTGGCAGTGAGCAATCTCCATTGCGGTCTAATGCACTTTTCTGGCGCCCCGAACTGTATTGCCTGCCAAACGGTCTTGCGCCCATGCCCAGATACATAAACTGCCGCGCGATGGTCAAAAGCGGATACCATGCTCCCCTGGTAGAGTGGCACGCCGCTTGGGTCGTTCCCGAAATCCTCGCGGTCGTTCCCCATATGAACTTCGGCCATATACCGACGAGTGGGCGCGTCGGGCAGATCATCGCCGAATTTCGGCAACCTAGTGTAGATCTTTTGGACGATTGCGATGTCGGCCGGGTGAGCAATATCAGAAATTGCCAGCGCATCCGGACTGAATTCACGTATCAAGTTGATAGGCATCGAAATTGGGAGCCCGGATTGCAAATTCGCAAGCTTTTCAATCGTATTAATTCCAAACGACATCGGAATAGATGCGGTTGCGGCGCCTTTTTCTGCAACGTAAAGAGCGAAATTGGTTTGTCCGTGGACGCTGGAGAACCAAATTCTGTTAGTATTATTAAATTCAATGAGCGCACGCAGAGCAAATGAATTCAGCATTTCACTGCGGATCGCAGCGGCGTTGGAGCCATTAAACAGATTCTCTGGGAGAAGTTGGGCCGCGAAGCCTCCATGCCGAACAGTGGCCAGCGCAACCTCACAGAACATCCGCCAGACGTTGAAGTCGCCCTTCCCGAGGCTGCCCGTGGCGAATAGGCGATACCGCCCGCTCTTCCGCATGAACGTGGCAGCCCGATAGAGGAAGTCGCAATGGGTCTCCCACGCAGCGCGAATTGTCGGGGTCTCGCAAATTTCAGCGATTCGTGCAGCCTGTGGCTCGGGCGCCATTTCCGCGATCGACGGATCATAGGGCGCGAACCACTCCTTCGCGTCGGGACTCATCGTCTCCCAGGGTGGGTTGCCGAGAACGACGTCGAACCCACCTTGTGCTGCGGGCTCGGGGAACTCCAGCGGCCAGTGGAAGAAACGCAGCCGCCCGGCAATCTCCGCGACGGCCCCGATGAGCGGGCCGTAGGCTGACGACGGCGCGCGCAGATAGGCCCACAACATGTCGGTCGTCGGCACGAGGTCCCGTCCAGGCCGATCGGGGCGCTGCGTGCGGGGCAGGAAGAACGCGGCGGTCCAGATGTCGCAGGCCACCCGCAAATCGTAACCTGCCGCGCCTTGTTCGACGTCCAGGAGTGAGCGGCGCTTGGCCTCTACCTGCTCCACCGTGTCCTCTGGTGCATCAGTCAGGGCGGCAATAGCGGCAGCCAAGTTCGGCGGCATGATGACCACCGGGAGTCGCAGTTGCCCGGTATCTCCCCGCCTCCCGTCGCGCTCATCCCGGTTACGTCGCTTGATGTCGCGCGTGTATGCCTTGTCGTCTGTATCGAACTCGGTAAATGCGTCGTCAGGAATCCCAGCCTTCAGAACGGCCAGATCAGCAACGCCGATCAGGCTGTCGCCACATTTGATGTGCGCGTCGAGAAAAGAGAGGGGTTTTCCAGGCTCGATGGCCTCGATCCAAAGCGCCGTCTTGCACAACTCGACCGATAGCGGGTTGCGGTCGACGCCGAAAATACAGCGGCGCACAACTTCTCGCAGGGCATGGCGACGCACCGCTTCGTCGGGCAGATCGCCGTCAACGTCGAGGCGGGCCACGGCATCGGCAAGGTGCCGGGCAGCACCAAGGAGGAAATGTCCCGATCCGCAGGCTGGGTCGAGCACCCGGAGGCGGAGAAGAGCACCGCGTGGGTCCGCCGGGTTGTCACGCATGGTCCTATCGATGACAGGGTCGAGGGCTAAGCGCAGGAGTTCCTGCACCAAAAGATCTGGGGTGTAGTACGAGCCAGAGAGCTTTCGTTCGCTGCCCCTGACGCCGCCGGCTACATCGTCGCCGATAAATCCGAAGCTCCACGGCCGGCTCTCGACCTGCACGACGGGGTGGAGTTCGAGCAGGCTTTCGTAGACCGAGCCAAGTTCCTCGGTGCCCATGTCGCGGTAATTGACGCGCTGGAGACTGCCGGCGTCGGAGAAGAAGGCGAGCGCGTGGATGGCGGCGAGGAGGCGGGTGTTGGGCAGGGCGGCGGCGTCAAGGTCCGGGCATTGTGCGGCGTCGAACAGGCCGCCAAGGGCGGGCAGGCCGAGCGGCGCGGCGCCGTGGGCGAGGGCACGGAATGTGACGGTCAGGCCGGTCCAGAGGTCGGCATGGCGGTCATAGTGGCGCTTGAGGCGGGCACGGTCGCGCAGGCGGCCGAGACCGTAGCCCTCGGCGTAGAGGGCGCGGGTCGTGGCGGTGGCTTCGGGCGGGTGCAGCAGGTCCCGCTCCTCGGCGGTGAAGAGGAAGAGGAAGCGGTAGACGAGGCGGAGGAGTTGCTGGTGCAGCACGGTGTCCGGCAGCGCCTTGCTCTCCAGGGCGGCGCGGAGGGCGGTGTTGTCGGGGTGCTCGACGAAGCCGGAGCCGAGTTCGCGGAGCGCGGTTGTGACGCCGGCGCGGAGCCGTTCCAGGGCGCGCTGGCCGGTCTTGGCGCCTTCGGCCCGCCAGCGTTCCAGCCAGCACCCACTGGCGCCGCCGGCCACGGGGGCGATGCGGGTGGCATTGGCGATGAGCCAGAGGGCGGCGAAGTCGGCATACAGGCCCTCCTCGAAGATGCGTTCGAGATCGGCTTCGACGAAAGCGGGACGGGTGAGGGAGGGATTGTCGCGGAGCAGGCGCAGTTTCGGGCCATTGGCGACGATGCCCCAGAGCGAGGCCGGGTCGGCGTTGAGGAATTCCTGCATCGCGGCGTGGGGCGCGCGGCGGCGGCCGTCATCGCCGAAGGTGGGGTAGGAGCGGTCGAGGTCGAAATCGGCGACGGTGAGGATCAGGGGCACGACGCCGCCATGGGCGCGGTGCGTGATCGGGAAGCGACGATCGCCGATGTGCGTCGCGCCGGTGACTTTGGCGAGGTCGGAATAGCCAAGAACCGTCTGCATGAGCCGTGTCAGCCAGCGGTCAACGCCGGTGCGGTACTTGTCGACATCGGTGCGTTGGCGATCGCGGCGGTATTCGTTCCACAAGGCCACGGCGGTCTTCCAGTGATGGCCGATCTGGTCGCGGACGCTATGGCCAGGTGGCACGCCGTAGTCTTCGGCGGATTGGCCCGGGGCCGACAAAGCGGCGACGCGTTGGAGGAATTCTGCGGGGAAGATACCGCCGACGATGCGCAGTGCGGTGAAGGCGGTTTCGACATTGGCTTTGCGCGGGCGGGTGATCGAAATGTTGGTGATCGCGTTCATCAGGCGGGCAACAGTACGAAAAGGCCGATGATGTCGGCGGGGAGGCAGGCTTCGACGGTGGGGCGGATGCCGCGGGCGGCGGAGGCGTCGCGCACCCGGAGGTGATCCGCCAGGAGGATGTCGGCACGGGCGCGGGCGAGGGTTTCGATCGCGGGGGCGCTTTGCGGGAGGTCAGCCAGGCTCTCCGCCACTTCATAGGCGCGCTCGCCGGCATCCATGTTGCGGGCGGGCTCGGCTTCCATGAGGCGGAGCGCGTCGGTGTCTTCAAGAAGCGTGGGCGGGGCGCTGCCGGAGACGGCGACCGCGACGGCTTCCTCGGACAGCAGGGTGCGGACCCGTCGCCACCGCGTACCGTCGCGCTCCTCGATACCGATCTGCGAGCGCAGGCGGAGGAGCAGGATGGTGGTGCGGCGGGTGACGGCGGTGGTTACGATGGCGCCACAGCGCGTGGCGATGTCCGGCAGGTCCTCGGCCAGGGCGCATTCGGCGACGTGATCGGCGAGGGCGGCTACCAGCGGGTGGGTGCGGTGGATCGCTTCGAAGCCCGCCGGCGCCGGGTGGCGGAAGGTGATGCGGAGCGACTTCGCATTCAGTCCTGCGGCTTCCAGATGGTCGCGAACGGGGCCGGGAAGGTGATCGACCGGGAGCCGGAAGCGGCCTTCGGTCGTCGGCTGAAGCGGGGCGCGCAGGCGCTCACAGGCGGTGCGGACGAAGCGGCGGACGTCATCTTCCCCGCCGAGAACGGCGACCGCCTTGCGCCACTCGGGGAGGACTTCCTCGGGTTTCAGGCTGCGCTGGTTGAAAATGGTGCGGGACTGGCGAGCGTTTTCCTTGGCGCTCTCCCAGGCTTCGTCGAGGTCGGCTTCGACCTGGCCGAAGTTGAATGCGGTCTGCACCATTCCGTCGGCGATGCGGCCTTGGTGCAGAAGAACCGTCTGGAGGATGGCCTCGGTGACCTTGTTGGTGTCGGCCGGCACGGGGACGGAGACACCCAGTTCGCGGCGGATGCGCTCGGCTTTGCGGACGATGACTTTGAGGACGGCGCCGTCGACCGGGTTGTTGGCGCCATAGAGCATGAGGGCGCGAACGACCTTCTCGGGCTGGCCGAAGCGATCAACCCGGCCCTCCCGCTGCTCGTGGCGCGTCGGGTTCCAGGAGAGGTCATAATGGATCACAGCCGAGAACAGCGACTGAAGGTTGATGCCCTCGGACAGGCAGTCCGTCGCGACCAGAATAGGGGTGCGGCCTTCACTTTCGGTGCCGAGGGCGTCAATGCGGGCGCGCCGGTCCTCGCTGGCCTGTTCCCCGGTGATGACAGCGACGACGTGCTTGGTGTCGGGGAAGACGGCACGAAGATGCTCACCGACATAGTGGGCGGTCTGGATGAAGCGGCAGAAGATGACGGGGCGGAAGCCATCCGCCAGGAGTTTCTTTACCTCGGCTATCAGCAGGCGCAGCTTGGGATCGCTGGCCGGCCCGCGCAGGGCGGTCGTTCGCGCCAACAATCCTCGCAACGCGGCGATATCGGCGGGGTTCGTATCCACGTCGTCGGTGACGCCAGCGGGGGCGGCATCTTCGGAGGTGAGGCTATCGGACGTAGCGCCATCGAAGACCGCGTTGGCTCCCTCCTCGTCCAGGGCCGCGATCTGCTCGCCTTCGAGGGCGCCTTCGACGGTGCGAAGACGGGTTGAAAGGGCGACGGCGGCGGATGCCGGAGACGATGAAACGCACCGCAGCAGGGCCAGCGCCGCCCACCAGGACATGCGCTGGCGCAGAGCGGACTCGCCTTCGGTGCGACGGATCATGCCCCGGGCGTAGTCGAGCACTTCGTCGAACAAGCGTGCCCAATCGCCGGAGAGAGAATAGGTGACCTCCTTGGTCTCGCGGTCCGGAAAGACGCTGCCGGCGTCGCGCCACTCACCGATGTCTGCCCGGCGCCGCTGCACAAAGTGGGCGGCGAGCCGTTCGCGGAGGCGCTGGCGGAGCGGGCCATCCGTCATGCCCTGGAGGGTTCGGAACTCAGGATCGAGGAGGCCAAGCAGGTTGTGGAAGGCGGACTCATCGCCGGAATGCGGCGTGGCGGTCAGGAACAGCATGTGGCGCTCGGCCTTCTCCGCGAGCGCGCGAAGGAGTGCCAGGCGCTGGTTCTTGGTCTCGGCGCCGGTGCCGACCGAGGCGTGTGCCTCCTCGATAATCACGAACTCGGGACAGGCGCGGACGAACTCATCCCGCCGGCGGTCGGATTTGATGTAGTCGAGGCTGACCACGGTAAAGGGATGGACATCGAAGATGCTTTGTCCCTGCGGTAGGCCGCGTTCCAGCCGGCGGGCTGTGCCGGTGCGGACGATTTCCGTCTGGATGCCGAACTTGGAGGCGAGTTCATCCTGCCACTGGTCGCACAGGTGTGGCGGGCAGAGGACGGCCAGCCGCTTGATTTCGCCGCGGTCGAGCAATTCGCGGACGATGAGGCCGGCCTCGATCGTCTTGCCGATACCGACATCGTCGGCAATCAGGAGACGGACTGTCTCCATCTTCAGCGCCATGAGGAGCGGCACGAGCTGGTAGGCACGGGGCTCGACGGCGATGTTGCCGAAGGAGCGGAACGGCCCGGCCCCCGCCCTGAGTTTAAGGCGTAGCGCGTCCCGAAGCAGCAGAGCAGCGGCCTGGGCGCCAGTTTTCTGAGGGTCCGGCGGTGGAAAATTGGCTGGGCGCGGGGCGTTCGGTTCGAGGGGAAGGTAGATCAGCGTGGCATCGTCCTCGGCGCCGCCAAGCGGACGCAAGCGCAGCAGATCGGCGGAGCTATCGCCTGGCAGCACCACCCACTCCCGCCCACGGGCGGTTACCAGGCTTCCGGGCCGGTACTCGGCTCGTCCGGTCGTCGTTGTCGCGCTCACGCTTTACCCTTCCCGAACACGAACGCGAATTTCGCGAACACCTCGGACCACCCGTCAAGGTTTTCAGTGAAAACAATCACTTTGTATCCTGCGCTGCGGAGCGCCTGCCGCTTCGCGTCGTCCATCGTCTTGGTCGCAGAGTTCTTGTGGTGCGGACCATCCACGTAGATCAGCGCCTTGGTCGCGTCGTAGCTGAAGTCGGGCTGGGTCGAGAACTCACTGAACATCGGCTGGGCGCGATCGGGGAGACGCAGGCCATTGTCTCGGACAGTTTCCAGCCAGGCTCGCTCCAAGCCCGAGCCGCAGAGCCGCAACAGCGCCGCAAAGGCGTCCTCGGCATCAGCCCCCGCTGCACTGCCAGCCTCGGCGGTGGCGTGAGCGAGCCTGCACAGTAGCTTGACGACGTCCTCGTCCTTCCGGTCGATCCTCTCATGATCGGGTTGGTTAGAGTAGGACAGCAGGCAACGGTAACAGCCGGCCTCGCAATCCGGGTCAGTGTCGTCCAGATCGCCCGCGTCAGCCCAAAGACCAGAGCGAGAGTGCCAGTGGCAGACCTCCAGCGCCCTCACAGCAACTCGCCGGATGGCCTGGGGGTCAGTGGCAAGCCGATTCAGGATCCCGGCACCGCCCTCGGCAGCCTCATACATGAGGATGGCATTCCGCGAGTCACGATCCGGGAGAGGCTCTGCGGCCAGTTCACTTTCTTCAAGCTGGAAGACGCTTTCAATGCCGCGCTTCAAAGCATACGTCAGGGTCGCGATCTGGTTGTCGTCCAGTCGCACGCCGTCGGGGCGAACGACGAGGACGTTCCTCCGATCCTCCACGAACGGGATGATCCGCTGGATGGTCTTGGACGTGGGAGCATCGTCCATCTCGTCCTCGGGCGCCTGCTCGTCCCGCGACCATTCACCCGACGCCACATCGATGTTGAAGCCGAAGATCGACTTGTTCTTCCGGCGGCGCCAGCCAAGGTTGATCCGCCATACGGTCGCGGCCGGGCCGTAGGATGCGGAAATGAGGCGCTCACCGCCTTCATTGAATGTCACCGGCGTGAACCGGCGCTGGCCACCCTGTTCGGCAAAGCGGAGTGTGGTGATCACCTCATAACCCTGCCGCTGTCGCTCCTCCTCATCGGACGTGATTCGATCCGCGCGCTTCGTGCTGACCTGATCGATTCGATAGAGGTCGAGCAACGAGCGAAGGTCGCCGTCCAGCCGAGCGTCGCAGTTCACGCAGCGTTCGTGGTCCGCCTCGGCGTCGAAGTGACCGTAGCCGCACGCCGGGCACAGGCGGGCGCGACGGACCGTCAAGCGAGACGAGGTTGAGACACTCTCGGCATCGCGGACGGTCAGGATCGCCTTGCGCACCCTATAGGTGCTGCCCTCGTGGTAGATGATCGAGCGCGGGCCAAACTCGGAAAGTCCGAGGAACCGGGGACGGGAAAGGAAACTGTCCCGGCCGATTTTGTTCCGACGTGCAGGGATGTAGGCCAGCAGGGGCAGGCGCGGGAAGTTATAGCCGGGCAGGAAGCCTTCCGACGCCAGATACCGATAGGCATAGAAGTCGCTCGACATGCTCGCCCGGCTGTCGAGCAGAAGGTCACGCTGGATGCGGGCTTCGTCATACCGCTCCTTCGCGGCACGACGGGTCTTTTCATCCGCTGCGGCGTTCATCTGGATGGCATGTGCGAGGTCCATCTGGCGTTGCGAAGCGTTGAACAATGTCCGCCAGCGATCGAACGCATCATTGAATGCGAGGTGAGCCGACCGTATCATATGGTCCAGCCAGTCGGCCGTATACCAAGGAGCGGCGGCGAGTGTGAGGTCGTCGCGCAGCGTGCCGAGTATCGCGATACTTCGTGCCGACGACCTTTCCCGAACTCTGGCATGGTCGACCTGTGCCAAAATCTGCGCCAGAATCGGCAATTCAGGGACCTTCTCGCGGTCAAGGACGTCCTGCACTGATGGGCCGAGCTTCTGCCCTGACTCGCCGAGCCAGACCGCATGCAGGTGGGACCGGACGAGGTCCTCATTCGCCAGATCGAGCGCCGGCGGGTTCACAGCGCCTGCCACCATGCGCGCCGGGTTCTTGAAGAAATACTGGTCATGGGGCGATCGTGCCGCGCAGTAGGTCAGCACCAGCGCCGGCTGCCCACTACGCCCCGCTCGGCCGCTACGCTGGGCGTAATTGGCGGGCGTAGGAGGGACGTTGCGCATATAGACGGTGTTTAGCGTCGCGATATCAACGCCGAGCTCCATCGTCGGCGAGCAGAACAGGACAGGCAAGGTCGCCGCGCGGAACTGCTCCTCTCGGCGCTCACGTTCATCGGCGTCGACCTGGGCGGTGTGTTCGCGCGCCTGCAAGGTGTGAAGGAACCGATCGTCGCTGCGAAGCATTTCCGCGACGTTGTCGTAGAGGTCGAGAAAAAACAGATTGGCGGCATCCTGCGAATCTTTCTCTCCGAGGCGCCATTCGATCACACTGGATGGAACCCGGTAGGCGGTGTAGCCGCCTTCGACGTCCAGGGGCTCAGCCAGACCGTACGTCGTCAATACGCCGAGCATGTCGTCGACGATCTGGTTATAGGCGTCCTCATCGAGCTTCCCGGCGAAAGCCGTTGCCGCAGCTTTCCAGGTCGCCTTCGCTTTGACCTTCCGGCCAAAGGCTGACCGATGAGAGACGTGGATTGTGATAGTCGGGAGGCGGGTAGGCGGCTTAGGCCGGGCGATCATCGCGGCGGCCGTCTCCGGTCGCTCATCCTCGGCAAGCCCCCAAGGTTCCTTCAACTCCGTATAGGACCGATTCCGGACCTGCTCCATATGACCGGCATCGAGGTAGATCGTCTTGATGCAGAGCCCGCGGCGCATGCGGTCGAGCAGGTCGCGGAGCAGGCCCTCACGGACCTCTGGTGACGCAGCAGCCAGCAACGGATGGCATACCGTCCATTCGGCCTGATCGGCGGCGCACTCGTTCAGCGACGAATATGCGATCTTGAGATAGCCGAGTTGCTCCAGGTTGGGGTGGGTAAAGCGCCATCCCCGCCGGAGGTCGAAATACATCCGATAACCGAGCACATCACGGAGCGCCCGTTTGGCCCCCTCCGCCTTGCCCCCCTTCGCCTCTGGTGAGCTGGCGTAGTCAAATGGGGAAAGGCGGAGGTGCTCCAATACGCGGTGGGTCAAGGTGTCATCGTTGAGAACGCCGTCGTCCTGGTTCCGCAGAGCAGCAAGTAGGGCGCCTCGCAGCAACAGGATCATGACAAAATCATTGAGGTGCCCCGCCTGAAGCGAGGCATCCTGACGATTGTCGGTGAATCCGAGCAGCTTTTTGGCAGACCTGGGTAGCGTCTCATCCCGGAGCAGGTGGCGCATCGCGGCGATTGTCAGAACCGTCGTGGCGCTGGACCGCCCTTCAGAGGAGAGTGAGCCGAGCTTGGTCGTCTCGCTGCGGGCGCTACCGTCGAAAACGACGTCGCAGTCCCGGTTGAGACAGAAGCGAAAGGAGCGAGGGATCACCCAACCTGGAACACCCGCTGTGTCGCTGCGGCCGGACGTCCCGACGCAGAACGGCATGGGGCGATACTGCCGGAAATTCTGCCGCAGCCGCTGGCTGCCGTCCGCCACGGGTTCGAGCCATTCGTCGGGATAGCGGTCGGCATCGTTGGCATCGAATTCCCCGCCCGGATCGGGCATGAAATACCCGTGGACCGTGCCGTCTTCCTCGGATGTCTTCTCATTCAACTCCCTTGACTCAATCCGGACGGCCTGTCGGTCAGCGATTGTCGCCCAGACCGGATGGTATTCCTGACCACAACCGCGGCAGAAAACCAACGGGAAGAGGGGCTTGTCGCGCTCGCCCGGCCGGAACAACTGGCCGTTCAGGGTCAGGTAGCGGGTCCCAGGCATTTCGAGTGTGCTGAAGACATCACCAGCCCCAGAGATGAACTGGTGCAAGCGGAACGCGAATAAAGGGCGGCCCTCGGGGTCGTGTGCGGCATAGGCGAGCAAAAGAAATCCGCGGAGATAGCCCAGACACTCCGTCGCGGGACGCCCACTCGCTTCGTTCAGGAGGTCTGCCGCTTCGGCAACCGTCTTCGGCCGGTTGGTTCGAACCCACCGCCCATCCGGTTTGTCATCCTCTCGCTGAAGCCCGAGGGCCGTTTCTGCCCAGACCGCTATCGGGTGCCGGCGCAGAGCCGCGTGGTCGGGAACCGTTGGAACACCAGCCGCGATAGCGGCTGCCAGGCTCGCCCGGTCAGTCAGCCCATCGTCGGCGGTAACCCGGCGAAGCGTCTCGGTCACTACATTTTCCGGTCGGACCAGGGCACCGAAGAGCCGCGATGCGACACGCGCAACGGCAAGGTTACGCTCTGCGGCGCTACCTTCTGTGGTCATGGTGGCGCTGGTGCCGACACACAGGAGATCGGGGCTCGTACGGTTCCGGACGCGGCGGACCAACATGGCAACATCGGCACCTTGCCGGCCGCGGTAGGTGTGCAACTCGTCGAGTACCAGGAATCGCAAGCCCTTGGCCTGGGCAACCACCTCAGGGTCCGGTGATGCGTGCCGCGTCAGCATGAGTTCGAGCATGACGTAGTTCGTCAGCAGGATGTCGGGAGGATTTGCCGCAAGGGCAGTGCGGTCGTCTCTACTCTCTTGGCCGGTGTATCGGGCAAACCGGACGGGTTCAGCATCCTTCCCGTAGCCAAGGCGGAGATACTTCTCCAGCTCCTCCAACTGAGAGTTGCACAGCGCGTTCATCGGATAGACGACGATCGCGCTGATCCCTTTTGCGCCGCCGGAGGCACGACGACGCAGTACGTCATCGATGATGGGGATGAAGTAGGCGAGAGACTTGCCCGACCCGGTTCCGGTAGTGAGAACGTAGCTCTCCCTCCGGTGTGCGATTCGGATCGCCTGTTCCTGATGTCGATGGAGCGTCAGCGCGACGCCCGGTGCGCCATCCGCGGACTTTCCAGCTCGAAAGATGCGCTCGCATTCCGGGTGCAGGAGACCCTCGGCGACGAACTTGCCGATATCGCCACCAGAGACGAAGGCAGGGTTCAATTGCACCATTGGTGCCGGCCAGAACCGCTCCGCGGCATATTCCTGGTCGACATGGGCCTTGATGTCGGGTGCGCCAATTCGAACGAACGAGCGTGTAAAGCGGGCGTATTCGTCAACCAGCTTGTCGCGAAAGTCGAATACGTCCATGCGGAACCGTGTCCTCACCCAGGCATTCGGTCCACCGTAGACCGGATTTTTGGCTTCAGCCAGAACGCAAACACAACGAACGGTGATGGGCGCTCCAGTTCATCATTCTGTATCATATCTCAATGTTCAGCGGCCTCCCAGGGAGTGCGAGAATGGCCTCCTTTTGAGTCAGCCACTCCACCGCCACCTCCGCCATCAACCCCGGCAGCGTCATCCCCTCCGGCTGCCGCCCATCCAGGGTCGCCGCAACCAGTTCCGGCGCCAGCAGCATCAGCCGCAGCGCACTGCTGACAAAAGTCTCGTTGACCCTCTCGCTATGGGCGAGTTCCAGGACGGTCCCGCTCGCCCCCCTCGAGGATCCATCGCCACCGATGTGGCCAGG
>Ga0105050_10006966_pt1 | contig 13762 bp, 18 predicted proteins | sample FRY01_FD_78088 | JGI IMG/M metagenome (GOLD analysis project Ga0105050, IMG submission 78088) | Freshwater microbial communities from Lake Fryxell liftoff mats and glacier meltwater in Antarctica - FRY-01 | ecosystem: Environmental > Aquatic > Freshwater > Ice > Glacier meltwater ... | reverse complement strand
TTAAGCAGAAACGTGCCGCCATTACTGAGCGGAAGTTTGAACGAGAACGCCTGCACGGTATTACCGACGCCGGCCGGGCCGGTCAGGCTGTCGAGAATAATGCCCCCGCCGCCCCCCGAGATCGATGCGGTCACGTCGATCAGCGCCACCGAACCGGAAGTATACAGCCGACAGGTGGTGATGGCCGCCGTGGAGAGCGCGTTAGCAGGCGTGGTGGGTGCCCGAACCGTGGCCAACTGGCTGATACCTGCGCCTGCGGATGACATCAGCGTGTTAAGGTTTGGCCCGGAGGTCGCAGCCGCAAACTCGAACGCCCCCGCCGGAGTAGCCGAGGGGTCGGCCGCCTGTACCCCGTTGTAAGGGTTGACGTAGTAGATCGGAGTTGAGGTCGCAAGCTGTCCCGTCAACAAGTTGATCGTAGCGTTCTTGAACGCCACTACCGCGAAAGTGGTAGCCATGTGGTCCCCCTACTTAAAGCGTCGGAAGCGTGCGGTCCCACTGCGATACCGTGGTCGTCGCCGTGGCAGTCAGCGCCGTGTTGCTCATATTCAGCTCCGCCCCGGACACCGCGATGGCGCCATCCTCGCGGATGGTCAGCCCCGTTGCATCAATTGCCCCCGTGTCTGCCACGCTGCCGTAGGCACGATACCAGCCCGCCGTGCTCGTTGCAACGTTAACGCCGCTCCACACCTGCGTCACGAGCTTGGAGACCATGCCTGCTGTCGCTACGCCCGCCTTGCCGTACGACAAACCATTCACCGCAGCCACACCGCTGGCCATATTCACGTCGGTCTTGGTGAGGGTCGTCACCGTCGAGGCCACGACGAAACCGTTCGGGTTGGTGCCCGTACCGGGAAGCGCAGAGATCGTAACGACCGCCCCTGACGCCACGGCGGCGTACTCCACGTTCGACAGATTGTTGTTGATCTGCGTAGCCACGTCGGTGGCAGTTTGGGTCAGCGAGGTGTTAAACACCACCGCCGCGCCCAGAATCTCGATGCTGTTGACCGTCAGCGTATTGACCGACCCCGAGGCCCCCCCTGTCAGCGTGACCGTGCCTGTAGCTACGACCTCCGCCGTGCGCGCGGCGGAGGCAGCGGTGATCGTGCAGAGGAGCGTGCCTGTTACCGCTGCCTCCGCCGTGGCCGGCTGTGCCCCCGTATAGATTTCGATCTTCCCGTTCTGGAAGGCGGATTTGAATGACCCTTGGCCCATGACAAACGCCCGAGCCCCCACGCTGTATTTAAGTGCCATTTTACTTCTCCTTAATAGTTGGTAACGGCCACGAAACGATTGGGGCCTGCATTGAAAAAGGCCGCGCCTTGACCCGCCGCCGAAAAACCGTACTTGCTGCGGGTCAAATTCTTGATGGTCATGTCGGGCATCCCAATACAAATTCCATTGGTAGTCACAAACATGGGCAGCAGCCCGGCGTTAGTACTGCCGTCTCCAAACACACTGCCCTCCACATGTGCAACCGCACCACGGACCGCGCCGTAATCCGTCTTCTGCACGTATTGAAAGTCGTCTGCATTGGAGCCTATCAGCGTACCACACTGCTTCTCGGTACCGATGAAAATTCCGCTACGGACTGCGTTGGTCTCGGGGCTTCTCTCGTTGTCCTCGTACCCTTCCATCATGGTGACAACCCCGTCCATCTGCATGTACTTGCGCAGATCGAACAGGGAGTACGCGAACGGTTCTGAGCGGTAAATGACATCCTCGACCGCCACAAACACGCAGCCGCGGTAATAACACAGCAGGTGCCCTGCCGGCGGCGGGCCGAGAAACTGCGTGTCGAGGGGCTGCGCCAGCTCCCGCGCATCATTCTGATAGGTCGCCGTCGTCTGCGCGTTCGGCAACAGCAGGGCCCTGTACAGCCTCTCTCCATTCGGCGGTGTCAAATAGACCACCTTGTCGGCCACCTCAAGGTCCGTACTGACCGGCAACGTAAATACCAAGCCGCCGCCTTCGGGGACGGTGACGACCCCCGCCAATGGCGCCCCGGACTCCTGCCCATCGTTGCGCAGGTACGTCATCGAGAACTGGTAGATGCCGGCAGTCATGCTGCCCACCGTTACCACCGCTGCCGGCGGTGCAGGAACATCCAACCCCCAGCTATGCAACGTACCGAAGCGCAGTTCCCCGCGCTCGTACCCGTTGGAGAAGAACAGGCTGTCGTTCAGAGGCAGATAACTCATGCGCGCGCCCACCGTCAGCCCTGTGCGCAGCACCACGGCTCCGTATGCGTCGGACAGACGGTAGAGCGTGCTGCCAGATACGAACACCCCCAGTCCGCCCTGTGCCCACAAAGAGTGCGTTGCTCCCGCACGCATCAAGGCATACCCCGCGCGTCGCGAAATACGCCCGCTCTTGTCAAGATCGATATTGGTACCGACAGTCAGGTCCGTCAACCCAAACCGTTCCGGATCAACGTCGTTGCGCAAGCCGGCAAACGCCGAGTACGCCACAACATCAGGATCGACACGGGAGGAAGGCTGTTCAGCCATTTTCTACCTCGTCCACGAGAAGCCGTTTTGGCCGAACAGAAAGGGTATGTGGGCGAACGTCTTGCGCTTCATCTCCTTTACCGCCGCGACCACTGCCTCCCCAAATGCGACCTTGTGTGCGCCCGCAACGGTCGAGGCCCCCGCATCGGCATCGAAGCCCCGCTGCGCCCGATAGGCTGCCCACTCCAACGTATCTAGCTGGTAGTCCTCGGGGATTTCCGATTCCACCTCAAGATTGTCGAGGCTGTAGTCCGTCGCCGGCATGCGCAGCACGCGCAGATGCAAAGTCTTGCCGTCCTCGTCGGTGCCGGGGATAGGGTAGGCAGAAAGCGTCACCCGCCCTTGCCGAGCAAAGATCAGGGTCTCATCCGTGAAATACGCAACCGGCCGCCCCGGAGCCGCCGTGTACGCCGTGCTGGGGTCGAACGATAGCGTCTCCGGAGGGGCGCCTTGCAGCAACAGCGCATACCCGCTGCGCTGGATATCGAATGTGTCCGTGTCGAACCTCGCCGACAGTACCCCAATAATCGAGGGGTGCAACGCGTAATTTTGTACCGCACTACGCAACCGCACCTGCACAATCTCCGGGGTCGTTGAGTCCCTCAAGCAGAGCGTCTGCCGAGCAAACCTCCGCTCGCCGTCCTTGATGTACCGGAGCAGCGTTTCATCCGTCCACAGGGAGTCCGTGTCCCCCGCGATCAGGTCACTTCTGTCCCGCAGGATATTCCCGCGGAGTTCGTCGAGCAGCTCGGCCAGAGTCACGGGGCATTACGCAGGGCGGCGCGCGGGGACGACAACCCGGTATGGGTAGCGCAGGCGGTCACGGTACCCGATCACCACGTCACTTGCATCCTTGACGGGGTGGGACTCCACCGACGTGTCGAGAATGTTGATGATCGACTGCGGAACGTCTGCCGGCTCGCCGGGACGCAGGATGTACCCCCGCCCCTGAGCGCCGAAGAACTGGCCGGTGGGGGGGATATTCTCGTTCTCTTCGAGCTGGATGCGCACGCGGGGCTGCTCAATCGGATCAGACGGTAGCTCGCAACGCGCCTCGTCCCCGCCGTCATCGCCGTCGTCGCCTTCCAGATTGCTGCCCAGTACGGCCAGTTGCGCCTTGCTTGGTGCGGATGCTTTTGCCATGATTTACTTCTCCTCTCTACTCGCCTCGGCGAAGGCCGACGCATATTCCTCTTCCGCCCCCGGGGGCGGTTTGAGCTTGTCAAGGTGCAGTGTCACAAACGCAGCAACCTCCGCAGCAGTTGTGAATACGTAGCCTTTCCACGGGTCTTTGTAGTTGGACTTTGGCTTGTCGTTCGCAGCCTGAATACCCGGGTCGCAAATTTCCACTTCGTACCCGTTCTCCAACTTCCCGATCCGAAGTACTGTATCTCCGCTCATAGACGTTCCTCCCATCATGATCGTGCGACGCGGGGGCCTAAGCCCCCCGTCCGTCTTATGCCGTTGCGACGACCGCAAACGACTTGCTGGCGACCATCAGCGCGGCCGGGATCGAGAAGCCAGTCACGGGCTGCGATCCGCTGGCCGGAGCCAACACGAGGGTGCCGGGCATTACCACGCTGGAGGCGAGAGTAACGTCGCTGCCCTCCACGGCAGTGATGCCACCAGAGGTTACGTACGTCCGATCCCCGTTCGCGACGGTGTGCAGCGCGGAGTCCGCCGCCATGCCCAGAACCCATTCGTCCGTAACGCGATCAGTCAGATTGATGAACTTCACGATGCGCGGCAGGAACCCACAGTGAAAATGAGTTTTGACGGCGGCGGTGGAGTCCGTGGTGAAGAAGAACGTCTGGATGTTGACGATGCCCATCGAATTGCCTAGGGTGTTTACAGTGAGTGCCATGGTAGTTTGCTCCTTAAATTTGGGGGTTAGAACCGGGGGCCGAAGCCCCCATGCTCGTTATGCCGTTGCAGCGCATTCAAGGCGGGCGAGCCACGCGTCGTTGAGAATCACCGTGGCCTGATAGCACTTCCAGCCTATGGTGCCGCGCTGCGCCAGCGGATCGCCGGGAGCAGGCTTCGGATTGACCACCATCGGCGTGATGCTGTCCTTGCCTTTGAGCGGGACGAAACCGAAGGCGTCGCGACCCAGATAGATGACCGGGTACACGTCCGCGTAGGTGCCGGTGGTCGAGCGCATGGTCACGCCCGAACCCGCCTTGGCGCCGCCGACGTCGATCCACGGAGCGAAGATCGTGGAAGACAGGTAGCGTACGCGCTCGACAGCGCCGATCTCGTTCTCCCACGGGGTCACGGTACCGTACTGCTTGGTCGGGATAAAGCCGCTCATCTTGCGGATGTCGGTATCCAGATCGGGGTGACACAGGCCGACATAGGCAGCTTCCACCGGCTCCATGCGGAAGTCCGGAGTGGAGCGCACGGTTTGGGTGATGAACTTGGCGTTCTGCCGAGTCAGCGCAGTGGTGACCTGACGCTGCAGGTCCAGCGAGATCGGGGTGTTGACCGAGGTACGCACACCGCCGTTCGCCCAGAATACGTTGGTGCCGGCCTTGAGAACATTGAAGCGGATGGTCTCGAGGGTCTGCGCCGCCGACTCGCCCAGCACTTCGGTCATCTGCTGAAGTATCCGATCTTCGTGCGTGTCCATGATGACGTCGGTGATGGTGGCGAAATCGCCGTACTGCTGCAGCGTGGTCGTGTAGTCGGTATTCGCCATCTTCTTGCCGGCCGGGGTCACGCCTTCAACCAGCGGGGCCAGCGACAGCGCGTTGCCGAACGCCTCAGCCGGATTACCCGAACCCGCAGAGCCCGTGGCTCCGGAGAGATAGTACCGGCGGAACTTGGCGACCTTGCTGGAGTTGCCGGAGAGGGGGTACGCCTGCCCGAACTTTTCCAGAACGAGATACGGCAGACCGCGCTTCAGAAGCTCGGTGACTGCATATGCTGCGGTGCGGGGGGAAATGTCCCCATAATTCGTTACTTGTGCCATGATGGTTCTCCTTGAAAGTGAGCACTAACTTAAATGCTACGGGGTTACCCGCAAATTAGCGATCCATTGGAGCGCGCCTGCTCGCTTGTTTGAGCGCGACACTGCATGGTCGTTGTGGTACGTCATGATTTGATTTGGCTTACACGTCGCCGAGGTTGATCCACGTCAGAATGACGTCGCCCGACACAGTAACTGTGGCATCCGCGTCGATGTCTGTCGCCGAGGCCACGCCCACATTGAAGTACACCGGAACCGATGTGCTGGTGCCGTCGAAGGATGCGACCGCAGTAGCGGTGCCGGTGGCCTCCGCGCCCGCGATGTTGATTGTGGCGCTGGACGTGGCGTCGGTGGTCGGCAGAATATTCTGCTCGGTCGTAGCCAGCGTGGCGCTGACCTGCGTGACCGTGCCCAGACCGAAGTTGACCGTCACGCCCGAATTTAACGTGGAGGCGATAGCCGACGTGGTGGTGAAGGCTACCTGCGCCATAGCGCCGAGCACTTGGATGCGGCCTGCGGGGAAAGTAAAAATCTTCACGCCCCCGCCCGTCTCGGTGTCCCGTACCGTCAGCGGCAGCGCGTTCAAGTTGATCTTGGTCTGGTGCAGCACGCCGATGCCTTGCTCCTGCGTGATAGACACCGTAGCGCCGGTAGGGGTGCCGGCAGTGCCTGAGCCGTTGGTGGCGTCGATAAGGTTGGCGACGATCCTCTTGACGCTGGGGTCAATGTTCGCGGCCGACAGATTGGTCTTGGATACGACGGTGCTGGGTACAGTAAGTGCCATGGTCTATCTCCTATTTCCGGGCCGCAGCAGAAAATTCCGCGAAGGCGCCATCGAAGTCGTTGGGGTCCGCACCTGCAACCTGCTCAGTGCGCTTGGATGATACGACACGCAGGCCGGCCGCCGCTTGTTTGGCTGCCACTTGTTGTGCCGATATTGCAGGGGCTGACATGCCCGCCCTTGGCGCCGGCGCGGCGACGGGTGCGGGTGCGACGCCGGTTTCATTCCTGAACCGCGCAATCAAATCAGCCACTTCCTCCGGCGTGCCGGAGTCCACAACCGCTTCGTACGCCGTGCGCAGATATGCCGGCTGAGACTTGACCCATGCGATGGCCGGATCGCGCACGGTATCGTAGTCTGGGACCAAGCCCTTGATCTCCGCGTACTGATCCTTGCTGCTGCGGGAGTCCACGTACTCGGCAACATGCCCGTAGGTCTTTTGGACTTGATCGAATATGTAGGTCACCAGCGACCGATACTCTGCGCGCCGGCGGAGTTCTTCCGCCTGCGCCACCTCGGGCCAGTCGACCGCGTACTTGTCCAACACCGACTGTTCGTCGGCGGTATAGAGCGGCGCGACAGAGGCGGCGGGGGCCGCTGCGGGCTGAGGCGACTCAGCGGCGGCGAGAGGAGGCGCCGCCTTGAGCGCCGCATTTTCAGCCCGCAGGGCTTCCAGTTCCGCCATAGGATCAGGCGGGGGAGTGTCATCCGCCGGGGGCGGAGTCTCGGTAGAAGAAGCCGCCGGAGGCGTTTCGGCCGCGGCGGGTGAAGCCGACGTACCGTCAGCGGGAGGAGTTGCAGGGGTCTCCGTACTCGCGACCGGGGCGGCGGGTACTGGATCAGTCAGAGCGGCAAACGCCGCCGCAAATTCGTCCTGCTCGGGCGGCGTTTCGGCAACAGCTTCGGGAGTGATTTCAGGGTCCATGGCGCTTTATATCCTCACGCAATTTTATTGTCAAGTGGGCAATTGGCCTAGTTTCGGCCGTTCACTGTAATGGCGGAGCAGCAAACCCACCGCCTGCGCTTCCGCCTGTATCTGCAAGAATTCCCCCAGCTGGCATACCAGCAGGCGCTCCTTGCACTTCTCCAGCTTGTGCTCCAGCAGCTTGTGCATCGCCGCCAGCCCCGCCTCCCGCCGGTTCACGTGGATCACCAGCTTCAGCTCCTGCTCCATCTCCCGAGTGAGTAATGTCATTGAGTGAAAGTCCCTTCTCCAATGCGGATAAAACTACGTTGGCCGTCGCGGCTTCTGCCGCGGCGGAGTTCTTGCCAGCCTGAGAGATCGCCTTGAGCGTACTCGCCAGCACTTCCCTGATTTGCGCTTCGATCATCCGCTGCTGGCCTTGCTGCTGCTGCTCGACCTGCTGCGCGACCTGCGCATCAATCGCATCGCACTTGGCGTCATCGAACACGAGGTCCGCTACCGTCAAGTCCCGCACACGCACGCGACTACGCGCCAACTCGCGCATGTTGACGTACTTCTTCTCCTCATCCGTCAGCGTAGAGGCCAGATTGTCCAACTGGATACCGAGCACTTCCTTGGCGATCAGTGAGCTGGCCCCCCGCGCCACAGGTTGGAAGTCTCCCTGAATGTCCGGGTTCGGATTGAAGTTCCGATTGAACACTATCAACGAGGAAATCACCGACTGCGTGAACACATCGAAGTTGCGCACCACGTCCTTGAACGGCAGCGCCGCGTCCCCCCGAATCATGGATGGTCCGGTGGCGGTACGGAACGGCTCGCTGGGGCCTTTCTGCATGTCCCCGCCGGTATTGGCGTTGACGAACGTCTCTTGGTCCGCGAAGCCTTGAAACAAATCCACCAGCCCCCGGTACTCGGCAAGGTGCATCGGCATCTCAATGGCGCGCACCGCCGGAATACTCATGGTGCCCAAATTGTCGTCTTCTCGGTACCAAATCTTTCGGGGCATGATCGCCGTCGTATCCTGATTCGGCGACAGCAAGGCCCCATTCACTTCGAAATTCACATCGATAGACCCGTTGTCGATCATCATCCGGGTGGCCGCGCAGATGCCCATCTGGCTGTCGCGCATGATATTCGGCAGCCCCTGCCCCAGCAGCGTCGACTCGTCCTCCTCGAACACGAACTGGTGATACATCTGCATGGTATCGTCCGGCTCCAACCGACTCCACGGGTCGATCTCCGCCTTGACCACCACGTCTCCCATCAACCACACGCACGCACGGACATCGCTACTCAGCTTGCCCTCCGGTACCTCCGCACCAGCAGCACGCAACTCCCGTCCGGACACGTTACCCTCCCACACGATGGCCTCATACTTGCCCCGCTCGGCCTCGGCGACGTTAAGCTGCACCCCCATGGCCTTCAGCTCGGTCTCGTAGGGTCGGCGCTTGTAGTTGCCGGTCGGCGACTGCTGCAAGAACACGTCGATCTGGTCTTTCATGAAGTCCGGACGGGCTTTCAGGGCCGAAACTTGGTGTCCGCTGAAGATATACCGCTGGAATTGGCCGTCCATCTGGTCAATTCGCTTGGCGCTCATGTCCGGATAATAGTCCCAAATTGACACGAATTCGTAGCGCGGACGGTACGCCTCCGTCTCGGTGACCACGAATCTCCGGATAAGCGGGTCAAATACCCACGCTCTCTGCTTCTGGTCCTCCACGAACGGCCCTTTCAGGACGCCCATGCCGTACTGAATACCGCTGGCGAGCACTTTCCGGCACAAAGCCACGTAATCCACCGCCCGCGTGCCGCCGAGGTCTTGCAGCTGGTCCACAATCTCCCGTTCCAGCCGTTTTGCGCGTTTCTTGGCCTCGTCGCGAATCGCCTGCTCCACAGCAGCGCTGTCTGGGGGCTGTCCGCTCTCCACAATGGTCTGCGCGAGCCTATCCAGCAAGGGTTGCAGCACGCCTGCGGGCAAATTAGGCACGGCGGAGGCATCCACCCCCCAATTTCGGTCATCCACCGGGAACAACAGATTCATCAGACGCGAGAGCATCGACACGCACTTGACGCGCGTCACTTTCGGGTATGCCCGGGACCGATTCGGGTCCAGAGACGTCTCGACATCCGGGTCGTAGATGCCCAGATACTGCCGGGCATTGCGCGCCCACTTCAGTTCCGCCAGTCTCCGGTCGGATTCGTACTGCGTGAACCGTGACGAGAGGGTTTTGCCTAGCCTGCGCAACGCCTCCACGTCGATGAGTGGTTTGCCGGGCTGCTCCATGTTCGGGTCGGCCTGCGCGGCGGCCATCGTGGGGGTTGTTGCGTATGCCATGGTCGGCTCCCTGATTATTCGGGTCTCTTCGCGGGCTTAATTGCCCCTAAATTCACTGTCACGTCGCGGCCCTTCCCCTTGGGGACTGTACCCGCCATAATCCCATCCAAAAACCGGGAGGGGTTGTTGGGGCTCGCGAAACCGCCTCCGTGAAAACTATATTCGTCTTTCAGTATTGTATCTCCTACCGGACTCGTGTCCAGCCGCGCCTGCCCAATAGATGTCAACGCTCTGAAATCCGCATCGCTAACACTTTTCACTGCGGCCTCCGCCCAATTAGTGTTTGTGTCTAACTCCCCTACATTGTTCTTATAGTCCGGGTACCTAATAACTGGGCTTTTGGCTGCGCGCGCCGCCAAGAACTCGGCGTTCTCCTCGGGCGTCCTACCAGAATAGCCAACCGCGCCTTCCAAGAACTTCATCTCCTCTTGCTTCCGAACCATACCGCTCGCCGCGGCGGTTCGCATTGCCGCTAAATCAGATTCAGGGAAATATGCTTCCGTAACCGGGGAGCGGTCCCCCAGTGCTGTGCTTGCAAGCAGTCGGACATTCGACGGTATGTACTCTTTGATCGCCTCATTCACCGCCCCCGCCGCTCTGCTCCAGAGACTAGGGGGCGGCATGCCCTTCGGTGGTCGCTGCGTGTCAGCCATGGTCGGCTCCCTGATATAGTTGCGCGCTATCTTGCCACGTAGGGGTTGGAAAAGCTAGGAAGCTGCGGTCTCGGTGCCGCGTTGGTCCGCCGGCCATGCCGCAACTCTGCCGCCTGATTGTGCTGACACAGGTACCCAAAGGCATCCCCGGGGTGGCTCCCTGCATTCTTCTCCGGCGTCGGGCGTTCTTCACCCCCCTTGACCTTTGGGTACCTCCAGCCCCCCACCAAGGCGCGTATCAGCCCCTTGCATGCGGGATCGATCAGCAGCGCCGGACCCTTCTCGGTCAGCCGGGTCGTGAAGTATTCGATGGCTTCCAGTCGAGGCGCCAGCAAATTCGTGTTTGGCATCTTGATCGTCCAGTACTGCTTGAACTTCGCGTCCCTGAGCACCTGCACTACCGTCTGCTCGTCCGTGGGCGTGCGTGAGTTGGCCGCCGGGTCGGGCGCGATGACAATCTCGGCGCCGGGAAACCGGCTCCTGATCAGCGGGATCAGTTTGTCAGAGATCATCCGCTTCGCCCCATAGCCTTCCAGAATCAATTCGGCCAGTATGCACAGCCTGCCGTAGAGGTCTTGCTGGCCGAAGATCAGTGCTGAGTGCATGCCGGGGTCGAACCCCACGGAGACAGGCAGATACGGGTCATATTTGAGGGACGTTTTGGAGATGTGGATGTCCCGATTGAACGTCGGCACCACAGGGCGTCCGGCGACGGAGTATCCCCAATTTGCATGGATGTACATTTGCACCCACGCGTCGGTCTTGCCCTTCTCCAGATTCGCGTAATAGTTTTTCGGCAGATTTTCCAAGTTCTCCGCTTCGGGGGACAGCCCGGATGGTTGGTGGTAGTACGACACGTTATCCGGGCAGTTCTCCACGAGCATCTCGTGCCAATATCCGCCTTCCTCTCCCGGGTTGCTCGCGCCCCACATGCCCCAGTTCGTCGCCCCGCCGTCCTTGGCCGGAGGATACCGTCCGCAGCGCCCCGACAGCCCCTCCACGATCTCCTTGGGAATTTCCACGAACTCGTCGAGGATAGCAAACGTAATCTCCAACGACAGGACTTTGCTGATGTCGTCCGCCGTATCCAGTGCGCGGAACAGAACCTCGCATTCTACGTCGCCAAACCGCAGCGTGAAGTTTTTGTCGGTGGCCCGCCAGCGCCCGGCCACACCGTCCTTGAACCAGTACATCCATGATGCTATTGTCGTGTCGCGCAACTGCGGGGCCGTATTCCGTACGATTACTGCCTTGGTGCGGCGGATGCCGTCGTGGGGGTTAGGCTCTTGCAGCCCCGCCATATACGCCAGTTTGAAGAAATTCCCGGTTGTCTTTGCTGAGCCGTACGGGCCCACTATGAAATCGTAGAACAGCTCCCCCGGTAAATAGTCCTGTATGAACCGCTCTACCGTGGGGCTCGGCGTGTAGTCGACGGCCTCACCCATTGTTCTGCTGCTGCCCGCCGAAGTTGATGTTTATGGCAAACCCTGCGCCCGCGACAACCCCCACCTCCTTCGGCTGGTCATACCCCGCCCATCGCATCGTCGCCTGAATCAGCTGGGCCCTTATGGCCGGCGGCGCATCGTCCGCGTGAATCAGGCGCCATGACGTCTTGAGCAGCTCTTCTGCCTGCAACTTCGCCTTGAGCTTGAAGCTCATGCCCTCCTTGGCCACCATATCCATGGCGGCCTTGAGATCGCGCAGGAACAGCACGTCCGTCCGTATGTGGTCCCACTCCTCGCGGTCTATGCCATACGCCTCGCAGATTGACTGCAGGGGTGCGCTGCGCAGCGCGATCTCTATCGGGAACGTAGGCGGGTACCCAATGCACGCGGGATCGCTGGGCGCCAGCGGGGTAATGGCCCGACTGGGCTCCGCCAGCATGCGGCTCGGGAATTCAGTCTCGGTCATGCTGCGACGCCTTGTAGTTCTGCTTCCACGCCGTTACTTTTGCAGGATTCTGGCGTTTCCACTGCCGCATTTTAGCTGCGGCACACCATCGACAATACCCCGAACAACCATCTGCACGGTTGGGGTTCGGACTGAAGTGCTCTACGTCCAGCGTGTGGCTGAGCTGTGCGTAGTCGTCCGTTTCTACTCCGGGGCATGTCTTGGTGGCGCGCATAGGGGTCCTTAGATGGCGACTTCTTCCCAGTGGAAGCCGAACGCCAGCGCCGTGGTGGTTGCCACGGTGGTGTACGACGCCACGTAGTATCCCGGCGGGACGACGATACCCCCCTCCAGATCGAGAACGATCCCGCCCATGAGACCGTAGCCTGTGGTGGCCAGCGAACCCACCGCTCCGGCCGGAACCAGCAGGGTCGGTGCCGGTGCCGCGTTGAGCGTCTGTCCTGCATTGGCCAGTGCGACCGACGCCTTGCCGTTCAGCATCCGGTTCGTCGGGGTCAGGGAAGCGGTGATCGGCACGGCACCCATCGCCCCGCCCATGATGCCCACCATCCCCGCGGCACCCACGGCAAACTGTGCGACGGAGAACCTGTCCAATACCAGATTGACCCCGGACCCGGTGGGGTTGCCCAACACCAATCCAGTAAAGGTTGCTACGAACGCCGCCGTCGTGCTGACAGCCGCTTGGTTGGCGATGCCGAATCGGTTGCCGCGAGAGGTCGTCTCGTAGTACCCGCCGTGTAGCTGGGACATGATCGTTTCGCCTGTGCGGCCGCCGCGAGCGGAGTTCTGGGCGCCATCGGCGAGGGTCTGCGAACCAACAGCAATTTCGTTCTTCATGGTAGTGCTCCTTGTGGTGAGTGGTGGTACGTGGGCTTACAGATCGCTGCTTTGCAGCAGGATTTCGGTGCGGAGCTGCGTGATGTCGTCCCTGCCTCCGTGGGCGTCTGCCAGAATTATCGTCTGGATGCGCAGCTCCGCCAGAATCTTGGCGAGTATCTCCCGGTCGGTGAGCAGCACTACCGGGGACTTGTTGGGGTTGTCGAGAGGCATTTACTTTCCTTTCTTGGTCAGGAACGCAGGTTTGGTGCCCTTTGCGGGGGGTGTTTTTCCTTTGGCCGGTGCCGCTTTCGCGGGAGGCGCCTTGCCCTTGGTCGGCGCGGCATCTTTCTTGCCGAAGGGTGGCGCCATCATACCCTTACCCTTCATCGCGGCCATCACAGCGCGCTCCGCAGTTTGGCGAGGAACGGCTCGGAGGTCATGACGACTTCCATACCGTAGCCCATCAGGTGCTGGCGCAAATCGGAGATCGCTGCCTCCGGGCTATGGCCATTTTCGCGGCCGTCAGGGATCAAGCGGGGCGCCTCGGCGGGCGGCGTCGGGAGGATCATGCCAGCGCCGTCCAGCGCGTTGGCCAGCACCAAGTACATGTCCAAGGCTTGCTGGGGGTGTTCGGCGACAAACTGGTGCGCCTCTGCCTGCCGGTCTTGGGGTGTGAGGGCGGCGTTCCCCATGCTTTCGGGTGCCTCGACAGGAGGTACGTGGTGCTGACTGATCGTGTATCCGTTGGTAGCGGCGGGTTCGCTGTCGGGCAGGTGTTCGGACGTAACTTTGGTCATTTAGGGCTCCTCGGTAGGTGTGTGGGGCTTCAGGGTAGAACAGACTGCTGGAGCGTACCCTTA
>Ga0105050_10006962_pt1 | contig 13765 bp, 20 predicted proteins | sample FRY01_FD_78088 | JGI IMG/M metagenome (GOLD analysis project Ga0105050, IMG submission 78088) | Freshwater microbial communities from Lake Fryxell liftoff mats and glacier meltwater in Antarctica - FRY-01 | ecosystem: Environmental > Aquatic > Freshwater > Ice > Glacier meltwater ... | reverse complement strand
CGTAGATTTTCCGTTTGTCAAGTGGTGGGTGGATCTCAAGAAGCTGGAGAAGGCTCGAGATACCTACTTGATTGGATTACGGAAAGAGACCGTTGATGGATTTGTTCACCCGTTCTTCAATTTGCATCTGGCCGACACCTATCGCAGCTCAGTTGATCGACCCAGCCTACAAAATCAGCCTATCCGTGATCCACGGCAGGCTAAGATCATCCGCACATCGTACATCCCTCGGAGTCCAGACCATGTCTTGCTGGAAAAGGATTACAGCGCCTTGGAATTCCGAGGGGCTGCCAATTTCTGGAAAGATAGGGACATGGTGCAGTATGCCAGCGATCCTAGTCTAGACATCCATCGAGACATGGCGGCGGAGTGCTACCTGCTCGATTTGGATAATGTCTCAAAAGACTGTCGTGGGTTTGCTAAGAATCAATTCGTGTTTCCGACTCTGTATGGATCGTCACCAAAGAATTGTGCATCCAATTTGTGGGTGCAGATTGGCCGCGGTGGTTTGAAGACGAAGGCCGGTGTTGGTGTTTACGATCATTTGACCTCTAGAGGAATCGCATCTGCGGAGCAGTTTAAGAATCACATCTTTGAGGTCTCGAAGAAGTTTAAGGCCAGATTCCCTCACTGGGATAAAGAAAAAGATGTCTGGTGGGATCTCTACCAGAAACGTGGATGGTTTGAGCTGTCCACTGGATTTGTCTGTAAGGGAAATTTCTCTTACAACAATCTGATGAACACGCCTATCCAAGGACCTTCGTTTCATTGCCTTCTTTGGTCAATCATCGAGATTGGTAAGTGGCTGAAGAAGTACAAAATGAAGACGAAGTTGATCTGTGAGATCCACGACTCCATCCTTGCCGATGTTTATCGACCGGAGTTGCAAGACTATCACGAAGTCTCAACTAGGATTATGACGGAGGACATCCGTAAGGCTTGGCCGTGGATATTGACTCCGTTGGCCGTTGAGACGGACATCGCAGAAACTAATTGGTACGAGAAGAAACCTTTGTTAGCGGCTTAGGAGAGAAGATGATCTATGCGAATCCGGTCGAGCTCTATCTCAAGTATCGACCGCAGAATTTCGGTGAAGTGATTGGTCAGGACGAGGCCGTGTCTACCTTGAGTGATCTCGGTCGCCGTGGGGTTTTCCCTCACGCCATTCTGTTTACGGGTCCGTCGGGATGTGGTAAGACGACGTTGGCTCGAATCATTGCGAAGAAGTTGAAATGCCCGCCGTTGACTCCGGAAGGCAAAGAGTCTCCGGATTACCAAGAGATGAATGCAGCCGACTGTCGAGGTATCGACGACATTCGAGCGATCGCCCAACGGCTCGGGACGGCACCGATGCTGGCGGCTTGCCGCGTCATCTATCTTGATGAATGTCACGGCATGACTTCTGACGCTCAGGATGCTTTCCTCAAGCTCCTGGAAGATACGCCACCGCACATTTATTTCCTTCTCTCGACGACCAACCCAAATAAGCTGAAGAAGACGATTCTGACTCGCTGTCAGCGGGTGGATTGTAAGCCGATCACTGAGGCTGGGTTGCGTGAGTTGGTTGAGTCGGTTGCGTTGAGAGAAGGCAAGACTCTCACACAGGCCGTTATCAATCACATCGCCGACTGTTCCGAGAACAGTGGTCGGCAGGCTTTGGTGCTGCTTCACGCAGTTTTGGGCTTGGCTGATGAGAAGGAGCAGCTCGCAGCCGTTTCTAAGGTCAGTCAGTCTCGAGATGCGATTGAGCTGGTGCAGGCCTTGGTGAGCAAGAAGCCGTGGGCGTCGATCGCCGCAATTTTGAAAGAACTTGACGAAGATCCGGAAGGGTTGCGTCGGGTCATTTTGGGGTATTGCTCCAAGATTGTTCTGGGTGCCGGTGGGTCGGCGGGTCGGGCCGCGATGATTATTGAAGAGTTCTGGGAGCCTCTCTACGACATCGGGAAGCCGGGGCTGGTGGTGCGGTGCTACTCTATCTGCAATAATGCCTAGGAGATACTCACGCTTCCGTCGTATAGTGTAGGTGAGGAAGGATGTGTAGCATGTTCGAGGTCAACTCGTATTATCCAGGACCTAGCATCGCGAAGGCCTGTCTTACGTGGATGTTGAAGCCTGGACTACCTGACAGTCGTGTTGTTGAGGAGCTTTGATGCCAGCACCTGATATCCGTATGCAAATCGATGAGTTGAATCTGCACAAAGAATGGCAGAATCAACCGCAGCAGATGATGAACTGGGGTCGATTTGTAGCTGAGTGTCAGCGGATGCTAGACGAAGCCGAGGTTGCAAAGTCTTTAGTCGAGGCCGAATTAGATTCGGATATTCGAGAGAATTGCACGACCTATGGATTGGACAAGATAACTGAGGCTGCGATTAAGTCAACGATTCCGAAACAGCCAGAGTACACGTCCTGTGTGAAGAAGATCATTCGGCTCACTTTTGAGTTGAATGAGGCGAAGGCTGTGGTGCGGGCCTTGGAGCATCGTAAATCGGCCTTGGGTGGAATGACAGAGCTTTTCATACGTGATTACCACTCCGACAAATCAGCTGGATCGGCAGATAAGGAAAGCATTCGAGCTCGCGGACGTCGGCGGCAAGATGAGGACGTGGGTGATGGTGTTTAATTTCTTGCAGGCCACCGCCATTGTACTCTTGGCAATTATCGGAATACCTAGCCTGATTTACCTGTACATCAAAGCTGGGTTTTCAGCCTATTTCAAAGCAAGACTTGATTTCGAAATGGAGAAGGTGAAGAATGAGTCGCGACGATAGACGGTCCCAGCGAGTTTCAACCGCCAGGCGACGAGCCGACGAGCACACGTCCGGATATTCGACGACGTGTCTGAAGATTCCCGAAGGGGTTAGCTTCTTCGAGGCGAAGCCCGGGATGTACACGGTGGACATCGTGCCGTACACCGTGAACCGGGGCAAGAATGACGCCGGCGGTAATCCGTTCGCTGAGCGAGGTGAGTTGCATTGGGAGCGGACTTATTATCGATATCGGCAAGTCGGTCCGGCAGGCAAGCCGTACATCGCGACGGGCAAGACGTTTAACAAACCGGACCCGATCCAGGATTACATTTCGCAGGAGGCTCGCAAAGCCGACTCCGATGCGGCCGCCTTGAAGAAGTTGAATCCGCAGGAACGGCAGATTTTCCTCCTCTCGCATCATGAGGACTTGGCCAAGGGATTGAAAATCTGGGATTGTGCCTTCAATAATTTCGGCAAGCTCTTGGATCAGCGGATCCAGACCAGCCCGGAATCGTTTGGGTGGGATCGGTTCTACTTCCCCGAGCAAGACGGATTGTCGCTCCGGTTGACAATCATCGAAGACAGTTTTGCTGGAACCAAGTTCAGCAACGTCAAGGCAATTGACTTCGTTCCCCGGTCTGGGCCGCTGCCCGATTCGATCGTCAATCACGGATACCAGCTCGACGATTTTCTGATCGAGCTTCCATACGAGAATCTCAAGAAGATCTTCTTTGGGATGGATCTCAACGAGACCGCCGAGCAAGGATCCACCGCAAGCGAGACGACGCCTAGCAATCCACTGCCAAATCAGGTTGCCACTCCGCCGGCTGTGGATTCTTGCATCGCTTGCGGCGGTACTGGCCAGAGCACATCCGGATCTCCTTGCGTGCCGTGTCTCGGCAAAGGTACGAAGGCACCTCCGCAGGGAGTGGTGTCGAACCCACCCACAACCACCGCAGTGACGACCCCACCGACGACCACAGGTGCAGCACCGGGTGCTGGTGCCGGGGTGGCTCGCGGTACGTCTGGGTACTACGAAGGTCGCAAGGTCAGTGTCGTCCGTGTCGTGGACGACCAGTTCCTTACGTTGATGGATGCGAACGACGAACTCATCAAGAACGTCCCCTTTGCGAATTTTTCAACGCAACCGCAGACCACGGCGACGGCCGAACCTGCAAAGCCGCCGGTTCTGAAGACTGTGCAGGAGATGGGAATCACCAAGGATTCCATTCTTCTCTATAAGGGGACTCGACGTTGCACGATTGCCCGGATCAATCCGGATAACGTGACGATGACCTTGATGGATGACAATGACGATCTCATCAAGGAAGTGCCTACGTCGGACGTAGGCGTCATTGAGACGAAGGCCGCCACGTCTCCGTCCGGTCCACCTCAGAATTCGACACCACCTCAGCCGCCAGCAGCGGAGGATGCCAAGAAATTGACTCCTGACGACGGTGACTGGGACGAAGGTTGGGGGAAAGGGAAGACATAGGCCCGGTAGCCTGGTAGAGTGGTCGTCGATTAGGTAAGACACCGAGCCGCGATCTCGGAGAAATGGGTTCAAGTCCCATCCACTCTCTTATGAGCGATATCAGCAAGAAGCTAAAGGAAGCCACCGCCTTGTCTATGTCAGATACGATGCAGGTGCAGAGAGAAGATTGGCTGTCCAGCGGCAGTCGTCTAATCAATCTAGCCTGTTCTGGCCTTTCATACGGAGCATTCTGTAAAGGCAAGTATTTCTGGATTGTTGGAGAATCATCGTCAGGCAAGACGTTTCTGACACTCGGTGTGTTGGCGGAAGCTGCCCGTAATAAGAGTTTCGATGACTACGATCTCATCTTCGATAATGCCGAAGATGGGGCTCTGATGGATATGGACCGGTATTTTGGTCACCAACTGGCTGAACGACTTCAGCCGCCAGCCGTAGACGAAGACGGTGAACCCATCTATTCAAGGTTGACAGAAGAGTTCTATTTCAATCTGGACGACAGACTTATCCAGGTCGAGAAAGGGAAAGCCAAGCCATTCATTTACCTGCTGGACAGCATGGACTCTTTGGGTACGAAATGCGCCAGAGAGAAGTTCAAAGAGAACAAGACGGCAACTCGTAAAGGTACGAAGCCCAAAGGTGATTACGGTGACGGCAAGGCTAAGATAAACTCGACGTGGATTCGAGACATCACGTCTAGGATTCGAGACACCAATTCTATTTTGATCGTGCTCTCGCAAGAGCGAGACAAGATGGACGCGACGATGTTCGATCCTGAGAAAGCCGTTGTCGCTGGTGGTCGAGCTCTGAAGTTCTACGCGTCTTTTCAACTCTGGTTGGCGGTCGGTAGGACTCTGTACAAGAATGTGAACGGCAATAGACGGCAGACCGGCATCATTTGCCGGACGTCGATCCGCAAGAACAGATTGTCCGGAAAACAGTGGAGCGTCGAGGTCCCGATCCATTGGTCCTACGGTATCGACGACATTGGGTCGATGGTGGACTTTCTCGTCAAAGAAAAGAAATGGAAGCGGGGTAAATCAGACGAGGGAGACAGCGGACCGATCACAGCTGAGGATTTTGGCTTCGTCGGTCCTCGAGAAGAGTTGATTGATTTGATCGAGACTGGTGGTAAGCCGATGGAGTTGAGTCTGGTAGACCTCGTGGAAGAGGTCTGGAAGGATATTGAAGTCCAATGCACATTGGACAGGAAACCTAAGTACGATTAAGGAGATGGCACGATGCTCGTACTGGACAGGAAGAAAAATGAGTCAATCATCATCGGTGACAATATCGTCATCACGGTAGTGGACATCCGAGGGGACAAGGTTCGGATGGGAATTCAGGCTCCTAAGAACGTGACTGTCCACCGTCAAGAGGTGTACGAGTCAATCAAGCGAGAGCAGGCTCGGTTAGGAACTCCTCCACCGTGACAACCACACTCTTGGTAGACTGTCATTATATGGCTTGGCGTGCATTCTACACGACAGGAAAGATGAGTCACGAGGGACAGTTTACGGGAATGGCTTTTGGCATTCTGAGAGACATCGCTGGGTTAGTCCAATTTCATGGAGCGACCCGGGCGGTGTTGGCATTCGACAGCAAGGTTAGTCGGCGGAAAGAGATTTACTCCGACTACAAAATTCGGCGAAGTAAAGAAAATCAAACCGAAGAGCAGCTCCGAGATCGAGAGGCATTCTTCGAGCAGATTGGTCGGCTGAAGAATGATTTGCTGGGTCGATGGGGTTATCGCAACATCCTGGAGATTGTCGGTTACGAGGCTGACGACATCATTGCGGCTATCGCAGCCGATTTACCAACCAAGGATCAGGCGGTAATCATATCTGCTGATAAGGATTTGCTGCAATGCCTCCGGCCTAATGTCGTGCTTTATAATCCGACACAGAAAAAGGCCACCACTTACGAGTCGTTCCGGACAAAGTGGAAACTCCATCCGATGCAGTGGGCTGAGGTCAAGGCCATTGCTGGTTGCGGGACAGACGACGTGCCGGGAATTCCAGGGGTGGCTGAAGCGACGGCTGCTCTGTGGGTGCGAGGTTTGCTCAAAGAGAAGTCGAAGAAGCGGCAAGACATTGATAACAATCTCGATATGATTAGTCGCAATAGGAAGCTCGTCGACTTGCCGTTTCCTGGATTGGTTCTACCGCCGCTGCAAGACGATCAGATCACAGATGCCACTAAGGCCGACGTTGAGGCTGAGCTTGGTATCCGAGCAAAGCGAGTATCTGGATCAAGAAAAGACGATGCACGGAAGGGGTTCTGGTGATGTTTTGGATTCAGACACTCGAGGGGTTTCCGTTTGATCTTGAAAATCCTGAAGCTGGTAAGATCAGTCCTGGGGCAATCTCTACTGGATTGTCAAGGCTGTGCCGATATCTGGGGCATTGCTTGTCGTTCTATTCTGTTGCTCAACATTCGATTCTTGTCGAAAGTTTGGTTGACGATCCAGAATTGAAATTACCGGCATTATTACATGATGCAAACGAGCTCTACACCGGGTTTGGAGACGTGTCGGGTCCGGCGAAGCAGCTACTCAAACATCATTTTGGTAGCTGGTTGAAGAATCACGAACAAAATGTAAATCGGGCAATTGCGGCTCGATTTGGTTTTGATCCGAAGCTCTTTGATGATACGAGAATCAAGCTAGCCGATCGTCAGGTCGGGTGTGCTGAGCATCGAGATTTGATGGCTCCGTGTTCGATGCATTGGTCACAAGAAGACGGCATTGAGCCGATGAAAGCTCGGATTAATCCGCTGCCTATGAAGACGGCTGAGATTGTGTTCTGGCAGCGGTTAGCTGATTTGATCTCAGAGAGGAATACATGACAGAGGGTGTTACTATTCTTGCGGTAGATCCTGGAACTAAGACTGGGTGGGCCCATTCGTGCGGCACCTCTGGTACCTGGGATCTAAAGGTCAAAAAAGATGAATCTTCAGGGATGCGACTTATCCGTCTGCGTGGTAAGTTGACAGAGATGAAGGCGAATGTAGGTGTGACGATTCTGGCCTACGAAGCTAATCGCTATTCCGGACAAGGTAAGAGAGGAAGTGCCCAAGTCGTGCTATCGGAGTTCCAAGCTCTGATTAAAGTATGGTGCCTAGACAACGCCGTGGAGTTCTCCGGCTTGTCGTCTTCCGAGATCAAGAGCTTTGCGACCGGCAGAGGTAACGCCAGCAAGCAAGAGATGATCGATGCTGCAATCAAGAAATGGCGCCGACCGTTCGACGAGAAAGACAACAATGAAGTCGATGCTCTGTGGTTGCTTGAGTTCGCAAAAGAAAGATTCTTAGTGTGATCGACCATCTTTTAATCCAGAATTTCCAGAAGTTTAGTAGGCTGAGGGTCGATTTCGACCCTCAAATCACGGTGTTGGTTGGCCCTTCAGATACCGGTAAATCCACCACACTGCGAGCTCTGCGATGGGTTGGATTGAATGCGGCCGGAGACTCGTTCATCAAGCACGGTGAGCGAGGCACCACCGTGCAGGTGTTTGCCGAAGGTCGAAAGATTACTCGCCGTCGTGGAGATAACGTCAACACGTATCTCTTAGACGATGCAGAGTTCAAGGCTTTTGGGGTCAGAGTCCCAGATCCCATCCAGTCGGTGCTCAATCTGAGCCCACTCAATTTCCAAGATCAACACGATGCAGCCTACTGGTTTTCGACGACCGCGGGTGAAGTGTCGCGGCAGTTGAACGCGATTGTTGACTTGAGTGTGATTGATGAATCACTGTCGGCGATCAGTAAACGAATTCGGTCCAGTCAACTTGCCGTTGAGATAAATCGAACGACACTGAGCGATGCCAAATCACAACGAGATTCTTTGGCTTGGGTCCTCACCGCCGATATCGAGCTCCAGCACCTGGAAGCTCTCAACCAAAAGAAGGTGCTTAAAACCACCTACACGGTGCGGTTGGCTGACCTGGTACGTAGTATTAGGTCACGGCGGCAGCACCAGCAAACGGTAAGGCAAGCCATTTCTTCCGGCGTTGCCGTTGTTGAGCTGGGGGCTGCCGTGCAAAGGCAAAAGATGAAGGTTGATCGGCTGTTGGTCTTGACCTCAAGAATCAGAAAGTCGGAGAAGATTCGCCAAAGGCCGATCCCTGATATCACCAGGTTGGAAGATCTCAAGAAACAAATCCAATCAAAATCAACAGGTCGTCTGATTCGTTGGATTCAGACCTTTAAGAAATCAAAAGCCACACACGATGCGTTGGTGCGAAGATATGAAGGTTTGAAGGAGAAGAAAGAGGCGGTGACTGGAGTTATTTGCCCAACCTGTCGGAGACCTATAGATGTCTGAATTGCTTGCGGTGCTGTGCTCCGATCTTCATTTCTCATTAAATCCGCCGTCAGCCAGATCAGTTGAGACTGACTGGTACGGTGTGATGGAGCGGCAGTTTCGTCAGATCATTGATTTGCAACAGAACGACAACGACCCGGTGCCTTTGATTGTGGCCGGGGATATCTTTGATAGATGGAATCCGCCACCAGAGCTCATCAACTTCGTGATGCGGTTGTTTGACGAGGTGTGTGTCGATCCTCAAGATTATGGGACTGGAGTCTACTCGATTCCTGGGCAGCATGATCTGCCTAATCATCAACTTAGCCAGATTCATAGATCGGCATATGGAAGTCTGGTGCAGGCCAAAATGGTCACCGACCTGCACACACCTATTGAGATTCATGCAAATCAAGTGAATCTGATTCTGCATCCGTTTCCGTGGGGAGTTCCGATTACACCTCGAGTGAGGGTGGAAGCTAGATGTCCTACCATTCATCTCGCAGTGGTTCACAGTTTCATTTGGGTGCCTGGTTGCGGTTATGAAGGCGCTCCGGTTGGAAAACTATCCTCATCTTACGCAGAATCGTTGGCCGGCTATGATGCAGCCGTGTTCGGAGACAACCACCAAGGATTCAGTCGTGACGAGATGTGTGGGGATGCAATCTGCCGTGTCGTCAACTGCGGGACGTTTCTTCGCCGACGGATTGATGAAGTCAAATATCAGCCTCGGGTAGGTTTGCTCTACAATGATGGAACCATCAAAGAGCATTACCTAGATGTCGCACAAGATAAATTCCTGGAAGAGCCGTTAGCTCGGATTCACGAGAGGTTAGAAATCGACGCAACCAAGCTCTTGGACGGTTTTCGTTCGTTGGGCTCTGATTCGTTAGATTTCAGACAGGCTCTTCAGATTTGTTTTGAATTACAGAGCACAGACAAAGCCGTTCGTGACATTGTGATGGATTGTATGAAATCGTGACGTACTCAGAACCACCTTACATTCCGACACCAGACGAAGTCCGTGACCGGCTCGAGGCTTTGAACTGGATGCGAGAGATGTCTTGGCACGTCGAGGTGGTTGACACAATTTTCTATCACGATACACCAGAACTACCCACCGTCCGGTTGATGGTGTGGAAATACGGTCCGGTAGAAGCTTATCTTCGGATAGTAGCGATTCTAGATTTGGAGCATGTCTTAGATGAATCTCGATGAGTATGAACGGATCAAGCGAGAAGTTGACGTCGCCAAATCAGATGCTGAGCGTGAGGCTGGTGTAATCCAAGAACAGCTTCGTAGTCTGAAGCAGGAGTTTGGCGAGGATTCTCTTGAGGCCGCTGAGATCTTGCTCGAGAAAGAGACTCAGGTTCTGGCCCAGTTAGAATCCGATTACACCGCTGAGATGGTGAAGTTTCGTGAGGTGTTCACAATGTCCGATCAGTCCGACAAAGAATTGAAACTATCTTAGATGATAGGTTTCATGTACACCTTTAGGGGTTTTGTGTGATCCAAGATTTACGGCGGCAGTTGAATCTATTGTTGGATCGACACCGGTCTCTCGAGATGGTAGTGCAGAGAGAATCTCAAGGACTGATTCAATCGGTTGAGCTTCTCTCTAACTGCGAAGAGGCTGGTAAGATTCTCCAGGCCGTCGCCGTCAAGGTTCAGCAGGATGCCCATCAAGGGATTGCGGCTGTGGTGAGTCGGTGCCTCGAGACAATCTTTGACGAGCCGTATCGATTCGAATTGCAGTTTGAGCAGAAGCGAGGTAAGACCGAAGCTCAGTTGACTCTGTTGCGAGGCGATCTGACATTTGTCGATCCGTTGCATGAGGTGGGTGGTGGGGTGATCGACGTCGCCGCCTTTGCTCTGCGTCTTGCATGTCTGGTATTAGAACGTCCGCCAAAGAGGCGAGTGCTGATTCTTGACGAACCTTTCGGAAATCTTCGCGGCCAGCACCATCGACGAAAGATGCGAGCTCTGGTACAGGCTCTGGCTGAGGATTTCCAAGTCCAGTTTATCATCAACATCGACCACGATCAGTTTCCCGAGTTCTTGGATTGCAAGGTTATTGAATTTAGTTAGGAGAGAAGAATGCCGTCGAATGACTCGGTCGCGAATGATTTGCGGTGGAAGAAGTTTCCGTTGCTCAGTGACGGATTTGTGTGCCTAGTCGATGTGATGGGCGATGATTACTCGGTTGTTCAGGCCGCCCGAGTAAGCTACGGTAAGGATACCAGGTTTAATCAGGTCTGCTCTGGTGGTGGTGAGCCTTATTTGGATCAGAGCGAGAAATCGAAGAAAGAGGATCTCAATCTTCTTCGGTACCTGATGCGGCACCGACACACCACTCCGTTCGAGATGGCCGAGGTGAAGTTGCTCATCCGGGTTCCGATGGATTTGTGGCGGCAATGGATTCGGCACAGGACGGCGAATGTGAATGAGTACAGCACCCGCTATGCACCGGCGATTGACTCGATGGATGTTACACCACCTGATGCCTGGCGGTCTCAGAGCGGTGCAAATAAACAAGGTTCTTCGGGTTTTGTGACTGAGTGGCCGAAGGCATTGAAACCTGATGGTGAAGGGTTGATTTCTGCTGGTGACTATCTTTCGACGGAAGAGAGGAATTTCCACGATCAGGCCAGGAGACTTTATGAGAAGAGGTTGGCCTTAGGCGTCGCCAAGGAGCAGGCCCGGAAAGATCTCCCTCTAAGCAATTATACTGAGGCTTACTGGAAGTGCGATTTGCATAATGTGCTCCATTTCCTCGGGCTGCGGATGGACATCCATGCTCAGAAGGAGATCCGAGACTATGCGACGACCGTCGGCGAGCAGATCATCAAGCCGTTGTTCCCGGCGGTCTGGGAAGCCTTCGTCGACTACCGAATGAAAGCCATGCAATTGACACGGCTGGACATCGAGGTTATTCAAGAGATTCGATCGCTTGAAGGATTCCTTTTGGTCGGTGAGCATGAGGCTGCTGACAAAGAGAAGAGATTTCTTGCAGCCTGCACGAACCTCGGCTTCTGGCCAGAAGACAAAAGCAGAGAGCGAGACGAGTGCCGAGCCAAATTGGAACGGCTCAGTCTGCTCCCTACCAAGATATGAAAGATGGCGATGCGAGGAAAACCGACTCGGCATGTTCCGGGAACAGAGGGTAAAGTCCTAGCCCTCATCAAAAGGTATGAGGATGGCTTTGATATGTTTCATCCACAAGATGCGACGTATGACGGTCGAGTGATGGCTACTGATGACGGTAAGAAGGTGGCCGATAATCGCGGTCGACGACCCAAGAAGATGAAACCTTTGCAAGAAGATTCTACCGACGTCGTAGAATAGTGTGAAAGGAGATCTTTTATGCCTATCACACTCACGATGCCGGACATGGTGGAAGTACCCGTCACGTCTCCGCAGATGAAGAAGAAGTTCCGATACGACCATTGTTGTCCGTCGTGCGGCGAGTCGATTTCGTTTCAATCATTTTTGGCACTCTTCGCTGGTGAGCCTGTTCAGAAATTCACGGCGAGGAAGAGATCAAGATGCCCGCTGTGTGGTGATTTTGTTGAGGTTGAGCTCTGTCTGGAGTTCTCAATCCGAGAGGTGAGGTAGATGAGGAAGATCTTTTGTGTGCCGACTCGATGGGTCGGCGGCTACGTGAATATGGACACGTTGAATTTTGCACCCGATCGGATTAACTCTGTGAGGCGGCTGCTCGAGCAGGGCGAGATGCGGCCGATGGGTGAGCATAAAGAATTGGAAGACGACGAGAACTGGAAGCAGATCATCCCGTACATCGTCTTCCGGTGCGGGCCGTTCTTCTTGCAATACGATCGCGGATCAACGGCCGGTGAGCAGCGGTTGAAGGAGTTCACTTCGATTGGAATCGGTGGGCATATGGAAAGCCCACATCTGATTACCAATATGTTCCGAGAGGTCGAGGAAGAGGTCTCGATCAGCGGTCTCTGGAGCCCTACGTTCCGCTATTGTGGGCTGGTGTATGATCCGACGACACCGGTTGGCCGAGTCCATCTGGGTTTGGTGTTCGTTGTCGAGGCTCCTCATCCGGACAGGTTTCGATTCGAGGCTCGAAAAGAGACGAACAAGCTGCGATTCAATCTGCTAGGCGAGATTGAGAAATACGAGCAATGGTCGCAGGCGATCATCAACAACCTCAAGGGTCTCTGATGATGCAGATTGACCGTGAGTTTGTGGCCTTGGTAAGGACCATAAATGTTCTGGTATATCACTCTTAAGACGATTGATGGGCAAGAAGTGGTTCGACGTAAAATTCTTCACGGTGAATAGATTATGCCTAGTGGTGACGATCTCCAAGAAAGTCGTAATGGCGGACTTCGTAGGAATCAGGTCAGAGCCCGCCTACGAAAACGGCTTACACGAGTCGAGGAATTGATGCTGAGAGGCGTCACGTCTCCTACGCAAATCGCTCTGGCTTTTGGCGTCATGCCAAAACGAGCCAGTGTCTGGATGACAAAGATTCGTGATTCTTGGCAGACCCGAGACAAAGAACGCACCCAAGAAGATCGACGAACAATCCGTATCAAGCAACTGGAAAATATCGCGATTCTGGCTCTCAGTGAATTTGCCCAGTCCAAGAAAAATTCAAAAGAGAAGACAGTAGTGAGTCAGCCGTGCCGGCAATGCCACGGCGACAAGATTGTCATGGACAAGAATAAAATCTGTCAAACTTGTGAAGGACTGAAAATCGACGAGACATTTCCAGGCCAATACTCGATGTGTATGGACTGTAATGGCACAGGATTCGGGACTAAAAGATGTCGAGAATGTAGAGGCACGGGAGAGACAAAGATCAATACGTTAAAGGTGAAGCAGGAGTGCGGTGACCCGGCGTATCTCACTATTGCGAAAGCCGCCTTTCTTGAATGTGCCCGACTTGAAGGCCTGACCTTCGACAGTAGAATAACCCTTGGAAAACAGCTGATTGAAGCGTCTGCTGGTGTAGACGGTGTGATTTCGCAGAAGATTGAAGAGATATACTTTGATGCACCCGTCGATGTAATCATTCAAGCTATGGCGGCGATGGATGAGTTGAGACGGAAAGGTACGAGAATTGACCCACCACCAAATACTGACCAGACGGCCAGGGGCGAACCCGGTACTGGGTTGACCATAGAGATTGACCCGACTAAGAATGAATAGGTGGGTTCGTATAGTTTCACAGCCGTTGTAGTAGGT
>Ga0105050_10006959_pt1 | contig 13768 bp, 12 predicted proteins | sample FRY01_FD_78088 | JGI IMG/M metagenome (GOLD analysis project Ga0105050, IMG submission 78088) | Freshwater microbial communities from Lake Fryxell liftoff mats and glacier meltwater in Antarctica - FRY-01 | ecosystem: Environmental > Aquatic > Freshwater > Ice > Glacier meltwater ... | reverse complement strand
GGTAGTGATTGGTTTTGGCCCTTGCGGTTTATTTGCGGCGCTGATTCTGGCGCAGATGGGGTTTTGTCCGCTGATTATCGAGCGCGGCAAGGTGGTACGTGAGCGTACCAAGGACACCTTTGGCCTGTGGCGCAAACGTGAACTCCATCCGGAATCCAATGTGCAATTTGGTGAAGGTGGCGCCGGTACTTTTTCGGATGGCAAGCTGTGGACCCAGGTCAGCGATCCCAAGCATTACAGCCGCAAAGTGCTGACCGAGTTTGTGCAGGCGGATGCGCCCCCTGAAATCTTGTACGTCAGCAAGCCGCATATTGGCACTTTTCGGTTGGTGAAAGTCATTGAGCAGATGCGGGCCCGTATCATCGAGCTCGGAGGGGAATTCCGGTTTGAGCAAAAGGTCACCGATATCGAGATTGTCGATGGCAAAATCCAGAGTCTGTTGCTCTCTAACGGTGAGCACATTGTGGCGGATCATGTGGTGTTGGCGATTGGTCATAGCGCACGGGATACCTTTGAGATGTTGCAGGAGCGCGGCGTCCATATGGCAGCCAAGCCATTTTCGATTGGCTTTCGCATTGAGCATCCGCAGTCATTAATCGACAAATGCCGGTTTGGCGCCAATGCAGGTAACCCGATTTTGGGCGCGGCAGATTACAAGCTGGTTTACCACGCAAGCAATGGCCGCTCGGTGTACAGCTTTTGTATGTGTCCTGGCGGTACGGTCGTGGCGGCGACATCTGAGCCTGGACGTGTGGTCACCAATGGCATGAGCCAGTATTCGCGCAATGAACGTAATGCCAATGCCGGCATTGTGGTGGGCATTACCCCGGCTGATTATGCTGCCAGCCCTTTGTCGGGCGTAGCGTTCCAGCGGCACTGGGAGTCGCGTGCCTTTGCGCTGGGCGGAGGCAACTACAACGCACCGGGGCAACTCGTTGGTGATTTCATTGCAGACCGTGCGTCAACACAGCTTGGTTCCGTGCTGCCATCCTATTTGCCGGGTGTGCAATTGGGTGAACTCAATACGGCATTGCCACCTTATGCCATCGACGCCATTCGCGAGGCGCTGCCCGCATTCGATAAACAAATTCGCGGCTTTGCCATGCACGACGCTGTACTGACCGGTGTAGAGACCCGCACCTCGTCGCCGGTACGGATTATGCGAGACGCACAGCTCGAAAGTATTAATACGCGCGGCTTGTATCCCGCCGGCGAAGGTGCGGGTTACGCCGGCGGCATCATGTCTGCCGCAATTGACGGTATACGCGTGGCCGAAGCGATCGCGCTTTCTATTAGCGGCAAAGGATCGGATAAGAGCCGGGTCGATTGAGCGGATACTGACTGTGCACCTGAAGTAAAAGAAAAGCAAAAGTGCCGCAAAGCGGCCCTTTTGGGATTAATCATGCCCTGATTATGTTGATTACTTCTTGGCGCGCGCTGGTTTTTCTGCTGCCGGGACAAACTGTTTGACCATCTGGTTCAGATTGTCTTCCATGGTTTCGCTAGCTTGCTTGGTGGCTTTGCTCAGTTGTTCGTAACCGGCATTTGCATTGACAATCGTTGCCTTGAGCATGGCGATCGCATTTTCAGAGCCAGCCGGCGCCGACTTTGACAGGTCTTCGATCAGGGCGCTGACATGACGTGTGGTTTCTGCGAGGCGAATTTCAGCCGCTTTGGTGAATTCAGCCTGCGCCTTTGAGGCGATGTCCGCCAGATGACGGCTGTATGCCAAGGCTTTTTCTGCATTAGGTTGTGCCTGAGCAGAGGCCAGCGAGAAAAACGCTTGCGGATCTTTAGCAGACAGAATTTGCTGTGCAGTCGCAGACGACTGCTCAAGTGAGGCTTTGACTGCGCTAACGTTCAAATTAACGAGATCGGTCACACTGGCAAATGCCTTAGTGGCTAGTTCATTCATAGCGGCGAGTTGCGTGTCAATCGTGGCTTTGGTGACGTTAGAAAATTGATCAGCAGCAGAAAACATGGTGTTTCTCCTAAAAATGAATGATGAATCAACGGGGAGCGCGACGAATGACGTAGATATGGTGCGCCGCAACAAGTGGCATTTTAAGGAAATTTAAAATCCTGTCAAGCTATTTTTGTGCGGCGCAGCAAAAATTAAAATTTGCGGTGTTTCTTCATGATGCGCCAAAGAAAACGCTCATTTAAGCGGACATTCATGTTCCTGTAAGCGCTGGGAAAACCGCGTCATGTCGTCAATTCCCCCATGAACAGGCGTATCTGGCCGTCCCATGCCTATAATTGCCAGCCTTTACCTCCGATATCGCCGCGCATGAATACTGCTCACTACCCGCATTGGCCTGCCGGCTTGCCGCATCAATTAAGTGCGCCACAAACCAGTGTCTATGCCAATCTGGCCATTTCAGCTTGGCGATATCCGGATAAAACAGCCCTGATTTTTTATGACTGGCAAATCAGCTACCGTCAGTTGCACATCGAGGTCGACGCGCTCGCCGCCCACTTGCAGCAGGTGTGCGGGGTCAAACGCGGCGATCGCGTGCTCCTGCATATGCAAAATAGCCCCCAATTCGTGATCGGTTTTTATGCGATCTTGCGCGCGGACGCGATGGTGGTACCTGTAAACCCGATGCTGATGACGCAAGAGCTGCAGCATACGGTCACGGACAGCGGTGCCAGGGTTGCCTTGTCCGCGCAGGAATTATTGCCAAGACTGCTCCCCCTTTTGTCTGATGATTTAAGCCCAGGCCTCGCGCATGTGGTGATGGCGACCTATTCAGACTGCATCCATACCGGGCACGCAGAGATGCCGCAGTGGGTTAGCGCCCCGCGTATCCCCTCACCTGATACACGCGTGCAGCCCTGGCACGAGGCAGTCGCTGCGGCACGCAGTCCTGCCCCCCATCTAGCCGGCCCGGCCGACCTGGCCTGTATGCCGTATACCTCCGGCACAACAGGCAAGCCGAAGGGCTGCATGCATACCCACCGGTCTGTGATGTTTACCACTGTCACTGGCGCAATCTGGTCGGGTACGGGTGCGGCAGATCATGTGGTACTCGCCGTGCTGCCGTTTTTTCACGTAACGGGTATGCAGGTCAGCATGAATGCGGCAATTTATGCAGGGGCAACCCTGATTATCATGCCCAGGTGGAACCGCGATGCCGCCGGCAAGTTGATTACCCGGCATCGGGTCACCGCATGGACTAGCATCCCGACCATGATGATCGACTTTTTGTCGAATCCCGCCTTGTCGGATTACGATATTTCCAGCTTGAAGCGCGTATCCGGCGGCGGCGCTGCCATGCCAGCGGCGATTGCCCAAAAATTACTCGAGCTGACCGGTCTGCGATATATGGAAGGCTATGGTCTGTCTGAGACGATCGCCACGACCCATTGCAATCCAGTGCAAAGACTCAAGCAGCAATGTCTTGGCATACCGATTTTTGGCGTCGATTCGCGGGTGATTCACCCTGACACGCATGCGATATTGTCCCCCAACGAAGTCGGTGAAATCATCATCCATGGCCCGCAAGTATTTGAAGGCTATTGGCAAGACCCGGAAAAAACCGACGCCGCCTTTATCGAGATGGAAGGGAAGCGGTTTTTTCGCTCTGGCGATCTCGGCTTTATCGACGATGAAGGATTTTTCTTCTTTACAGACCGCCTAAAACGGATGATTAATGCCAGTGGCTATAAAGTCTGGCCGGCGGAAGTGGAATCCATGATGTATCACCACCCGGCTATTGGCGAGTGTTGCATCATCGCTGCACGCGACGCCTACCGTGGCGAAACCGTCAAGGCCGTCGTTGTCTTGAAAGAAGGGTGCAGCGCCACTGAGGCGTCGATCATGCAGTGGGCACACGACAATATGGCAGCCTATAAAGTGCCGCGCCTGATTGAGTTTGTCGACGCGCTGCCAAAATCCGCAACGGGCAAAGTGATGTGGCGCGCGCTGCAAGAAAAAGAAGCCGGCTGATGAAGATTCTGCTTTCGACGCTCAATGCGCGCTACGCCCACGCATCGCTGGGACTGCGCTACTTACTGGCGAATATGGGCGACTTGCGCGACCAGACTGCGCTGAGCGAATTTGTCATTGGTACACGCACCGCTGATATCGTAGAAAAACTGCTGGCAGAGAAGCCGTGCATCATCGGCTTTGGCGTGTACATCTGGAACGTGGAAGAAATGACCAAAGTTGTCGCGCTCATTAAGCGTATTGCACCGGAGGTCGTCATCATTGTGGGCGGACCTGAGGTATCCCATGAACCGGCGCAGCAAGCCATCGTCGAGCTTGCGGACTATCTGATCACCGGGTGGGGCGACATTAGCTTTGCAAAACTGTGCACCGCCATTTTGAATGGCCCGCAACCGCTGATGAAAATGCATGTAGGCGAGCAGCCCGCCCTGGAGCACATCTCCCTGCCTTATGCGCTCTACAGCGCCGAGGACCTGGCGCACCGTACCCTCTATGTCGAAGCGTCGCGGGGCTGTCCCTTTAAGTGTGAATTTTGCCTGTCGGCGCTGGATAAAACAGCATGGCCATTCGAGCTAGACAGGTTCCTGGCGGAACTTGAGTCACTGTGGCAGCGCGGCGCCCGCTTGTTTAAATTTGTCGACCGCACCTTTAATCTGAACATCAAGACCAGCCTGCGCATCATGCAGTTTTTTCTCGACAAACTGGCCGCTTATCCGGATGACCCCGTGTTCGCGCATTTTGAGCTGGTACCGGATCACCTGCCTGATGCCTTAAAAAACACCATCGCCAAATTCCCGGCCGGTGCCTTGCAATTCGAGATTGGCATACAGAGCTTTAACCCCACCGTGCAGGCTTTGGTCAGCCGGCGTCAGGACAATCAAAAGGCCCAAGAGAATCTACGCTGGCTGCGCGAGCAATCCCACGCGCATTTACATGTCGACCTCATCGCCGGCTTGCCAGGCGAAGATATCGCAAGCTTTGCGCGTGGGTTCGATCAGCTCATTACGCTCAATCCGCATGAGATTCAATTTGGTATCTTGAAGCGCTTGCGCGGCACCCCGATCATCCGCCATACCGACGCCTATAAACTGGTCTTCGATCCGGCGCCGCCGTACAGCATCATGGCCACCGACTGTATTGATTTTGCCAGCATGCAGCGACTAGTGCGCTTTGCCCGCTATTGGGATCTGATCGCTAACTCCGGGCGCTTTGCCAGCACGTTGCCGCTTATCCTGAGCAACGCGCCATTTGCCCGCTTCATGATGCTGTCCGACTGGATCTATGCCAAGACCGATGCCACGCACCGGATTGCTCTGGAGCGGCTTGCCTTACTGGTCGCCCAATGGCTGGGTGAACAAGGCATGACAGCGGATCAGATTGACGCGCATCTCAGCGTAGACCACGCCGGGCTGGCCTTGCGCGGCAAAAAAATCGCGCCGGCCAAAGCGACCGTACCGCAACGTCAGGCACGCCATCTGCATGCCTGAGAGCGCAGATTAATGTGCCCGCGCCCGCCAGTCCTCCAGTAGCTGGCGGGCGCGGGCATCGACCAAAGCCATTGGTAAAGATTTGAGATGCGCGAAAATCATGCGTGCATAGACGTCCGCCAGTGTGTTCACTTCAGGGGAGAGCGCGCGCTCCTCGCCGATTGAAGGTCGCATCTTGCGCCAGTAGTTAATCGCTTCTTCCAGCTCTGTCAGTGTCAGGTCCATGGCGCTATTTTAACTGTGTAAGGACGGCTGTTAAGATGCCCATGTTTTAATCCCGTAAAGAAGGATACGACAATGCATTTTGTATTGGTGCATGGCGCCTGGCACGGCGGCTGGTGTTGGCGTGATGTGGCCGCGGCCTTGCGCAGTGCCGGGCATCAGGTGTGCACGCCTACCCTGACTGGCCTGGGTGAGCGGGCGCATTTACTTGATCCTGATGTGGGTCTGTCTACGTTTATCAAAGATATCTGCGCCGTCATTGAGGCCGAGGAATTACAAGAGGTCGTGCTGGTTGGACACAGCTTTGCCGGGCCGGTGATCACCGGTGTGGCCGACCTGATGCCGCATCGATTAGCCCAGCTAATCTATCTGGATGCCTTGATTGTGCAGAGCGGTCAATCCGCACTGGGAATCTTGCCACCCGATGTGCAAATCGAGCGCAGCCGTACCATCGACGCGGAAGGCTTGCGCATGGCGATACCTTCAGCGGATAAATTTGGTGTGTTCGAGCTGGAGCAGGTGGCGTGGCTCATGCGACAGCTCACGCCGCATCCCATCAATGCCTATCGCGAGGCGCTGCAACTGCAGCATCCGTTTGGTAATGGCCTGCGAAAAACTTACATTGCGGTGACTGCGCCCTGGTATCCCCCCCTGCAGGGTGTGCGAGACTGGCTGCGCACGCAAGCGCACTGGCAATGGCGTGAACTGGCTGCCGGCCACGATGCCATGCTCACCTCCCCCAAAGCGCTCGCGACGATGCTGCTGGCGCTGGCAAGCCAGGCATAGGTGTTAACGGAACAGACGCTAACGTTTGGCCAGAAAGCTGCGCAGCCGCTCCAGTCCTTGTTCAAGCTTGTCGATGCCGCTGGCAAAGCACCAGCGTATCGCGCCTTCACCGTCCGGGCCAAAGGCGCTGCCTGGCGCCAGGCCCAGACCTGCTTCGGTCACCAGCCGCTTACATAAAGCCAGCGTATCGGTTTCACCCTCGATACGGAAAAACACATACATGGCCCCCTTGGGGCGGGGCGTAATGATGCCGGCATCACGAAAGCTGCTGCTGCTGAGCTGCGCACATAAATAGTCGCGCGCTGCCCGGTAGCGCAGCACCGTCTGCCTGATGATGTCTTCACCCTCAATCACTGCCACGACCCCGGCGCGTTGCACAAAGACCGGTGCGCAAGAGGTGTTGTATTCGATGAGCTTGCTTAATCCCGGCATTAATGTGGCAGGTGCTTGCAACCAGCCCAGCCGCCAACCCGTCATCAGCCAGGATTTGGAAAAGCTGTTGGTTGACACCACGCGTTCGTCGCGGTCGGCCAGGTCGAGGAAGGACGGTGCACAACCCAGCGGTCCGGCCAATTCGTCATACACCAGTCTTTCATAGACATCGTCGGCCAGCAGCCAGATCCCGTACTTTCTGCAATGCGCAAGTACGGTCTGCTGCTGCGCGCGGGTGATGGTCCAGCCAGTCGGGTTGTTGGGTGAATTCAGTAGCAGCGCTTTAGTCTCTGGTGTTAATGCATCGAGCAAGGCATCCAGATCAAGTTCCCATTGCGGCTCACTCGCTGTGTTGAGCTGCAGTGGCACCGACACGACCCGTGCGCCCAATATCTTTGGAATTTCAATCAGGTTGGGCCATAACGGCGTAACCGCAACGACACGGTCGCCAGGGTTCAACAGACATTGCGCCACCAGCATCAGTGCCGATACCCCTGAAGAGGTGACGGCAATATGGTTTACATCTGTCGTACCATGCAGCCGGCTTGCATAGCTCGCCAGCGCTTCGCGCAAACTTGGTATGCCAGTGTTTTGCGCATAAAACGTCTCGCCTGCATCGAGTGCGGCCTTGGCAGCATGGCGAATGAAATTCGGCGTGACCTGGTCTGGTTCGCCAAACCAGAACGGCAGTACATTGGCCTTGCCCATGCCGGCATTGGCGACCTCCCTGATGCGCGATGCGCTCAGCTCTGCGATGGCAGCGCGGGGCGCAACAACATGAGGCGGAGCAGAGGAGGACATTACAGGCACAGGATCAGCCGATTGGCCAGATCAAGAATGAAAGAGGGTTGCAGGTAACCGTAAAAAGCCATGGCTAGTACAGCGGCAGCCGTCAGCATCAACAGGCCATTGCGCAACCCGGTGCGCGTCATGCCGGCACCGCACCGCTGCGCATAATCGGCGCTTCGTTTATGGGTAAATTGATGAGGCCGGCAAACAGGCCGAGTGCGATGGTAATCATCCACACGGTATTGTAATTACCCTCCAACGTGTACAGGTAACCGCCTAGCCAGACGCCAGTAAAGCTGCCGAGCTGATGGGAGAAAAACACGAAGCCTGCCAGCATCGACAGATAGCGCACACCAAAAATCCCTGCGATCACACCGTTTGTAAGCGGTACCGTTGAGAGCCACAACAGACCCATTGCCGCCGCAAATACATACACCGACACAGGCGACAAGGGTGCGAGCAAAAACAGCGTAATGAATAGCGCGCGTCCAAAATAAATCGCCGACAGCAAGTAGCGCTTGGGTATTTTTCCGCCGAGCGTGCCCGCGTAGTAGGAGCCGAAAATATTAAACAGCCCAATCAAGGCAAGTGCGACGACTGCCACGGTCGGATCAATGATGCCTTTGTCCTTCAGATAGGCAGGCAAATGTACACCGATAAACACCACCTGAAAGCCACAGACGAAATAACCAAGCAGCAGCAGTTGAAAGGGTCGGTAGGCAAATGCCTCGCGGGTCGCGGCAGTAATGCTTTGCTGACCATTGCTTGTTGGGGTGATTGCGGCCGGCTCACGCAAGAAAAATGCGAGCGGCACCATGACGATGAGTACCAGCGCTGCCAGCAAATAAAAGGCCTGCTGCCAGCCGGCGTGCGCAATGAGTTGCTGCTCGACCGGGATCATTGCGAACTGCCCGAATGAACCTGCGGCACCCAGGATACCAAACGCCCACGAACGTTGCGCCACCGATGCGGCGCGCCCGATGATGCCCGATAAGGCACCGAAGGCTGTGCAGGAAAGCGCAGCCCCAATCAAAATGCCCGAGCCGATGATAAAGACAGAGGACTGGTCGGCGATGGCCATCCACACTAATCCGACGGCATAAAACGCAGCGCCCGTCAGCACGACACGTGCTGCACCGAAGCGGTCTGCTGCCATACCGGCAAACGGACCGAACACGCCCCACATCAGATTTTGTACGGCCATCGCGAGTGAAAACGTATCGCGTGCCCACTCGTGGTGCTGCGAGATCGGCTGCAGCCAAAACCCAAAGCCATGCCGCACGCCCATTGCGATCGACAAAATGATGCCCGAGGCGAGCAATACAGTGTGGAGGGTGGGCGCATGCGTCGTGTTGAACATCGGCGGCAGAAGGATAATTAATCTGCCTTTGAGTGTAACGCATGCCTCTTGATGTGGGCGAGACGTTTTTAAAGAGGAAAAGAAGAGCGGGCACGGTGATCTCGCGCCCGCCTCATTTTGTGCTCTAACGCGGCATTACTGACCCGTACTTGGGCTTGTGGTTGGGCCTGGGGTCGAGCTTGGTGTCGGGCTCGTAGTGGCTGGCGTATCGGTACCCGTGCCGCCCATACTTGAACCCGACATGGCGCCACCGCTGGAGCTGCCACTTGATTCGGATTCCGGGCTGCCTTTTTCTGGCATGCTGCTGCCGTTTGATGTGCCCGAACTGCCAGAATCAGAGCCGCCGCCTGTCATGCCCGCACAGGCGCTGAGCAGCATTGCACATGCCAGAGGTATCATCCATTTCGTCATAAATCACTCCTGCAAAGATAAGAAAAGCGGTACGCACAACATAGGTACCGGCGAATGCATGCTTATGCAGAAGATAGAATCCATCCGGATCATAAAGTTCTGGCTAGTGCTTATTTGATTGAGTTCACGCAAGCGGACGCTCTGCCCGGATGCGGCGGGGAGCGTCAGCGAGCGGGTGCGTCGAATGCATCGACCGATGAGCGTGACGCAAACGAGACGCCCGCGCAGCCAGGCTTTGACTCAGGCTGTTTTGCGGGCCGGTGATTTCTTTGCGACGGCTTTTTTCAGAGCCGGCTTGGCAGTGGCTTTTTTTGCGGCGGTCTTAGTCGCCGTCTTGCGCGCGGTCTTTGCCACCGTCTTTGCCGCAGTTTTCCGGGCGCCTGGTTTGGCTTCGCTGTCTTTGGCGCTTGCCGCTGGCTCTGCGCCCTCTTTGCCAGCCTTTGGCTTACGTGGTTCGAACTCGAAGCTCACCTTGCCGTCTTTGCCTTTGGCCAGATAGGCCTTAAATGGACGGCGCGTGCGTTGCGATACAAAACCCGGCAGCAAATCGGTCTTGCCTTCGTTTAGCAGCTTGGCCATCTGTTCGGGCAAAATCTCTTGCTGCAAGATGATGCGGCCGCTACGGAAATCACAAGCCTTAGGCCTGGCAACGGTTTTTTCGCAGACGTAGGCCAGACCCATTTCAAACACGCCACTGGCGCATTTCGGGCAAGTGCCTAGCGGAGTTTGCCCTGTGAAGTCCACGCCTTCGGCGTTTTCATCACTGTCGGCGTTTTGCCCAAAATCGAATTCAAGCTTGAAGTTTTTGATGTCTTCGTCGCGCGAGATTTTCAGGATCGCTGCAAACGGCCGACCCATTTTGGAGCGAAATCCTTGCAAGGGGCCGATCGTCCGGTTGGTCAGCAATTCTTCGACTTCACTGACTTCAAACTGACGGCTACCCGGAATTTTGCTGATTGAAAATTCGCACTTGCTGCAAGCGAAGCGCCGATAGTTTTCTTTTACGACCTCGCCGCAATTGGGACAAGGTGTCGTGAGCGTCGCATAGTCGCCGGGTATCGTGTCGTTGTTATATTCCTTGGCACGCTTGACGATGACCTGTGTCATCTGCGCGATTTCGCGCATAAAGTCTTCACGGCTTATTTTGCCGCGTTCCATTTGCGAGAGCTTGTATTCCCACTCACCTGTCAACTCTGGCGCGGTCAGCTCCGTTACATCAAGGCCGCGCAGCAAAGTCATCAACTGAAACGCTTTGGCTGTGGGTATAAGCTCGCGGCCTTCGCGCAACAGATATTTTTCGTTTAACAGGCCTTCGATGGTCGCCGCGCGTGTGGCTGGCGTACCTAAGCCCTTGCCTGCCATCGCATCGCGCAGCTCTTCGTCATCAATCAGCTTGCCCGCACCTTCCATGGCCGACAGCAGGGTCGCTTCAGAATAGCGAGCAGGCGGCTTGGTTGCCAGGCCGTGAGCAGCAACGGTTTCGGTTTTTACTTTTTCATCTTTGGCCACGGGCACCAGGTTGCCGCTACTGCTTTCGCCGTCTTTCGGCGGGGACTTCTCTTCGGTGGCCTCTTTGCCATAGACAGTCAGCCAGCCTGGATTGGTGAGGATCTTGCCTTCGGTCTTGAACTGATGGCCCGATACATCGGTAAAGCGGGTGGTCACCAGAAATTCAGCTGGCGGAAAAAATATCGCCAAAAAGCGACGCGCCACCAGGTCATATAATTTCTGTTCAGGCTCCGACAGATTTTTTGGTGCCTGCGGGGTCGGGATGATGGCAAAGTGGTCGCTGATCTTGGTGTTATCAAAGATGCGCTTGTTTGGCTTGACCCATTTGTTGTTCAATATCTGGGCGGCGAAAGGATAGTAATTATTGCTCTCGCCCAGCGTATCCAGCGTTTGCCGGACGGTGTCTACATAGTCTTCTGGCAGATGGCGCGAGTCCGTACGCGGGTAGGTCAGTACTTTATGTTTTTCGTATAGCGCCTGAGCCAGCCCCAGCGTATTTTTGGCTGAGAAACCAAAGCGCGCATTCGCTTCGCGCTGCAAGCTTGTCAGGTCAAACAAGGCTGGCGCAATCGAGGTAGTCGGCTTGGATTCTTCTGTGACCGCGCCAGTTTTGCCGCGGCAAGCGGCGACCACCGAGTCGGCAGCCGCTTTGCTCCACAAGCGTTCGGCGCGTTTTTCAGGGTCCGTGTCGTCTTTCTTAAATTTGGTGTCGAGCCAGCGGCCTTCATAGATGCCTGCTGCGCAGACAAATTCAGCGCGCACTTCCCAAAAATCGCGCGAAACGAAGCGCTTTATCTTTTCTTCACGTTCCACCACGATAGACAGCGTCGGTGTTTGTACGCGACCCACTGTCGTGAGGTAAAAGCCGCCCTCTTTAGAATTGAAGGCGGTCATGGCACGCGTACCGTTAATGCCAATGAGCCAATCCGCTTCGCTGCGGCATCGCGCCGCGTCGGCCAGCGGCAGCATGTCCTGATCTTCGCGCAAATGACCGAAGGCTTCACGGATGGCGTTGGGTGTCATCGACTGCAGCCACAGCCGCTTGATGGGCTGCTTAGCCTTCGCGTACTGAATGATTAAGCGAAAGATCAACTCGCCTTCGCGTCCCGCGTCACAGGCATTGATCAGGGCGCTGACATCTTTACGTTTGAGCAGGCGATTTAAGACCTTCAGGCGCGATTCTGTTTTCTGAATCGGATTGAGCGCGAAATGCGGCGGAATCATCGGCAGATGGGTAAATGACCACTTGCCCCGTTTGACATCGTATTCTTCGGGCACGGCAATTTCTACCAGATGGCCTACGGCGGACGACAGTACATACTGGTCCGATTCGAAATACTCATCGTGCTTGGTAAAGCCGCCGAGGGTCTTCGCTATGTCGTTGGCGACAGAAGGCTTCTCGGCAATGATGAGAGTCTTGGTCATATAAGTTCAGTCTCGAATCTGGAAAGCGAAAAGGGCAATGGGCCAGCCGGACAGGCTGAGCAGTGTCTGCACCGGGTTCAAAAAGCTGGTTTTCTGGCAACTCCAAAGCGTTTGCGGCCAATGATAAGCGGGTTGTCGCCGACTCTGCAAGCGAGGTTGCAGCAGCGCCGTGCAGATAATCAAGAAATAATCAGGAAAAAGCGCGCCGGCCAGGTCAGCCCGGCATTAACGCCGGGGAGGGTTTTCAGGGCGTGAAGGGGTAAGTCACCCGGGAGGTCAGTGATACAGCGGCACCCTGGCGTCGTCGTCGCCAATGAAGAGTTCGTCAAACATCAGCCCGTCAGGCTCTTTACCCTGACTCCACAATACCATGAGAACGATGACTTTAAGCTTATCCAGGGAGAACGGCGATTCATTGGCGGCACAGGCACGCTCAATAACGATTTCACGCTGCAAGGCATTGATGACCTCGGCGGATTCAAGGAACTGAATGAAACCTACGGCCGGCGTGCCCAGTATTTCCATCTCACGATCTGCGTAGACGCGAAAGCCGAAGGAGAACGCAGTCTGGCGCGCCTGCTGACTAAACATCTCATTGGTGGTATCGGCCAGGGCGGTTAGCCAGCCCAGTGCCTTGGAGATTTCGTCTTGATCAAAACCGACTGCCGATAGCTTTTTCGCCAGTGCATCCGAATCGGGGCAGGCGTCTGGCCGGTAATAGGTTTCGTAAAGATAAACTAAGACATCAAACATATTTGTACTGTAGCGGGAAGTGGAACGCGGCACAAGCTTACTGTTAAAAAAAACCGTACGGCACATTTTGGCATTGCGGGAATATTTTCTTTTTAGATCATTAGTTTAACAAAAAGCGCTTTGAGTAAAGCCATCGAATACCGGAAAAACTGTTTTTGATAAAAACAGTTTTCCTGCCGGATCGTTTAGGCCGACTTTACAGGTTTAAAAGCTTGAAATTAATCTAATCGTCGATATCTCCCGCCCGCCAATAATTCGATCTGGTTATTCATTTCCAGTTGCAGCAGAGCTGTCTGCACAGCCGGCAAAGCGAGTGCAGTGCGCTCGGCTAGCTGGTCGAAGCTTGCCGGATCATGCCCCAGTGCCGCCAGTACGCGGTCAGGCGCGTCATCCGATGACGGGTCGGGTGGGGTGCCCAGTGCCGCTGGCTGTGCCGTGAGTGTGGCTGCCTGGGGTGACTCCCAGCGCAATTCTTCCAGAATGTCGTGCGCAGACTCGACCAGCCTGGCTCCTTGCCGAATTAATTCATGACACCCTTTTGATAGCGGGGAATGAATAGAGCCCGGTATCGCGAAGACATCGCGGTCTTGCTCGAGCGCGGTACGGGCTGTAATCAACGAGCCTGATTGCGCCGCGGCTTCG
>Ga0105050_10006955_pt1 | contig 13775 bp, 10 predicted proteins | sample FRY01_FD_78088 | JGI IMG/M metagenome (GOLD analysis project Ga0105050, IMG submission 78088) | Freshwater microbial communities from Lake Fryxell liftoff mats and glacier meltwater in Antarctica - FRY-01 | ecosystem: Environmental > Aquatic > Freshwater > Ice > Glacier meltwater ... | reverse complement strand
GGCCGATGCTGGAGCGGTGGCTGAGCCGGCGGTTCCGCAGGGCGCGGCCGGAGGGCGTGGCGCTGGTGCGGGAGATGATCCAGGCGACCTCGATGGAGGGGTATGTCGGGGCGTGCCTGGCGATCGGTGGGCTGGATGTGTGCGGGAAGCTGCGGGACTTTCCGCGGCCGGTAAGGATCTGGGCCGGCGAGGAAGACCCGGGGACGACGGTGGAGGATGCGGAGTTGATCGCGGCGGGGATTCCGGGGGCGCGGCTGGTGGTGGTGGAGCATGCGCGGCATTTGTTGAACTGGGATGGGGAGGGGGTGTTTACGCCTTCTCTCATGGAGTGGCTGGGCGAAGTAGTGAACTAAGAATCTTCTTTTTCTGAAGAAAAAGAAGCAAAAAGACTTCTACCCATTTTGGCCCGTGATGACTGGGCTGTGGTGCTGCAAATGGATGGAAAGTTTTTTGGTTCTTTTTTCAAAAAAGAACTGCTTCCTTCCTTGCGATCATGAGCCGATAGCGCACTGCGCCCTTGAGGTGCAGCAGTTCCAGCGTTCGCCCGCCGATATCGGCCTGTTCGCGCAGGCCGCGGCCAATGAGGCCCAGCCAGAAGGCGCGGCGTTGCTGGCGAGCGCGCGTGGCGCGGAGATCGTCGGGGTTGCCGAGCAGGATGAGGGGGGTGAGGTCCTGCTCGTGGGTGAGGGTGAGGCCGGCGGCGGCCAGCGCCTGGCGCCAGGCGGGGGCGGGCGGGGCGATGGGGCAGCGCCACATGCGCTTGAACAGGGCCAGGTCGGCTTCGTCCGAGGGGGCGAGGTTGGGTTCGGGCATGTCGTCGACGATGGCGAGGTGGCCGCCGGGCGCAAGGCTGGCTGCGATGTTGGCGATGCTGCTGGCCGGGTTGGTGCTGTGGATGAGGGATTCGATGGCGATGGCAAGGTCGAAGGGGCCGGGCAGCGGGGCGTCGTAGCTTTGCAGGGCGAAGCGGATGTGGGGGGAGAGGGCGCGGCGTTCGGCTTCGGCGGTGGCGCGCTGGACCTGGATGGGGCTGAGGGTGATGCCGAGCCAATTGCCGCCTGTTCTGGGCTGGAGGTCGAATGCAGTGGCGCCGTAGCCGCAGCCGGCGTCGAGGATGCGGGGGTTTTCGGGTAAGGCGAGGGCTTCGAGGATCAGGCGGTGGATGATGGTGGGGCTTGGTGAGCCGCCGGCCGGGTCGCGCAGGGCGCGGTGGATCGGTTGGGCCTGGCTGCCGGATTCGTCGCGCATGGCATAGAGTTGGCTGAGGCGGTCGAGCCAGGCGTAGTAGCGGGCGATACGGCGGGTCTGGCGGTCGGTCATCGGCGCAGGTCGCTTATCGGCGAAGGTCGGGGGCCCAGCCATGGTAGGCCGGGTGGGTGGGGGGCAGGGGGAGAGTGACGCGCTGGCCGGTTTTCGACGAATGGTAGATGGCGGTGGCGAGTTCGAGGGAGTGGCGGGCCTCTGCCATGGTGACGGGCAGCGGGGCGCCGTGGTCCAGCGTGGCGGCGAAGAGGCGGAATTGTTCGGCGAAACCTTCGGGGCCTTGGGGTGCCTGGGCGATCAGGGTGTCGAGCCAGGTGCGGTCGATGCCTTCGCGGGTGGCAAAGGTGAACGGGGCAGTGGCGGTGATGGCGGCGGTGTCGGCGCTGGTGATGGTGAGGTTCTCGGCGACGATGCGCAGGCGGGAGCTGGGCTGGGGGGAGCCGAGGGTGACGGAGAGGGTGGCCAGGGCACCGCATTCCAACTCCAGGGCGACGGCGCCGGTGTCTTCGGTTTCGATCGGGTTCACGCGGGTGGCGACCAGGGCGCTGACGCTGCGCACGGGGCCGAGCAGGTGGGTCAGCATGTCGTGCAGATGGATGGCGTGGGTGATGAAGGCGCCGCCGAGCTCATGGGCGATGGTGCCACGCCAGGGGGTCGCGTAGTAGGCGGGGCCGCGGTACCAATGGGTTTCGGCGGTGGCGACGTGGATGCGGCCGGCGTGCCCGCTGGCGAGCACGAGTTTCGCCTGGGCGAGGCCGCGGCCGAAGCGGGCCTGGAAGATCGGCATCAGGATGCGGCCCGTGCGGTCGATGGCGGTGGCGAGCGCGTCCATCTCGGCGAGCGAGGCGACGAGGGGTTTTTCCAGGATGACATGGCGGCCGGCTTCCAGCGCGCGGATGGCGGGGCCAAGGTGCTCGTCGGGCGGCAGGCAGATGTCGATGATGTCGAGGTCGGGGCGGGCGAGGAGGGCGTCGTTGAAGCCGAGATGGGTTTCGGCGCCGGGGGCCAGGGCGGCCAGGGCGGCGGTGCGGGCGGGGTCGCGACCGCAAATGAGGGCGACCTCGTAGGAATCGGGGTTGGCGAGGAAGCCTTCAAGGTGGCGAGCGCCGATGCCGGTTCCGACGATGGCGACGCGGTGGCGTTTCGGCATGTTGGGGCTCCGGTGAAGGAAGTAATACCAAACGCCATAAAGAATGACTCCTTGTTAGGCAAGGCCATGGCTTCGCCCTGGACCCACCAGGTCCCTAGCGCGCCTTCGCGCGACGTGCCAAGCCCCTAGACCGTAAATATATGATAATAAATGGGTTTCCAAAGGCCGTCGGCCTTTGGTGGTCCAGGGCGAATCCCTGACCTTACCTTCTTTGATAGGTCAATCATTAGGTCGATTGGTATAAATTATCATCGTTTCTAAAAAAAATCGTCTATACGCATGTGCGTGATTATTATGCTTAAAGTAATCGAAAAATGACAAAAGTTTTTGGTTCTTTTTTCAAAAAAGAACATTTTTACTTACTTTCCCAGCTCGAACGCTGCGCGCGCGAGCGAGGCGGCGGCGGTGAGCAGGAGGGCGACCAGCGCGAGCGGGCGGTAGGAGCGGGTGCCGAAGCGCTTGAAGGCCCAGGTGCCGAGCCAGCCGCCGGCGATCATGACGGGCATACCGAGGATGCCGAGGATGAGCGCCGGGGCGTCGAGCAGGCCGGCGGTCCAGACCATTGGCAGGCCGAGCAGGGAGACAATCGGGAAATACACCATCAGCGAGCTGCGCATCACCGGCAGGCGGCGTTCGAAGGCGAGGAAGTAGGCGACGGCGGGGGGGCCGGCCATGGCGGCGAGGCCGTGGAAGATGCCCGAGACGAAGCCGGTGGCGATGGTGGTTGCGGCGGTGGGGCGGTGGGTGGCGAGGCGGGGTTTCCAAGTCAGCGCGACGGCGGCCAGGACCATGACGCCGAGGACGGCGCGCACGATCGGGGCGGGGCTGTAGGCGAGGGCGGCGACGCCGATCGGCAGGCCGAGGAGGGCGCCGGCAGCGAGGCGGGCGATGCCCGGGCGGTCGGACTGGCGCCATTCCATGATGCAGTCGCGCAGGCCGATGCCGAGTTGCATGACGAGGATGGCGGCGACGGTGCGCGACGGCGGCAGGACCAGGCTGGCGAGCGGCACCGCGGCGAGGGCGAAGCCGAAGCCGGTGAAGCCGCGCAGGATGGCGGCAAACAGGATGGCGCCGATGGCGGCCGCCCAGGCTGCGGGCGTGAGGTCAATCTCCGTCAGCATGCAAGCGTGGCGTCGAACATCGCCTGGAGGGTCGCGGCGTCGGGCAGGTCGGGGGTGCCGATGAGGACGAGGCCGGTTTCGGCGCGGGTGCCGGCTGGGGTTAGCGCCCAGCGGCGTGCGGCGTATTGCAGCAGCAGGGCGTCGTTCGGGGCGAAGCGGGCGATGCCCTTGATGCGCAGGACCGCGGGAGGGAGGGCTTCGAGGACGCAGCGCAGGCGGTCGCGGTTGATCGGGGCCGCGGGGCGCCAGTGCCAGGTGCGGAAGGGGTGGGTGGGGGTGTCGGCGGCGAAGCGGGTAGGGCGGGAGCGGGCGAGGGGGTCGACGGGGAAGGTCATGTCCCCGGCGGCGATTTCCCCTGCCGCGATGCGACGGATGGGGGTTTGGGGGCGGATTGCGGCCAGGATCAGTTCGGCTTCGGCGGGGTCGGCGAGGTCGGATTTGGTCAGGAGGAGGAGTTCGGCATGATCGAACTGCGTGCGCACCGTGTCGGCAATCCAGGGGTCATTGAGCTGGCTGCGCAGGGCGGTGGCGTCGGCGAGGACGACGAGGGGTTCGAGGGAGAAGCCGGGTTCGATCAATGCCAGTTGTGCGATGCGCCAGGGGTCGCCGACGCCGCTGGCTTCGATGATGATGTGTTCCGGCGGGGGCGTGCGAGCGACGAGGCGGGCCAGCGCGTCGCCGAGGTCGTCGCCCATGGCGCAGCAGACGCAGCCATTGGCCAGCGCCACGCTGTCGCTGCCCGACTCGGCGATGAGTGCCGCATCGACGTTGACGGCGCCGAAATCGTTGATCAGCACCCCCCAGCGGCGCTCCGCGGTGGCCAGCAGGTGGTTGACCAAGGTGGTCTTGCCGGTGCCGAGGAAGCCACCGATGACGGTGAGCGGAAGGCTTGTGGTCACTGCTTGGCGAAAACGCGGCCGCCGAGGACGGTGGCGTGGACGCCGATGTCCTTGATGGCATCGGGGGCGACGGTGAGCGGGTTGTCGTCCAGCACGGCGAAGTCGGCGAATTTCCCCACATCGATGCTGCCGATGGCGTGGTCGAGCTTGAGCGTGTAGGCCGCACCCAGGGTGACGGCGTGGAGCGCCTGCTCGGCGGTGATACGTTCGCCCTCGCCGAGGACGCGGCCGGTGGGGGTGAGGCGGTTGGTGGCGCACCACATGGTAAACAACGGATCCACCGGCGTGACCGGCGTGTCGGAATGGATGGCGAGCGGGACGCCTTCGGCCAGCGCCGTCGCGCAGGCATCCAGCCGCAGGGCGCGCGTCGGGCCCATGGTGATGGCGCGGTGCTGTTCGCCCCAATAGTAGATGTGGTTGGCGAACAGGTTCACGCACATGCCGAGGGTGGCCATGCGGCGGAACGTCGCGGCATCGGCCATTTGGCAGTGTTGCAGCGTGTGGCGGTGGTCGCGGCGTGGGTGGCGGACGAGCGCGCGGCCGATCATTTCGGTGGCCATCTCGCTGGCTTCGTCACCATTGGTGTGGATATGCAGCTGGATGCCGGCGCCGTGATAGGCCTCGACGATGGCTTGCAGTTCGGCCGGGGCCACGTACCACAGGCCATTCGGCGCACCGTTATGGTAGCCGGGCCAGCGCAGGCGGGCGGTGAAGCCCTGGATCGAGCCGTCGACGACGATCTTGACCATGCCGAAATGCAGCTTGTCGGTGGACATTTGCTTCAATTCGGCAATGCGGGCCAAGCCCTCGGGCACGGCGTATTCGCGCTGCTGCATCGCAGGCACGATGCGGATCGGGTAGTCGGCCTCGGAGGTGGCGGTGAGCAGGGCATCGACGATGGCGGGGTTCAGGGCATTGGACAGGTCGGTCGAGGTCGTGACGCCGACACGCCGCGCGATCTGGCCGTAGGTGCGATAGGCCGGGGCGTCCATCTGGCGCATCATGCCGCCATCGTCGGACACGCGGGCGGCACGGCCCATCACGGCGGGGCCGAGCAGTTCGCCGGTGAGGTTGGCGGAGGCGTCGCGCAGCAGGCCGTCGAGGTTGCTGTCGCGGGAGAAGCCGCAGGCCTCCAGCACCTTGGAGTTCACGTTCATGATGTGGCCGGAGACGTGGCCGATGATGATCATGCGCTCGGTCGAGACGGCGTCGAGGTCGGCGGCGGTCATGCGCCGTCCTTCGAAGTAGATCGGGTCGAAGCCCCAGGCGGTGAGCGGGGTGGTGGGGTCGGGCAGCTTCGCGGCTTCGGCCTTGAGGTGGGCGATGACCTCGGCGATGGATTTGAAGCCGCCGGCCTTTTGCCCGTCGGGGCTGGTGCGGGGGTAGTAGCCGACATAGGGCTTGCGCCAGACGATGCCGTCGGCGGCGTGGCCGTGGCCCTCGACGAAGCCGGGCAGGATGGTCTTGGTGGCGAAACGGTCATCGATGGTGCCGCCGAATTCGGCCGCGATCTCCGCCCCGCCGAAGCCGAGGATGCGGCCTTCCCGCACCGCTACATGGGTGCAGGCGGCCAGGGAGCGGTTGAGCGTGACGATCTCTCTCGCGGCAAAGACGGTGACCTGGTTCGGCACGGGCGGACTCCTCGGAGCGCGGCGATGATCGGCGGGAAGCGCGGCGCAGGGCAAGGGCCGCGCCTTGATCTGCGGCAAGGCGCGGCGATCGGCCGAGGATTTCTCGCTGATGATGGAGCGCGGCGTCGACGGGTCGACCCGGATGGCGCTGGAGGAGCTGGGGGCGCGGCGGGGGAAGATCGCGGCGGAACTGGCCGCGAGGGGGGGGAGACGGACGAGTAGGGGGGCCCGAAGCCCCCCTCCCGCAGGCCGCATCAGGCCTTCTTAACGTTCCAGAACAGCGGTCGCGTGGCCTTGAGGATGCCGGTGACGTTGGCGCGGCGTGCGATCGGCTGGCGCCACGCGCCGAGCGGGACGAAGGGCACTTCGTCGAGGGCGAGCACCTGCATCTCGCGGCCCAGCCGCTGCTGGGTGGAGAGGTCGGACGCGTCGAACCAAGCGTCGCGCAGGGCCTCCATCTTCGGCGAGTTGTACCAGCCGAACCAGGCCCGCTCGCCGGTGCCCCACAGCGCGGTGTACACGGCGGGGTTGGAGAAGGTGAAGCCGTCGCCAAAGGTGCAGAAGATGCTCCAGCCGCCCTTCTCCACCGGCTCGCGTGAGGCGCGGCGCTGAACCAGCGCGCCCCAGTCGGTGGCGACGTAGTCGACGTTGATGCCGATGTCGCGGCAGACCTGGGCCGTCACCTGGGCCATGGCGTTGATCACCGCGAAGTCGGTGGGCGCCATGATGACGGCGCGCTCGCCCTTGTAGCCGGAGTCGGCGACCATCTTTCGTGCGGCGGCGAGGTCGCGCTTGCCGGTGAGCTTCTCCATGCCGGCGTCCGAGGCCAGCGGGGTGCCCGGGGTGAACACGCCGACGCCGGCCTGGGTGAGCTTGCTGTCCGCACCCATGATGGCGGCCAGGAAATCCTTCTGGTCGACCATAGCCAGCACCGCCTGGCGCAGCTTCTGGTTGTTGAACGGCGGTTGCAGGTGGTTGAAGCGGATCAGGCCGGCATTGCCGAACAGGTCGGTGTTCTCGACCACCACGCCCGGCGCGCGGGCCAGCACCGGCAGCAGGTCGGCCAGCGGCTGTTCCACCCAGTCGATCTCGCCGGTCTGCACGGCCGCGGCGGCGGTGGAGGGGTCGCCGGTGATATGCCACTCGACGCGGTCGATGTGGACGACCTTGCCGCCCGACATGTTGCTCGGCGCCTCGTTGCGCGGCAGGTACTTGTCGAACTTCGTGTAGACGGTGCGCGAGCCGCTGACCCATTCGTCGCGGATGAAGCGGAACGGGCCGGAGCCGACCTGTTCGGTGATCTGCTGGAACGCGTCGGTCTTGGCCATGCGCTCGGGCATGACGTGGCAGTTGTTGGCGAACGCCATCGGGATGAGCGGGAAAGGCTTCTTCAGCAGGATCTGGAAGGTTTTGTCGTCGACGACCTTCATCTCGTTCATCTGGGCGGCGATGCGCTGGCCCATGCCGTCGCGCTTCATCCAGCGCAACAGCGAGGCGACACAGTCGCGGCTGAGGACCTTTTCACCGTCGTGGAACACCAGGCCGTCGCGCAGAGTGAGCGTCCAGGTGAGCCCGTCGGTCGAGGTGGTGACGCCGGCGAGCATCTGGAGCCGGGGGGTCAGCCCCTCGTCGAAGTTCCACAGCTGGTCCCACACCATGTGGGCGTGGTTGGCCGCGACGACGGTGGTGGTCCAGACCGGGTCCGGGTTGGCGAGGTTGGCCTGCGGCACGAACCTGAGCGTGCGGCTGGCCGCCTGGCTGAAGGCCGGTCGTGGCAATCCGGTGGCACCGGACACGCCGAGGGCGGCGGCCCCGGTAAGAAGGCTCCTGCGTTGCATGTTCTGCTCTCCCTGAGACGGCCCCCAGACGACGGGACCGCGAGGACGGGAGCGTAGACGTGGAACGGCGGATGATTAAAGGGGAGATTCACTGCCCCCGGTGCAACGCCTCGATCGTTTCGCGCCGCGGGCGGGCGGTACCGGTGGCCATGACGGCGGCGGCCCCGGCGGCGAGCCCCCAGGCCAGGGCATCGGCGGGCGCGGCGCCGCGGGCCAGGGCGAGGACCATGGCGGCAAGGAAACTGTCGCCGGCGCCGACCGTGCCGACCGCGCGCACCGGGATCGCCGGGCGGCGGACCACGCCCTCGGCGGTGGCCAGCAGGGCGCCGGCGGCCGACAGGCTGACGGCGATGCGCGCGGCGGCCCCTTCGCGCACCAGGCGCAGGGCCGCCTCGTCCTGCGCGGCGGCGTCGGGCAGGGGGCGGCCGACCAGCTCCTCGAACTCGCGCAGGCTGGGCTTGATGAGGGCCAGGCCCTGGCCGATGGCGGCGCGCAGGGCGGGGCCGGAGGTATCCAGAACGACATGGCGGCCGGCGGCGTGGGCGTCGCGGACCAGGGCGGCCAGGGCGGCGGGCGCCACGCCGCGCGGCAGGCTGCCGCTGATGACCAGCCAGTCGGCGTCCTGGGCGGCCAGGGTGGCGCGGCAAGCCTCGATCTCGTCTGGCTGGATGACGGGGCCCTCGCCGACGAAGCGGTATTCCTGGCCGGCGCGCTCGTCGTGCACGGTCATGGAAATGCGGGTGGTGCCAGCGATGGGCACGGGAACGACGTCCACCCCTTCGGCGGCGATCAGGGATTCGAGGTGGCGGCCGAACACGCCGCCGGACAGCAAGATGGCCCGGGTCGGCGCGCCAAGCTCGTGCAGCACGCGGGCCACGTTCACGCCGCCGCCGCCGGGGTCCGTGCGGTCGCCATGGGTCCGCAACTTGTGCTGGGGCACGACTTCGTCGGTGGCGCAGGCGATGTCCATGGCCGGGTTGAGGGTGAGGGTGAGGATCGGCTTCATCGCGGGCCTGCCTGTCTTGCACGTGAGCGGCGATCCTGGCACGGGTGGACCGTTGAAGGGGAGGGCGGGATGAGCGGTTCCAACCGGGGGTTCAAGCTTGTGATGCTGCCGCCGCAGTCAGCGATCACGCGCGGCTGGGCGGCGCGTCTGGCCGGCGAGCTGGCCGAGATACGCGTAGTGGTGGCCGAAGACCTGGCGGCGGCGGAGGCGGAGATCGGCGATGCCGACGCGGTGTTCGGCACGCTGACGCCCGCGCTGCTGGCCCAGGCCACGCGGCTGCGCTGGCTGCAGGCGCCGCAGGCGGCCCCACCGGCTGGGTTCTATTTCCCCGAACTGGTCGCCCATCCGCTGGTGGCGACGAATTTCCGCGAGATCTTCAACGACCATATCGGCGCGCACATCATGGCCTTCGTGCTGGCCTTCGCGCGCGGCTTCGACCGCTACATCCCGCAGCAGACGCGGCGGGAGTGGGCCAAGCCGCCGGAAGACCACGGCGTGGTGCACCTGCCGGACGCCACCATGCTGATTGCCGGGCTGGGCGGCATCGGGGCGGAGGCGGCGCGGTTGGCCGCGGCATTCGGGATCACGGTGATCGCCACCGACATCAGGCGCACCGCACCGACGCCGGGGGTGGCGGAACTGCACCGGCCGGAGGCGTTCGACGATTTGTTGCCGCGGGCGGATTTCGTGGTGCTGACGGTGCCGCACACGCCGGCGACCGAAGGGTTCATGAACCGGGCGCGGTTCCGGCGGATGAAAACCAGCGCCTTCTTCATCAATATCGGCCGGGGGATGACCACACGGCTGGACGATCTGGTGGCGGCGCTGGCGGCCGGCGAGATCGCAGGCGCCGGGCTTGACGTGTTCGAGCAGGAGCCGCTGCCGGCGGAGCATCCGCTGTGGACCATGCCAGGCGTGCTGATCACCCCGCACATGGCCGGGTACGGACCGCACCTGAACGACCGACGCTATGCCATATTGCGCGACAATTGCCGGGCAATGATCGAGGGCGGCCCGCTGCGCAACGTGGTCGACAAGGCCAACTGGTTTTAAGGCGGCCACCGCCCGACCGGTCGCGAAAAGCTGCGCGCCATCGCGGGCAGTTGACAGGAACAAGATGAGGTCGCGGACGAGGGCGCGTTCCCGACCAGGCCGGGGCCGTTGCTCCCGCCGGATGGCCCCCGCCGGTCCTTGGGCCTGCGCGGCGCCCGCGTACGTTCCGCCCTGAATGAACTGATCCGGGTGAACTGATCCGACGCATGCCTCTGGCCCAGGCGGAACTCGGCCCGGCACGCTGGCGCAATGGGAACCCATAGTGGCCTTCGAGCTACGGCGGGCGTCCGGCTCAGGCGGTTTCGAGGAACTCGATCCAGTTGGCGTTGGCGCCGGCTTGGGTGGTGCCAATGTGGGTGAGCGCGCCGGCCGCCGCGTCGATCGCGTAGGTGCGGACGGCGCCGGTGGTCTGGCTGCCGCAGAGCAGGAAGCGGCCGGAGGGGTCGATGGCGAAGCCGCGCGGCATGGGGTCGGTGGCGATCGACCCGATGGGAACGAGCGTGCCGCCGGGGCCGATGCGCCAGGCGGACAGGATCTCGGACAGGCGCTCGCTGGCATACACGAAGCGGCCATCCGGGGTGAGGTGAAGGTCGACGGCCATGATGCGCTTACCGTTCGGAACCACAAAGCCGCGCGGCAGGGTGGCGACGGTCTGGATGGCGGCGAGGTGGCCCTTCGCCTCGACGGTGCAGGCAATGATGGTCGCGTCGAGCTCGCCAAGGACATAGGCGAAGCGGCCGCAGGGCGAGAGGCGCATGTGCCGTGGGCCACAGCCGGCATGGGTCCGCATCCGCCCCACCTGCGTCATCAAGCCGGTTGCCGCGTCGAGTGCCAGTTGCAGCACCACATCGCCGCCCAGGCACGGCACATAGGCCCAGCGCCCGGCGGCATCGGTGATGATGGCATGGGCGCGCAGCGGCGTGTCGATGACCTGGCGGGCGGGGCTGGTCACGCCACCGTTGGCGGCGATGGGGTGGCTGGTGGCGATGGCGCCGGGGTAGGAGGCGCAAAGCAGGTTCTTCCCGGACGGCTCGACAAGGATGTAGGCCATGGCGTCGTCGAGATTCGCAGCCCCGAGATGGCTGAGCGCGCCGGTCGCCGGGTCGATGCCGAAACTGCTGCACGGGAACGGCGCGATGCGGACGGCGGCGTGCAGCACGCGACGGTCGGGGCTGAGGGCGAGGGGCATCGACATGCCGGAGCCCGTGGGGCCGGGAACCGGGGTGCTGGCGCGGCGGATGAGCGCGCCGGTGTCGCGGTCCATGGCGAAGGTGACGATGGCGCGCTCATCGGCGCAGGACACGTAGGCCAAAAGCTCGGACATGGGGGCTCTCCCTGCTGGGCGCAGTGTGCCGCAACCGGGAAAGCCGTCCAGCCCGGCGAGAAGGGGGTTGCCAGCACGCGCCGGCGTGGCACAACGGGGCAAGGGGGGCCGGGCATGGTCGATCTGACGCGGACATACGATGTACTGGTGATCGGAGGCGGCAACGCGGCGATGACCGCGGCCGTGACCGCGCGCCGGGGCGGGGCCAGCGTGCTGGTGCTGGAGCACGCGCCAAAGCCCATGCGCGGCGGCAATTCACGGCACACGCGCAACCTGCGCGCGATGCACCAGGCGCCGACCTCCGTGCTCACCGAGGCGTATCTGGAGGACGAATACTGGGACGATCTGCTGCGGGTGACCGGCGGGCAGACCGACGAGCACCTGGCCCGCATGACGATCCGCGCCAGCGAGGCGGCACTTCCGTTCCTGGAAGCCTGCGGGGTGCGGTTCCAGCCCTCGCTGACCGGCACGCTGAACCTGTCCCGCACCAACGCCTTCTTCCTCGGCGGCGGCAAGGCGCTGCTGAACGCGGTGTATGCCACGGCGGAGAAGCTCGGCGTGGACATCCTGTACGACACCGAGGTGCGCGCGGTGCACCTGGATGAGGGCTTCGCGCGCGAGGTGGACATCAACCACAAGGGCTTCCCGGAGACGGTGCGGGCGCGCTGCGTGATCGCCTCCTCGGGTGGGTTCCAGGCCAATCTGGACTGGATGCGGAAATACTGGGGCGATGCCGTCGACAATTTTATCATCCGCGGCACCCCCTACGCCAAAGGCCGGGTGCTGAAGAATCTGCTGGACCAGGGGGTGGCGCAGATCGGCGACCCGACGCAGTTCCATGCCGTGGCGCTGGATGCCCGAGCGCCGCAATTCGACGGCGGCATCGTGACCAGGCTGGATTCGGTGCCATTCTCCATTGTCGTCAACCGCGACGGGCAGCGCTTCTACGACGAGGGCGAGGATGTATGGCCGAAGCGCTACGCCATCTGGGGCCGGCTGATCGCCCAGCAGCCGGGGCAGATCGCCTATTCGATTTGCGATGCGAAATCAGTGCCGCTGTTCATGCCCTCGGTATTTCCCGCGTTCACCGCCGGCAGCGTGGGCGAGCTGGCGCAGAAGATGGGGCTCGACCCCGCCACGGTGGAGGCGACGGTGCGGAACTACAACGCCGCCGTGCAACCGGGCGACTTCAACGACCGCAAGCTCGATGGCTGCGGGACGGAGGGTATCACGCCGCCCAAGACCAACTGGGCACGCAGGATCGATACCGCGCCGTTCATCGGCTATCCGCTGCGGCCGGGCATCACCTTCACCTATCTCGGCGTGAAGGTGAACGAGCGGGCGCGGGTGCTGATGGAGAACGGCCGCCCGACCGCCAACCTGTTCGCCTCGGGCGAGATCATGGCGGGCAACATCCTCGGCAAGGGCTACCTGGCCGGGTTCGGGATGACGATCGGCACTGTGTTTGGAAGAATAGCGGGCGCGGAGGCCGCGAAACATGCGCGAAACTGACGCGATCGCCGAGGCGCGGCGCAATCTCGAGATCTGCAACGCCTGCCGCTACTGCGAGGGCTACTGCGCGGTATTCCCGGCGATGGAATTGCGACGGGAGTTCCCGGCCGTTGATCTCGGCTACCTGGCCAACCTGTGCCATGGCTGCCGCGGCTGCTTCTACTCCTGCCAATACGCGGCGCCGCACGAGTTCGGCATCAACCTGCCGAAAGTGTTCGCGGAGATCCGGCAGGAAAGCTACGTGCAATACGCTTGGCCATGCCCGCTGGCGAAGCTGTTCGACCGCAACGGCACCGTGGTGTCGGTGGCCGCCGCGCTGATCACCGCACTGGTGATGATCGGCACCGCGCTGTTCCAGTCGCCGGAGCGGCTGTTCGGCACCCATCGCGGCGAGGGCGCATTCTATGCGGTGATCCCGCACAACGTGATGGTGCTGCTGGCCGGCTCCACCTTCGTGTTCGCGCTGGTGGCGATCGCGATCTCGGTGGCCCGCTTCTGGCGCGAGGCCGGCGGCGGCGCCGGGCCGGTGGGCAAGCCGCTGCTCCAAGCCTTCCGCGATGCGATGACCTTGAAGAACCTCGGCGGCGGCGGCCATGGCTGCAACGACCGCGACGGCAGTTTCGCGACCTCGCGCCGCAACCTGCATCACGCGCTGTTCTATGGTTTCATGCTGTGCTTCGCCTCCACCAACGTGGCGACATTCTACCACTACGGGCTGGGGCTCCAGGCACCGTACGGCTATCTCAGCGTGCCGGTGGTCCTCGGCACCGTCGGCGGCATCGGCATGACGGTCGGTGCCACCGGGCTGATCTGGCTGAAGATCGTGGGCGACCCCGAACCGGTGTCGCGCCGGCTGCTGGGGGCGGACTATGCCATGCTGGTGCTGCTGTGGCTGGTGGCGGTGACCGGGCTGGTGCTGTTGGCGGTCCGCGCGACGCCGGCGATGGGCGTCACCCTGGCGATCCATCTCGGCTTCGT
>Ga0105050_10006953_pt1 | contig 13783 bp, 15 predicted proteins | sample FRY01_FD_78088 | JGI IMG/M metagenome (GOLD analysis project Ga0105050, IMG submission 78088) | Freshwater microbial communities from Lake Fryxell liftoff mats and glacier meltwater in Antarctica - FRY-01 | ecosystem: Environmental > Aquatic > Freshwater > Ice > Glacier meltwater ... | reverse complement strand
CCCTATTTTTATAAAGGACCCTGGCGCATCTATCTGGAAAGAAATGACAACCTCTGGCGTACCGAACGCGAAATCCTCCGACTCCTTGATGACCAAGGAAGGACGGTGTCGGTGTTGAAGTATTAAATGCCTACGCTCGTATTTTGTATTTCGCCACGCACTTGAAGTCCGTTGTCATAACCCTCAAAAGCCAATTTCGTTTGATCTCCAGATGCCGTCCGTTACTTCGGATGCGGCACAATCATTAGGATGTAGTAGGTGTCTCCCGAGATATGGAAATAGAATCGATAGTCACGGTTGATACGCCCTTGCCAGACATCGTTTGCTTCGTGATATTTCTTGGCCCTGATTGAGGGGTGTCGTAAGTCTCGACGCAGTGCAGACATCTGCTTGTCTACCAATGTTTGCAATTTCGATGAGAGGTGTCGGTAGTCTCGGGCAGCTCTCGGCGAAAACTCTGTCTTCATGCGTCTTTGGTGAACTGCTTGCCGTCTTCAGTGAGAAGCCACGCGTCAAATGTTTCCTTGTTGGTGAAGGGGACGGTGCGGCCAGCACGAATATCCGCCAACCCCTCGGCAATGGCCGCGTCTATTTGAGGATGACGAGGCGCAATGCTCTGAGGCACAAGCACGATGCGATTTCCCTCTTCCATAACCTCAACATAGTCGCCAATTGCGAGACCGTGTCGTGCACGGATTTTCGCAGGCAAGGTGAGTTGCCCCTTCTCCTTGATTTTGATGAGCGGCATTGCCGTTGCTCCTTGGTTTTTCATAGCGAGATTGCTTAAGTACGACTTTCTAACTTTCTTACTTTATACCTTTGGTTGTGATTGTCAAGCCAGTGGTTTTTTTTCTTGCTTATCTGTACACTTAGAGTGCGAATTCACCCTAGAGCATAATGACAATCTTTTATTTGGTGGTATAGTAGACTCGAGCGAAAGCTCACTTTTTATTTTCAGCCAGTAGCTCAGCTGGTAACGCGTCAGACACTGCACCGCACTGTCCGACCCTTGTTAAGGAGAGGTACCCTTGCACACACATCCGCCCATAGCTCAGCTGGTAGAGCAGCTCCCTTTTAAGGAGAAGGTCCCAGGTTCGATCCCTGGTGGGCGGACAAGGTAGGAAAAAGCAAACTGCTTTGCTTTTTCCGACACTTGTCCGAGGCGGAGCTATGTCGCTTTAGCGACTGCGAGCCAGGATCGAAAGCACTTAGACTTTTTGGAATGAAATGAACAAAAAGACTTAGTGACTTTTGATGACAATAAGACACAAACACCTGCCTGACGGCAGGTTTTGTGCTTTTGTCCGAGGCGGAGCGATGTTTTTTGCCTATCGGGGCAAAAAACCGCGAGCCGGGATCGCGAACACTTAGCATAAATGCGTAGCGTTTTGCTTAGTGATTCGTGATGACAATAAGAGAAAAACAGCACCTGCCTGCTGTTTTTTGCTTTGGGTCCGAACCGCAGTGATGTTTTTGTTTTGCGAAGCAAAGGCAAAAACCACCGTAAAAAGCAATTTAGTATTGCTTTTTACGGATCGCGAAATTTTTCCGTCAGGAAAAATATTTGTGATGACTTGTCCGAATCGCAACCATATCGCTTTAGTAACTTGTGACGACAAAAGCACCCCAACGACACATCTCTGTACTTTTTCCTCTTTTTCGCTATAGTGACTTTAGAGTGGCGATCCAGCCACAAAGGAGGAGACGATGCCTATTTCCAAAAGAAGACTCGGACCGTGACTCATCGCGGGACTGGTGTGGGGGGTGGTCGTTGCGACAGCAATACCCCTGATCCCAAACGTGCCTAGGGCGACGGTCATCCTGCAATGGTTCTGCATAATGCTTCCGCTCATGGTGTCCTTACTCGTATGGGGGGGTGCGGTCTTCGTTGCCGATTCGTTCCAAGCCGTACTCTCCGAGGAAGACTTCATCGCGCGATCCAAACGGTGGGTTCTGGGATTCTTCGTCCTCTCCCTGGTCAGTGGGACTGTGGTTGCGACCTACTACAATTTCCTGTTCTGACACCACAATCCTCCTCCCAATCGAAGCCCGCCCAGTAACGCACATCCATGCGCGACCGGCGGGCTTTTCGTTTCGTAGTATAAAAATCTCACCCAAACCCCCCGGGCCACTCCTGCGCGTAGTGAAGCACATCAAGAATAACCAAATCATCTGCAATGACCGCGTACGCGACCAAATAGGGTGTCCCAGGAATGACCAACTCCCTTGTCTCATCAACCCGCCCAGGACGACCTATGTAGGGAGTAGTGGCAAGCATCGCAACTGCGTGCACAATAGCGCCTACTACCCGAGTCGCCACTCCTGTATCTTGCTTCTCAAGATATGCCCGTGCGTTACGTAGATCTTCAAGTGCATTTTTTCGCCATACAATATGCATACTGTTTACTACTTTGGTGGGGGAAGTTCTTTTTTGGTATCCCACGACTTCACCCAGCGCTCAACCTCAGTGTGCGGAATACCTGGTGTGCCGGTTTTTGCTTCCTCTAGAGAATCCTTGATGCGCGCCACCTGCCAGCTATTGCGGCCAATGTATGTAGCAATTGCTTCACTCGCTAAAAATGCCTTGGTGCGCTTTGTATTATGCGCAAGAATATCGAGCTTCTCATTGAGCTCGGGAGCAATGCGTACCGTCATGGTAGTAGTTTTTGCTTCTGTAACATCATTTTTCATAGTATCTACACTATAGCACAACATACCACGAGTGCAACTCTTACACCACGTTCTACCACACTAGATATTGAGCACCCACCTCTCCAACCCCACATCTATATCAGCGCCAAAATGTCCGTCGTGGTAGACGGTGAGGAGTTTTTCGCTGAGATTTATGAGGTCTTTTTTAGGAAAAAGTTTGAGTGCACTTTTTGCTTTTGTATAGGGAAACTCTTTGACTCCTGCTTCTTCTGCGTTCTTGGTGCTTTCTGCGAGTCTGAGCATTTTGAGTTGCCAAAAAAGTATTCCGATGATTACTTCTCCTTCGACCCCCGCTTGTTTTGCGCGCGCTAAAAGCACCCACAGAGACTTTTTATCTCGTTTCAAAAGTGCGTCAGCAAGTGCAAAGGTATTGAAATGTGCTTCTTTTTTTTGTGATTGGATGGTTACGTATTCTTTTGCATGCGCCTTGAGTAGCTTTTCTCGAGCCACTAACGGCTTTTGATCCATAAGTACAAAGGTACGCTCTGACGAAGCACATGCTTCCAGAAATTTCTCAACCTCGACCGCTATCTCTGCGTCTTCAAAAAGAAAGTCTAGTAGTACTGGCGACGCATCTCCAAAAAGGGACTGGTCTTCGACGAGAGATGAGAATATGCCTGGCTGATATGACTCACACGCAATACGCTCTACCTCGCTTGGCGCGGTCCCCTTGCTCTCAAAAAAAGCATGCACACGGTTGCGCACTCCGACCACATCATTCCCCACAAAGACATGAAGCATATTATTCTTTCACCATCTCGCCCCAGTTTTTTCCGCGCGCAATTGCAGCGCGGATGGGAACCCCACGATCTTCTTTCTCATCCAAAACCCCTTCCAGTATTTTTTTAATGGTTCCGATGAGCGCTGTCTCACCCTCAGATACTTCAAAGACCAATTCGTCATGCACCTGCAATAGCATCTGCACGTTTTTATTTTTTTGCTTCTCAAGTTCTTCGTAGATGCGTATCATCGCTATGCGCAACATATCTGCCGCAGTACCCTGAATGGGTGCATTTATCGCCATGCGTTCAGCACTCGCGCGGACATACGGAATATGCGAGCGGATGCCCAAGAAATATCGCCTTCGTCCAAAGAGCGTCTCGGTGTAGCCATTCTTAAATGCAAAGCGTTTTGTCTCTTCAAGATATTCGGCAAGCCGAGTGAAGGTATTAAAATATGCGGTCAAAAATTCCTGTGCTTCACCTTTGCTGGTACCTTCGCCTAAATTAGCGCGGAGCGCGTTCACCCCCATACCATAGAGGATGCCGAAATTAATCACTTTTGCTTTTCTACGCATCTCTGCGTCCACCTTATCCTGCGCCACCCCAAACACACGTGAGGCAACACCGCTATGCACATCTTCACCTCGTGCAAAAATCTCAATCAGTTTTTCGTCACCCGACAGTATGGCCGCGACGCGAAGCTCTATTTGTGAATAGTCGATAGCGACAAGCTCTTTTCCTGCACCAGCGGTAAATGCTGAGCGTATCGCGCGCCCTTCTTCGGTGCGAATGGGGATGTTTTGGAGGTTGGGATTTTGAGACGCCATACGACCAGTCGTCGTCCCCGCTTGCAAGAATGTGGTGTGCACACGACCATCCGACCCCACCATGGTGGGCAAACTATCGACATAGGTAGAGACGAGTTTTTGAAGTTCTCGATAGCGAAGGATGTGCGCAATGACAGGGTGTTGGTCTTGTAATTTTTCAAGCTCTGATTCGCGTGTTGAACGCTGACCTGTAGCGGTACGCTTTTGATTTTTCACTCCGAGCCCCAGCGTGTCGTAGAGAATGTCCGCCAATTGTTTTGGGGAGTTTATATTAAATACCTGACCAGCCGCCTCGTGAATACGTCCTTCACAGAGCGTAAGTTCCGCGTGAAATTTTGTAGAGAGCGTACCAAGATAGGGCACATTGAGCGCGATGCCCACCTTTTCCATGGCGCGTAATACGGGGATGAGCGGAAGCTCTATCTTTTCGTAGACCTCAGTCTGAGTATTTTTTCTGAGTTCTGAGAGAATAAAATTTTTGGTATCGGAAAAGTTTTCACATTTCCCCTCATTTTTTCCGAATTCTAAAATCTCTTCTTGTGTAGGACTGGTGATATCTGAACGCAAGACCCAGAGTGCGAGACCCACTTCTGTTACTTCTGCAGGTGAAATGTTTTCTTTCTTTTCTTCCGGCTCTGGCGAGAGAGTGCCTCCAAAAAGCGTCTGCACCCGCGAGCTCAATGTCCGAAAACCGAGCTCTGCAAAGAGCGCGAGCACACCGTCAACATCGAGAGCGTCGCGCCAATTTTTCTCTGGCAGGGTGAAGTGTATGGGTGCGTCCAGACGAATGGTCGCGAGCATTTTTGAAAACTGCGCTTCTTCTTCATTTATTTTCAAAAGCTCAATAATGCGTGGCTTCACCCCCGCGTCGAGAAATTTCTGTTCATTCTTTTTGAGTACTACGTAAAGCTTATCAATAGTCTTAAATTCCTTGATGAGATCGGTTGCCGTTTTTTCACCAATACCCACGATGCCTGGGATATTATCGGAAGGGTCTCCGCGAAGTCCTTTATAATCGGGAATTTGTGAGGGACCAAAACCATAGCGCTCTATAACCCCCTTCTCATCATAGATAACAGTATCTTTGATCCCCTTACGAAGCGTGTAGACGCGCACGCGCGATCCATCTATTAACTGCATGGTGTCCATGTCACCTGATGCAATCACCACGTCAAGATCCTTTAATCCTTTTGTCTGTTCCACAATAGTCCCCAACATATCGTCTGCCTCAAAACCAGCGTGTTCAAAAATGGGGATGCCAAATGCCGCAAAGATGTCCCGCGACCGTGTGATCTGCGCCACCAATGCGTCGTCGGTCTTTACCCGTCCTGCTTTATATTCTTTAAATGCCTCGTGCCGGTATGTCGGTTCTGGCAAATCAAAACACGCGACCACATATTCTGGCTGTAGTTCTTCAATAATTTTTAAGAGCATCGCTACGACACCGTAGAGTGCACCCGTCGGCTCGCCTTTTGGTGAGGTGAAATCAGGGAGCGCGTGATACGCCCGATGCAAAATAGCGTGAGCGTCAAGAAGTACCAGTTTTTTCTTCACGTCTTTTTTCACTTTTTCTTTTTTTGTTGTTGCCATATTAAAAACCATACGACACCTCTCGCGTCATCTCGTCGTCATGTGCGCGAAATATAATAGAGTACCGCTCTCTGGGTAATGCGCGCACTATCCGCTCCGGCCACTCAATGACTATCAGCGTATCTTTTTCCTCAAGAAGTTCTTGAAATAGCAATGGTCCAAGTTCACCCTCATCCTCTATCCGATACATATCCATGTGCACGAGTGTACTCACACATCCTTTGGTCGTTCGATACCGTTTTTGTATCACAAAGGTCGGGCTGGTCACTGTTTCCTCAACACCAAGCTCGTGCGCGAGGGCTTGGGCAAATGTCGTTTTTCCAGACCCCAACGGGCCTTCGAGCGTAAGGAGCAGTGCGCGCCTCCCTTCCTTTTCGCTCTTCTTCTCATCTTTGTTTTTGCCTTTCTTTTCGCTTTTCTTTTCACAGAGAGCGGTGAGCACTTCTTGCGCAAAAGAAGGGATGTCCTTTTTTGATAGTGTGCGCGACTGCATAGAGAGCAGTATAGCAACAAAAAAACTCATGTGCAGGAATGGGTGAGATGACGACACGATTGCCTGTGTTTGTGTGCGGATACTGCACACTGATATGCTAAAATACCCACATGCCGAAATTTGATGATATATCAAAAAAACTATCTGACGTACATCATGCGGAGGAAGAGGAGTTACTCAAAACACTCTCTGTCAAGTACGGGCATCAGTACCTCAACCTGTACGGTATCGTTATCAACACCGATGCGCTTCGTCTGGTGCCAGAAGACGTGTCGCGACGCACTGAGCTCGCTGTATTTGCGCGCTCAGGTACCAAACTATCTGTGGCACTCCGTAACCCCAACAACAAAGAAGCGCTCACTCTTATAGAATCTCTCAAAGGCAGACACTTTGTGGTGACGATGTTTATGGTCTCGACCGCTAGTCTCGAGCATGCGTGGGATCGCTACAAAGACGTCGTTGCCACCTCCGCAAGCGAGTATGGTGTTTTAGGGATCGCTCCCGAAGAAATTGCCCGGATGGCAACATCTCTTACCACCGTTGGTGACGTCACGCGCATGGTGGCGAGTCTCGACAGCGGGTCTGACCGCCACAACATCTCTGTCATACTCACTGTGTTGCTTGGTGGGGCACTATCTTTAGGTGCTTCTGACATGCACATCGAACCAGAGGAGCGCGCGACGCGCCTACGGTACCGCCTCGATGGCGTGTTGTGGGATATCGCGGACATTGATACTCACACCTACGAGCTCATACGCTCTCGTCTTAAATTACTCTCTGGACTAAAACTCAACCGCACCGACCGAGCGCAGGACGGTCGCTTCACCATAAATGTATCGGACAAGGAGTACGAAATACGTACCTCCATTATACCGAGTGCGTATGGCGAAACAGTCGTTATGCGTTTTCTTGACCCCGAAAGTATCACTGTTGATATGAAAGATTTCGGTATCAACACCTTTCTTCTTCCTATTATCCTCGAAGAGTTGAAACGACCCAACGGCATGATACTAACGACCGGCCCCACCGGCTCAGGAAAAACCACAGCCCTCTATGCCTTCCTACGTATGGTGCATACCTCGGAGATAAAGATTATTACCATTGAAGACCCTATTGAATACCACCTTGATGGCATCGTACAAACACAGGTAAGCGAAGAGTACTCTTTTGCAAGTGGTCTGCGTTCCATATTGCGACAAAATCCCAATGTTATTATGGTTGGAGAAATCCGTGATGGCGAGGTTGCAGAGACGGCTATAAATGCGGCTCTCACTGGCCACCTCGTCTTTTCAACACTCCATTCAAATAGCGCCGTCGGTTCATTTCCCCGTCTTCGCGACCTCGGTGTTGACCCGCGCACTATGGCGAGCGCCGTCAACCTCGTCCTCGCACAACGTTTGGTGCGTGCACTGTGCCCGCACTGCAAAAAAGCACGCGCACTTTCTTTGCCTGAAAAGACACGTTTCCAAAAAATACTCGCGAGCTATCCTAAAGAAGTGGTCCTCGACACCGCAGAAGTATATGAATCGGTAGGATGTAAAAAATGTGGCGGAAGTGGTTTTAACGGTCGCATTGGTATCTTTGAAGGCATCCGTATGACGCCATTGGTTGAAGAAGCGCTCTTTGCCGGCGTCCGCGAAAAAGAGATTTTGGAAGCTGCGCAAGAACAAAAAATCCCCACGATAGCGCAGGATGGGCTTATGAAGGTTTTGGAGGGGAGCACGTCACTCCCAGAACTTGAGCGTGTGGTTGATATCTATAAATAATCTCCCGCTTCCAGAATGAACCACTCCGCAGTAGAGTTGACGGGGTATCAGTGGTAGTTGGAGTACTAGAATAATGTGGCTTATTTAATAACTAATCAAACCTGTGGATTATATATTGATTTGTGATCATATATCATATATAATATTATTGTGCTTGTTGGGTCGCTAGACCTATCGACCAAAATAGAGTGTCGAAAGCGAGCACACCAAAATGCGTCACGTCTGTGGCGTTTTTTGGTTTTCAATCGTCGGCGACATTTCCTTTAGTATTTCTTACTATTTTAATATCCCTATAATACTGAGTAGACCAAGCTGGAATTACTGAATGAAACTTAAAAGGCCCCGTTCCTATCTTGCGAACAACAACTTTAATACGATATTTATTTCCTACTATCCCAATAAAACCGACATCCTTTATCTGCACAACTCGATATTCTCGCCTCCCATGATGGTTCACTTCCGTATGCTTTGGGTATTCTTCAAACTCCTGGATAGTCGTGGTCTTTCCTAATAGCTCTCTTGCTAGTGGTAGGAGTTGGAATCTCATTATTTGCACCTTCTTATGCCTTTCTTGTTTTTTTAGTCGATAAATCAAGTGATTAAAACCTTCGGAAGTAAACTAGATTTTAGTATCCTCCTTAAACGCTGGACACAGCACGGGTGTAAACGTTTTGTAAAGTGCAATTGCCGTTGCCTTGCTCAGCTCATATTGAGTCAATTCAGCATCTACTATGCGAGAGGTAACGTACCTTAGCTCGTCTTCTTCATTTCGTTTGTCAGTCATGACATAATTATAACACCTATGCAAACTCTGAGTATTTCTATAAGAAGATGTCACAAAGGAACAGGTCTGGGTATCTATAAATAATCTCTCCCTTCCAGAATATAACCCTACTTGCAAACCTTTTGAATAAAAAGTGACATATCAGACTAAGGAGTGTCCCAGTCGATCGCGTAAAGCGAAAACCAAAACATCCTCGTTTGAACGCCAACGTTGCAAGGAGGGTTATCTCCTTGAATAAGGAATACCGCTCGTGTGTAGTATGTAGTATGATGTAAAAGAGAGTGCGAGAGGAACGTATCTATATAATACTAGCATGGATTGATTTTTATGTCAAGTACCCACTTTTCAGCTGATTCGGGACAGGTAGCAAGCCTTGACCACACACTCCGCCCTGTTTTGTGGGACGAATATGTGGGGCAAGGAAAGGTAAAAGAAAACCTCCGTATTTTACTAACGGCCGCCCGTGAACGAGGGCATGCCGCAGAGCACGTCTTGCTCTATGGGCCACCAGGTCTTGGTAAAACAACGCTTGCGCACCTCATTGCGCGCACCATGGGCACCAATATGCGCGTCACTTCGGGGCCAGCTATTGAGCGCGTTGGTGACCTAGCAGCTATTCTTACCAATCTCTCTCCTGGTGACGTACTTTTTATTGATGAAATCCATCGCCTTTCAAAATCTATAGAGGAAGTACTCTACCCTGCCATGGAGTCGGGTGTTCTCGATATCATCATTGGAAAAGGTCCTTCGGCGCGCACGGTACAACTCGACCTTCCACCCTTCACTCTAGTGGCAGCAACAACCCGCATCTCTCTCCTCTCGGCACCACTGCGTTCTCGTTTTGGTGGAGGGACCTTCCGACTGGAGTATTATTCTGACGAAGAAATGGTGGAAATTTTGCGTCGCTCAGCGCTCCTTTTAAGAATCCCCGCGGACGATGCGGTCTTTATACACATCGCTTCTCGCTCACGCGCAACACCGCGCACTGCCAACTACCTCTTGAAGCGCTGTCGCGATCTCGCACAACTCGAGGGAGGCACTCTCTCTGCGGATATTATAGACCGAACATTTCATCTTCTTGAAATCGATGAGAAGGGTCTCCATGCGCCTGACCGCGAGCTTCTCCGTACGCTCATAGAGAAATTCCGTGGAGGGCCCGTGGGGCTCAATACACTCGCCGCAGCACTAAGCGAAGAACAAGCAACCCTTGAGGACGTCATGGAACCCTACCTTTTGCGCTTAGGGCTTCTCGAGCGCTCGCCACGAGGACGTATTGCAACGAGAGAAGCGTACCTCCATATTGAACGCACAAAAAGTCTTCTTTTATAATATGCGTGTTATTGCTATAGACCCTGGGTACGATCGTTTGGGTGTTGCGATTATGGATAAAAACGGCCCCCATGGGGAGTTGGTATATTCAGCGTGTATTGTGACTGATAGGGCTACTTTATTTAGCGATCGCTTGGTATCTATTGGAAAAGTGTTGACTGAACTTTTTACGATACACGAGCCCACCGCCCTTGCATTAGAGCGATTATATTTTAATTCAAATCAAAAAACGGTTATGCAGGTTGCAGAGGTACGGGGTCTTGTGGTATATCTTGCAGGGCTTCGCGGATGTCGTATTCTCGAATATACACCACAAGAAGTAAAAGTTGCAGTGACGGGGTATGGAAAAAGTGACAAGAAGCAGGTGGCACTCATGGTGAAGCGTCTTCTTCCTGGGACAAAAGAAGGTGCTCTTGATGATGAGTACGACGCTATTGCTATTGCGCTTACCGCCCTCGCATCCGCACGATAAACAGACCTTTTTCAGTATCCACACACGCTGTACACACACTATTGATGCACAAAAAGATATTACCAAGTACACTCTGGTACACAGAGCCATATAAAAGTAAAAAATATGCTTACAATCACGATGTTTACATACAACGAAGATGAGGAGGAAGAGGAACTTGACCCCTTCTCTCCCGTTGCTGACGAGGATGAGGAAGACGAAGATCCTCTTGCTGATGACCCAGTAGACCCTCTTGAAATAGATCCTCTCCTTCCTGTACCTACGGCAGTTGCGGTGGTAGAAGAGGAAGAGGAGGAAGAGGATCTTCCTGCTGTTGAGGAAGAAGGAGATGATGATGACGAAGATTCTTTTGATGATAAGGACGAGTTTTAGGAGGAGCCCCGCAACGCAAAAGACCCTTCGGGGTCTTTTGCGTTGCGGGGCTCCTTCGCACCAAAGCGAAAAAGCCTGCTCTATGCTAGTATTTTCACAGTGACCCTCTCTCCAAAGATTAAAAAACGCCTATTCACTATCTTTATTGACGCTATTATTGTGTTGTGTGTGTCGGGTGTGGTTATGGCGGGAATACTCCTCTTGTGGGTTTCCACCCTAGAAATCCCCGATCTCTCTTCTTTTGAACAGCGTCGTGTACTCCAATCTACGCGTATCTATGACCGCACGGGGGAAATTCTCCTCTATGACCTTCACCAAGATGTTAAGCGAACAGTGGTGCCCTATGAACAAATTTCACGTCATATAAAAAACGCAACGGTCGCCATAGAGGACGATACTTTTTTTCAACATTCGGGCATTCGCCCACTCTCCATCCTTCGTGCCGTGCTCGCAAACCTCCGAGGAGGTAATCTCCTGGGTGGGCAAGGTGGCTCAACCATCACCCAACAAGTCATTAAAAACTCTATTTTAGTACCAGAAAAAACTCTCGCACGTAAGGTAAAAGAATGGATATTGGCTCTTAAATTGGAACAGGAACTCACCAAAGACGAAATCTTGTGGCATTACCTTAATGAATCCCCTTACGGAGGAACGGTGTATGGCGTTGAGGAAGCGAGCCGTACTTTTTTTGGTAAAACTGCGAGCGATGTCACCCTCGCAGAAGCGGCGTATCTCGCTTCTCTGCCTCAAGCACCGACACGACTCTCTCCCTATGGCAATTCTAAAAAACAACTTGATGCACGAAAAAATACCACCCTCGCCAACATGCTGAAGGCTGGCTCTATCACGCAAGAAGAACACGATACCGCGCAAAAAGAGGTGGTGTATTTTAGACCACAAGCAGCAACGGGTATTTTGGCGCCCCATTTTGTCTTTTATGTACGCGAGTACCTTGCACGCACTTATGGTGAAGAGTCTTTGGCTGAACGCGGTTTTAAAGTGATCACTACACTAGACTATGAGCTCCAAGAAAAAGCGGAAGAAATTACTAAAAAGTGGGCGTTAAAAAACGAAGTTACTTTTGATGCTGAGAATGCAGCAGTTGTGGCGACAGACCCAAAGACCGGTGAGATACTCACCATGGTTGGGTCACGAGATTATTTTGATGAAACTATTGATGGCAAATTCAACATTGCTCTTGCCGAGCGTCAACCAGGCTCCTCTTTTAAGCCTTTTGTATATGCAGAAGCTTTTAAGAAGGGGTATACCCCTGATACCGTCGTATTTGACCTCAAAACACAGTTTTCAACCACCTGTGCGCCCTCATTTCTCGAAACCTCAGGAAATTGCTACTCACCGACAAACTATGATGCTAAATTTAGAGGGCCAATATCGCTTCGTAACGCACTCGCACAGTCGGTGAATGTGCCTGCAGTAAAAGTTCTTTATCTTGTGGGTATTAAAGATGCACTTAAGTTTGCGCGTGACCTTGGTATCACCACCCTCAAAGACGCTGGGCAGTATGGTCTCACGCTGGTGCTTGGTGGTGGCGAAGTGAAGCTTCTTGAAATGGTGAGTGCGTATGGGGTATTTGGTAATGAGGGGATTCGCAATGATACGACCAGTATTTTGCGTATTGAAGACAATACGGGGATGGTACTCGAGGAAACGAAGCCGAACCCTCGCCGTGTTATTGACAGACAGGTTGCACTACAAACATCAGACGTCCTTTCAGACAACGCTGCGCGCGCGCCAAGTTTTGGAGCCAGCTCGCCTTTGCATTTTCCTGGCCGAGATGTTGCGGTAAAAACAGGTACCACAAATGATTACCGTGACGCGTGGATTATTGGCTACACACCCACTATCGCTGTTGGAGCGTGGGCTGGAAATAACGACAACCACTCTATGAATAAACAGGTCGCCAGTTTTATTGTGTCTCCGTTATGGAGAGAGTTTATGGATTTTGCGCTCACAAAACGAGAAACTGCTATTTTCCCTGAACCAGATGCAACACCTGCACACCTCAAACCTATCCTTCGTGGGGTATGGTTTGATGCATCAAGTCTGATCAATGAGGACGGTTCGCTTGCTGAACCCTCTCTCACTAACACCCTTTCAAGCGCACATTCAATACTGCATTACGTCAATAAAAAAGACCCGCAAGGGCCAAACCCCACCAACCCCACAAGCGACCCGCAATACGCACTCTGGGAATATCCTGTATCTCTCTGGAAAGAATCCCTCCTTCGTGTGGCAAGTACCACTATTTCAAATACACCATAACTATATGGTGACTATACGATATTCGTAGGAGTGTTTTTGTCACCTAAACTTCTTCGGCAGTGCTCGAGAATGGTTTTTTTATGAAGAAGTATTTCTGTTTTCCGTGGACCTGCAAACGAGAGTCCTATGGTTTTTGTGTGTGGCTTGTAGGTCACCGCTGTTTTTTGTATACCCACACCGCACACATCCTGCACAGAGGTAATAAACACCTCAATCACCGCTCCTTGTGGCGCTCTGAGCGCTGTATAGCGCGCGAGAAGCCCTTGTAGTGATTGGATACCTCCGCGCATATTATTTATTCATTGGCATCACTAAATAGCGAATGCTTTTTTCCGAAACACTTTCCATAACCATCGGTCTTCCTATTCCTGCAAAATGCAGAACAATACTTTCTCCGGGTATGTGTGCGAGTGGGTCATTCATATACCGTTGG
>Ga0105050_10006952_pt1 | contig 13784 bp, 15 predicted proteins | sample FRY01_FD_78088 | JGI IMG/M metagenome (GOLD analysis project Ga0105050, IMG submission 78088) | Freshwater microbial communities from Lake Fryxell liftoff mats and glacier meltwater in Antarctica - FRY-01 | ecosystem: Environmental > Aquatic > Freshwater > Ice > Glacier meltwater ... | reverse complement strand
GGGCGACCGGTTTTTTGACTTCGACCCCAACATGCTGACATTCGGCGAGGCTGCGGCCCCTATCACTCCCGCAAAGGACTAGGCAGAACGAGAATTTTGCAGGGATGATGAATTCCGCGATCTTTCCGAGGTTCTTCTTTCATCGGCGCTGTGTCCGCTGTGCAAACTGCACGATGCTGGGTTGCGAGTAATCTATACCCTGGCGAATTGGAACCCGTTCAGGAATTCGGGCGAATTGATCCGCTGCGCCGCCAATGGCCAATTCAATACGCTGTCTTGCACAGTGGTTGTGGGCACCGGGCATGTCGCTTTTGGGCTTGCGCTGCGCGGATATAACCCTCTGATCGGTGACTTTGGTCAGGTCAGGCGCGACTGATGCGGCCGCCCCTTGTCGTCAAGGCCGCAATACCCAGCACCAAACCCGACGCAACCAGCACGATCAGCAGCACGCCCGCGACCAGCCAGCGCGCCCAGGCAATGGCCTGCAGGTCGGCCCCATACCAACCCTCCCGATCATAGATCCACACCCGTCCGCTGTCGCCATTGCCATCGCCCAGCAACACCGATCTGCCCAATCCCGGCCCCGCATCCAGCGCCGCCTGACCGAGCCAGACCCGCAGCACCCGCGTCTCGCCTGCCGTCATGTCGCCCAGCATCACCACCGTCAACCCGGTCGATGCGGTCGTGATCGTGGCGCTGCCCGTCTCTGCTTCGGCCAGTAAGGCGCCGGGCAGGGTCAGGGCCACATCCGGCCGGTCGGGCCCGGAATTGCGCACCACAACTTCCGCCGCCATCCGGAATTCAGCCAACGACAGAACTCTGGCCAAGGGCGGGATGTCCCTGATCATTTGTTGAACGGTAGTCGAGGTGACCAGCCGCGGCATGACAATCTCGATCAGCCCGCTGGCGGGCTAAATCCTCGAGAGCGCCGGGGCATCGTTCCTGCGACGCGATGGCTTGGTCGGGATGACGGACAAAGACGGCATGATTCTCGGCCTGCTCGCCGCCGAGATCACGGCACGGACCGGTGACATTTTGATGTCGGAATGAAAGAGGGTGTGAGTCGATCCCCCCGATGGGAGGGTGATTTCAGCACCGCGCGGGACAGGTAGAAGGTGGTGCGCGCGCTGGGCGGGGGCGTCGGCGCAGGCGCGCGGGGATGGCGGCCGGACGCATGCCGCGCTTGTGGATGCCGGTGAGAATCCAGTCGGGAACCAGCCCTGCCTCGATGCACGCGGCATGCGGGGCATGGCCGACGACGGGCATGACGATGCCCCGCGGAAGAGGGAAATGCGGCGTGGGCGCGACATCATCCATGTCTTCGGGGGAAAAGAGCCAGGCCGCTTCGGTCCGGCCGAACAGGCAGACGAGCAGGGCGAAGATCAGGGCCGCCAGCCCGGTGCCGCGCACGCACACGGCCGCGGCGTCGGCCCGAAGGGCGGCGCGCAGGCAGGCGGCGGCAGTGGCCTGGGTGGGGGGCAAGATCGACACGGTAGGATAATATGCCGCGTCATCCTTCGATGGAAGGAAAATTTTCAAGAATCGGGAGGAATTTTGCGGGATTTTTGGTTTTCGGATGGGACGGGGAGTGGGTAAGGCTGGGCGCTGCCCAGACCCGCCAGGGGCCAAGCCCCTGGACCTTGATTTATTGAGAATAGGGATTTTTTAGCTGCTGGCCTTTGGTGGGTCTGGTCGTGCGATCGTGTTGGTGGCGGAATCGCTTCGCGTTCCGCCCTACGGGGGGTTCGAGGGTGGATGATGTCGATGGTCTGCTCATATGAGTGTATTGTTGGCTCAAAGGGGCATTGCGATGTCACGAGTGGCGATTTGAACTGGGAATATCAGGCGGTGGCGGTTGCTGGCGTCGGGTGAGCCGGCGGCGGGCGAAGAGATTCGCGTCGTTGCAGGGGGTGGAAATTGTCGATGAGGAGGATCATTTGAGCGTATGATGCGTTCAAAGGAGCCTGTTTGATGTCACAGAGTGTCGTGCGATCCGGGAAGAATGCACCGCCTGCGGCTGGCGCCTCTGCGGGACAGTATGGCCGGCTGTATCGGACGCAGGCCATGGAGCGCATCCGGCTGATCACGACGGGGGTGCGGGCGGAGGATGCGAAGAAGTGGCTGGATATTGCTTCGCTGGGGCGGAGCGCCACGCTGAAGGCGCTCGACCTGCCGGTTGCCACGTTCAACAGGAAGGTGAAGGCGGGGGAGCGGCTGTCGCAGGCGGAGAGCGAGCGGGTGATCGGGTTCGCGCGGCTGGTGGGGCAGGTTGAGGCGATGATGGAGGATGCGGGGGTTGAGGAGGCGGGGGTTGAGGACGCCGGCGGTGCTGCGGGTTTCGATGCGCAGGAATGGCTGGCGCAGTGGTTGACGACTCCGGTGCCGGCGCTGGGTGGGGCGAGGCCGATTGATCTGATGGGGACGATGGAGGGGCAGGGGCTGGTGTCGCAGACGCTGGCGCAGATGAGCAGCGGCGCTTATGCGTGAGCGGTGGGGGGTGTGAGCCACGTCGTCTGGCGGATTGCCGCCGACACGGCGATTTATCCGGCGGATGATCTTTCGGGCGACGGGGCGAAGGCGACGGGTGGGCGGTGGAACGCCAAGGGCCAGGCGGTTGTCTATGCCTCGACGACGCGGGCGCTGGCGTGCCTGGAGACGGTGGTGCATTTGGCGGCGGGCGGGTTGCCGCTGAACCGGTATCTGGTGGAGATCATCATTCCGACGGCGGTGTGGAAGGCGGCGCCGCGGGAGACGGTGGGGAGCTTGCCGGTGGGATGGGATGCTGAGCCGGCGAGCATGACGAGTGTGGGGTTTGGGGGGGCGTGGATCGCGGGGATGGGGTCGGCGGTGCTGGTGGTGCCTTCGGTGGTGGTGCCGGAGGAGTTCAATGTGCTGATCAATCCGGGGCACGCTGGGGCGGCGGGTGTGGTGTGCAGGAAGGTTCGTAAGTGGGTTTATGATGGGCGGTTGGGGCGGGGGTGATCGAGTCAGGATGGTGCAATGCGAAGGGCATTGCACCCTACGGGGCGCTGTGGGATTATCTATTTTATCTAAAATAGATAGATGGGGAGTTGCACTGTGAAGGTCAGCGCGACCGAGTTCCAGCAGAATGTCGGGCGTTATCAGGATGCCGCACTTCAGGGGCCGGTGGCGATCATGAAGCACGGCCGGCCGCATACGGTGCTGATGTCGGCGGCGTTTTTCGAGATGGTGATGAATGGGCGGATGACGCGGGCGGTTGCGGAGCTTGACGATGATACCGTGCGGGCGATCGCCGGCAGTGCGGTGCCGGGGGAGTATTCGGGGCTGGATAAGGTGGTCGAAGACTGGACGCCGTGACGCTGCCGCGGCCGGTTCCTGGGTTGGTGCGTATCTTTGGGCGTGGGAGCATAGCGGCGGGGTGAAGCGGTGTGCGACGAAAGGCATTGCGGCTCAGGCTTGCTGGTTCTTATTATCATTTTCTGATAAGTGAAACTCCATGGAGCGCGACTTATCGCTTGACGCTCTGCTGGGTTTGGATGGGCAGGTTTACGTCATCGATCCTGGCGAGGGGGAATTGGGTCCGCTTTGTTGTGCGCGAGGTTTCGGTGACGGCGGCCAAGCCGCACGGGCTGGACTACAGCCTGACGTTGCATGCGCCGGAGGGTGATCGGCTGATGGGTTTCGACAATGCGCATCCGGTGCGCAGCGGTTCGGGACCGGGCGGAGGGGCGAGTGGTGCGCATGACCATCGGCACCGGCTGAAAACGGTACGTCCGTATGAGTGCCGGGATGCGGCGACGTTGCTGGAGGATTTTTGGGCGGCGGTTGATGCGCTGTTGCGCGAGAAGGGTGTGATTCGATGACGACAGAGAAGATCGGCAAGACGATGAAGATTGGCATCGCCACATATGACGAGTTCAAGGCGCGCACGATGGCGATCGCGCGCGGCGAGGTGACGCCCGGCGCCGATGAGCCGAAGGTGTGGTTCCCGTCGACCGAAAGCTTCGCGCGCGTGCTGTCGCGGAAGAACCGCGCGCTGCTTGCGACCATCGCGGAGACGCATCCGGAGTCTTTGCAGGAGTTGGCGGAACGGACCGGTCGCAGGGTCTCGAATTTGTCGCGGACGTTGCGGACGATGGAGCGGTACGGATTTGTCAGTCTGACCAAGGGCGTGCGCGGGCGCATCCGGCCAGAGGTGCCGTATCGCGCGATTTCGCTTGAATTGATGCTGAACTGAGTTCGGCGCGGGTTGGGTTTGGCTCGCGGTGGATTTCTGAGGAGCGGTGGGTGATGTGACTGGTGCCTTCGATGGTTGTTCCGGAGGAGTTCAATGTGTTGATCGATCGCGGATCAGTGCGACGCTGGTGACGTTCACGCCGGGGGCGCGGACGAGCTGGCATACGCACAAGACGCGGCAGATTTTGGTGGCGACGCAGGGGACCGGGATGGTTCAGGTGCGGGGGCAGAAGGCGCAGGTGCTGCGGGCGGGGGATGTGGCGGAGGTGCCGGCCGATGTGGTGCATTGGCATGGGTCGCTTGCCGGGCACCTGTTTACGCATATCTCGTTCATCGAGAGTGATGGGGCGGAAAATTCGACGTGGCTGGAGCCGGTGGATGAGGGGGAGTATCGGGCGGTGGCGGTTGTGGGGGGAGGATAAGCTATTTTGATTTGGCCAACCCAATTTGTGTTGCCTCTCTTGCCAGAACCCCAAGTCGTGCTCGCTCATGCGGCTTCTCGCCGAGCCAATTTGGTAGGAGTGCTCCCTGCGAAGCAAAATGTTCGACGTGAACAACCATTAACTTCCCGTCAGTGTATGAAATTTCGTTGAACATGGTCCACCGGCCCGGTTGAGACTGTTGGAAAAGTTTTCTTGATTCGTTTATGTAATTTCCTTTACTGCCAAGTCCAAACATAACTACTACTTTAGTAGATGGCGAGATAACCCCAAGAAAACGAGTCGCACATTTGCGTGCTACTTCTTGACCAAATGGTGCAGCGACAAACTTATCGAGCATGCCCCCCCCTGAGCCCTTCCAAGTGCCATCCCGGTCAAGGCGCTCAACAGTGCATCGAATCAGCGATCCGAAATGAAACCGACCCGTCCGGTCCGCGATAAGGTGATCAACAGTCCGCTTAAGTGCGTCGGGTTCTTGACGGGGAATCAGGCCGATGTGGGCAAGAATTTTTCCGACCGCCAGTCGGCTTCCTTTAAAGGCGATCTGATCATGAGCCGTGCTAGCCAACGCTCCGGCTTGCGTTGGCCCTTTTGAGAATCCCAGCACAACGACTTCAGCATCCGGATTACCCCATGCTAATGGATTGGCGGTAATCCTCCAGTTTCCGTCCGAACGTCGCGTGCTATCGAATACAATCGTCTGATTAAGGTGGCACAGAGGGCAGGAAATTCGTCCGTGCTCGGGCAGGCGCGCAGCAACGTCAGGCAAAGGCTTTCTCCTTGAGTAAAATCGTCCAAGATTCAGAGTAATTTCGACTGTAACAATCTCACCGAGAGGCGCGCCGGTGCAGAGTGGAGGATCGTGAGTGCTAGTCCCTAGCGGTAATTCACGTTGCTGTGATCCGTATAGCGTCATCGCGGCGCAGTGGCTGAAGTACCGGGGTCTGGGGCCGCCGGCCCCAGCGGGTGGAGGGCAGAGCCCTCGACTTTCTTCCCTTCCCTGCCGCCCCTACGGCCCGCCGATCGTGCCCGCCTTGTGCAGCGCGTCGATTTCCGTCTCTGAGTAGCCGGCGCTGCGGAGGATTTCGCGGCTGTGTTCGCCGTGTTCGGGGTGTCGGGTGGGGGGGATTTTGGCTTCGCCGGTGATGGTGAAGGGGCTGTCGATGGTGAGGAGGTTGCTGTCGGCCATGGGTTTGAGGATTCCGGCGGCGATGGCTTGGGGGTCGGTGCCGGCTTCTTCGACGGTTCCGACGATGCCGAAGGTCAGGCCGGCATCGTCCAGGGTTTTGCGCCAGTGGGCCAGGGGGTGTTGGGCGAAGGCGGCGTCGAAGATGAGTTGGAGGGCTCGGGCGTTGGTTCGGCGGGTGTCCATGTCGATGAAGCGGGGGTCGGTGATGAGTTCGGGGTGGCCGATGGCGCGGGCGATGGCGGGCCATTGGCGGATTTCGCTGGTGAGGGCGAGGAGGAAGTGTCGGCCGTCGCCTGCGGTGTAGAGGCCGCCGAGGGCTCGGGTGGTTTGTTCGCGGGGCGGGCGGAGGGGGGTTGGGGCGCCGACCAGGGCGGCTTGGACGAGGAAGGCGTTGGCCCAGAGGCCGTTGGCGAGCAGGGAGGAGCGGACTTCGCCGCCGAGCCCTGTTCGTTCGCGGCGGTAGAGGGCGGTGAGGATGCCGCCGTAGAAGGCCATTCCGGTGGGGTGGTCGCCCATGCCGGCCACCGAGCCGGCGGGGAGGACGTTGGCGCCGGAGCGGACCTGGTCCATGAGGCCGGAGCGGGCCCAGTAGGCGGTGAGGTCGAAGCCGGTTTTGCCGGACTCCTCGCCTTCCTCGCCGTATGCGGTGAAGGAGCCGTAGATGAGGCGGGGGTATTTGTCGGCGAAGTCGCTGTAGCGGAGTTTGAGGCGTTCGCGGACGGGCAGGGGCAGGTTGGTGATGAAGATGTCGGTGGTGGCGATCAGGCGTTCGAGGACTTCGCGGCCGGCTGGGGCCTTGAGGTCGATGGCCAGGCCTTTTTTGTTCCGGTTGTCGACGAGGTAGGGGTAGTTATGTGGGGAGTTGGGCAGGCCCGGGCGGGTGTGGGCGAGGCGCCAGGGGTCGCCTTCGCCGGGGGCTTCGATTTTGATGACGTCGGCGCCGAAATCGCCGAGGACGGTGGCGGCGGTGGGGGCGGCGATGTAGCTGGCGCAGTCGATCACCTTGAGGCCGGCGAAGAGCGGCGTTTCACCGGGCATGCGGCGGATCCTTACCTGTTCGTTGTTCTATTGGGGGTATCGTGACTCGGTGCGGGGGGAAGTCAATCGGTGCGATGTTGACAATCGGCGTGGATGGGCTGCGGAATCGTCCTGCGCACTGCCGCGGGGGAGAAGCATGACGGCGACCGAAGCCACGGCCATCGCGGTGTCCACTGTGGGCGCGATCGATTGCGACATTCATCCGGCGGTGCCTGGCGCGCGGGCGCTGCTGCCGTACATGGACGAGTATTGGCGCGAGCACATGCTGCGGCGGGGGCTGGAGCGGGACAGTTTCGAGCTGATGGCGTTTCCGCCGAACGCGCCGATCAATGTGCGGCCGGACTGGAAGCTGGCGAAGGGGCCGGCGGGGAGTTCGCTGGCCGAGATGCGGGCGCATGTGCTGGAGCCGATGGGCACGCGGCTGGCGATCTGCAACGTGCTGTATGGCGCGCAGGCGATGATGAGCGAGGATCTTTCGGCCGCCTTGTGCCGGGGGGTGAACAACTGGCTGGCGGCGGAGTGGCTTGATGCCGATCCGCGGCTTCGGGCGTCGATCCTGGTGCCGCAGCATAGCGGGGAGCTGGCGGCGGAGGAGATCGAGCGGATGGCTGGGGATCGCCGCTTCGTGCAGGTGCTGATGCTGGCCAATGCCGAGCTGCCGGCCGGGCGGCGGCAGATGTGGCCGATCTACCGTGCGGCGGAGAAGCATGGGTTGCCGATCGGGCTGCACGCGGGCTCGACGTTCCGCCATCCGCTCAGCGCCAGCGGCTGGGGCTCGACGCTGCTGGAGGACTACGTTTCCTACGCGCAGGGGATGGCTGGCGCGCTGAACTCGCTGCTGGCCGAGGGGGTGTTCCAGAAATTCCCGGAACTGCGCGTGGTGCTGATCGAATCGGGCGTTACCTGGCTGCCGGCGAGCATCTGGCGGATGAACAAGACCTGGCGCGGCGTGCGCAGCGAGGTGCCTTGGCTCAACCGCCTGCCCGGCGATATCATTCGCGAGCGGGTGCGGCTGACGGCGCAGCCGATGGACGCGATGGATGGCGGCGAGGGGCTGGCGCGGATGCTCGACCAGCTCGGCAGCGACGAGATGCTGCTGTTCGCCAGCGATTATCCGCATTGGCACTATGATGGGAGCGATCCGGTGCCGGCGGGCATTCCCCCGGAGATGCTGCGAAAGATGATGATCGACAACCCGCTTGCGACCTATCCTCGGCTGCAACAGGCCTAAGGCCAGACAGGAGACGACGCCATGAACGTGACTCTCCGCGAAACCCGGATCGACACGCCTGGTCGGCAGCACATGGGGTTCGTCGATTGCGACGTGCACCCGTTCTTTCGCACGCCGGCGGATTTCGATCCGTTTTTGTCGGCGCGGTGGCGCGAGCATCGGGTGACGATCGGCAACCGCGCCCGCCAGCCGCTGCACAAGGGCACGCTGTATCCGCGCATGTCGCCGGGCAACGGGATGCGGATGGATGCGTGGCCGACGGGTGGCGGGCCGCCGGGGAGCGACCTGAAGATGATGCAGGAGCAGCTGCTGGACCTGTACGACGTGCGCTACGGCATGTTGGCGCCGCTGGTGGGCGGGGCCGCGGCGGAGCGCAACCTGGAATTCGCCGCCGCCATGGCCACCGCCGTGAACGAGTGGCAGTGCGCGGTGTTCTGCGACCCCGATCCGCGGCTTAAGGCCTCTGTCCAGATTACGATCGAGGATGAGGACGCCGCACTCGCCGAGATCGAGCGCCGGGCTGGGGACGGGCGGTTCGCGCAGGTGAACATTCCGCCGCGCGGGCTGGAGCCGCTGGGGCGGCGGCGGTATCGTAAGATTTTGGCGGCGTGTGCCGCGAACGGCCTGCCGATCTCGCTGCACCTGGGCGGCACCAGCGGCCATGCCTCGACCGGCGGCGGGTGGCCGAGCTTCTACCACGAGGAGCATCCCTCCTACGTGCAGACGATGCAGACGTTGGTGACCTCCCTGGTGTGCGAGGGGGTGTTCGACGAATTGCCCGACCTCAAGGTGGTGATGGTGGAGGGCGGGTTCGCCTGGTGGCCGGCGCTGGCGTGGCGGCTGGACAAGCACTGGAAGCGGCTGCGCACGGAGGCGCCGCTGGCGATGGCACCGAGCGAATACATGCGCCGCCACTTCTGGGTGACGACGCAGCCGATGGAGGAGCCGGAGCGGGCCGAGGACATGCTGCAGACGATCGAGTGGATCGGGCCGGATCGGGTGATGTTCTCCACCGACTATCCGCACTGGGATCAGGACGATCCGCGCTATGCGTTCAAAGTGAAGCTGCCGGACGATTGGGCGCCGCTGATCTATCGCGAGAACGCGCTGGCGCTGTACCGGCTGGACTGAGGCGCACGATGGCGAGCCGGCATGTGGTGGCCGCGGCGGATGAGATTCCGCCCGGCGGGCGCAAGATTGTCACCGTCCGCGGGCGGCAGATCGGGGTGTTCAATATCGGCGGCGAGTTCTTCGCCCTGATCAACGTGTGCCCGCACCAGGGGGCGAAGCTGTGCGAGGGGGCGATCGTGAGCCAGTTGGTCTCGCCCGCGCCTGGCGAATACGGGCTGGCGCGGCAGGGCGAGATGCTTCGCTGCCCGTGGCATTGCTGGGAGTTCGACATCCGCACCGGGCAAAGCTGGTGCGAACCGGATGACTTCAAGGCCAGAACCTTCAATGTGACGGTCGAAGCCGGCGGCACGCTGGCGAAAGGGCCTTTCAAGGCCGAGACGGTGGCCGTCTCGGTGGAGCGGAACTACGTCGTGGTGGAGATGTAGGAACGGCTTCTCCCTCAGAAGAAGCCTCTCTTCGTCAGGGGAGATAGGGCAGGTCGGGCACGCCCGCCTGGCTCGCCAGGATGGGTTGCGGGTCGTGCACGAACTCCACCAGCTTATACGAAGAGACCTAACGATTGACCGATGAGCAAGGCAAGGCCAGGGCTTTGCCTTCGCGCCGCGAAGGCAGAGCCCTGGCCTTGTCTCTCTTGGAGCGGTCACTCATTTCGGCGGCTGGTATTACGCCGCGTGGTGTGCGGGTCGATGATGTCCTGGCCGGTGGATTCCGCCGTGACGAACGGTGACGCCAGGGCCTGGAGCAGCGCCATGAACTCGTCGAAGCTGCCGGGGTCGGCGATGGCGTGGCGGCGGTTGAGCTCGTCGATTTCTTACTGCCAGGACATCGGTGTTTCCTTCCGTCTTCGGTTCCGGTGATGCCTGCCGGATTGTTGACAATTACCTGACGCCACGCCGCACCCGGCCGCACGCCCCCGGCCTTGGCGCGCCCGGCATTCACGCGCGCGGCCGGCCGTGCGAGCATGAAGGCAGGACAGGAAACCAAGGAGCACCCTCATGCCTCGCATGACCGGCGGCGATGCCGTTGTCGATTCGCTTTTGCGCCACGGCGTGGACACCATCTTCGGCCTGCCGGGCGTGCAGATGTACGGGCTGTTCGACGCCTTCGCGCGCAACGCCAACCAGCTGCGGGTGCTGAACGCCCGCCACGAGCAGACCACGGCCTACATGGCGCTCGGCTATGCCCAGTCCACCGGCAAGCCCAGCGCCTTCACCGTGGTGCCAGGGCCCGGGGTGATGAATACCATGGGCGCGATGCTGACGGCGTGGGGTGTGAACGCGCCGGTCATGTGCATCACCGGCCAGGTGCCGAGTGCGATGATCGGGCGCGGGCGTGGGCAACTGCACGAAATGCCGGACCAGCTCGCGACGCTGAAGAGCATGCTGAAATTCGCCGAGCGTATCGAGCACCCGACCGATGCGCCGCAGGTGATGGCGCGCGCCTTCCAGGCGATGACCTCCGGCCGGCCGGGGCCGGTGGCCGTCGAGATGCCGTGGGACATGTTCCCGGCCACCGCCGACGTGACGCCGATGGACCCGCTGGGCAAGCGCGTGAACCCGGTGCCGGACCCGGAGAAGATTTCTGCCCTTGCCAAGCTGGTGGACGCGGCGAAGTTCCCGATCATCTGGGTGGGCGGCGGGGCGAACGAGGCGGGGGCCGAGGTGCTGGCGCTGGCGGAGAAGATCGGCGCGCCGGTGGTGAGCTTCCGCACCGGCAAGGGGGTGGTGGACAGCCGCCATCCGCTGTCGCTGGGCACCGTCGCCGGCTTCGAGCTGTGGGACAAATGCGACCTTTTGATCGGCATCGGCACGCGGCTGGATGTGCCGCTGGGGCGCTGGGCGCCGTCGCCCCCCGGGCTGAAGATCGCGCGCATCGACATCGACGCGGCCGAACATCGCCGCCTGACGGTGGATGTGCCGATCGTCGCCGATGCCGCCGATGGCGCGCGGGCGCTGGCGGCCGCGGTGGCGAAGAACGCCGGCACCGATCGGCGTGCGGCGATCGCCGCGGCCAAGGCGGCCGCACTGGCCAAGCTGTCCAAGGCGCAGCCGCAATACGGCCTGGTCGAGGCGATCCGCGAGGCGGTGGGCGAAGACGGGTTGATCGTCGACGAGGTGACGCAGGTCGCCTACATCGCCTGGTACGGCCTGCCGGTTTACAAGCCGCGCACCATGATCACCTCCGGCTTCAACGGCACGCTCGGCTACGGCTTCCCGACGGCACTCGGCGTGAAGGTGGCCAACCCCGACCGCCCGGTGGTGTCGATCTGCGGTGATGGCGGCTTCCTGTTCGGCGGCTCCGACCTCGCCACCGCGATGCAGTTCGGCATCAACCTGGTGACCGTGGTGGTGAACAACGCCAGCTACGGCAACGTGCTGCGCGACCAACAACGACTGTTCGATGGGCGGCATTCCGGCTCGGTGCTGACCAACCCGGACTTCGTCGCCTATGGCCGTGCCTTCGGCGTGGGCACGTGGCGGGTGGAGGACGCGGCGGGCCTGAGGGGCGCGCTGGCCGAGGCCCTGGCGTCCAATGCGCCGGCGCTGATCGAGGTGGTGTCGGACATCGCGAAGGACTACCCGCCCTTCGAGTTCCACCAGCCGAAGCGGGCGTAGCCGCACCGGCACCGTCGTGGCGTTGGGCTGGATCCCGCCCTCTCGACGCGGGGGAGGGCGGCGATCCTGGGCGACAAGGGCCAGTCCCTCATCGTCGCCGCGCCGCCTGGTCAGGGCACGGGGTCGTACCGCAGCACGGCCTGCCCGGGGGTGAAGGGCGGCACATCGGCGCGGCGGAATACCGTGGCGCCGATGCCGCCGCCGATGAAGCCGCCGCGCCAGGTGGTAAAGCGGCCGGTGCGGCCATCGGGCACGTAGTCCCGCGCCAGCGCCTCGGCCAAACGGTCCAGCACCCGTATCTGGGCGTCGCCCTGGCGCGGTCCGCCGGGCAGCCAGAGATTGTCCACCACCACGAAGGCCGGGCGGGAGCCCAGGATGCGCTGCAGCTCCGCCAGCCCGTCGATCGGCGCGTAGGGCGCCCAGAGATGCAGCACGAAGGGGAAGCGGGTGGGTGGCGTCGTGCCGGTCTCGCGGTAGAGGCCCAGCATGCGACTGGCCACGAACAGGTCGCCGGGACCCTCGATGCGCGGGCGCAGCGCCGCGGCGATGGTCGCGGTGCGGTCGCCCCAATGCGTCGCCCCCTGCGCCACATCCGCGGCCTGACGGTGCCACAAGGTCTCCGCCGCGGCCAGGAAGGGCGTGCCAACACCCCAAGCGAGCAGCAGTAACGCCGCTGCGGCGGGGGCAAGGCGCGGATGGCGCGCGGCCCAGGGAACCGACCGGTGCAGCGCCCGCACCACCAGTACCGCCAGCGCGGCGGTGCCGAGGGCCAGCGGCGGCAGGGCCTGGATCATCATGTGGTCGGCGAACCGCCCGAGCAGCAGCAGCATAGCAGCAACACCGGCGATCCAGGCCGCGAGCCCGGCCGCGCCGGCGCCCACCGCCCTACCGACGCCCCCCACCAACAGCGCGGCCAGACCCGCCAGCGTCGCGGCGATGACGATGCCATAGCTGCGCAGCCCCGCCATCAGACCCTCCAGGTTCAGCGGGGCGTCGCCGGCATCGGCCGCCGCGCCTAGCACGCCCACCAGCAGGGGCAGGCGGTCGATCGCGGCGTACCAGGCGGCGACCAGGGCGACCGGCAGCGCCACCCCGGCACCCAGAACCGCCAGCAGCCGCGCCGTTCCGCCCAGCGCGAGGCCGCGCCCCGCCAGGGCGGGCAGGGTGGCGAGGACCAGCGCCGCCACCGCGACCTCGACAACCGCGACCTGCTTGATCAGCAGCGCACAGCCGCCGAGCACGCCGGCCGCCAGCGCGGTGCGGGCGTGGCGCGACACCCCGGCCGACAGCGCCAACGCGATGCCCCAAAGTGCGAAGGGCGCCAGCAGCAACTCGGCGTTGGTGCCGTCCCCGACGCCGCGCATGGAGCCGGCGATATAGATCAGGCCCGCCGCGGTGCAGGCGTGGGGCAAACCCGGCAGCAGATGCTGGGCGATGGCGCGTAGAGCGAGCGCGCTCGCGACAACCATCGCGGCGGTGCCCAGACGTAGCGCGACGATGCCGTCCCCGGCCACCGCCTGGATCGCCGCCAGCACTGCGAAGAGACCCGGTGGCTTGCGGTCCCAGGTGCCGGTGTACGGGGCATGCCCCTTCAGCAACTCGCCACCGATCTGCCAGTAGAGCGCCTCGTCCCAGTTCAGCTCCACATGGAGCAGGGCCGGGGCGCGGAGGACCAGCGCCACGAGGGCGAACAGCAGCGGCATGCGGAGATGTTCAACCATGGCCACCGAACCTCATCGCAGCGGCTTCTCCATGTCCACGAAGGTGGGGTGGGCATGGCCGGGATGGGCGTGTTGCCGCGTTTCCACGAAACCGCAGCGTGCGAACAGCCGGCGGTTGTCCGCCAGCACCAGCCGGGTGGACAGCAACAGGCGCGGCAGCCCGCGGCGCCGCGCCTCGGCCTCCGCCGCATCCACCAGCGC
>Ga0105050_10006950_pt1 | contig 13787 bp, 19 predicted proteins | sample FRY01_FD_78088 | JGI IMG/M metagenome (GOLD analysis project Ga0105050, IMG submission 78088) | Freshwater microbial communities from Lake Fryxell liftoff mats and glacier meltwater in Antarctica - FRY-01 | ecosystem: Environmental > Aquatic > Freshwater > Ice > Glacier meltwater ... | reverse complement strand
TGTTCTTTATCATATTTTGTTAAAATTGGATGGGCGACATCTATACTGTACTCATCGTATGATTCGGGTCTCATTAAAACGAATTTATTCATACTTTCTCTCCAATAAAAGCTTCTTTTTATTAGTTCTTACTGACTGAGCATGACCATCAAGCCCAAGAGCCTCTAAATATCCTGCCACCCTATCAAAGTTAGTATGGTTTTTAATGCAGACTTTCTGAGCGGCCCTAGCCATCTTTTCTCTTAATTCTTCATTCTTTAAATAAAACTTAAACTTATCTCTATACTCTTCAGTAGTTTCTGCAAATTCTATCTCTTTATTTGGGAATAAGTCTTCGTGGATAGTTCTTACATAACCTCCCTCTAATACAAATCTTCCTGAACCAGCGCACTTGACAATTCTCTCATTAAAGTCATTACCATATATAAGTTCAGTAGAGTGGGGTTCGTGAGTGTTAAGACAAATTTTACTAGAAGCAAAAACATCAGGTTCAACTCCATCAGGAAGAAAACCCATAAAATTGTACGTGGGCCAAGAGTGACCCCATATCTTAATATTAAATTCCCCAACAGGATAACACAGGGGCGTGATATATTTGCTCAAATTCTGATTTTTATAGGGCCACATGCCTCCTACTATACTTCCGTCACAAACAAACTCAGGTTTGACTTCGCCCGTGTTCAAAAATTCTACAATATCACAGCATAGGGCCATACTAACTAAAGGGATGCCCAACTTATCTCTCCAGTGACAGTGGGTCCTATCCATATGATTAAGAGTGTAATGTCCGTGAATTAAGTCGGGTTTCCCCGTTCTCTTTTTTAGTTCGTCTATCGCCCTGATTTCTTTTTCTTGGGCCACTAAGACCTGGAACTTATTCAGGTCCATTATATCGCTGTCCCGGCCCCAATCGCTGCCCACCATAGTAACTAAGCAGTCTGGATTTTGTTCTATAATTTTGGCTTGAGCACGGTCGAATGTATAGGTCTCCGTAATAAATAGGTCGGGTTTAAACCTATCAAAAACGTCGAAGATTGGCTGCTTATCGGCCTGCCAAAATACTACACTATGCCCTGAATAAGCAAGGGCGTTTGCTAAGGATTGGCGAATGGTGCGATGAGCGTTGCCCGAATATCTTATTAATATGTTCATTTATTCTGAATATCCTTTATATTTTTTAGAAAGTCTTCAAGATTTCCTTCAATGGAGATATAACCAATAACTTCGTCAGTTTGGTACTGTTGTATTTCTGTGTTGTAATATGTAAAAGAGTCTTTATTCATTGGTTGCCCCCATTAAATATCTATTATTGCTAAGATTAGGAATCTCCATCTCAAACCATCTCCTGTCATAATGAGAGACTAGATTGTAGAAATATTCTATGTTGTCTACATGTTGAGTGTCAAGTGTCCATGTGGGGGAATATGCGAATAGGTAATTACCGAAATCAAGTTCTTTGGGCGGGAATCTTTGGGCCGAAGGGAACTCTGAAAGTCCCCAGGTGGAAATAAGCAGGGAATCCTCTCTTCCGAAATTCGATGGGCGATTGTCATCAATCCAAAAATGGTCCATTGGTTTGTCTAAATAGATAGATTGCAACAAAATGAATTCCGGCAGGTCAATAACGTAATAATTATTGTTACCAAGCAAGGAGCAAACCTTTTGCATCGCACCAAACCCGCCGCCGATTTCTGTAATGCTAGATAGCTCTCTAATATGTTTGTCGGAAAACTCCATCCAGTTAACAAGATGTGCGGCTTGCCTTACTAGGTTGGGAAACTCAAAATATCCAAAACATTCCCTCTTATTTATAATCTTGTCCATTACTTCGGGACAACGGCGACATACCGACAGGTCTTGCTCTAAATAATTATTTCCGGCCAGCATCGTGTGAAGTAAGACGGAAACCTGCCAGAAGTCCTTCGGGTCATCTGCCGTTTGTAAAAATTGTCTTAGGGCGACCCTATTAGAGTCCCAAGATGTTTTGATTTCTGGTTCTGGGTGATTTATTAGGAAAATTTGAATTTCTTCTTTAGTCATCTGTTTCCTTTAGATTTAATACAAAGAGTTTTAGACCTTTATCTTTTGCTATATTAATCATATGTTGGGACCCCCTAGATTCTCCGTCCCATATGACAATGCACGCATCGGCTAAAAGGGCCATTTGTTCGTTTCTTTTATATCCGGCAGACTTTCAATATTTGAGCCATTCTGCGGGCATAACTTTTAATGAAACCTTTTTGTCTTTCGCCCAACGTTCCCCAAGTTTGTCTACGCCACCAGCATTTCCAGAGATAACTTGTGATATTTGGAATCCAGATTTTTCTACGGCATCACATACTGTTTTATAATCTTTTACTGTGCGGCTCCCAGCAATAATGACTCGCATTTCCACACATCCTTTGGTTCGCTTATTTCTACTATCGAATTTTTGGGCGACTCTATCTTTTTGATTTGGGCCCCATTTAATATAATCTCATTAAGTCCCTCAAATCCCAACATCCTAGAGTTCTGTCTGTCTAAACAAAGCTTTTTAAAGGATTCCAAGGCTGTTCCCTCAAGATAAAATAACTGCCCCCACTTGTTATCGACTCCATAGGCAAAATTTGTTATATAGCTGTCGCCCGTACATCCAACGTTATCGGAAACTTCTTCCGTAAATAAAGTGCAGGACGAACTTTCTATTTTGGACAGGGCGTCACCAGTAAAGAAGGTGTCACCATAAACAAATAGAATGTTATTGCTTTTGATACATTTCAGAGCTATCCCGGCAGAGCGAATCACATTGGTTTCATCAAATCTTTCGTTTTCCACTGTCTTATATTCGCTAAATACTCTAAAAATTAAATCGGCCTCAAAGCCGAGAACAAGCCAAATATCACTAAAAGGAAACTGAGCTTTAAGGGTTGAGATTTGTCTAGAAAGCAAAAATTCCCCATAGATTGGTAGTAGGGATTTGCTGCCATATTCTCTCATGCTCCCGTAGGAAGCGCAGCAGATTAATATTGTGAGGGATTCTTGGGGGCATTTTCCCAGTCCCATTGGCTTGACGGGCGAAGTATATCGAGACATGTTAGCCCTTAATTCTATTGCATTTTCTTATACAGTATCTAACATTTCTGTATGGGATATCCAAGATGTCAGCTATTTTATTGTTTCTTTTATCATATTTTGATTTATCTAAGTCCACCTTTTTATTTGGTTCTATCATTTATAACATGCCTTTCCATTACTGTTCTCCAAGCCTTCTGCCATCTTTCACTTGGAACACTAAATGTGCAATTATCTTTATGCACTCTAACAGTAACTAAATCTTCTGGTATATGTACAATAATAAATCTTTTACTTATTTTAAGCCACATCGAATAGTCTTCAACAGGGCAAACGTCAATTTCGAATAGTCCAACAATCTCAAGGGCCCTTTTTGAAATTACGCATCCAGAGTGAACAATGCACTCTTTCATCAGTCTTTCTCTATTATAGGGCTCTTTAAATTCTCTAATAGATAGGTCATTATTATTGACGTGCACGCAAGTATAATCAGTGTAACAGGCCCCAATTGCATCCTTATCTTTTTCTAATATTTTAACGCATTTTGAGAATTTGGTGGGGCGCAACATATCGTCCGAATCTAACACCCCAAAATAATCGGCTCTGCTCGACACAATATTTATAGCGTAATTTCTCGCCCGGCCCTGCATACCGTTTTGCTTTAAAACTGTTAAGACGCAATGTACCCCACGATAAAGACCTTCGTGAATTGTTTTTTCTTCGTTGTTTACATGGGTTCTAACGTCCGACATATTTCTGAGAACTCGCGAAACCGAATCATCAGTAGAAGCATCATCACATATTGAAATACCTTTGTATGGATAATCCTGAGCAACCACAGAATTTAAAGCATCAAGTATCCATTTGCCATAATTATGGTTGGCGATTATAGCGTAACAATATGGGCCATCTTGACCACGTAGTTCTGCCCCTGTTCCTTGCATAATTCTTCTACCTTTTCTACTAATGGTATATTGTAGTTTCCGCCCAATTTAGTATGGGCAATTTTTGAGAACAGATTCCCATCCAAGCTATTATCGGAATTTTGTATTACCAGAAATTCTTCTAGATTTTTATTTACCAGACTATTAACTTTGTCTATGTAATCTGTTCGCACTGAACTCCCAGGCATTACAACCAAATAATATGGAGAAATAATTCTTCTGAAGGATAGGGCCAAATCGATTCCTTCTTCCACACTCTTAGCTTCTACGCAAGTCTCAATGGTGAATGGTTTTAAACACTCTTCCCGAACCATTTTGCTTAGTTCGTGATGGTAGGTTTGATTTTTGCCGTCCAGATTTACAACTACAACCTTTTCAAACTGGCCCTGACACGATAGCAGAGTTTTCTTAATATCGTACAGAGAATCTTTTGGAGACACGGGAATAACTAAATCCGCCTTGACTCTTGATTCTTTCTGGAATTGTTCGGCCCAATTATCTTTGTAAGCATCCATCCATTCCTGTTTTCTATACCCCATACAAGCAGTTTTAACTAGGAAAAATTCTGCCTCGTCATCATACACTTCCTCCACAAGTCCTTTATCCCTATATGTTTCTAGTCTATTTACCTTACAGCCAGATTGACTTTTTGTACCGTCGCTAAAGTTTGGGTCGAATTCCGCAAATGCACAAAACTTACATGGGGTTTGAATACTACTCATTCCGTTCTCCCTCTACAACAAATGAAATTCCCTGAATTTTCTTTTTAGTAATAGTTAGGCCAAGCTCAATGAGCCAATCAACAACTTCTTCGCAATTAACCACAGATACTGAATGGTTCCCGTAAATTAATTTATTAAAATCCTCAAGGGAAATCTCCATAGAATTATACTTAGCTGCCACAGAATATCCCTCAATACCACAAACTACAAGCTTGCCCCCAAGACGCAACTTCTTAATCCAAAGAGCTAGGACTTCTTTTAATTTTGGATAAATGCAGGTTTGTAGAACGTTATTAGCCAAGATTTCTTTTGCTTCGGCATCACATACGGCCGTTAAGTCGTAAGTACCCATTTCTACTAGGTTTATATTTTCGTATCCGTTCAATGTATTTTGCGCATCTAGAGTTAGATTAACTTTCATTCCTTTTCCTTTAATTTAAAATATCCATAGATTGAAACCACCCAATATAGTCTCCATAAGTGTGAACAACTACAAAAATTTTCATGTTACCCCCAAATAAGGAACGCTCGCGGCCCTAATAAAAACCTCATTCCACTCACCAACAAATCTTTCCAATCCGAATCTATCTTCTATGACTTTTCTGGCCTTCTTGCCCATCTCTATCGCGACTTCTGGATGAGCTAGACAATGCTGAAAATACCCTCTAAGCTCTTGGGGGTCATTTGATAAAAATGCGTTATCTGCATGAGTAAAAATATCTGGAATGGCGCAGGTTGCCGTAGATATGATAGCACACCCACAAGCTGCCGCTTCTAATAGTGACATTGGAATGGGACTGAAAATGGAGGTATTAACAAAGGCAAGGGCCGATTGATAATGAGAAACAAGTTCTCCGACTGAACCGGCCGGATTAGAAATTCCTGGGGTCGCCCCTAAGAGCTTAATGGGCAAGTCTTTAACGATATATTTCCACTCTTCAAAACCTAAGATGTTGCCCCTATTCTTAAAGTCGTTTGCTACGGAAATCCCACCAACCCTTTCTTGAGCACCCACACAAAATTCCTGAGTATCTATTCCATGCTCTATTACTAAGGCATCTTCTTCAAACCACCAATCGCTTCTTGATTGGGCCGAAATAAATACGTTAGTGTCGGCCTTAAGATTTTTTAACTCCCGCATCTTGTCGTCGTCCCACCAAGGCATTCTGCTTGTGTGTTCCAATCTAAGAGTGGGCACATGCATTGCGTCGGCAATAGGCTTCATAATTTGAAAGTGCCCAAAAACAGATTCAATTAAAACTAAGTCGAAATCAACATACGGAGGTATCTGATTCTGCTTAAGTTCTTCTTTTAGTTGAATAAAGTTTGGGGGAAGAGGTCTGTAGGTTGTGTTCCACTTTTTGCAGTGTGGATGTTGGAAAATATAGAAGTTTGCATTACACTTTGAGATTGAAGTTTGATAGGCTTCATGGATAGAATTACAGAGAATATTAAGGGGCTCGCCCTCTTTTCTTGTGGCCGCTCTAGTTATGTTAGCAATTGGACTTATAGACATTGTTTTCTCCAAGATAGTTCAAAAATTTAGAATGAGACAGTAGATAAGTTTTCATATTAAGGAACTGGGGCCACGTCCTATCTATAATCGGAATAAGTTCGGGATGTCCAGTTTGCATGGCTCGTTTTTTACACTCAACTATATCGGTATCAATAATTACGAATCGGGCCTTTGGGTCTATGCTCCATAGTTGTTCGATAGAATATTTGCTGGTGTGAGTATCGTCCACTAAAACATCGTGTCCTGTGGCTAATAGGGCCTTAATCATAAAGAGTTTAATAGGATGAGTTAGCAGTTCCGCGTCATTATTCCACCTATTTCCTGTCACCGCAAATCTTACGGCGTCCCCATTGACCAGTGTGCGAGGTTTATATGGCTGAATAAATTCGGGGTCATCTTCAAAGTTTACATATTTTTCGGCCCATGCGCTTTTTCCTGAACGTGGAGTCCCAACTAAAAATGTTAACATTCCAGAGCCTCCAACATAAGTTTTCCGATATTCTCGTATGAGTATTTATCAAGTGATTTTTGACAGTCTTCCTTGCGAATTAATTTGGGATATTCAAATAACTGTCTCATGGCCTCTCTTAGAGTGTTTATATTTATATCACACCAATACTCGTTCGCTGAATATAACTCTTGAAACGTATCCATCATTCCGAAACATGGAACGACAGTAGAGTCAACCTTTATTCCATTTACGTAATCTTCTATAAATTCAAACTGACCAACAATATCTGTGCAGATTACTGGATTTCCTACTCCTACAGAATCACTTGCCGCAAGGTTCCAAGCTTCCGCGTAACTTGGTGCTACTAAACAGTTTCCAGTAGCATGCAGACGTAACATCTGTTCGTCCGTTAGTCTTTGAGTAATAATAATTTCTTTTTTGTATTTGTCTTCGGGTAGAAGTTTTAGATTCTTCTTGACCATGTTGCACATATCAACAACATAGTCTTTACATTCAACATCATTCATCCCGAACTTGTTCGTTTTAATAACAAGGCTTACAGGTTCGTTTCTTTTGAATTCAGAGTGGAACGCTTTAAGTAGGGCCACTAGGTTCTTACGTCTTGAGATTTCGGAAATAAAATAAAAGACAAATGTATCTTGGACCGGCAAATTTGTTAGGGGTTCATATGTTTTTTTGAATTTATTTAAGTCAATAGCGTGTGGTATAATCTCAATGGGTTTTTGAATATTTAACCACTCATGTTCCATTTGTTGATTAATGACCCAAAGCTCATCCATGCTCTTAAGGTGGGCACCCCAAGACGTTCGAGAAACCCCAAAAGTCTCAGATGCGAATAATGCAATGTTTTTCTTGAAGTGGCCGTTGTAGCTCATATGGATGGGCAATGTATGTTGAATACAGACATCGGCCCCAACCGAACTTTTCCCCTCCAGCCTCAGCAGAGTCTCATCCATTTCTGCTACGTTATTAGAGAGCCTGAAGGGCCTCAGAACGACATCAACGCCCACAGCGTCCAAAGCTCTAGCGTAGCCCTTGCAAGCCTCTCCGTAGCCCGTATTGTCGCGATAATTTCCTATTAGTAACACTTTCATCCGCTGCACCTTAGATAAAAACCTATTGGAACTCCAGAAGCTATAACATAGTCATGTTTTTCTTCGAATGTGACATTTGGTCTAACAAAATCAGCCTCAAGACAGACTTGCCCATTTATTCGTATTGTTGCGTATTCGTTTTGTTCCATAACTTAGTATTTCCCACCATTATAAGTTCCTCTGTTGACTCTTTGTTCAAAGTTTATTCTTAGTGTGTCCTCTACTTCGCCCAATGCGGTATCTCCCACTTCGTCATTCCACATCTCTTCATCTCCCATTCGTTTTTCTTGTTTCTTAGGTCCATTAGGGTTTGAATTAATTGGTCCTTTTTGAAATCCTTCTGCCGTTCTTGAGAACCAAGTAAAGAGTGGTCCGAAATATGTGGGCCACCCATAAACTCCGAAGTATATTCGTTATTCAGGTCTTGTAAAAGCTTCATTCCAAAGTATGTGTAAATTTTCTCCGGTTCACCTAAGACCTTAGTTAGACAGTACTTAACGAAGTCATAGTTGGAACACCTTTCGGGAAATTGATTTACCGGATTAAAAATTGATGGGGGCGAGTTCCAGTTATTCTTAGGGACTACTGAATCAAAGTGATTTTCCCACACCTTTGCCGTCTTATCCCAGTCGAAATTCTCTTTAGCCTTTAGGCGGGCCATATAGCCCATTCTTGCTTTGACTGTTTGGGGCAGCAGAATAAACTCTCTTAATTTTTCTACTAAGTCTTTATTAGAGGGTAGGGCGAAGTATCTATGTGTTTCTGATTCCCTATAGAATCTCTCTACGGAAATAGCTCCGGTTTCTAGTTTTTGGATAATGTCATGCATACCAGAATAGTCGACACTAAAAATATAGGTCCCAGTCGAAGCACATTCCGCCTGTGGCATTCCGGGCGATTCTGCGATACTATACTGAACAAGACAATCAAAACAGTTCATAATAGCCCCCAACGTAGGAGAATCAACTCCAAACTTTACATTGGGCATACGAACAGAAGATTGATTACATTTTGGGCAAATAGCCTTAGCATCGGCAAAGTACATTGGAGAGTAGGTTCTGCATCCCTCACATAAATATGTAAATACAACCTTTGAAGATAGGCCGTATTGTTTTAGTAGAGTGGGGAACTTCCAGCCGGAATCTGGATAAGATGTGTGACAATATAGGTAAGTTTTGTTTGATTTTTCTTCGGGTAAAGAATCGAGAAGAGTTCTAAATGCCTCGAACAGGTCATCGAACAACTTTCTTTTTTGGTTTCTCATCACCACGCCAATATAATTAGCGTTTGAGATTAGGCCCATTTTTTGTTTGTGGGCGTTCTTGTTTAGAATCTGTTTAAAATCCTCTGGATTAGTTCCTGGTATGGCAACTCCACCAAGATTTAACAGGTCTCCTGAACATCTTTTAAGTTCTTCCATTCCCCAGTCTGTATAGGAGAATATAGCGTCGGCCCCTTGATATGTCATAATCCATTCAGGATTAATTGGGCTAGAATCAACTGTGGGCATAACGGTTAGGTGATAATAGTCTTTTAGGGGACTTTTGATTAGATAGTCAAACATCCAAACATCTAGAATAGAAAAAACGATATCTGGTTTTAGAGTTAGGCAAAGGTCCTCAAATCTCCACTTACCAAATTGGTTTGATGGGTCAGATTTAAAGACTTCGGCCTCGGCATGTGAAGTCGGCATATTGCCGATGTACCGCCAGTCCGCAAAGGCTCTTTTGTCTCTAGGGTCACCATAGGAACCTAGCTCTGTAATATCGTACTTACCTGTGGCGTGAAGTCTCGATAAAACTTCTTTTGCGTATACAGCGTAACCGGTGTTTAAAAAGTGAGACTCGCCCACATATAAGACTTTTTTCATATATTTCCTAAATAAAAAGGGGGCCGTTTCCAGCCCCCTTGCAGGTTATCTGTTTTTAGAAGGGTACAGCTTCGTCATCGTCGCCACCATCGACATTGTTGTCTGGTTCTTCTGACTCGGCCGGACCATCTCCCACACTAACCCTATTACCTGAACCGTCGACGGCCCAAAAATGTCCCACTCTAAACCTTGTCTTTACGACCTTCTGCCCATCCTTATTTTCGTAAGATTCAGTCTCGGCCATTCCTTCGACTTCGATTAATGAATCTTTCTTAAACTTAGAGGCCAAAAGCCTTCCGCCAGTATCCCAGCACTTACAGTCCGCATAAAATAACTTTTCAATTTCTCTATCATTTGCGGTCTTGATATTGTCCTTAACTAAAACGCTAAACATGGCTACGATGCTTTTTCCAACATCTCTTACCATAACGTCATTAGTTAAACGACCGCGAAACACACAAACATTATTTAAACTCATAATTAATCATTCTCCTCTGTAAACAATTTTAACAATAAACTGTAACCATCCAAAACACCTCGCTGGTCAGCAATCTCTATGTATTCATCTGGAAAATTATCTGAAAACGCAGAGGCAAATACAGACCAAAGTTTCTCCTCTAAATTTTGTACTTTTTTAGTTTTTGGTCCCTCCAAGATAGAACTGAATTTTGCCATTTCATTATCAGCCAAACTATCATCTGAAAACGAAATAAGCCCCATAGCATAACCAAGGTCAACACAATTTCTAATTATATCAAAAGATATTAATGGTCTACATGCATAGTTGGGAACCCTTTCAATCTCAACTTTTTTCTTGTCGCATGAAGCTAAAACTTTGGCTGGATGTTTGTAAACAATTCTATATTCCACAGACCTGCCATCACTCTTGTTTCCTATTGTTTTTGGCGGGTATGTTACTCTACAGCCACCCTCAACTTTTGAGACGACAACTTGATAGTCGTACTCTTTTATTAGACTCTTTATTTTGTCTATAATTGATGTGCCCCTTTAATTATCAGGCCGGATTTCTGGTCGTTCCTCTCGCCGATTAATAATACAGCATTGCCCACGGTAAACAACGTCGAAAATTTTTCCCAAGCATCAGAGAAACAGACAATATTATCAAGACCGCCAGATAAGTCTCTTACGGATAGGAAAGCCATCTTTTTTCCCTTATTTTTCCCCTCTTTTTTAACGGCCGTCTCTTTAACTGAGCTAATTTCGGCATTAAGGGCAATATAACCAGTTTTGCCCCTGTTAATTTCAGAACAGTCACAGTTTGCCGACTCATCGCTATAGTCATCAACCGTTGTGCAAGTAATACTTACTCCAAGCACCTTCTTCTCTTCATGGGCAATAAAGCTATGAGAATCTTTTAGGGAATATGATGGATTTTTTATAGAAGCTATTATACCTAAAATGGTTTGGACCCTATTTTTATTGGGGCCTCTCGAACCATCAGTTCTTGGCTTCATAAGTTCTGTGAGTGACTCGGTTATACTACTAAAATCTTTTCCGTTTTCAATAAGCCAACAAACTTCGCCCTTGCTCAATTCTGATATTTTGTCGTATTCAAAGTACATACGCTTTTTGGAAATGTTTAGATAATTTACAGAACCAGAAGCAATAAGGGCTTCGACCACAGTTTTATTAGAAGTAAGGGACCAAATCAAGAAGTTATGCCACGTCCAGTCTTTGGGGTTCTTTTCAAATTTTTCAAGACTTACTTTAAGTGCTTCGAAAGTGTTCTGGCCAACCCCTTTAATATCTGTAATTCCGAATCTTACGTTATCATCTTCTATTTGGAAGTCAGAATTCAACACTCTAAGGTCGGGCAGAAGAATATCTATGGGCCGACCATTTTGGTTTATGTACAGCTTAGAGTCAAGAACTAATTTTTCGACCTTTTCGTATCTATGTGCTTCATCCTTAGTGTAAGTTAACCAAGAGCAAATGAATTTTTTTGTAAGGTGAGCTTTAATGTAGGCGTGAGCATAGGAAATAACTGCGTATGAAACAGAGTGAGAGTTACAAGTTACTATTCCTTCCGAGTTCACAAAATTATGATTGGGCCCCTCCATTGTTATGTCGTATGTTTCTTCTTCTCTCAAATATTCTATGTTGTCAATCTCAATAAGGTGAGATGGAAACCCTTTTTGCCCCCCATAAAAATAAAGGTTGGGATTATTCTCCTGAATTTCTTTTAGAGTGAGTTCTCCTTTGTCTGTGGGAAATTTGTGATTGTCCGTAATAACAATACTCGCCCCATTTTTAAGTGTGAGTTTATAAACTTTTCTTGTACCTGCTGGTTGTATGTCTATTATCTTATTTTTTCTAATTCTTCCATCTGGAAACATAGACATACCATATCCGTATCCACCACTTAATCTGTATTTCTTTCTTAGGTCGTTATGACCAGTTGTTTTGGCGTATTCAATATCATTTTTTATTTCATACATTTCCGCAACGGTTGGGTGAAACGCGTCCTTTGCAATGGAAGCTCTTTTAAGCTTTTCGTTACCTGAAATACATTTATTAAAACTATATCTTTGACTTTTTTCAATCCATTCAAAAATCTGTTCTGCCTGTTGAACATTAAGAATTCCTAACTTTGCCGCACCATACAAAAACTTAATCTTAATCTTCGCCATTTCTTCTGGCAGTTTTTTCCCGGCGGCTTTTCTTAGGTCGTCAGCTTCCTGTAAAGTAAATCCGGCAAGTTCTGTAGCAACAAGCATAGCCTGCTCTTGAAAAACAATAATACCAAAAGTATCCTTTAGGATAGGCTCCAAGGCTGGATGAAGGTATTCCGTTTGTTCTTCGCCGTTTTTTCTTTTACAAAACGTAATAGCTAGACTTTGCCCCTTCTCATCTTCAGCCTCAAGAACTCCCGGTCTTACCACGGCAATTAAGGCAGATATGTGGTCAAAAATATCGGGCTTTAGTAGCTTACAAAACTTTTTACATAACTGAGATTCAACTTGAAAACATCCTGTTGTCTTAGCATCCCTAAGAAGCTGATACGTTTTAGGGTCATCAAACATATTTTTGTGAGAAAAGAGAAAGTTTACAGTTTCACGAGCATTCACTAAAAGCTCCTCTAAATTTTCCTGAATTCGCAATTTTTCTTTGGAACGACAAGTAGCGAATTAAAACTTTTGCCGTAAAAATAACGTCAGGTAGGGCTGAGTGAGCATCCTCTTTACTATAACCAGTATAGTCCCTAAACGAATCCAACCTTAAATTGGGAAGTTCGCTACTACCTTCAAACCACCAGAAAAGTAAGTCTACGGTATCTTTGTTTGTAAAAAATAGATTACATCTATCGTTATCTGCGTTATAGCCTAACTTATAATCCCTAGCTAACTTACTCATAAATCCAAAATCAAAGTCAACATTATGGGCAATAAGAATCGGGGCGGTCCATCTAGAATTACCTTTATTATAGCTTTTGGCGTATCTACAGAAATCAGTCCAAACAGATTTTGGGTGAGGCACATCTGGATGAAGTAACTCTTCTTTAGTTCTTCCGTTTACTTCTAACGCTTTTGCTTCTAGGTTGTCCGGAAACAGGGGCCGCATTAACGAACAGAATTCCGAATTTGGAACGATTTCTAATTTGTATGGGTCAATGGCAACGGCCGCTAACTCAATGGGTTCGTGTTTTTTACAGTCTAGTCCACCAGTTTCAAAATCTGCCACAATATAAGTTTTATGATTTAACATTACTAACCTTCAGTTAGATTGGGCACTATCAAATTCGCCCGGCATTTTAGATTCAATAATTTTACTAGTCCGGTAAATCCCTCACTAACATCATCTTATCTAGTGCGCTAATAACCAGAATATCAAACTTCGGAATTCCAAAATCTTGGGCAGATTTCATATCAATCCCAATTAACATTTCATTACTGGACTTATCTTTCAACATTGGGAAGTTATCTTTAAGAATATGTGGACTAATATACATGGCAGAAGCATGTTTACCGTAGCTTTTCTTAGCCCTCTCCAACCTAATTCCTTGCTCAAAGAACTTAGCGAAGGGCCCTTGTAAGGTTCCATTATCCGAAATATAACAGTACTCTTTTAGTTTGTCTCCGTTTTCTTCGAGAGTCCAC
>Ga0105050_10006949_pt1 | contig 13789 bp, 7 predicted proteins | sample FRY01_FD_78088 | JGI IMG/M metagenome (GOLD analysis project Ga0105050, IMG submission 78088) | Freshwater microbial communities from Lake Fryxell liftoff mats and glacier meltwater in Antarctica - FRY-01 | ecosystem: Environmental > Aquatic > Freshwater > Ice > Glacier meltwater ... | reverse complement strand
CAAACCAGCGGGCCAGCGGTAGCTCGGTGGGATCGATGCCCGCTTCCAGAACCTCTTGCACAATCGCATCCAACGTCTGGTTGCGTGTGGTATCGGCAAGCCCCCGCAAATCCCGCACGGGCACATCGATCTGAAGGTTCGGGCAGACCTCACCATACAGCTGCCCCGTCGCATCGAATCGATAGGTCGTGCGCAGATGCTCGTGCCGATCAACGATATCCTGCAGCGCGTGGCGGATCAGATCGGGATCAAGCGAGCCGCGAAAGGTGATGATCGATTGCGTGAGGTAGGCGCGTGTTCCTGGCACCAGCATGGAAAAAAAACCAACCTGCTGCTGGGACGCGGTGGCCCGATAACGCAGTTCAGGATCAATCTCTGTCAAATTCGGGTCGGCAACCGGACACGCCGGCTGTACGGAAAGTACACCGGCAATTCTTTCGATCGTACCCAGATCAAGCAGCTCCTTGACGGACATCTGCAGATTAAGGACGCCTGCCAGACGATTGACGATCTGTACCGCACTCAACGAGTGGCCACCAAGGTCCCGGAAGTCGTCCCGAACACTGACGACGTCCACCTCCATGCCGAGAACCTCCGCCCAGATCGACACCAGTTGCCGCGTCATGGGGGTCAAAGGCTGAACCGGTAAATTCCGGGCTTCATCCGCAGCGGGCCCGTCGAGGGCAAGCAGTGCCTGTCGATCAATCTTGCCGTTGGCCGTCAGCGGCATGTGATCAACAACGAAGACTCGGCCGGGAATCATGTAACCGGGCAGCTTCTCCGCCAGAAACTGTTGCACCCGTGCATCGCCGATACCTGCGTGCCTATCAGGTGCAACCCACGCGTGCAACGACTTGTTTCCAGGCGGCCGCTCAACCACCAGAACGATACCCTCGCGTACTCCAGGACATTGTCGCAGGGTCGTTTCGATCTCGCCGAGTTCGATACGAAATCCCCGGAGTTTGACCTGATGATCCGTTCGCCCGAGATATTCGACCACGCCCGCCGGGGTCCATCGACCAAGATCCCCGGTCTTGTAGAGACGTGAGCCCGGCTGCCCGAACGGATTGTTGATGAACCGCTCGGAGGTCAGTTCCGGCAGGTTCAGATAACCACGTGCCAGTCCGGGCCCCTCCACGTGTATCTCGCCTCTGACGCCGACTGATACGGGTTGCAGATGCTCGTCGAGCACATGAATGCGTGTGTTTGCCAGGGGCCGGCCAATGGGAACCTGTCGGGATTCATCAAATCGTCCGACATCAGTCGGGACTTCATACCAGAGTGCAAATGTCGTTGTTTCGGTCGGTCCGTAGCCATTGATCAACCGCCTGGGTGGTGTCGCCTCCAGAACGCGCTTGACCGCCTTCGGATCGACCACCTCACCACCAAATACCAGATGGGTCAGTCCTGCGAACAGCTCCGGGACGCTGCTGCCATATTCATTGAAGAGCGCCGTCGTGAGAAACAGGGTGGTGATGCCCAAGCGGGCGACCTCCCCGCGTAACAACGCAGGCGAGAGGAGCGTCTCCCGGGACACAATCACCAGCCTGGCGCCGTTGAGTAACGCACCCCAGATTTCAAACGTCGCTGCGTCAAAGGATGTATTCGACGCGTGCGCAACACGGTCGTGCTGCGTAACCTGCACAAAGTTCGTGTTGATAACAAGGCGAACCACCGCCCTCTGTGGAATCATCACGCCTTTGGGCAATCCGGTTGAACCCGATGTATAGAGTACATAAGCCAGTGAATCAGTCGCCTCCAATTCCTCCGGATTCGTATCGGGCAAACCCTGCAGCTCGTCGATGAACGATTCCGGGCATGCGATGTGTGCTCCGGTGCCGGCGAACCGCGCACCAAGATTCGTAGTGGTCAGTACCACCGGTGCGGCGGTATCGGCGAGCATGTAGTTCAGGCGTGACTGCGGATAGTCGGGGTCCAGTGGCACATAAGCGCCGCCTGCCTTGATGATCGCCAGCAGCCCGACGATCATGTCCAGCGAACGTGGCATTGATATCGCCACCAGCGTTTCGCGGCCGACGCCAAGCTGTTGCAGATGATGAGCAAGACGATTGGCCTGACGGTTCAGAACCGCATAGGTCACTTCAGTCGAACCTTCGGTCACTGCGATGTGGCTGGGTGCTCGACGCACCTGGTCCTCGAAGAGACGGGCCAGACCATGGTCAGGCAACGGTCGCGCGGTGTCGTTCCAGGTCTCGTATTCGACGGATTGTGTCTCTCCGGGTGTTATGCCCGAGATTTCAGTGGTGAACGACAACCAACCCTCCGTATGCAAAACCACGCGCCACGTCACAGTCATGTTCGCTGCAAACCAAACGACCGCTTGTTTTCCAGCAGGACAAGTCAGCTGGCAAAGTCACAGCTTGAACCAGCATAGCGGGTTCGCGGAGAAGGAGAAACGAAGTGAGTCTCAAGATCTATCCGGTCAAACCTCGATACCGTTTAATGCCACACGCATGACGGCTTATCTGTTATCCCGGATATTTCGTCGCATTGACCAATGAAAGGGGCAGCACGACCTATGAGGCCGCATAAAATCATCTTGTGAGAAAAAATCAGCGACGGCGGTGTACTGCCAAGGTGCACTGCGGATTGAATGGAGTTTGGACGTCTTGGCCGACGCCGAGTCGAGGCTGATTTTTCCGGGGGAGCATCGAGTTGCGAACACCGCCTGATGCTTTTGGGACAAGTTGATCAATCGGTCGGCTTGTCGAAGGCAGCCGCCAATGCCCTGCATGATCGGCGCGACCGGAGCTGATCACGCACCCGCTCCGTGATCCGGCAGCCCAGCGCCTCTATGGCCCGTGTTGCGGTTAAGAAGATCTGAACGCTCATGACGCGTTACGCTACGATCCACTGATGCAGACGGCGGTCGGGACGGTAGACGCGCCCGGCAGTAGTCCGACGTTGTGCCGGATGGAACGACAGGCCGCACGTGCCGATGTGGTTACGCTTATCCGGTTTCGGGTCAACCAGATCATCGCCGCGCAATCACAACCCACGGAGCTGATCTTTGATAGCGACGACTCTGACATTGCGCTCCACGTTGATCAGGAGCGTACTGAACTCCACGCCTGCTACGACCACGACGGCTACCTGCCGCTCGATGTATTCTGCGGCAGGGCGATGCTTTCCCGTGTACTGCGTAACAGTCGTATCGACGGAGCCAGACACGTTGCAGCGGTGATCAAGTTTCTGCTGGCCCGTCTGCGTCGGGTCTGGCCACAGGTGCGGATCTTCGTTCACAAAAACTCGGGATTCTGCCGCCGGCGGTTGATCCGCTGGTGTGAGCATCACGGGATTGACTGCTTCATCGGCATGGCGCGCATTGCCATCGTCGCGGACCGGAAACGTCAACTCGACCAACGCCATACCGGGACCGGGGAGAAGCAACCTGCCATCTACAAGTCCGTGTATGCCGCTGGCTCATGGAATCGCGAACGTCGTCGGGTCACGCGTCAGGCATTTGGCAACCAGTGCAGCAGACGGACTTACGGCACGAGGACTGCCGCACCGGTCAACCGCCCCAGCCGCAAACGACTGAGCGCTTCATTGGCATCAGCAAGGGCCATCGGCTCCACGGTTATGTCCAGGTGCACGGAAGAGACGAGTTTCATGAAATCGATACCATCCTGACGAGTCAGGTTGGCAACGGATCGAATCACACGCTCTCCCCAGAAAAGTTCATACGACATCGCCGGAATCGTGGACATGTGAATACCGCCGAGCACCAGTGTCCCGCCCTTGTTCAACGAACGCAGGGCAATGGGCACGAGTTCACCTACTGGCGCGAAGATTATGGCCGCATCGAGCGGGCGCGGAGGTAATTGGTCTGACCCGCCCGCCCATTCACAACCAACGGAACGAGCGAATGCCTGTGCCACTTTGTCGCCGGGTCGTGAAAAGGCGAACACTCGTCGCGTCTCGTGGCGGGCAATCTGGGCCACGATATGGGCGGCGGCTCCGAAACCATAGATCCCAAGTCGTTCAGCCCCGCCTGCCGCCCTCAATGAGCGGTAGCCGATGAGACCCGCGCAGAGCAAAGGGGCTGCGTGAAGGTCGTCGTATGCGGCCGGAATTCGTAAGCAGCAGCGTGCATTGGCGATGGTGTGGGTCGCGAAGCCGCCATCGATCTGATAGCCCGTAAATCCCGGGCTGTCGCAAAGATTCTCCCTCTGTGTGAGGCAGTAGTGACAGATACCACAGGTGCGTCCCAGCCATGGGACTCCGACCCGCTCTCCACGCACGAAGTCGACTACGCCCTCACCAAGTCCGACAACACGCCCGACGATCTCGTGACCTGGAATGAGTGGGAGTTTTGGATGCTTGAGTTCTCCATCGACGACATGCAGGTCCGTACGACAGACGGCGCAGGCACTGACCTCGATCAGCAACTCGCCGGGTCCGGGAAATGGTGTGTTTCGTTCCTGCTGAATCAGCGGATGTGTTACCGACTCCAGGACCATTGCCCTCATTGACGTTTCTCCAGGCCGACCTGAGTACGCACTGATCAAAAGCAACCTCCGCTGAAGTATCGCCGCAGGGATATCGGCCGAGAACAACCTGACCCCATATTGGCGCATACCGCCATAATTTGGGAACCAAGGCGCCATTTTTTGAGTTTTGGCGATTCAAACCCTGGCACGATTTCTGCCATCCAATCCCAGAGCACACAGGGTTGGGAAACAAACTGATGAACCTTATCCGGCAATTTGCCGAACATCGCCTGGCGCCCAATCTGCTCATGATCATCATGTTACTCGCCGGCCTGTGGGCCGTCCGGGTCATGCCCACCCAACTCGATCCACCCAACAACTTTCCGCTCGTCTTCGTGGAAATTCCCTGGCGGGGCGCCAGCGCAGAAGACGTCGAGTCCTTGTTGACGAAGCCGATCGAACAACAGCTTCGGACGCTGCCTGATCTGCAGGAACTGACTTCCCGCAGCCAGGACGGTTTCATGGCCATCAATGTCCGGTTCAAACATGGCACTGACCTTGCCGCCGCGCTGGATGACGTCAAGCAGCGGGTTGCGAACATTCGCAATCTGCCGACGGAAATCGAACCACCGGTCGTTCGCCGACTGCTCGATATCGAGCCGATCGCCAGTGTCATCGTCACGGGCAGCGGCGAGGTGGATGAACTGATTCCACTGGTACGTGAGTTCGAGCGCGATCTGTACGCGCGCGGCGTCGAACTGGTCGACTACGCCGGCCTGCCAAAAATGGAGATTGCACTGCAGGTAGGTAGCCGCGAACTTCAGCAGATGGGTCTGTCGTTGAATGATCTTGCCAGACAGGTCGCCGCCGTGAGTGCAGACGTCCCGGCCGGCACTGTAGGTATCGGCCAAGGGGCCCATACCCTGCGCAGCCTGGACCAGGTACGCGACGCAGAGGGGTTCGCGTCCCTCGCCGTCGAATCCGGCAATGGCATCTATCACCTGGGTGACATTGCCGACATCACAAAGCGCCCGGAACGTGGCCAACCCATCGTCCTGTCGAATGGCAGGCCTGCCATCGAGATGGCCCTCTTCCGGCGTACCGAGACGGATGCACTGCTGGGCAATCGAATTGTTGACCGATGGCTTGATGACGTCACACCGGCACTGCCGCAAGGGGTGACGATAAAAAAATCAGTGGATGTCTGGAAACTGCTCGGCGCCCAGCTGGAGATGATCTCAACCAATGGCTGGACGGGTCTGCTGCTCGTACTACTGGTTCTCTACGTATTTCTGAACACCCGGGTTGCACTTTGGGTTGCTGCTGGAATCCCGGTGGCGCTGTTGCTCGGACTGGCAGGATTTCACCTGATATTCGGTTACGGGATCAGCATCATTGCATTGCTCGGACTGATCATGGCGCTGGGAATCGTCGTGGATGATGCCATTGTGGTCGCCGAGGATGTCGTCACGCGTTACGAGTCCGGTGCGACTGCGCTTGAAGCCTCCACCGCTGGCGCTCACGGCATGTGGGTTCCTGTAATGAGTTCGTCGATGACCACCATGGCCGCGTTCCTGCCATTGCTGATCATTGGTGGTGTCATGGGCGACATGATCCTCGCACTCCCAACGATTCTTCTCTGCGTGATCGCAGCCTCGCTCGTTGAGTGTTTCCTGGTGTTGCCGGGCCATCTGCGAGGCAGCCTGGGCAAGCCCTCCCGATGGGATTCAGTTCGCTGGCGTTTGCGATTCAACGCGGCCTTTCAGCGTTTTCGCGATGGCCCTCTGCTGACGGGCGTACGGTATTCACTGGCTCACCCGGGTACCACGCTTGCCATGTCACTCTCCGGTACATTTGTGGCGATCGTCCTGATGGCCAGCCATCACGTCCCTTTCAACCTGGTCATGGGTTTCGACTTCGAAGCGATCGAAGCCAACGTCCAGTTTGCGTCCGGGTCCACTGCGCGCGACCAGCAGGATTTCATTCACCACCTGGAAACCACGCTCGAACAGACCAACAAGGAAACGGGTTTGGTGAATATCGCCGGGTCCACAATCCGCCTGAATCTTGCCCGGTTCGCCAACGAGAACATGGTTGGTGAACAGTACGCCTCGCTGAACGCCAACTACGCGTTTGAAGAAAACAGGAGCATCTCCCCCGACACGTTCATAAAACTCTGGCGGTCGAAAATCAGTCTGCCATCATTCATTGAACAGATGACGGTTGATATCGATGGTGGCAAAAATGGCGGGCAGGCTGATCTGACGCTGGTGCTTCGAGGCCGGGATCTGGCATCCATAAAGGCAGGGGCACAGGAACTGAAAGCTGCGATGGCGGCGTACCCCGGCATTGCCAATGTGGTCGACGATGTACCGTTTGGCAAGGAACAGATCGTCTTCGAGTTGACACCTCGTGCTCGCGACCTTGGGCTAACGACTTCTGAGGTGGGCTCTCAACTGAGAGCTGCCTACAGCGGCGCTCGTGTCCAGATCTTCAACGAAAACGAGACCGAGGTCGAAGTGCGCTTTGTTCTGCCAGACAGCGAGCAGGACGATCTTAGCCAACTGCAACAGTTCCCCATCAAGACAGCAGCCAATACCCTGGTACCACTGGGCAACATTGCCGACCTGTACAACCGGCGAGGCATCGACGTCATTCGTCATACCGATGCACAGATGGCGGTGCGCATCAGTGCGGATGTCGACAGCGACGTGGCCAATGCCATGTCACTGATTGAGTCTTTGGAGACACGAGATCTGCCGCAGATACTCGAACGCCACAATCTGACCTTCGGACTCGGCGGCAAATCAGAACAGGATGCGGTCATTCTCAACACCATGGCGCTGGGAGGGATGCTGACGCTGGTGCTGATCTATCTGATTCTCGCCTGGACGTTTTCGTCCTGGCTCTGGCCGTTGGCGATCATGATGACCATCCCTTTCGGCTTTACCGGTGCAGTCATCGGTCACTGGGTGACGGGCTGGGACGTCGGCGCGATGTCGCTGCTCGGTTTCTTCGCGCTTACTGGTATCGTCGTCAATGATTCCATCGTCCTGATCAGGGTTTTCAAGGAGGACCGCGAAGGCGGAATGCCCATTCCCGCAGCCCTGGAACACGCCGTTACCTCAAGATTCCGCGCCGTTGTGTTGACCTCGCTGACGACCATTGCGGGGCTTGCATCACTGATGTTTGTCTCCTCGACACTGGCATTCATGGTGGCACCGATCGCCGTGACCCTGTGCTTCGGACTCGCATTTGCTACCGGTCTGGTTCTGTTCGTGATTCCCGCACTGCTGGTACTGCTGGAGCGATTCAGCGACTGGGTGAAAATACAGCGGGCACCCTCAGGTTATTCGAATGAGATCAAGGGAGATGTCGCATGAAAGCCATGGTTATATCCAGCCTGACAAAGTACCGAACAGCCCTCTACATTCTGGTCGGCACACTGCTCCTGACCGCATTCCTGTTTGCCACCGGACCGAACGCGATCCCGGAGAAAGCCACAGAAAAAGCCTGGCCAATCACGGTGATTGACGTCGAGCCCGCGTACCTGCGACCGAGTTTCAGTGTTTATGGCCGCTATCAAGCCAATCAGCGTGCTGCGCTTTCCAGTGATCTGCTGGTACGCATAGGAGAAGTGCTGGTACGTGAAGGTGATCAGGTCAGAACTGGCGACGAACTCATCCGGCTGAATGCAGGTGACGTTGAACGCAGACTCGAGGAAATGACGGCCCGACGCAACAGTGTCAAAGCAGCACTGGGATCGATGCAGAGTGAACTCAAACTGGCCGAACGGACCCGCGAAGATTACGCCGCGCTCCACAATGCCGCTCAGTCCAAACTTGCCCGGCATCGCGAACTGCTGGCAAAACGCCTCATCTCCCAGGTTCTGTTCGACGAAGTTCAGAGTCAGGCGGCTGAAGCCAGCATCCGCTTTCAGTCTCAGGAGCGAGTTCTGTCTGACCTGCCTAACCGTCTGATTCAGGCGCAATCGGACCTTGCCGCTGGCGAAGCTGGACTGGAACAGGCCAGGGTTGATCTGGATGAAACCGTTGTCCGAGCCCCGTTTGATGGACCCATCCTCAGTGTGACGGCTGCTGTCGGAGAGATGAACGTACCGGGCAAGACGCTGCTGGAAATTTCTTCGACCGACAGTCTGGAACTTCGGCTGGAGCTGCCTGATCGATACGTCGGCCGACTGGAACGCTATCTGGAGGCCGATGTACCGGTTCCCGCCCTGACCGAAGAAAATCGTGAATTCAGACTGGTCCGTATGGGTCGTCAGGTGCGCAGTGGCCGCAGTGGTGTCGACGCGTTTTTTCTGCCCAACGATCCGCAGGCACGGGCGTCGGTCATTGGTCGCGTACTCCGGGCAAGAATCACGTTACCGGCAGAAGCCGATCTCGTGGCGCTGCCTACCGAGTCCATCTACGAAAACGATCGAATCTACCGGGTGATTGACAGTCGCCTGCAGGCAACGCAGATCGAACGTGTCGGCGAAACCAGTGTTGAAGGTCGTTATCAGGTGCTGGTCCGAGCAGCCGAGCTGAAAGGAGGCGCGTCAGTACTGGTGACACAGTTGCCACAAGCGGTGAATGGCATGCTGGTCGCCCCCATCAAGGGAACCACAGGACAGGTCGCGGTGCACTCGGCTGAGTCTGTCGCCCTGGCCCAGCATCAGTCCCCGCTTCTCTAGCCCAGGACAGCTCAAAGACGGCCAAAGACAGCCAGAGACAGTGCGCGGTCGCAAAAACACCAGGCGGTGGCGAAAACGTTGAACTGAAGGCAGCCGGGTCGCACACTGATTGTTTCAATCCTGCCATTGGTCTGCTTCCATGATCGAACTCTCCCGCGACGGCGACGTTTTCACCTTGACGATGGCCGCTGGTGAAAACCGCTGGAATACCACCTTTGTACGCGCCGTCGTCAAAGTGCTCGACGAAGTGGAAGGCACTACCGGTGCTGCTGCATTGGTGACCACGTCAGCAAACGAAAAGTTCTATTCCAACGGGCTGGACCTCGACTGGGTGCGCGATCCCTCAGCGAATCCTGCCGGGGGTGATCGCGCACCGTTTGCCGACGAGTTCATGAAACTCATGTCTCGCATGATCACGTTCCCGATCCCCACACTAGCCGCCATCAACGGCCACGCGTTTGGTGCCGGCTTCATGTTTTCGCTCTGTCACGATGTTCGGCATATGCGCGCCGATCGTGGCTTCATCTGTGCCAACGAAATGCAATTGGGTATGACGATCCCGACCCCGGAACTGGCACTGTTCCGACACAAGCTCTCAATCGATGTGTTCTTCGAAACGGTTCAACTGGCACGTCGCTGGACCGGACCGGATGCACTCGCCAAAGGTATCGTTCAAGCTACCGCCGCCGTGGACTCGCTGCTGGTCAACGCCCAGCGTCGAGCCGCGGAACTGGCCCCTCTGGGCGCCAACCGATCACTTTACAGCAGCCAGAAGGAGCGTCTGTTTGGTGAAAACGCGGTTCTTGATGGGCCACACGGCGCCGCATACATGCTCAGAAACCTGCACCTGTCCGGGCACTGATCTCCGGCAGCCAGATGCCACCAAACACCAGGGTCTTGGACGGAGCAAGGTCTCGCTGCATCGGTTATTCCGAAGCCAGAAGTGCAGACTGCTGACCACCACCCAGGCGCTGCTACCAGCTGTTCACATGCAGAATCGGCTCAAGCGGTTTGCGTGGGCCCGCCTTGAAGTCAGTGCCTTTGGTGTAGGCCACAGCAATCATCGCGCACTGCGTGATTTCGGCATACGGGATGCCGAGGATCCTGGCGGCTTCTTCTTCATGCATCAGGTGCAGCGTTGTCCAGGCGGTGCCCAGTCCACGTGTGCGCGCGGCCAGCATGAAACTCCACGCGGCAGGCAGAATGGAGCCATATGTGCTGGCCTGGGCCACAACGCCAAACGGTGCCGGAATACCTTCTACCCGACCACCGATACAGGGAATCAGCAGAACCGGTGCCTTTTCCATGTTGTCCGCCAGGTACTGGGCTGAATCGACCACCTTTTCCTGAACGCGGGTCATGGTGGGATCTGCTGCATGCACCTGATGAGCGGAAGCCTGCATGCTGGGATAAACCGCCCAGCCCTTGCGATACAGTTCTGCCAGCGCCAGCCGTTTGGCTGGATCGGTGACAACCATCCACTGCCAGCCCTGGGCATTGGAGCCGGTTGGCGCCTGCAAGGCGATTTCCAGACACTCGCGAATAACAGACAGTTCCACGGGGCGATCAAAGTCGAGCCGCTTTCGTACCGCGCGCGTGGTGGTCAGCAGTTGATCAGTAGTCAGAGTCACGGTCGAAGCCATCGGGTTTACCTTGTTGGTTGAACTTGTTGGTTGAACTTGTTGGTTAGAAAACTGCAGGTCCAGCGTTGATCATGCACGCTTGCGGAACTGCAGATGCAGCGCCCACAAACCCAGCATGATACCGGGTTGGTGAGTCAGGTCATTTTTACCGGGCGACAGCTTGAGGTCATGCAGTCGATCAAGCCAGACATTCACGGCAATCTGCTGTTCCAGCCTCGACAGACCAGAACCCGGGCATGAGCGAGGACCCTGCGAAAACGTCAGATGCCGGGCTGGTTTGTGACGATTGAGATCAAGGCGATCCGCATGCCTGAATTCATCTTCGTCACGGTTGCCGGCGCCGTATCGAAGATGCAGCAGCGACCCCTTGGGAATTTTCACACCCTGGAATTCGACGTCCCGGGTTACCTTGCGCGTCGACAGACCCTGGGTTGGGGCATAGAGGCGCATGGCTTCTTCTACAAAAACCTTCACCTTGGTGCGATCAGCGCGCAGTTCTTCCATCAGTTCCGGTTGTTCCGCCAGGATGTGTGCCTCGGCGGTCAGAGCATACTGCGTTGTCTCATTGCCTCCAATGTTCATGCCATAGGCTACGGAAATGATCTCGCCGTCGGTCAATGGTCGTTTCGTTTCACCATACTTCACCTGGGTGAGGAACGAGATCATGTCATCCTGCGGGTGCAGTCGATTGTGATCAATCTGCTCCTGCACGTAGCGGTGGAATTCAACCAGCGTGGAGGCGTTTTCGCGCTCTTCCTGCTCTGTCAGGATGTTCTTGTGGGTCCTGCCGTACACAAAGCGACGCACCTGCGCTTCCTCCCAGACACGCAACCTGGGCATGTCCTCGAGGGGGAAACCGAGGATGTTGGTGATCGAGATCTGTGGCAGCGGCGCTGCGAACGCTTTGACAAACTCGACTTCTCCGCGATCGATCCAGTGGTCGATGAGGCGGTACGCCGCTGCCTCGATCATGTCGTGATGACGATCGGCACCGGGGCCTACCCACGGGTCGGTCAATTGATGTCGATGCTGTTTGTGTTGATCAATATCCGGTCGCAGTGTCTGGATCGCTGACATCGCCTCAGGAAAACCCTGTTCCGCAATGAGTTCGCGCTCCAGATTGCCTTCGCCTTGCTCATGCCGGAAGGGGAACGTTTCGGGATCCTTGACGATTCGCGTGATATCCGCGTACTTCGAAATGATGAAGGCATCGCCTCCTGGGACTTCACCCTCGCCAGGAATCCGGCAGACCGGCGCTTCACGATGCAGGATCCGGTAGGCTTCAAACCAATGCTCCTGCGCGCCAGGTGCAAACAGGTCAACCTCATTCAGAGACCTGGGACACTTGCCGGTTCCGGCACTTTCGAGTTCAGTTGCTGCCATGCCAATTCCTCCGTTCGGATCAGTAAGATCTAGCCCGGTCTATTCATGAATCTTCTGCTGCGGCTGCCGATACACGTGAAAACACAGCGCGTGCTCCTTCCAGTGCCCGCCACACTGTCTTTTCGCGCATCTCGTCACTGGCGACGAACCTTCATCAATAGTCCGGGCTACCTGTCTATTTTTCGGCTGCGTGTCTGATGATCTGCATGTACGTGCGCACACCGTTGGCCAGATTGTCAACCGCAATCTTTTCGTTGGTTCCATGGAATCCGGTCAGGTCCGATGGTGTGACGACCATCGGATTGAATCGATACGAATCATCGGCGATCTGGCCATAGTGCCGTGTATCGGAGCCTGCAATCATGAGACCCGGTGCGATCACGACACCTTTATTGGTCTCCCGAATGGCCCTGACGATGATGCCAAAACCGACTGCGTTCCAATCCGAGACGGCAGACGCGTTGAGGCCATTTTCCGCATCGCCACGAACCGTTACCTGATCGTTTTCAACCACGGCTTGCACGTGCGCAAGGACACTCTCTGTCGTGTCGTGTGGATGAATCCGGAAGTTCACGGTCACAATGGCTTCAATAGGCAGCACATTGGTCTTCACACTGCCGGAGAGCATCGTCGGCGCCGTCGTGGTACGCAGCATCGCGTTGCCAAATGTGGAGTTCGACAATTGACTCTCCAACAAGCCGCCAAACAGCCACTGATTGGCAAACAGCATCCGGTAACCGAACGACATGTGTCGGCTGATCGAGTCGAACATGCTGCCCGTGAGGCCGGACAGCCCACCTGGTACGGGGTGTGCTTCAAGCGCCGTGATGGCCTGCGCCAGCACACCCACAGCCGTCTGCCTGGGCGGCATCGATGAGTGCCCACCAGCTCCAGTGGCGACGATCTGCAGCGTCAGGCTGCCTTTTTCCGCAACATTGATTGTTGCCGTGCGGGACGCCACACCGGGTAACAAACCATCAAACAGGAACGAACCTTCGTCCAGTGACCAGGCAAGTTGCACACCCTGCCCCTTGAGCAACCCAACGACTGACGCGGCTCCTCGCGTTCCGCCAACCTCTTCGTCATGACCAAAACTGAAGTAGATCGTGCGCCTGGGCTTGAACCCCGCACGCAGGAGTTCCGTTGCGGCTTTGAGTTGCGCCACCACCGCACTCTTCTCATCCAGCGCGCCTCGACCCCAGATCACAGCGTCCCTGATGACTCCCTCCCAGGGCGGCTGTTTCCACAGGGATTCGGTGCCCGGGATTACCGGTACCACATCATAGTGCCCGGTGATCAGCACCGGTGGCAGCGAGGGATCACTCCCCGCCCAGCGGTACAACATGGTGTATTCACCGGCCATCGTCAGCGTCAGCGCAGCATTCACTTCCGGATAACTGCCCTTGGCCCAGTCAATGAAGCCGGTGAACTGATCAGCCTCAAAATCCTCGGGCTGCTGGTGCGACACTGTTCGGAAACGAATGGCCTGCGCTAGGAGTCTGTCGGACTTGAGCGATCGTAGCGAGCCGAGTGGGAGAGCGAGGACAGTTTTTCGCGATTTCGAGGCGCATGGTGGAACCATGCAACGAGAAATCGGGGAAAAATGGACCGCT
>Ga0105050_10006946_pt1 | contig 13791 bp, 12 predicted proteins | sample FRY01_FD_78088 | JGI IMG/M metagenome (GOLD analysis project Ga0105050, IMG submission 78088) | Freshwater microbial communities from Lake Fryxell liftoff mats and glacier meltwater in Antarctica - FRY-01 | ecosystem: Environmental > Aquatic > Freshwater > Ice > Glacier meltwater ... | reverse complement strand
TTCATGGTGTCCTTGCAGAATTGCATCAATGAAGAACGCATCGCGAACATCGTCGGCTGGGGCAGGGTAGTCGGCTGCATCGCCGCGGCGATTTCGGTCGACATGTTCCAGGCCGGGCACATCCGCCGCACCGTGCCGAAAGGCGGCGCGAATCACACCGTGTTCCGCGTCGGCGAGGTACACGGCCGCGTCACGGCGCGCGCTGAGCAGATCGCCGCCATGATCGCCGGCATCGACAGCGTGAAGGTGACCACCAATCTGTGGGGCGAGCGCTGGTCCAAGCTGTGCCTGAACGGCATGCGCAACGGCGTTGCTGCCGCCACCGGCCTCGGCGGCAACGAGATCGACCGGCACGACGCGCTCCGCCGCTTCTCGATCCGCCTGGGCGGGGAGGCCGTTCGCATCGGCCAGGCGCTCGGCTACCAGCTGGAAAAGATTGGCAAGCTGGAGCCGGAGAAGCTGGCGCTGGCCAGCGAAGGCAACCAAGCCGCGCTGGAGGAGGTCGAGGCGATCATGCTCGGCGGCACCAACGCCGCTGCCCGCAGTGACCTCCAGCGCCCGTCGATGGGCCAGGACATGCTGAAGGGAAGGCGCACCGAGATCGCGTTCATGAACGGCTTTGTCGCCGACAAGGGCAAGGAGATCGGCAAGGCGGCCGGCGCCCATGTGCGGCTGACCGAACTGGTGCAGGCGATCGAGCGCGGCGAGAAGCAGCCAGACCCCGCGCACCTGATGTCATGACCCAGCCGCACCGCTGCTTCGAGGATTTTGCCCCGGGCCAGGTGCTGGAGGGCGGCGACTTCGAGATGACGGAGCAGGAGATCCTCTGCTTCGCGCGCCGCTACGACCCGCAGCCCTTCCACCTCGACCACGAGGCCGCGCGCGCCTCGATGTTCGGCGAACTGGTGGCCAGCGGCTGGAACACCGCCGCCGTGGCGATGCGGCTGATGGCGGACCATTTCTTCGGCGCCGGCGGCTCGATGGGCTCGCCGGGCATCGACGAACTGCGCTGGCCCCGCCCGGTGCGGGTGGGCGACCGCCTGCGCCTGCGCGTGACGGTGGAGCAGGCGCGCCTGTCGAAGAGCAAGCTCGACCGTGGCCTGGTGCATTTCTCCACCGAGGTGCTGAACCAGCACGCCGAGGTGGTGATGACCCTGCGCGGCATGGCGTTCTTCCGCGCGCGCGGCGCGGGCTGATGCAAGGGTGACCCCAGGCACCCATGCCCTGGCGCACGGACCGTTCCCGCGCCTTTCCCTGTCCGGCATGTTCGATGCCCGCTCGCGCCATGTCCGCAGCATTCCCACCGGCACGTCGCGGCGCATCGCTCTGCCACAACCCCCGACCGGCCACCACATGCTCGCGCGCATGGCCCTGGACGAGCACCCGCGCGGCCAGCGCTGGGACGTTGCCGACTACACGACCGTCACCCCCTGGACCTGCGTTTTCGAGGACGTAGCCCTGTTCGGCGATGGCGGGATCGTTGTCGCCGATGGCGGGCTGGTGGGCGATACACTGGTCCATTGCGAAGCAGGCCGCCAATGGTTCGTCGAGGAGGCACAGGGTGTCACGCTGTTCACCACGGCCCCGCCCGTTCCGCTCGATGGCACATGGCTCAGCCTGCTCGGTGGCGGCCACTGGAACTACTACCACTGGCTGACGGACGGCATCGGCCGACTGGCCGCTGCCGACGCGGCAATCCTGGCGGAGTGCCGCGGCGTGCTCGTCCCCGCCCATCCGGTGCCGGTGGCGGAGGAGACGATCGCGCGCAGTGGCATCGCGCGCGGTCGCGAAATGCGCCGCGTGGAACCGTGGGAGGCCTTCACCTGCACCCGCCTCGTGGTGCCCTGGGCCATGGCGACGATTTATGAACCGCACCCGCGGCTTGCGAGCTTCCTCGCCGCACTGGTGCCGCCAGCCTCGCTCGGCCCGCGCCGCCGCCTTTATATCGACCGCCGCGCGGCGCCAAACCGGGTGTTGGCGAACGAGGCGGAGGTGATCGCCGGCCTCGCCCGCTTCGGCGTGACGCCGGTGGCGCTGGAAGGGCGCGGCTTCGCTGAACAGGCCGCCCTGTTCGCCGATGCGGAACTTGTGGTGGCCCCCCATGGCGCAGGCCTGGCGAACATCGTCTTTGCCCCGCGCGACTGCCGGGTCGTGGAATTGCTGCCGGACGCCTATGCCAACTGGTGCTTCCGCCGCCTCGCCGCGTCCTGCGGCCTCGCCTATGATTGTGTGCTCGGCCGTGCCGCGCCGGGTGACGGCTCGATCCATACTCGAAGCTGGCACATCGCCCCTACCCACGTGCAGGCCGCGGTCGCCGCCGCCCTCGGCTCTGGTTGAGCCCGAGAACGCCCAGAGGGGGGCTGGACAGCACCGCCCGCATACGGTCCGCTAGGCACCGCGCCGAACCGCCGGAGACAGACGATGGACATCACGACGCAACAGCTCCAGGCCCGCCGCGACCATGCCATGGGGTCTGGCACGCCGCTGTTCTACCACGAGCCTCTGCACCTGGTGCGTGGCGAGGGCGTGTATCTGTACGACCCCGCCGGCCGCCGCTACATCGACATGTACAATAATGTTCCCTGCGTCGGCCACGCCAACCCCGCCATCGTGGAAGCGATGGTGCGCCAGCAATCGACGCTGAACGTGCACAGCCGCTACCTGCACGAAGGCATTGTCGAGTTCTGCGAGAAGCTGGTGGGGCTGCACAAGGGGAAGAACACCGCGGGCCCGATCGAAAGTGTCGTGGTGTCGTGCTCCGGCACCGAGGCCAACGAGGTGGCGCTGCGCATGGCGCGCTTCGCCACCGGCAAGCAGGGCATCATCTGCACCGATGGCACCTATCACGGCAATTCGGAACTGGTCAGCAAGCTGACGCGCCTGTCGCTGGGCAACAACGCGGTGCCGGACGTGCGCAGCTTCCCGTTTCCGGAAACCTTCCGCCCGATCAAGCCGGGCCTGTCGGAGGCCGAGCTGACCGACGCCTACCTCGCCCGGTTGCAGGACGCGATCGATAGCCTGAAGGCCAGCGGCGAGGGCTTCGCGGCGCTGATCCTGTGTTCGATCCTGGCCAACGAGGGCCTGCCCGAGATCCCGACGGGCTTCATGGCACAGGCCAGTGACCTGGTGCACCGGTGCGGCGGCCTGGTGATCTCCGACGAGGTGCAGGCCGGCTACGCGCGGCCGGGCAAGTGGTGGGGCTACGAGGTGACGGGCTTGAAGCCCGACATCGTCGTCACCGGCAAGCCGATGGGCAACGGGCTGCCGCTGGCCGCCACCGCCGCGAGCAAGGAACTGGTAGATATCTTCCGTAGCCGCACCCGCTATTTCAACACCTTCGCCTCGAGCCCGCTCCAGGCCGCGGTGGGCAGCGCGGTGATCGACTATATCGAGAGCGAGGGGCTAGTCGCATCGGTGGCCGAGGTCGGCGCCTACCTCAAGGCCAGCCTCGAAGCCCGCGCCGGCGCCCACCCCGGCATCGGCGACGTGCGCGGCGTGGGTTTGTTCGTCGGCGTCGAGATGGTCGGCGGGGACGGATCGCCCGACGTGCCGACGACAATCGATATCGTGAACCGCCTCAAGGACAAGGGCTTCCTGACCTCCAACGCCGGCATCTTCCGCAACGTGGTCAAGATCCGCCCGCCGTTGGTGTTCAAGCGCGAACATGCCGACGCCTTCCTGGGTGCTTGGGACGAGATGATCCAGGAGATCGCGGCTTAGTGAACTGATACCAGCCGCCGAAATGAATGACCGCTCCAAGAAAGACAAGGCCAGGGCTCTGCCTTCGCGGCGCGAAACCGCGCCACGGATGACCCGCCAAAGGCCGAGGGCCTTTGGAAATCTTTTTATTTCAATGAATTGAGGTCCAGGGGCTCGGTCCCTGGTGGGTCCAGGGCAAAGCCCTGGCCTTAACTTCCGTCATAGGTCAATCATCACGCGTAGATCATCTTGCGCGTCATGCCGCCGTCGATGACGAATTCCGCGCCGGTGATGAAGCCCGCCTCGGCGCCCAGCAGGAAGGAAGCCGCGGCGGCGATGTCTGCCGGCGTGCCGACTCGCCCGGCCCAGTGCTGCGCTTGGTCGGCCGGCGTCGGCTCCGCGCCCTTGGTGAGGATCCAGCCCGGCGAGATGCAGTTCACCCGCACGTCCGGCGCCAGCGAGGCGGCCAGCGCATGCGTCAAAGCCACCACCCCGCCCTTGGACGCCGCATAGGCCTCGGTGTTCGGCTCCGACTGGTGCGCCCGTGTCGATGCGATGGTGACCACCGCGCCGTTTGCTGCCCGCAGCATGGCCTCCGCCGCGCGCGCCAGCAGGAACATGGCGGTGAGGTTCGTGCCGATCACCGCGTTCCACTCGGCCAGCGAGAGTTGCGCCAAGGGCTTGGTGATGCCGAACCCGGCGTTGCACACCAGCCCGTCCAGCCGGCCCTCGCTGGCGGCGATGCCCGCGACCAGCATGCCCACCGCCGCCTCGTCGGACACGTCGCAGCGGACGGTGCGACAGCCGACAGGCCCGTCGGCATCGACGTCGGCCACCACCACGCGCCAGCCATCGGCGCGCAGGCGCTCCGCCACCGCGCGCCCGATCCCTCGGCCGCCGCCGGTGACGAGCGCCACCCTCACGGCTTCAGCGCCCAAAGCACGCGCGCGGTCCACGCATCCAGCTGTGCTGCGTCATGCCAGCGCAGCACCGCGACGATGTCGTGCGTCGGGTCGACCCAGGTGAAGTTGCCGCCGGCGCCGGTGGCCCAGTAGCTGTCCGCCGGCGCGCTGGGCTTCGGCGTTTGCCCGGTATTCAGCCACCACAGGAAGCCATAGTCCGGCTTGATGGGGCAGGGGGTCAGCGATTGCGCGATCCAGTCCTCGCAGAGCACCTGCCGCCCGCCCCATGCCCCGCGGCGGGCCATCATCAGCCCGATGCGCGCCTGGTCCTCGGCATGGATGAAAACGCCGCCGCCCCAATGCCCACCGCCCGACACGCTGCGCACATTGCGCCCACCCGCCAGCACGTAGGAGTTGGAATAGCCGGTCCAGCGCCACTCGGCCGACGCGCCGATCGGCCCCATCACCCGCTCGGCGAACACGTCCGGCAGGGCGCGCCCGAACCGGCGCAGCAGCGCGAGCGACAGGCGGTTCACCCGCACATCGTTGTATTCCCAGTAGCTGCCGGGCGAGCGCAGCGGCCGCGCCTCGCCCTTCTTCATGTTGGTGGTGCCCGCGAACTCGGTGGCGAGCGTCCGGTTGCGGTCGATCTGATCCGCCTTGCCGAACAGCGTGCCTTCCCATTCCGAGGTCTGGTGCAGCAGATGCCGCCAGGTGATCGCCGCGTTGTGCGGCCCGTCGAACCCGCCATCGTCCACGCTGCGCGAAACGGGCTCGTCGAGGTCGCGGATCAGCCCGTCGGCCACGGCGATGCCGGCCAGGATCGACAGGTAGCTTTTCGCCACCGAAAAGGTCATGTCGACGGCGCGGGTGTTCCCCCACGACGCCACCATCTTCCCGCCGCGCAGGATCAGCCCGTTGGGGCCGCTGCGGTTGGCCACCGGCCCGAACAGGAAATTATCCGGCGGCGGTTCGAAGGTTCCGGTTTCCAGCTGCGTGCGCACGTCGCGCAGCCATTTGGTTTCGTTGGCCTCGGCGAAGGCGATGGCCTCGGCCAGCCGCCCGGCATCGAACCCCGCCGCCTCCGGCGCCACCCGGTCCCAGGCGGCGCCATCGTCTGGCGGCAGGTAAGGATCGGTCATCGATTGTCCCTGTTCAAGCGGGCTTCACGCCGGCCCTGTTCAGGCGGGCTTCACGCCAGCCTTGTTCAAGCGGGCTTCACGCCCCAGGGGAACGGCGCCAGCCCTTTCACCATGTCCTTCAGCGAGGTGCGGTACGCGGTCTGCAGGTAGAACTGCCCGACCGGGATCGTGGCCACCTCCGACAGCGCCAGCCGCCCCAGTTCGTGGGCGATCTTCGTCTGCGCCTCGGCGTTCGGCGCATCCACCCACGCCACGGCCAGCTCCTCGGCGCGCGCGTTCTCCCACCAGCCGAACCACCCCTTCGCTCCCTGGCCGCGCACCAGCGCCGAGGTGACCGGGGAGCCATACACCTGCGCCGGACCGGTGGTGTGGAACATGCTCCAGCCACCCTTGTCCAGCGGCTCGCGGCTGGCGCGGCGATGGATCACGGTGCCCCAATCGCTCTCGCGCAGCTCCACGTTCATGCCGATCTTCTTGAGGTTGTCGTTCATCACCAGCCCGAGCGGCCCGATATCCGGGAAGTCGGTTGGGTTGATGATCGACACCTTTTCGCCATTGTAGCCGGCTTCCTTCAACAGCTCCCGCGCCCGGTCCAGGCTGCCCGGCATCAGGTCGGCATGGTCCTGGAAATACGGTGTGTTGCGCGGGAACAGGCTACGGCTCGTGGTCCAGAGCGTCTCGTCGTCGCCGCGGCTGGCGCGCATGAAATCCTCCTGCCGGACGCTGGCCAGCACTGCGCGCCGCAGCCGCACGTCGTTGAACGGCGCCTGCAGGCAGTTCGGCCGCGCCATCGCCAGCCGCCCGGCGGGGTCCGTCACCTCGGCGCGGATTGCCGGGTTCTTCAGCAAGGTGGGGATCAGGTCCACCAGCGGCCGTTCCCACCAGTCGGCCTCGTTGTTCTGCAGCGCTGCCCCCGCCGTTGAGGGATCGGGGATCACGTTCCACACCACGCGCTGGAAATACGCGACCTTGCCGCCCGCCGTGCCGTCCGGCGCTTCCTGGCGCGGACTGTACTTGTCGAATTTTTCGTACACCATGCGGCTGCCGGAATTGTATTCGTTGGCGATGAAGCGGAACGGCCCGCTGCCCACCACCTCGCGTACCGCGGTCATCGCGTCGGTTTTGGCCAGGCGCTCGGGCATGATGAAGGGCGGGCTGTCGCCCTTGCCGATCGCTTCCAGCATTAGTGGGAAGGGCCGCTTCAGCTTGATCTCGACCGTGCGGTCGTCCGCGGTGCCCCAGCTGTCGACCACCTTGTCCAGGATCTGCCCGAACTGGTCGCGCTTGGCCCAGCGCGCCAGCGAGGCGGCGCAATCCGCCGCGCGGACCGGCTCGCCGTCATGGAAGAACAGCCCCTCGCGCAGCCGGAACCGCCAGGACCGCCCGTCGTCGGACACGGTGTGCCCTTCGGCCATCTGCGGCTTGCGCGCGCCCTGGCTGTCGGTGGCGTAGAGTACGTCGAACACGTAGTAGGCGTGGTTGAACGTCACCGTCGCCGTGGTCCACACCGGGTCCAGCACGGTCAGGTTCGCCTGCGGGATGAAGCGCAGCGTCGGCACGCCCTGCGCGATGGACGGCGCCGCCAGCGGCACTGCGGCGGCGGCCAGACCGGCCCCGATGAAGCTGCGACGTTTCATCCCATTCCTCCCTGATCAGACATTTGCCCAACCACCCTCGCGGGCGCTGCGGGCAGTGGCGGCCAGCGCGAGTGCGGTGTCAATCGATTCCGGCTCGCTGCACCCGTCCCGCGCCTGCACGCCGTCGCGGACCATGCGCGCGAACGACTCTGCCTCCAGCCAGAATCCGTCGCCGCCCTCCACCTCCTCGGTCTCGAACGGTACCGTGCCGGCCACGCCGCGCTTCACCCGCACGGTCAGGTTGGCATCCGGCGGCGCATGGTTGCTGTAGCTGGTCTCGATCACCCCCGTGCTGCCCACCACCACGGCATGGCGGTGCAGGGCGGTGGACATCGAGCTGCTGACCTGCGCCACTGCGCCGGAGGGGAATTCCACGATCGCCACCACGGTCTGGTCCACGCCCGAAGTCGTGTAGCGCCCGGTTGCGAACACCCGCGCGGGCCGCTCACCCGCAATGATGCGCGCCATGCTCATCGAATAGGTCCCGGCATCCAGCAGCCCGCCGCCGCCGCGCTCGGGCAGCAGCCGGATGTTGACGGGATCGCGTAGCGGCGTGCCGTCCGGTGCCACCAGCGCGAAGCCGAAGGCAGCGGTGATCAGCTGCACTTGGCCGATCGCCCCTTCGCGCAGCAACGCGCGCACAAGCAGCGTCTGCGGCTGGGACATGTAGGGATAGGCTTCGACCAGGTGCACGCCGGCCTGGCGCGCCGCGTCGTACATGCGCCGTGCCTCGTCCGCTCCCATCGCCAGCGGCTTCTCGCACAGCACGTGCTTGCCCGCCTCGACGCAGCGTATCGCCCATTCGCAATGCATGTCGTTCGGCAGCGGAATGTAGATCGCCTCGATGTCGGGGTCGGCCAGCAGTGCCTCGTAGCTGGCCAGGTGCCGCGGCACCCCCATTTCGGCTGCGAACGCCTTCGCCTTGGCGCCGTCGCGACTGGCGACCACCTCCGCCCGCGCCAGCGCGGACCCGGCCAGCCCGCGGCAGAACGACCGCGCGATGTTGGCGGCCCCCAGGATGCCGTAGCGAACGGGTGCGGTCATGGCGGTTCCTCCCGGCGTTCCGCGCCAGCATGGCCGCCCCGTCCGACGCCCGCAAGCCGATCGACGCCGCCTGACAGTGCCGTGCCGTCGTGGCAGGCTGCGCCGACCGCTGCGGAGATGCGCCGATGCTGCCAAGCCTGTCCCCGCCCTCCTTGGCCGGCACCTTCCGCGCCATGGCGCGCAACAACGCCTGGTGCAACCACCGCCTTTTCGGCGCGGTCGCGCGCCTGGACCAGCATGCGTTCGAGGCGTCCCGCAGCGGCTTCTTCCCCAGCCTGCGCGCCACGCTGAACCACATCCTGGTCATCGATCACTTCTACGCCGATGCGCTGGAGGGCGGCTCCCTCGGCCCCGCCGCCTGGGCCGATCCGCAACCTTGCGCCACCATCGCCGGCCTTCAGGCTGTGCAGGCCGCCGTTGACCGCCGCCTGGTCGCCCATTGCGACGCGCTCGCCGATGCCGATCTTGCCGCGGAGGTGCGCGTCCACCGCGGCCAGCGCTTCCAGCGGGAACGGCAGGATCGGCTATTGCTGCACCTGTTCCTGCACCAGACCCATCATCGCGGCCAGGCGCATGCGATGCTGTCCGACACCGCCGCGAAGCCGCCGCAGCTCGACGAGTTCTTCTCGATCGCCGAGGCTCCGCTGCGTGCGGCGGAATTCGCCGAGCAGGGTATGGACGGAGGCGACGGTGTGGGACCGACCGGGCTGATCCGCGCCGCCATGGGTATTTCGCCCGGCGTTCCCATATCCCGCCCGCACACGTGCTGATTGGACCCTGTCATGCTTGCCCGTATTGCCGCCCTCGCCGCCGGCCTTGCCGTTGCCGCCTGCTCCGTGGTTGGTGACCGGCGCGGCACCGAGGAGCCGCCCTTTGAGGTTGTGGCCCAGGTGGGGACGGTCGAGATTCGCCGCTACCCCAGCCGCATCGCCGCCGAGACGGATACCGCGGGCGATGCCGAGGAGGCGCGCAACGCCGGCTTCCGCCGTCTGGCCGGCTACATCTTCGGTGCCAATCGCGGTGCGGCGAAGATCGCCATGACCGCTCCGGTCGCCCAGGCGCCGACCGAGGGCGCGCGGATTGCGATGACCGCGCCGGTGGCACAGGAAGCTGCCGGGCCCGGACGCTGGAGCGTTCGGTTCTTCATGCCGGCGCAATGGACGCTCGCCACTTTGCCGGTTCCCAACGATCCCGCGGTACGGCTCGTAGAGGTGCCGGGCGAGACGATGGCAGCGCTCCGCTTCACCGGCAGCCGGGATGCCGGTGCCGTGGCCGCGCGGCAGGCCGAGTTGCGCCAGGCGCTGGCGGGCAGCGCCTGGACGCCCCAGGCGGATCCGCTCGCCTGGTTCTACGACCCGCCCTGGACGCTGCCCTGGCTGCGGCGCAACGAGGTTGCGGTCCGGGTGTCTGGCGGCTGACCGAACACACGAAAAACCCCGCGGCATTGCTGCCGCGGGGCGTTCCGCCGATCCTGACCGCGAGGGTTAGACCGAGTAATACATCTCGAACTCGACGGGATGCGGGGTGTGCTCGAAGCGATAGACTTCGCCCCATTTCAGCTCGATGTAGCTCTCGATCTGGTCGGCGCTGAACACGTCGCCGGCCAGCAGGAAGTCGTGGTCGGCGGCCAGCGCGCCGAGGGCTTCACGCAGCGATCCGCACACCGTGGGAATGCCCTTCAGCTCCTCCGGCGGCAGGTCATACAGGTCCTTGTCCATCGGGTCGCCCGGGTGGATCTTGTTCTTGATCCCGTCCAGGCCCGCCATCAGCATCGCCGAGAAGGCGAGGTAGGGGTTGGCGGTCGGGTCGGGGAAGCGAACTTCCACGCGCTTGGCCTTCGGGTTGGTCGCATACGGGATGCGGCACGAGGCCGAACGATTGCGGGCAGAGTAGGCCAGCAGCACCGGCGCCTCGAAGCCCGGGATCAGGCGCTTGTAGCTGTTGGTCGACGGGTTGGTGAAGGCGTTCAGCGCCTTGGCGTGCTTGATGATGCCGCCGATGTAGTACAGCGCCATGTCCGACAGGTCGGCATAGCCGTTGCCGGCGAACAGCGGCTTGCCACCCTTCCAGATCGACTGGTGCACATGCATGCCCGAGCCGTTGTCGCCGTAGATCGGCTTCGGCATGAACGTGGCGCTCTTGCCGTAGCTGTGGGCCACGTTGTGGACGCAGTATTTGTAGATTTGCAGCTGGTCGGCCATGTGCACCAACGGGCCGAACTTCATGCCCAGCTCATGCTGGCTCTGCGCCACCTCGTGGTGGTGCTTCTCGATCACCAGGCCCATCTCGCCCATGGTCGACAGCATCTCGGCGCGAAGGTCGCTCTCGCTGTCCACCGGCGGCACCGGGAAGTAGCCGCCCTTCACCACCGGGCGGTGGCCCATGTTGCCCTCGGGATAGTCCTTCAGGCTGGCCTGCGGGCCCTCGATGCTGTCCAGCTGGTAGATGCCGTAGTTGCCGCCGGTGCCGAACTTCACGTTGTCGAAGATGAAGAACTCGGCCTCCGGGCCCATGAACACCACATCGCCAACGCCTGACGCCTTCACGTACGCCTCGGCCTTCTTCGCCGTGCTGCGCGGGTCGCGGTTATAGGCCTGGCCGGTGGAGGGCTCGACGATGTCGCAGATGATGATCAGCGACGGCTTGGCCGCGAACGGGTCCATCACCGCGGTATCGGGGTCCATCATCAGGATCATGTCGGACTCGTTGATCGCCTTCCAGCCGGCGATCGAGGAGCCGTCGAACATGATCCCGTCACGGAACGCGTCCTCGTCGATGGTCGAGACGTGCTGGGCGGTGTGATGCCACTTGCCGCGAGGATCGGTGAACCGCAGGTCCACGTATTCCACGGAATGCTCCTTGAGCAGGTCCATCACCTTCGACACGCCGCTGGTCGCGGCGCCGGTAGCCTTCTTCGCCATCGTCGTCTTCTTTCCCTGTCTGTGTCCGCGCCCGCACTGGGGCAGGGCGCCGGGTGGTGGGTTCGTTGTCCGCCGCCCGGGGGCGGGCGGTTTCACTCGATCGTACCGGCGCGCCTCCTAGCCGGGGCGGCGCCGGGATGGAAGGGGTATCGCCGCGCGCGCTAGATCGCCTCCTCGCCGCGCTCGCCGGTGCGGATGCGCACCACCTCCTCGATGCTGCTGACGAAGATCTTGCCGTCGCCGATGCGCCCGGTGCGCGCAGCCGTCACGATCGCCTCGACCGCGCGTTCCACCAGCGAGTCCTCGCAGACGACCTCGATCTTCACCTTCGGCAGGAAGTCCACGACGTATTCGGCGCCGCGATAAAGCTCGGTATGGCCCTTCTGGCGCCCGAACCCCTTGGCCTCCACGACCGTGATCCCCTGTAGGCCAACCTCGTGCAGCGCCTCCTTCACGTCGTCGAGCTTGAACGGCTTGATGATTGCCTCGATCTTTTTCATGCGTTACCGGCCCGGCGTGCCGGGCGCCTCCTTCGTGACCATCAGGGACCGCACATCCCAGATGCCAGGGAAGGCGGTGGAACAGGGTTGCACGATGCGTGCCAACCTTCAAATAGCACCGCTGCGCCGACAATGCCCGCATTTCGGGCAGCGCCAATGCCTCATTTCCGGGCGCGCCCTGCCCGGCCCGGCGGCAGATTGACCCGCACGCCGCGCTCCGCATACTGCGCCCCTTACGTCACGCCGCCCGCGTGCGGCCAGGAAAAAGGTGCGTCTGCGTTGAAGGACCTGAACCACCAGCTCGCCGGCCTCGGCACCACCATCTTCACGGTGATGTCGGCGCTGGCCGTGGAGCACAATTCGATCAACCTCGGCCAGGGCTTCCCCGACACCGACGGCCCCGCCGACGTGCTGCGCGCCGCGGCGGACGCGTTGATGGACGGGCGCAACCAGTACCCGCCCATGACCGGCGTGCCGGAGCTTCGCCAGGCCGTCGCCGCCGCCAACCGCCGTTTCTACGGCCTGGAGATCGATCCCAACACCGAGGTTGTCGTCACCTCTGGCGCCACCGAGGCGATCACCGCGGCCCTCATGGCCCTGATCAACCCCGGCGACGAGGTGGTGCTGATCGAGCCGCTGTATGACACCTACGTGCCGGTGGTCCGTCTGCTCGGCGCCATCCCGAAGCTGGTGCGCCTCAGCCCGCCCAACTGGGACTTGCCGCGCGCCGAGCTGGCCGCCGCCTTCGGGCCGCGCACCAAGGCGATCATGCTCAACACGCCGATGAACCCGACCGGCAAGATTTTCTCCGCCGACGAGCTCGCCTTCATCGCCGGCCTGCTTCAGAAGCACGACGCCTATGCCGTCTGCGACGAGGTCTATGAGCACCTGGTGTTCGACGGCGTGAAGCACATCCCGCTGATGACGCTGCCGGGCATGCGCGAGCGCTGCCTGCGCATCGGCAGCGCCGGCAAAACCTTCTCGCTCACCGGCTGGAAGATCGGCTACATCAGCGCCGACAAGCGCCTGGCGGGCGTGGCCACCAAGGCGCACCAGAACCTCACCTTCACCAGCGCGCCCAACCTCCAGCGTGCCGTCGCGGTCGGCCTGGCCAAGGACGATTCCTATTTCGCCAGCCTCGCCGGCGAGCTTGAACGCAAGCGCGACCTGATGGCCGAGGGTCTCGCCCGGATCGGCTTCGGCGTGCTGCCCACCCATGGCAGCTACTTCATCACCGCCGATTTCCGCCCGCTCGGCTTCAACGGCGACGACATGGCCTTCTGTCGCCACATCACCGAGGCCGCGAAAGTGACCGCCGTGCCGGTGACCGCCTTCTACGACGCGCCCGACGCCCCCACCCACTTCGCCCGCTTCGCCTTCTGCAAGCGCGACGAGGTGTTGCTGGAGGCGCTGGCCCGCCTGGAGAAGCTGTTCGGCACGCGCGACTCGGCTGCGCCGACGCCAGTATTGACGCAGCCGGCCCACACGGCGTAAACGCGCGCTCTGGAATTCGGGGCACTCCCTCGATGGCGGACGTAGCTCAGCTGGTAGAGCGCCAGGTTGTGGTCTTGGATGTCGCGGGTTCGAGCCCCGTCGTTCGCCCCAGTTTTCCAACGCTGTACACCCGGGCAGGACCCTTCGCATGACTCTGACGGTTGCCATCGGCGGGCTGGGCGCCATCGGCCTCGCCCTGGCCCGCGCGCTCGACCGCGGCGTGGACGGGCTGCGCCTTGTCGCCGTCAGCGCCCGCGACAAGGACCGCGCGCGGTCCAATGTCGCCGGCTTCGCCCACCCGCCCGAGATCGTGGACCTGCCCGACCTCGCCCGCGCCGACATCGTGGTGGAGGCGGCCCCCGCCGCCGTGTTCGAGCAGATCGCCATCCCGGCCCTCACCGCCGGGCGCATCTTCATCCCCTCCATCTTCATCCCCTTCGCGAGTTCCACCA
>Ga0105050_10006942_pt1 | contig 13794 bp, 18 predicted proteins | sample FRY01_FD_78088 | JGI IMG/M metagenome (GOLD analysis project Ga0105050, IMG submission 78088) | Freshwater microbial communities from Lake Fryxell liftoff mats and glacier meltwater in Antarctica - FRY-01 | ecosystem: Environmental > Aquatic > Freshwater > Ice > Glacier meltwater ... | reverse complement strand
GGCCGTGGCCGAGGGGCGAGTACCAGCCCCGGTTTGCCGGCGGGTCATCGTTTCATCACCAGGTCAAGCCCGAAGGCGATCACAATTGACACGGCGCCGGCGATAAACAGGATGGGGTACGCGTTGCCCTGCTCGCCGAGAATACCGATCAAGTAGGCCGTGCCGAACGCGGCGATGGCCTGGCCCACGGCGTTCGACGCGGTTGCCATGCCCCACAGCGACCGATGCACCGCCGGGTTGCCACCGGAGATCTCTTGGCTGCGCGAGAGGAAGACGCCGACGAGCCCGACCACGCCGAGCCCAGCCAGGAAGGAGGCGATGCCCAGCACCGCGGTGCTGGACGACACCAACAGTAGGCCGAGCGCCACGAACTGCACGGCGAATCCACTGCGAAGGGTCGCGCGAAGGCCGATGCGCTTGGTGCTGCCGATGTAGATGAAGGGCCCGATCAACGCGCCCACGCCGTACACCACGTAAAACGCCGAGCCCACGGTGACGCCGCGCCCCAGATCGCGGGCGATGTAGTCAACGAGGAACACCATCATCGGCACGATGCCAACGGCCACCAGGCCGTATTGCAGATAGAAGAGCCCGGCACGCGGGCGGTGGGGAGCAGGGGCGACAGCACGGCCGGCGCGCGGGGCGGAGGGGGGCCACATGCGCCACGTGACGGCGGTGATGGCGAGGGCGCAAGCACCGATGGCGATCCACGCGGTGCCCACCCCCACGGATATCAGATGCGGCATGACGGCGCCGGCGATGACGATGCTGATGCTGACGCCATAGAGGGTCATCTGGCTCACGAACGCGCGGCGCGATTCGGCCACGTAGCCCAGCACCGCGGGCCCGGCCAGGGCCGTGATGACGCCGCCAGCGATGCCGGACACTCCACGCCAGCCGAAGAACCATGCGAAGGGCAGTGACTCGTCGGCACACGCGAGGAACGAGAGGCCCACCAGAATCATGAGGGTGCGGAGAATCGCGGTGACTGGGAATCGTCGGGCAAGGGGCGCACCGATCAGCGCGCCAACCAGATAGCCGCCCAGGTTGGCCGCTGCGAGCAGGGTGGCATCGCGGCCCGTGAACCAGTGGTCGGCCACCAGGGCCGGCTGCAGCGGTGCGAACGCGGATCGCGCGAGCCCGACACCCACCAGCACGGCGCCCATTGCGGCCGCCGTGGCGATTCCGACCCGGATCTGCACGGGTTCGTTGTGTGCGGGGGAAGCCATGTAGCGCAGGCTACGGGGGTGCCCCCGTGTCATCGCCGCAGCACCGCATTCGGAAAACGCGAAAGACCCGACGGAGCGGGCCTTTCGCGAAGCGGGAGTGACGGGACTCGAACCCGCGGCCTCAGGATTGACAGTCCTGCGCTCTAACCAGCTGAGCTACACCCCCAGATTTGCTCTGGTGAGCCATGGGCGGTGACGGATTTGAACCGCCGGCCCCCTGCGTGTAAAGCAGGTGCTCTACCAACTGAGCTAACCGCCCCAACGGGCCGGGGCACAGTAGCAGGGGTCAGGGCAGTTCCTCGCCCGCCTCCGCGTCCGGCTGTGCACCCTCCGGGTGGGGTCGTCCGCGCAGGTAGGCATAGATCGCCACACCAACCCCAGCGCCCAGAATCGGTCCCACGATGTAGATCCACAGCACGGTGAAGTCGCCGGTTGCCACGGCCGGGCCGATGGACCGCGCGGGGTTCATGGACGCGCCGGTGATGGGTCCCATGACGAGCCCCATCACGGTCACGGCGATGCCGATGGCCACCGCGGCGAGTGCCCCCTGGGCCCGAGTGTCGGTGGCCACGGCCATTACCACCAGCATCAGGATCGCCGTGATGGCCACCTCGATCACCACGGCCGTTCCGTTCCCCACGGTGCGCGGTTGGGTGAGGCTGAGACCGCTGTTGGTGCCGAAGAGACCGGCAATGGCCAGCGCGCCGCACATGGCACCCGTGATCTGGGCAGCCCAGTAGGGGACGACCTCTCGCCACGGGAAGTGCCGCCCGCCCGCAAAGGCCAGAGTGATCGCAGGGTTGATGTGCGCGCCAGAGAGGTGGCCGATGGCGAAGATGACCATGGCCACGATCAGACCCCAGGCCACCGCGATGCCGACGTGACCACCGAGGATCCCGGGAATGCGGAAGTTGACGGCTGCTGCCGCGCACCCGCCCGCAACGAGCACGAACGTGCCGAAGAACTCCGCCACGAGGCGGCGCGGAAGGTTGGGTTCAGTGTGCATCGGCCGGAGCGTACCGGCGGCGTACGCTGCCTCACATGCTGAGTGACAACCACACTGAGGTCACCCTCGTTGGCGATCGCGCCGCCCGGCTCGAGCGGCTCTTTCCATGCTCACCCGAAGTCCTGTGGGACGTGATGACGGACCCGGCACTCATCCCGCAGTGGTGGGGCCCCGAGCACCACGCCCCGACGGTGGTGGAGATGGACGTGCGCTCGGGCGGTCGCTGGCGGTTCGAGCTGCATGCCCACGACAACGTCTTCGGCTTTGGCGGTGAGTACCTGGCCATTGATCGCCCCAACGTGCTGCGCCAGACCTTCGTATTCGATCCGTTCCCCAACGCCGGCACGATTGAGGAGACCACGCTCACCGCGCAGCCCGACGGCACCACGCTGTTGGCCATTGACGTGGCGCATCGCACGGCCGAGGGGCTTCAGGCGCAGATCTCATCCGGCATGGTGGAGGGCATGCAGGAGACCCATCGCCGCCTGTCCACGCTGGTGGCCGCGCGCGCCACGCCCACTGCATGACGGTGATCGTGGTGGGCGCGGGGGCCTCTGGCTTGCGCGTTGCCGACCTACTGGTCGAGCGTGGCGTGCAGGTGACGGTGTTCGAAGCCCGCGATCGCGTGGGGGGACGGTTGCTCTCGGTGCCATCGGGCCCGGGCAGGCTCGACATGGGAGCCACCTGGTTCTGGTCTGGCGAGCCGGATGTGCACGCGCTGGTGCGGCGTGAGGGGCTCGCCACATTCGACCAGCCCTTCACCTCACCCCCGGGCGTCGAGAATCTGACCGACTACCGCACGTACGGCCACTCGCTGTTTCGGCAGGCGGCGATGGACGGCCGCCTGCACTGGGCATCCACCGAGACGGCGACCGACGCCCCGGGGCATGTGCAGGGTGCGCTGTCTGCGGCTGCCCGGGTGGCCGCAGACATTGCGGTGCAATGAAGTACCCCCAGCGGGATTCGAACCCGCGCTACCGCCGTGAAAGGGCGGCGTCCTAGACCACTAGACGATGGGGGCCAAGGAGCGTGAGGCTAGCCGCTCCCGCGAGTTAGGCGGCTGCGTAGTCCTGTTCGCTCTCACCGGCGTCGCTCGGCGGGCTGCACAGGGCACACGGCGCCCAGTGGCTCGACAGGTAGCGCCACGGTCCGTGGATCGTGTCGCGAACGCCCGGATCGCCACGATGCGGTGCATCGGGGCAGTCGAGCCGGTGGTAGGGCCCAAAGCCGCCGGTGCTGAAGTGGCCGACGACTCCCTCGGTGGCCGCGTGATCACGCGGCGCATGCTGTGTACTCAATGCGTCCCTCCTTGCGAGGAACCAGGCACCCTGTGCCCGTTCGGGTCTTCTCAGATACCGACGAACGTATCACCCGGACGCCCTTCGCCGTGAGGTACGAGGACCCTCGTGGCACCGCGGTCACGAGGGTCCCACCTGACCTACTTGACGATGATGGTGCCCTTCTGGCCCGCCTGGGCGTGCCCGGGGACGGCACAGAGGTACTTAACCTTGCCCTTCTTCAGCCTGACCTTGATGGTCTGGGTGCCTTTGCTGACCATGGGCGTGGACACCGTGCCCACCATCAGGTTGTGGTCAATGCCCGAGTTGTTCGTATATTTGAACACGTAGGTGCCGGCCTTCAGCGTGGTCGGCATGCCCTTGAACTTGAACATGGCGGTCTTGGACGTCGAGACATTGATGGTCTTGGCAGCGGCGGCCATCGCGGGCGCGGCCGCGATGATGGTGGCTGCTGCGGCAACGGCTGCGGCGATGCGCATACGCTTCGACATGTGGATCCCTTTCGATTGTGTATGTATGGGTGACGACACCCTCCACACTATGACGATGGGCGGTGCCATGACCCCCGTACGGGTGCGGAGTGTCCCGCAGGAACGGTGACGACCGTCCACGGTGATCGCGGTACATCGCGCTGTCGGTTGGGCTGCTCTCGCCCCTCGCTCCTCGCCCGTCGCGGTGAGGCACGAGGACCCTCGTGGCACCGCGGTCACGAGGGTCCCACCTCTGACCTACTTGACGGTGATGGTGCCCTTCATGCCCGCCTGGGCATGCCCGGGGACGGTGCAGAGGTACTTAACCTTGCTGCCCTTCTTCAGCGTGACCTTGATCGTCTTGGTGCCGCTGCTGAAGGTGGGGGTGGACACCGTACCCACCTTCAGGTTGTGACCCATGCCCGAGTCATTCTTGTACGAGAACACGTACGTGTCGGCCTTGAGCGTGGATGGTATGCCGGAGAACTTGAGCATCTCCTTCTTGGTTGTGATGACTGAGATGGCCTTTGGAGCGCCAGCCATCGCGGGGGCTGCGGCGATGATGGTGGCTCCTGCGGCGATGGCTGCGGCGATGCGCATAGATTTAGACATGTGTTTTCTCTCTGATCATTTACTGGCAGTGGACAACGCTCTGAACGCTAGAACGATATGCGGCGTCACGGTCACGGTCACGGTCACGGTGCGGTTGCGGAGTGGTGCGTGAGAACAGTGACAACCGTCCATGGCAACCTGACGCAGGGCCGATCAGGTCGGGCTGCCCCCGCCCGGGTCTGATGGAATGGCCTCGTTCCCGCTCAACCAGAAAGACGAGACATGGCTGACAAACGCATGCCCATCCCGCCGATGCCGAATCTGCTGACCGTCGCGATTCTCACGACGGTGTTCACGATCCTCACGGTCATCGTGCTCATCATCGTCTTCAACGCCGCCGCCTAAACCAGCGCACTCCCCGCGGCGAATCCCGCCGCGACCAGCACCAGGCCCCCCAGCACGGGGACGACGATGTTGAGCAGCACGGAGTTCCACCGCCCGGCCACAGCCAGAGCATCGGTCTCCAGCATCCACGTGGAGAACGTGGTGAACGACCCCAGAAACCCGGTGCCGAGTGCGATGACGGCCACATCGGATGGGTGCGCGCCCACAAGCAGGCCCAGAAGGAACGCGCCAAGCAGGTTGATGGCCAGAACGCCGAGCGGCGCACGTAGGCCCAGACGTTCACCCATGAGGCGCCCGGCCTCGTAGCGGGCGAAGGCCCCGGCGGCGCCGGCCGGGATGATGAGTGCCCAGGCCAGCGGGCTCATGTGTGCACCGCCGCCACGGCGCGGCGCCCTGCGACCGCCGCCACCAGACCCAGTGCGATGCTCACCAGCACGTAGACCACCGCGGCGTCGGAGCGCCCGTCGCGCATCATCAAGAAGGCCTCCATCTGAAGGCCCGCAAACGTGGTGAGCGATCCACAGAAGCCCACGGCGATGAGCGGGTGCAGCCAATGAGGAAGGTGCGGTCGGTATGCGATGAGGGCCGCGAGCACCGCGAGAATGAGGGTGCCGCCGATGTTGGCCGCGAATGTGGCCCACGGCCAGGTGCCGGTGTGCGCGACCTCGCCGAGGCCCGCGCGCACCAGCGCCCCCACTGCACCGCCGATGACGATGGCCACTACGATTGCGCGCCGCTGAGTCACGCGGCAGAGGGTACCCGCGCGTAGGATCGCCCGATTCCACCCGACCCCGGAGGCCCCATGCGCCGTTCTGTCATCGCCTTGGCAATGCTGAGCCCAGTTGCCATATCCGCACCGGCGATCGGCGCGCCTCTCACCATCACGGTGGGCTCGCTCGCGTCGCTCAGTGGATCGGCCCGCGACTACGGCTCCTCCCAGGCGCGTGGGGCATCGCTGTATGCGGCACAGTCGCGGTCGGCCACCAGCCCGCTGCGCATCAGACTGCCGCTTGCCGACGACCAGTCGTCCAACGTGATGGCCACCAACCAGATGATCGGCTTCGTGGGTGCGCGTGTGAGTGCGGTGCTCGGCCCCACCCTGTCGGGGGCTGCGGCCGCCGCCGACCCAACGGCGTCGGCTGCGGGCATCCCGGTGCTGGCGGTCACCAACACCACGCTCAATCTGGCGCAGGCCGGCGTCAACGTGTGGCGCGTGTGCCTGTCGGAGGACACTCTCATCCCGGCGTCAGTGGGCTATGTCAGGGCAAAGAACGTCATCACCACCGCGGCCATCGTGTCCACCACCGGCGACGCCTACAGCGAGGGTGCTGCCGCTGCATTTCGTGCAGCGGCTGTGACGAACAGCATCACCATCGTCGCCGACGCCACGATGGTCATGGGCTCAGGCGCGGCCGGCGCAGAGGCGGCGGTTGCCACGGCATCGGCTGCCCGCCCGCAGGCAATCTTCTTCGCCGCCCGCAGCGACGAGGCCACGCAGCTGGCCCAGGCTGCCGCCGGTCTTAGCGTGGTGCGCGTCGGGGGTAATGGTTACAACACGCCCGATGTGCTGAAAGCCGCGGGTGCGGCAAGCGACGGCATGATCGTGAGCGCGTCGTGGAATGTGCACCGCACCGACAGGGCCAGCCGCACGTTCATCGCGCAGTACAAGGCCCGGTACCCGGGTGATGAGCCGGATGCCTTCGCGGCGCAGGCATACGCGGGCATGCGCCTGCTGCGGGTCGCCGTATCGCTGGGCAACGGCACCGATGCCACGCATGTGCGTCGGGGGCTTCGCCGGTTGTCCACGCGCAGCGGTGTGGGCTCCGTGCTTGGCGTGATGCGCTTCGCCAAGGGCAGCCGCGAGGCGTCGTACCCGGCCACGGTGCAGCAGGTGGTCAACGGGCAACTGCTGCTCGCACCCACCGCGTCGTGATTTAGGCGGACATGCCGGCGGCCACGTGCCTCTTCACCCGCGCAAGCATGCCCGTCAGGCCGCGCATGCGAAGCGGGGTCACGAGGTCGTCCAGATCCATTGACAGGTAGAAGTCATTGGGGGTGGAGAGGATCTCCTCGGGCGTACCGCCGTCCAGACCCGCGTGCAGCACGGCGGCGAACCCGCGGGACGTCGGCGCATCTTGCGGGGCGTCGAAGTAGATCCGCACGGGTTCGCCCGGCACCACGTCCACGGCGAGGAAGATGGGCGCGGTGCATTCCTCGACTGGCTCCATCGCATCGGGATCGTCAATGAGGTGCTGCGGCAGTGGCGGCAGCCCGTTGGCGAACTCCAAGAGCAGCATCAGGCGGAACTCCTTGGGCGTGTCCGCGAACTCCTCGACGATCTCGTGTAGTGCGTCGCGCATGGTGCCCGGCGCTACGGCTTCTCGATGGGTACGCGTACGGTGTTGCCCCACTCAACCCACGAGCCGTCGTAGTTACGCACGTTCGTGAATCCCAAAAGGTGGGTGAGTGCGAACCACGTGTGGCTGGACCGCTCGCCGATACGGCAGTAGGCCACCACGTCGTCATCCGGGGTCAGGCCGATCTCGTCCTGGTAGATCGCCTTCAACTGGTCAAATGGCAGGAACGTCCCGTCGGCCTCATTGGCGGCCCTGCGCCACGGCACGCTGCTCGCGGTGGGGATGTGCCCACCCCGCAACGCCCCTTCCTGCGGGTACTCGGGCATGTGCAGCAACTCGCCCGAGTACTCGCCGGGGGAGCGCACGTCAATCAGCGGGCCGTTACCGATATGCGCAAGCACCTGCTCGCGGTAGGCGCGGATAACGCTGTCGTTGCGCGGAGTCACGGGGTACTGCGTGGCCGCGGGCACGGCCACCTCGGTGGTCACGGGTCGGCCCTCGTCAATCCACTTCTTGCGGCCGCCATCAAGCAGACGCACGTCGGCGTGGCCAAACAGGCTGGTGACCCACAGGGCGTACGCGGCCCACCAGTTGCTCTGATCGCCGTAGAAGACGATGGTGGTGTCGGGCGTGATGCCCTTGGCCGACATGAGTGCGGCGAAGGCCTCGGCGTCTACGTAGTCGCGGGTCAACGGGTCGTTCAGGTCGGTGTGCCAGTCAATCTTAACGGCCCCGGGGATGTGCCCGGTGTTGTACAGCAGCACGTCCTCGTCGCTCTCGGCGACCACCAGACCGGGTGTGCCAAGACGGGCCTCCAGCCATTCGGTGGTGACCAGACGCTCGGGGTGGGCGTAGGCCTGGATCTTGGGATCGGCGTCGAACTCGACGGGCATGGAGTGCTCCTCAGAAGGGTTGCACCGTTGAGGCTAGCGCCCGTTCGCCGAGAAGTGCTGGTAGTCCGGCGTACCGCTCCATGTGCCGCCCCAGCCCCACCCGAGCTTGGCGAACACGGTCACCAGCGGGCTACCCGGTGTGGCTACCCCGGGCCCCGGCGTGCGCTTCACGAACTTGATGCTCGCCTTGTGGGCCACCGACCCGCTCGAGGTGACGTAGGGGTTCTCGATGGGGTTGATGTCAATTGCGCGACCATAGGCGTGGTTGCTCCAGCGGCTGCTGCCGGTGGCCTTGCGGCAATTGAAGGCCGACGTGTTGTCGTCCTCGATGCTCTTCCAGTCGTCCCCGCCGTAGGCCTCGATGGGACGCATCTTCCTAATGGGCACGCCCGCGGCGTACAGGCGCCGAAGCGCCGTGGACACAGTGCGGGCCACGTCGGCGTTGACCACCAGCGTCCCCGTGCGATCGGTGCCCGCGAAGTCGCGGTACGTGGCGGTGACGGCACGCAGTTGGTCAAACCCCACGGGGCAGCCCTTGCGCCAGACCGACGACGTCATGGCTGCTCGCTGCGACTTGGTGATGGGCGTGACGGATACCTGGAAGGCGGCCGACGCCATGGGCACCGCCAGAAGCGCGCCGACAAGGGCGAGCGGCGCGATGAGTGGGGTCTTCATGCGTGCACGGCTAGCTAGCGCGCCCCTTCAGGCGCACCGCGCATCCGGGTGAGCACGAATGCCCCCAGACCTGCAGCCATCAGCGATCCCACCAGCACTCCCATTTTGGTGGCGTTATTCAGGGATGGGTCTGCGAAGGCCAAGTCGGTGATGAACAACGACACCGTGAACCCGATACCCCCGAGCATGCTCACACCGATCACGTGGCCCCATGACGCGCCATCTGGCATGCGCCCCACACCGGTGCGCAGCGCCACGTACGCACCAAGTGGAATGCCGATGCCCTTCCCGGCCACCAGTGCAACGGCTACGCCCACCGCGGCACGTGTGGCGTCGGGCACCTCGAATACCGAGGCCTGCAAGACGATTCCGGCGTTTGCCAGGGCGAAGACCGGAAGCACCAGGAACGACGACCATGGCTCCAGTCGGTGGATGAGCCGCGTCGCCAGCGACGGAAGGTCGTCGTCATGCCCGGTGCGTACGAGCGGGCGCGCAGGCATGAGCAGCCCGATGGCCACCCCGGCAATGGTTGCGTGCACGCCCGCCGCTGCGGTACACGCCCAGGCAACCACGCCCAGCACGAGGGCCGGCAGCAGCATCGGCACCGGCACCCGCACCCGAATGAGCACCCGCATGGCCACCAACGCCAGAACGGCACCCATGAGCCACGCCCACGAGATGCCGCTGGAGTACGCCACGGCGATGACGATGATGGCGCCGATGTCGTCGATGACCGCCACGCCCAGTAGGAACGCCCAGATGGACTGCGGCACGCGGTTCTTCAGGACGGTCAGCACGGCCAGGGCGAATGCCACGTCTGTGGCCATGGGAATGCCCCACCCATTGGCGGCCGGGGTGCCCATGGTGAACGCCAGATAGATGAGTGCGGGCAGCGCCATGCCCCCAATGGCCGCGGCAAGGGGAAGGGCCGCTGCCCGGCGATCAGACAACTCGCCCACCGCCAGTTCTCGCTTGATCTCAAGCCCGATGAGCAGGAAGAAGATGGTCATCAGACCGTTGTTCACCACGCTCATCAGCGAGTAACCGCCGATGGTCATATGCCAGAACGAGCCGTAGGCGTCGGGGGCGACATTGGCCCACACGAGGGCCACCACGGTGGCGGCAAGCAAGGCCACCCCGCCCACCGCCAGCCAACGCATCAACGACAGGATGGGCCGCATCACCACGGGCGGAAGCCTACTGGTGCCACATAAGGAGGAGATGCACGGGTGGTGATACACCTACGTGACGATGATGCGCGGATTTCATGTGATTGCCCTTGCCGTGCTCGTGCTCGTGATCGTCGCGTGTGCTGGGGTGGCCAATGCTCAGGCGCCAACAGTACTCAACGGTACGGTGGACCACGTGGTAGATGGCGACACCGTGCGCATCATCTCCCGCGGCTTCCAGACGACCATCCGGCTCATCGGCATTGACACGCCAGAGACCAAGCGGCCCGGGTACCCGGTGCAGTGCGGCGGCCCGCAGGCATCGGCCGAGACCACGCGCCTATTGCCGGTGGGTCGTGCGGTACAGGTGGTGTCGGACCCGTCGCAGGACACGCGTGACAAGTACGGCCGGTTTCTGGGCTACGTCTACACACGCGGTGGGTCGGGGGCACGTGGGTCGGTGAACTACCGCCTGGTGGCGACAGGATTCGCGAAGGCCTACATCTACGGCGGTATTCCGTTTCGGTACTCAGCCTCGTTCCTGAGGGCAGAGGCTGCCGCTCAACGGATTTCGCGCGGTGTGTGGGGTGCGCCGTGTCGAGGCGACACCGCCAAGCCGGCGTACGCCACCGGCCCCACGCCCCGGGCGCGCCCGGGCTGCAACCCCAACTACGCGGGCGCGTGCATCTCCAACCGCCCGCCCGACGTGGACTGCTCCGACATCACCGCACGGCGCTTCCGCGTGGTGGGGGTGGATGAACACCGCCTTGATGCCGATGGCGACGGCATCGCCTGCGAGGGGCGCCGGTAGGTCAGTCGGAGCGGCCGTGCCCGTTGCGGTGCCACCGCGCGTCGGCGGGTCGGCCCCCAGCCAGGTTCCACGCCGAGTTGACGAGGCCCACGTGCGAGAACGCCTGGGGGAAGTTGCCGAGCATGCACTGGGTATCGGTGTCCCACTGCTCCGACATCAGGCCCACGTCGTTCCGCAACGACAGCAGCCGCTCAAACAGCGCGGTGGCCTCATCGGTGCGCCCCGCCATGGCCAGATTGTCCACCAGCCAGAAGGTGCACAAGAGGAATGCCCCCTCGCCGGCGGGCAGGCCATCCACGCTCGCATTATCGTTGGTCTCGTAGCGCATCACCAGGCCATCGCGTGTGAGGCCGTGCTCAATTGCCGCGACCGTGCCCACTACGCGCGGGTCATCGTGCGGCAGAAATCCCACCAGTGGGATCATCAGCAGGCTCGCATCCAGCCGGGGAACGTCGTACGCCTGCACGAATGTGCCGAGGTCGGTGTGGAACCCATGTCGGCACACGTCCTCGTGCACCTCCGCACGCTGGGCGTGCCAGCGATCTACCGGCCCGTCGAGCCCCGCATCCTCCACGGCGCGGATGGCACGGTCGAAGGCCACCCAGGCCATCACCTTCGAGTGCGTGAAGTGTCTGCGGGGCCCGCGTACCTCCCAAATGCCTTCATCGGGCTCACGCCAGCGGGCCTCCAGTGACTCCATCAATGCCAGTTGGAGCGCCCAGGTGTCGGGGTCGGGCTCCACGCCAATACGGCGCGCCACGTGCAGCGAGTCCATCACCTCGCCGTACACGTCTAGCTGGAACTGGTTGCTGGCGGCATTGCCCACGCGCACGGGCTTGGCACCTCCATGCCCCGGTAGCCACGGCACCTCCCACTCATCCAGACGTCGCTCACCGGCAGCCCCATACATGATCTGCATGTCCTTGGGGTCGCCAGCCACCGCGCGCAGTAGCCAGTCGCGCCAAGCCACGGCCTCGCGGGTGTAGCCACCCAGCATCATCGCGTAGAGCGTGAAGGTGGCATCGCGCAGCCAGCCGTACCGGTAGTCCCAGTTGCGCACGCCACCCATCTGCTCGGGCAGCGATGTGGTGGCGGCAGCCAGCATGGCCCCGGTGGGTGCGTACGAGAGCGCCTTGAGCGTGATGAGCGATCGCATCACGGGCCCGCGCCAGGGGCCGTCGAAGGGGCATCGCGAACTCCAGGTCTCCCACCACTCGAGGGCACTGGCCAGCGCCTGCTCGGGGTCCGGCCCTGCCGGTGCGGGCGCGTGCGATGCGTGATGATTGAGTGTGAAGCCCACACGCTCACCGGGGCGCGCAGTGAACTCAATCAGCACGTCGCCCTCCTGACGGGCGATGGGTACGGGCGACACGATGCGCATGGCGTCTGGCCCCGATACCAAGTCGGCGCCCTGGGGCATGTGCCGCACCCATGGGCGCGTGCGTCCGTACCCGAACCGGGCGGACAGCAGCGATTGCATGGGCACCTCGCCCTCGAGGCCCTCCACGATGCGCACCAGACACGGGCCGCTGGGCTCGGGCGACATCAGGTCGATCAGCCGAACACAACCCTCCACGCAGGTCATGTCGGTCTCCAGTACGAGGGTCTCGCCGATGTACCTGCGAGTAGTGGCGGTGACGCCCGATACGGGCGCCATTCGCCATTCGCCGTTGTCGGCGGTGCCGAGCAATGAGCAGAACACGGCGGGGCCGTCGAACCGCGGAATGCACATCCAGTCAATGGTGCCGTCGCGCGTGACCAGTGCGCAGGTGCGTTTGTCGCCGATGAGTGCGTGGTCTTCGATGGCGCGGGCGGGGGTGGTCACGGGTTAACTATCCCAGATACCCCGGCGCGTTCTGTCGCAGGAGGTCCCACATCTGTGGGCCATACGGCACCATGGGGGAATGGACGTGAACTTCGCAGAGGGACCCGACGACCTCATCACATGGCTGGCGTCCGATCCCGGGTTCATGCGCAGGGCCTCGCACGCGCTGGTGGCCGATGGGCAGACGTGGCTGGTGGATCCCGTGGATCACCCCGCAGTGCGCGCACGGTTGGCCGACCTGCCACCGGTGGCCGGGGTCCTGCAGCTGCTCGATCGCCACAGCCGTGACTGCGCTGCCATGGCCGCCTGGCTCGCAGTGCCGCTGCACATGATGCCCAGCGTGCCGATAGTGGGCGCCCCGTTTGATGTGGTGGTGGTGCGAGCGGGCCGTGTAGGTATCGAATCGGCCCTGTGGTGGCCCCAGCGGAAATGCCTCGTGGTTGCCGAGATGCTGGGGACGGCCTCGTACTTCTGCGCCCCGGGTCAGCGGGTGGGTGTGCACCCGTTCGCGCGCATCTCGCCGCCCTGGATGTTGCGCGGGTACCCGGCGGCACACCTGCTGATGGGCCACGGCACCCCAGTGCACGATTCTGCTGCCGGTGCGATGGCCGATGCCGCCATTACACACGCACGTGGCTCGTCGCCCCGCTGGGCCCTGTCATTGCTCACGGGCGCCGTGCGGCGTCGGGACCGCGACGCGCCTAACCTCCTGCGCTGATGGACGGGAACCCGGCGCCACCGCCCCCCGCCCCCACGGGGCTCGTTGGCGGCATTACCACGCGCCTGCGGGCATTGCCGTGGTGGGGATGGCTGGGTGTTCCCCTTATGGCGTGGTTCGTCACACGCGCATTCATCACGGTGCTCGCCGTGGTCATGGGCACGGTGCTTGGCCGCCCTGAGTTTGCACTCGATTCGTCGGTACCCGAGACGTTCGCGCTGCTTGGCAGTTGGGACTCCACCTGGTACCTCGACATCGCACATAGCGGCTACGCATTCGACGTGGGCCAGGTGGGCCAGGTATTCACCAACGTCGCGTTCTTCCCACTCCTGCCCATGATCATGTGGACCGCCACCGCGCTGGGACTCAACCCGTTCTGGGTGGCG
>Ga0105050_10006939_pt1 | contig 13799 bp, 7 predicted proteins | sample FRY01_FD_78088 | JGI IMG/M metagenome (GOLD analysis project Ga0105050, IMG submission 78088) | Freshwater microbial communities from Lake Fryxell liftoff mats and glacier meltwater in Antarctica - FRY-01 | ecosystem: Environmental > Aquatic > Freshwater > Ice > Glacier meltwater ... | reverse complement strand
TTGGGCACATCGAGAGCCATCTCAACCCTTCGAAATCCGATCAAAAACGGCGAACACGTTTGTGCTTTCAAAGGCTTATCCCGTAAGTGCTTGAAATTAAAAGGTTCTTGTATTTCAATAGGTTGTGGCTCATAACCTGAAGGTCGTAGGTTCAAATCCTACTCCCGCAACCAAAAAGTCAAAATATATCAAAAACTTAAAAGCATCCCTTGCGGGAGGCTTTTTGCGTTCCAACACGCCCGGAAGCACTGCGGAAGCAAGAGGGTGCGAAGTCCTTGGTAGCAATGCGAAATGATAGACAGACATTCGAAGCTGGCGTCTTCTGGCCCTCGACATTCATACGAGCCCCGGTGGAGTGGGATGCGCCTCAATAGGTGTCGCGGGTCTTTTGAAACCGCAATAGTCTCTCGTGTTACTACATGAATGCACCGGGCCTTCAGCTTTGATTTGAGAAATCAGCCGTTTGCAACGCGGACAAGGCACATAGAAGTACCGCTCTCCATGTTGCCGCGCTGTTGCGGCATCGCCTCGGGTGTCGAAATGGCTGGATCGCCAATTGGCGAGAAGGTCACCTGGGACGAACTTCCAAAGACTATCATGCGCATCAAGCTTTTCGTTTAGATACGCGACATTCGTGCGTTGGACTAAGTTGCTGCCAGCGAGTGCAATCGCATCACCAGCAGGGCCTGCTTTGGTGGAGGCAGAATTGGCTTTTTCCCCACTGCCCGGTCGCCCGTTCACTCCAAGAGAAAGCCCAAACTCCAGTTCGTGGAACTCTTCGACGGTACTGTCTCCGCGACCGGTAGAACGCAGAGTAACTCGAGCAACGTAGTCATGATCAATCTGAAGGTGGCATTCGATACGTTCGAGAAGGGGCTGAGCTGTGGGGTCCACCTGGACTTTCGTCACACAAAGGGTGAGCCGTGCATCCGTTGGCGCGGCACGGCCAAGCTTAACAGGTTTGGCAATCTCGACGACAGCAACCCCTTCCCTCGGATCAGTGCAGAACAGACGTGTGTTTGAGACGTTCTGCGTTTGATTCTCGAGCGGCAGCGTCCAGCCGGCATCAACAAGCGGGTAGTATGTCCCACGACCTGAAGTATCGGCTATCAAAATCTCAATAGGCTTGGAGAGCGTCAGCCTGAGGCCGTCGTGGGCGATCCAAGCGGCTCCTTCGGCGATAATCCGGTCTCCATTTTCTAGCTTTGGTACTCTTCCTACAAAGCGTTCGGTCAATCCGTCCCTGATCGCTGGCATATTCACCATGCCACCAGTCGCCAAGCAAAGTTCAATATCCTGATAGCTCAGTCTGGCTAGCTCCAAGATTTCGTCAATGCGCGACAAGCCACGGGCGACGATACTTGCACTTTGCGCATCGAGCTCGCTCCGAGTGACGCTTCCGACCAAGTTCCCAGGCGGCCCGTCTAACTTGAGATAGCCCCTGATGAATGCGGTTCTGCTCTCTGTGGCGACGTCGGAAAGTTGAATCTTTATGTTTTCACATTGATGAAGAAGCTTTGCCGCCATCCCTGGATGTTCGAGCGCAGTAATGTCATCAATGCCGTAAGCAGTGGCGTGTTTTTGACGAAGCAGATTTCTCAATCTCTCGTCAAAGCGGTCACCACCAATTTCGTTATCACCGAGGTTGGCCACCTGCATTATTGAGCCGCCCTGAATCTTGCAGAGCGTTAGATCTAGCGTGCCGCCACCCCAATCGAAAACGAGGACTGAGCGCCCCTCTAAACGGGCCAGTTCCCGGTTCAGATCCGGCATTGATCGGAGGTAAGCGTAGAGTGCCGCAACGGGTTCATGAACAAACTGAACGACACCGAGACCAGCTTTTCGCGCTGCCTCGCGCAAAGACCGGCGCTCTGGCCCGCCAAAATCGACAGGGATCGTAAACACAGCTCGTCGAAGATTGTGACCAGATGCAGGCCCCTCACGAGGTATAGCAGCATCATTTTTCAGGTGTTTTATGACTTCTGCAACTGCGTCAGTTGGGTCTATCGGCATGCCATCGACAAAAATAGGGCCGTTCCGCCGTAAGGACATCTTGGGGGATCTCACAAAGCCAGGAGGCGCGCCAGTTTCGCTAAGATTCATATTTTTGCGGGCTTCACTTCCCACAACGATGTCCCCGCCACGATACCAAATTACTGAAGGATGTGGTCGATCATCATTCTGATCGACCAGTGAAATCGCCCTGTCGCCTTGAATAATTGCCACTAGACTGTTTGTCGTGCCAAAGTCGATCCCAAATGCCTTATCATTCATGGCTTTGCCTTCTCAATAAATGACAGCACATCCTTCAATCGCTCCAACGCCAAGCCTGGGAGTGGTGGATCGATCTCGAGTGCATCGACAGCATCTGACAGTAGTGGCGAGACCCTCTCGCCAAGCAAGACCCTTTGCTTGGCCTTTGTCTCGGTCAGATCATGACCCCAGTGTTGACGTTCGGCAGCTAGTTGCGCCTCGAGTGCCGCCAAGCTAGTGACCTTTTGCTCAAGTTCGATGCGCAGAGCCTGAGCATCGGTGTGCAGATGCTCGATGGTCGACCGTGCATCCGCCAGGCGGTGGCGCAGTTCGGCTGCCGATATCCGTTCTGAGTCTCGCTCCGACTGCGCTGCTTTGACCATGTCCTGTCCCAGCCCGGCTATCGCGATCGCAAGTCGAAATTCGCTCGGCTTTCCCCTCTGTAGTGCTCGCTTGGAGATACGAGCAGCTGCCGCCGGATCAACGAACATATATGGCAGCATGCGCTCGGCGATTCCCCAAGGCGCCAGCGAACGCTTTTCAACCAACCAGCAGATTCCTAGACGCAGCCAGTTTTCGGCGCTCTTGCTCTCGATTTTGTGTTCAGATTTCACAATGAGTGCGAGCTTGTCGCGGAGCGACTTCAGGATGCGATCAGCATCATTGTCCTGCGGATCAAAAACTTCACCGAGTACAGATTTCAATCGCTGTTGCGCCGCGCCCCAGATCCACCGGTCTACTGAATCTGGCAAGGATCCCTGTGACATAAGTCCCCACAAGCGTTCCCCAGTCGGATCCATCTTTTCCATGAGATCGACTGCAAGAGCTTCGTCGCTTTGCGCGAAACGCTTGATGTCCAGTGAACGCAATACCTTGAAGAATCCGGGCACGGTTACCTTCGGCTCTCGGAAATATCCAGAAATTGTCGGCGAGATTTGGATGTCTTCCACAGGTGCCTTTTGCGGAGCCCCGATTCCAGACGCATCGGCGTTTGCAGGGGTCGCACGAGGAACTTTGTTTTCTTCGGTTTCTATCGTCACTTTGCCGCGCTCTCTAGGTAGGATTCAGCCCAAGTGCTGAAGGGATATGTAGCCGAGATCTGTCTCAGGGGCTCTATAGCACTTTGCTTAGCACCCATTCGCCAAGCAATCACAGCCCAGATCGCGAGGGCCTTTTGCCGGTCAGAAGCATCCAAGAGCTCCGAGTTGGCTATTTCCCGACACTCGCCATCAAGGATGGGGCTCCACCTAGTTTGTTTGCTCATGTGTGCGGCCAAGTTCAAGACCCGGCTGGTGGCGTGGTCGATTGGGCAGACTGGTCTGCGTATTGCGTCTTCCTCGAAAGGTGGGTGGATATCTAGGGTAGGGTCCTTTAGAAGCGCATTCGCAACATCCAGTTCCCAGAATCCAGTTTCCGTTGTTGTCCGAGAAAAGTCGTTCATGGCGAACCTGATAACGTCTCCAACTAGACGTGCCAGTGGCCTGTCAAAGTCAGTCAGGCGTTGGACTGCGGAACCGTACAACTCCCGATACCGAGCGAAAGGTGTTGTAAGCGTTTCTCCTTCTGGTCGTTCCTTGATTAGAACACCTAGCGAATAGTCTGCCAAACCTGCCGCGTATTCGTATCCTGCACCTTTGCATCTGGGATCTGCAAGAAATCGTCCAACCAAGGCTCTGGAACTCGGGGCGGACATGATGACTTCATCGAACGCTCTCTCGACCAGCTTCAGTTCGCAAGCTTCTGCAATTCTGATCGAAATCGTGTAAGAGGATGTCACAGGTGCGGCATTCAACTGGGAGCTGTTGGTCAAGATGAGGGACACTTCCGCCTGCCGTAGATCGGACACCTGCTCAGCGAGCCTGGTCAATGAGACTGTTTCAAACGGCATGCCATCGACGCCAACCCGGGCTGACGTGACATTCGCGGTGATGATTTGTGCTTTTCGCAAGGGAACCCGTATGGTCATGTACTGCGCAGGTTCTCTCCCACCAAGTAGGATGATAGGTCGCTCGACGCGGTGACGATCAGAAACGTGATCCTGAAGAGATCGTCTGTCGCCCACCATTGCGCTACAGAAAGGGCACGAGAATTTCGGCTCAGGTGTCGGGCCAGGATCGGGCACCCGATCAGTGCCTTCAAGAAAGGCATCCATCCCATCTTCGCGAACCCATCCAAATGTTGCCATGACCGTCCTCTATGCCTAGTTCAAAATCTTGCCAAAGATCTATGGGTTTCCGTTATGCGTAGACGGTGTCAGCACCGCTTCCTTGATTTGCGTCAGGATTGAGAGATGTGCCCGGCAAGCCTCGACCATGTGCGCAGACTTTCGATAAGCCGAGGTCCGTTGTGCGTGAGTTTCGATCGGCGTTGCTACGCGCACTTCGGCTATACTCGCTGACCAATTTCTCGTCATCGTCTTAATCTCGCAGGCTGGGCAGGCACCGGGTAGGTTTTGGCTGCCTTCTGAACTGTGCCGCCAGCTACGATGGCGGCAAGAGGGAGCGAAGCCCTTCATATCGCTTCGTAAACTGGTGTCTGCGATGATCGTTGCTTCCAGTGCCGCTCAATCGGAATCATTGTATCGATACCGGCCGGGATACCGCTGCCGAAGGCTAGCTCTCGAAGGTCGATTGCGATGATGTCTAACATCGGCCGCTCTTTCGTCATGAGCACAAACTCGGTGATCTTTCCTGGCGGGCAGTCCCCAGATGCGGGATAGACGAGCGCGAGCCGCTTGCAACTGTAGCGACTGGCATAGGCATTCATCTGATACGCGTCGTCGCTCGACACGCCAGAGTTCGGCTCGCCGAGATCGAGGCGCTTCCATTTTGCATCGAGAATGGCAACGTTCTCTCCGTCGCCCTGAATGGTTATGTCGGGCCGCAGCTGGAAGCCCGCTGTGGCAAGATTCTTGAGCGGGCCCTGTAGTTTGACAGGGTGGTGACCCACCCCGTGCACCTGACAGACATGCCGGATGCGCAGTCCGAGCACCTTCTCAAATAGCTTTTCCATGTTGAAAAGTAGCGCCGAACCGACTGCGTCGCCGGTGCGAACATCCGGATAGAGGCCTGACAGCAGCCAGCGGGCCCGCGCAAACACAGGGGCCCAGTGCCGGATGGTGCGGTCAAGACGGAGACCGTCAACGTCACCGGCCGTAACTCTTCGGTCGCTCACCTCGTCAAAGCGGTGGAGGAACGCCGCCACCATCGCGCGGGCTCTCGGGCTCAATGCGAACCCAAGAAGGATGCGAAGGACGCCTTTCAGCGATTGATTGTATGGATTGTCGATACTGCGCTCGTCGAAGCGACAGAGCAGATGAGACCGGTCGAACGCGTTCGCGCGCAGATGCTCGGTCAGTTCGAGCCGTCCGCGGATGGCGTTGAGGTTCTCCGTCCTCTCCGAGTATCGAGCGATGGCCCCCCCTCGGAGAGCGGATTTCACTTGGCTGCAGAAATCCTCGATGAAGACGTCCAGGAGGTGGCTGCGCTGCTGCCCGAGGCCAGCATCGCCCACCCGCTTCGACCCAAGCTCTCCAGCGCGCGCAAGCATGGCCACCAGAAGGCTCCGCATGTCTTCGGTGGTATCGCTACCATAGTCGATCTTGGGAAGTATCTCGATAGCCAGCTGCTCGGTCTGCACTACCCCACAGAACGGCCCAAACTTCAGCGAGCGGTGGCCCCATGCGATGGCGCCGCGGGGCAGACGTCCGGCGATTTTCGCTATGCCTTCGGCCTCCAGTTCGCTGATGTCGCCGGATGGGCCGATGCTGACGCCTCCCCTCTCACGTAAGGATAGGCTTCTCATTCCGGCGGCTCGTAGATCTTGCGGATCGCGTCGGGGGTGATGTCGTCTTCCCGAATAACCTCGAACGCCTCACCTTCCCCGATTTCGGCCGGGTCCGCCTTGGGAAAGAGCACAGCCGCACTTTGCGTCCGTACCCGAACCAATTGTAGCTCCTCCTCTACGGCCTGGTCGGCGAGGACGTATCGGATCTGACGCCAGTCGTCGTAGAACGCCTCTTGCAGGAACGGCAGTATTTCCCGCGCAAATACACGGCGGAGTTCGTCGAACGACTTCACGTGGTAGAAGTAGCTGTGGCCGAGGGTCTGGTCGCGATGCAGCAGGCGGGAAAGGCGGGCATTCATGGCTTGCAGAAGCTGACGTAGGTCGATCGCGTTGCCCTCGCTGTCGTCGATCGTTTCAAGCAGTTCCGGCTTCGGCGTGAGTTCCTCGAACCGGAACCGGCGCCGTAAGGCGCTGTCGAGCAGAGCGATCGAGCGGTCCGCGGTGTTCATAGTTCCGATCACGTCGACGTTCGCGGGCACACCAAAACGCTCACCGGAGTAAGGTAGCGTCACTTCCAGGCCCTTGCAGCTCGCCAAGCGGTTGCCCAAGGCATCGATGCGGATGCGCTTGTCCACTTCGACCAGCGTGATCAGCTCGCCGAAGACCTTAGCGACGTTGCCGCGATTGATCTCGTCGATGAAGAGGGCGAACCGCTTGTCCGGCGTGCGCCGGGCCCGATCACAAAGCCGCTTCAACACCCCCGGCCGCACCTCGTAGGTGACTGCGCCGTTCTCAGTGACAGGGCGAATCCCCTCGACAAAATCCTCGTACGCGTAGCTCTGATGAAACGTCACGAACTCGAAGCGATCTCCGGTCTCGTCTTGGTAGCGGGGCAGATAGTCGTTCTTCAAGCGATACGTTTTACCAGTACCCGGGGGGCCGTAGAGAATAAGGTTCAGGGGCGGCGCGAGTTTCTTTGGAGATCCGTCTCCAGTTGCAACGTCGTCCCCCGGCGTAGTAGCGTCCAATACGATAGGTGGCAGCGCCTTCCATAGGCGCTCCAGGGACCGGGCCGCCTTTGCCTTGATCTCGATCCCGGAAGACTGAGGGTTCCATTCTTGGCCGGGTTCGCGGCTTTGCAGCTGTTCCAGAGGGACGATCCCGTCCGTAGTTGCATCGCGAACGGAGTCGAATGCCACGTCAACGAAACGCGTCGTCTCGCCGGCGTCGGCGCGGGCCTGTTCCCAGTGCTCGGCCTCATAGGGCGCGCGCGTGACCTTTCCGACAGCCACAACGCCCTTCGGAGGACTGCCGGTCCGGATCAGAAAGACGCGGTCGCCCTCCCGCGGCTTGCTCGAACTGCAGCGCCAACAGTTGTCTGCCTTGTCCCCGCTGATCGTCGTGGCGCGGTCGGCCGCGAGTGTGTCCCAGGTCCATCTGGACGGGTTCCAGCTGAGGAGCCAGTTCCTGGTCTGGTTCTTCCACTGGGCCTCGAACTCATCCTGGTAAAAATCGATGTCCGCGCCATGCTCGTCTTCAAGCCGGCTGCGCAGCTCGAGCAAGGAACGGTCGATCTCGACAGTGCTCCACTTCTTGATCTCCTTCTCCGTAGTGTCTCCAAAGCCGGCAAGGATCAGGCGTTTGTCGCCCTCGGAACTGATCCGCTCAAACGTGTCGGGAAACAGAAGGTGTGGAAGAATGTGGATCAGCTGTCTGTGCCGCGCCTCCGGCAGGCCACTCAGCCAGCTAGAGAATGCCCAAGGGTCCGACGCGATCTGCTTGCGGTCAGAGGCGTCGCGAGCCTTGAAATCGCGCAAGGCGCCGATGAGGAATACAAGCTCGCGCCAACGGTGCGTGTTGTAGGCAGTCCCGGCGGAGCCGATGCCTTCCAAGACAGAGTTTTCCAGAAGAGGGTGGGTCGCGCCCAGGGCCTCTCCTGACCAAGACCAGATCTCCAACACGTTCTCGCGCTTCTTGGCGGCGCCGACGTTCGACGGGAAGAGCAGCGTAAGCCACAAGCTCTCGGCCATCAGCTGGCGACAATCAGGGGAGCCCTCCGAGAGCTGAACCTTCAATTTGGAAAGGAAATCACCTTCACCGGCGTCGAGATTCTTTACGAAACGCTGATCGAGCTCGCCGAGCAAGGTGCTCGTCCAAAGGTCTCCGCCGTCCGACAACGCCGATCCGTCTGCGAGAAAGCAGTTTTCCGTCCATGTCGCAGCAGCGTCGTAGATCGGAGCAACGTAGTGATTTGGATTGAAGCGAGACAATTTCCCTCTTTCCTGATTTTGCAATGCCGTTCTAGGTTACTTTTTTCATTCCCAAGAATGATTCTTGTTGTTGCTCCGCAGATGCGGACTGATGTCGAACAGGTTCGCGTCACCCCTAATCGTCATCGTCATCGTTTCCGAAGTCGGAGTGATTTCGCGAAACAGACTTGGCCTCAATCGCCTTCATTCCCCATGTGCCGCGTTTCTTGTTAAAGCTGGCAATGGCTATGCCTTCGACTAGGTCGCCTGCTTCAATGTTAGACGCGGCAACCATATGCGATGGGATGAAAATGTCGCTATCGGTGAAGCCAAGGCCCGTTTCGTTTACTCTCGTTGCTTCACGAAATGCGCGACGAATATCGGCGGAGACAGGCTGATCAGTAGCCGAAATGGCTATGATACGCGTGAGCATTCCAGTTCTGCCGTGGTGTTGAGCCAAGCGAACTGCGACGGCTTCGCCCACTCTCGGCTCTCCTGCGTAAAGCGAAATCGGGCAGGTGCCGTCGACGCCTCGGGCGACGACCACGTGGATGAGCGATTTCTGATCGTTAATGTGGTCGATTACCCCAATTCTTTCGGGTGCTACGTCCATCATTGTGCCGTCTGGCCGGGAACGAATTCGGTGAATTGTCGCGCGCCCCGGATCAGTATTGGACATCTCGTGTTGCACGATGAGAGGCGCACCCTCGTTGAGGCCGCGGATGTCGATATGGTTGTCGGGCAGACTCAGCTCCAGTGCGAACGGCTTTGTTCGAAGGTAGACACGCCGTCGCTTTCGGGGCTTCTGCCCATCCCGCCCCTCGATGGTGAACTGATCGCCGAGCGATGCATCGGTCCAAGGAAGGTGGGAGAAAAGGAGCGCTTCGGCTGAATCACTGAACCGAGAGTAGAATGTGCGATCCGTCGACTTCGGGCTGACAGCAGCCAACCTTTCCGACAGTGCCTGTGCCTCACGGGAGATTGGATATCCGGCTCGCGTTCGATGAGACATCACACGTTCAATTTCGAACCGAGCCTCGTTGGGGTGGGACTTTTCCAAGAGCGTGGCCAGCTTGAGGCGAACCTTGCCGACGAAATCGTCGTCCTGAGAGCAACTGAGCGCCTTTGCATAGCAGGAAAGCCGCAAGTTGGGGTCATCCTGCACCAGATCGCCAACCAGATCCCACGCCCAGAACTCGGAGGCTTTCTCGCGGGCGAACTCGATAGCTTGCGCACGCGCTTCATCGATACGCCCCATTCCCCGCAATAATTTGGCATGGTTCAGCTTCAACCAGATGTTTTCAGGGAAGCGCCGCATTGCAAGTTGAACATGAGGCAGAATGAAACTGCGATCATCCGCCCGGTCGCTGTCAGCCGCTTCAGATCCTGCGGCCTGGATCGTCCGTTCAACAAGCGATGGATACGTCTTGCCATCTTTTCCTGTCTGGCTTGCGAAATCCTCGTCACTGAACTGCTCCGGGTTCCACAGGCGAAGAAACGGAAGCACCTTCAGGTGGTCCCCTTTGGTCAGCCGCAACGCCTGACTCAGCATGAGGCTGTGAAGAAGATCGGGGCCGCCAATGGCCAGATTCAGGTAAGTGCTCAGATGCCTTTTCACGCGCTGCACGATTGGCGGTGAGATTTCGTCGTCCCGTTTCCCTTCCAGGCCACCTTTGATCAGCCGGTAGAGTTCCCAGCCCCAGGACTTCCGGTCGTCCGGCTCCAATTTGCCGTTGGCATGAAGGTCGGCGTAGATCTGTGCTGCCGCTTCGTGCTTGCCCTGCTTGCTCAGGTTATGCGCATTCTGCACGGCGCGACGGTCGGGGTCTGCAAGAGCCAGTGCTTTCTCGCGATGCTCTGTCAGCATTTGGTCCGTGCCTGGGACTTCAAAACGTCGTAGTTGGTCCAGATAGTCGGACAACTTCTGTCGGTTGCCATTTGCTGAGTGCTGTTTCACAAGCGCAATGAGGCACCATGCATAGGCTGCGCGGTCGTGATCATCAGCCCCAGAGTCGGCGGTATGCTCCACAGCAAGCGCATAAGCTGCCTCAAACTGGCCGCTTTTCCTCAGCTCGGTGACCTCTTTGGAGCGATGGTTCCAACTGTCACCACCCGAACCTCTACCGTTTCGGCTCCTACTAACGATACTCATGGGTGAACCTCGACGGTCAGTACCGTCCGGACATCATCCTGCAGTTCGACTAGTGATGGCGTCGGGTTAGGCGAGGGGTTAACTCGCATGAACTTGGTCAGTTGGCTCTTGCCATTGTAAAAGATGTCCACGGTGATCGAGTTCGATCCGCGCGCGAGAACGTAGCGCTGGCTCCACGCCTGTTCCTTGAAACTGATCACTCTGATACCCTTTTGCGTCAGTGCTGCTACCAAGCGGTCATGGAAATCTTTTAAGAATGGACGGTCCGGAACACTCGCTCTGGCAGCGCTTACTCCTTCACCGCCGGGTTTCTGCCCCGACAATTCGGCAAGGCGAGTCATGATCTCCTCTGCGAAGCTGTTAGGTCTGGGGCAGGTCACGCCAGAGACCGTCGAGTTTCCTTTGTAGCCGATATCGATCCGGACAGCATCGTCGCCCCGCTTGAAGAAATACGCTTCCCGATATTGGTGGTGGGCGATGACCTCGATATCGATTCCTGTGTCAGACAGCAGCTTGCGGATTTCACTTTGCAGCCACTGGCGGAACTCGGCCAGAGGTTCGGGACCCACTAGGGGTGGGTCAGGGGGAGTGACGTCCGTAATTGTTACTTCCGGGGGATCTACAAGGTAGAGCTTACCGCTGGTCCGAGTCATCGCCGTGTAGAGCCAGCGGAAATAGCCCGACGAGCGTGGGTTCTGCCTGGTCGCGCAACTGACAATCACATGGCTCCACTCGCCACCCTGCGCCTTGTGACAGGTAATAGCATAGCCAAACCGGAGGCGAAGCGCGTTGAAATACGGGTCTGAACGTAGTGCAATCTGGAACTCGTCCCGCTCTTTCTTCCGGTCGATATGCTTATGGCGCTTAAGGAAATCCACGTAGAGCGCGCGCTGCTGCTCCGAGTCCAGGCTTGCATCGTCGCCGTGCAGAAAATCATCGAGGATCTTGGCCCTCAGGACCAGATCATCGCCATCCGATTGCGGCAGGGCAACCATGACGTCCCGGAAGTTCAGGGCGACATCTATGGTTTCCGAAACCCCACTGTTGCCGATCTTCTGCCGCAACTGAACCGACCGCCGCTCGACCACCGATTCAGTTGACTCGATGCGGAGGATTTCACCGTTGGCCACGTAATGCGTCGCGCAGAAGCCGTTAGCGGCTACGATGACCGTGTCACCTGAAGCTACTGCCACTCTCCCCGGAAACAGCACGGTCCGGATTGCACGGTTGAAGTTGGCGGCTTCAGCATTTGAGTGGGTCACAATGATTGGCGCCTGGGGTCCGCGCCCCTCGCGGATCTTCAAGTAGAGCGAGGTCACGCTGTCCTTGTCTAGACGGATTACATCGTCGTCAAAGGAGAAGGAAAGGCTGCTGAAACGAGCGCTGACTACGCCTTCTCGCAGCGGCATGACGTTACGGATCACCGCACTGTCGGCCTTCTGACGAACGATCTCAGTGAGTTCGTAGCTGGCCGCATCAAGGCCAAACTCCCGACGAAGGTAATCTGCGTCCAACGCAGGTGAACTCGGCATACCGACTGGGGGCAACTGTGCTGGATCGCCGATGAAGATGATCTTGCGGGCGTTGCCTGAATGTGTCGAGCCGACATGCGCGATCAGATCGCGCAGCAGGTGGCCGCTGCCTGACCGGAAGAACTCGCTTTCGGAGTAGATGTCCGAGATGAGCGACGCTTCATCAACGATACTGATCGCATCGATGGGATCCTGGTTCTGCCGAACCTTGGCGATCATCTTGAAAGTGGCCGATCCATCTTCGCCATCTTCGGTCTGTTCCGTCATGTCGCTATAGTCGTAGATCAGGCTGTGGATGGTGCGGGCAGACTGACCAGTCTTTTTCGCGATTACCTTCGCCGCGCGTCCTGTCGGCGCAGCGAGCGAGAACATCCGTCCTTGGCTCAGCAAGTACTCCGTCAGCCCTGCGGCAAGGAATGTCTTTCCCGTTCCCGCGAAGCCCTTCAACAAGAACACGCGCTGGCTATCATCGGACAGGAACGCCAAGAGAGCGAGGACGCAGCGCTGCTGGTCGTCAGTAAGTTCATCCTCGTACGCGTCGCTCAAGGAGATTCGCGCCTGCGGCGGCCTGACCGACTGGTCGGATATGGTCACCAAGACGCTCGAACGAACGTGCGTGGGCTGATCTTCCGATGCGGGTATGGAAGCGTCTAGAAAGGTTCCGGAAACGGGCGTGACCCCTAAGGGCGGGGAAGAGAGCTGAGCGTCCCAATCGAGATCGGGCCGCAGGTAGCGGCAAAACCAGGAGGCAAGCGACCAAGCATCTTCGAGAAGGCTTCTTGCCTCCTCCGCAACCACTGGGCGTTTGTCGTGTGCGGCGATGTTCCCGAGTTTGCGGATTGTATGCAGCATCCCCAGAACACGTCTGTTTAGGAGCCGCTCTTTTTCAAGCTGCCGCAAGCGATCGAGCTGAGTCTCGTCGCTGTTCATGGGCAATGCATGGTGCTCAAAAAGATGCCGGACCATGGCTTCAGAAAAGCTGCGCAGACGGATTGCGGTAAAGGCGGGTAACTTCTCAGAATTCTGCTGTGCCTCGATGGCGAGGCTATGCAAATCGGGCCATAGGGGATGCAACAACCCAAAGTTGCTCTCCGGACCCGCAGATGGAGCCACCTTCATTTCCATTTCGTCCCCTTAACACCGGCACAAATGCACATTGCTCCGCAGTCTCGCACAGCAGCTACGCTAGTCACCCTTCCGCCGTATGTCTATGAAATTTGGCCAAAATAGGGATCAAGCGCGACGCGGAACCAATTGGTCAATGGGTGCGCATGCCTCGCGACCAATGCAAAATTTCAAATGATCGATGGGACAGGTCGAAGGCACCCAAGTCCATAGCCTTTTGTCGATTGACAAAGGTGCCCCTCTTGACGCGTGTTTAAAACATTGCAAAGTTGCGCCCGGAGAGAAATCTCGCGGGCGTTTTTTCATTTTCTGGGTTGGGACGGCGTGTAGGAGGCCAAGCAGGAACGCTGCTGTCTTTCGGTCGAAGCGCCGCTGTTCCTGGAAAGGCCCATCTTCAGATCTCCCGCGCGAACCAGCGGATGCGGCCGATGATGCGGATCTCTTCGGCTGTGCGTTCATACTCGGGATAGAGCTTGTTGTCCGAAATTACCCTCACGGCGGGCGGATCGCTGTTCGGGATATGCTCGAGCCGCTTGGCCACGAGGCCCATGCCATCGTCGAGCACGAAGATGCCGGGCGGGTTGGGCAACTGGCGCGTCATGTCGACCAGCACCGCATCGCCGTCGAGCAGGGTCGGTACCATGCTGTCACCCGCGACATGCATGATGCGGAGCTGAGACGGGCTGGCCTTGAGGCTGTCCT
>Ga0105050_10006931_pt1 | contig 13817 bp, 29 predicted proteins | sample FRY01_FD_78088 | JGI IMG/M metagenome (GOLD analysis project Ga0105050, IMG submission 78088) | Freshwater microbial communities from Lake Fryxell liftoff mats and glacier meltwater in Antarctica - FRY-01 | ecosystem: Environmental > Aquatic > Freshwater > Ice > Glacier meltwater ... | reverse complement strand
GCTTATCAAAATTATTTAGGTGGTGGTATGTTAGGCAAAGTTAGTGCAAACGATACAATTAGAAGTCAATCATTTTATCAATTGACCGATAAACAAGAAACAAAGTTAAATAAAATAGGCGAAAGATTAAAAAGATACTTTCATGACTTGACTAATCCCGAAGACCAAGAATGGGAAAGTCAATCGTTTGAGCAAAATCAGAATTTACCTAGTAGCGCATATTAGATTGTATATTTGATTAACGTTAGAACCCTAGAAATAGGGGTTCTTAAAAACTTTTAAAATATATTGCAAAAGATTTGGTAGATTGAAATAAGTTATGTATCTTTGTGGTGTAAACCCGACCAAAGGGAGCATCACACAAAACACTAGAAACTATGAATGAATTAGCATTAGAAATGAGAGAATTGTTAACTAAACATCACCTTAAAGCTGATGCGTTACATAACGAGTTTGATGTTGAGACCTTAACATTGATGGGCAACGGATGTATAGCACTGCATGGACTGATTAACTGTGAATACGAGATACTAGAGAGTATAGAGGTTAAAATGATTGCACTAGATGACATGGAAACAATCACATACAATTTATGGGCAATAACATCTTCCATCAATTTTAAAAAATTACAATTACGGACATTTTGTTTTAATTAAAGATATGTTTGGTGAAGGTGTGGGATGGATTCTACACGTGGAGTCGCCACGCCTTCACCGAACGGCTCAAAATAAATTAAACTAAGGAGATGGAATACTATACAAAAAGAAATACGTCTACTGAGGCAATTGCGGTTGCTAAGATTGAGTTGGGTATCCAGTCAATAAAGAAGGGGACACGGACATGTGATGAGGTTGGTTCGAATCTTGAATTCTTCTTCGATAGGTTGAAAGATATCAACCCTAGAATGTATGACGATTTATTCATGAAATATTGTATAGCTAGATTAGAAGCTGAGAAAAAAGAAATTAAAGAAATACATTCATAGTGTATAGCAGACCATGAGTCTGAGTCGTCATCAAAAAGGACGGCACGAGGGTTGTGCCTCACTGGAAGTGGCGAAAGCCCGACCAAAGGGAGTTATGTCCCAAATTGTTTAACGAGACCAAGAGGGTTGTGCCTTGAGGTCAATGAAATGGGGAGTCTGAAAAGATTCCCCTTTTATTTTAAAGAAATATCCTATAATATTTGGTAGATTGAAATAAAATGCTTATCTTTGTTAAACACAAAACACAAACATTATGAAATCAGAAGAAAAATGTATTACTGGGGTACAAACTAGAGTAATTGAATATTCGAGAAAACCAACCAAAGGTGAAATCAAATTTGGTCATGGTGCAACACACTATAAAAGCTTTGATGAATCTGCATGTACTAAAAAAGACGGTACAATAAAGAAGCGGTTGAAGTGTCCACTTGATGGTTTGATTTATACTCAGAATTATACAAGTTAAAATAAATATAGGATAATATTTGGTAAATCCATTTATTATCCTTATCTTTGTTTCACACAATTAAAAACACACACTATGAGAACATTATTTGTATCACACACATCATTTACTGAAATGCTATTGGGCTTAATCAAATCGGGAGTCACTTTCGAATCTGAGGAACAAAACGGTGGAATATTAATCACATTTACAGGAGGATATTAATATGGACTTATTCGAACAATATGAGGAGCTTCCTCAGAACGTCTTAGATGTACTATCTAAGTATGAGGATGGTGATTTTACATACGAGAGTTGTGAAGCCCTTAAAAACGACCTAGAGGCTATTGGTTACACTTGTGACTATGGTTTGGATGCTGAACCTTATGAACTTAGAGAATTATCTGAGTTTGATAAGTGGGCTGTTGAAAAAATTAATAAGGTATTTGAATACTTGTTGGATGATATGAACCCACTAGATAGGTTACGTGTTAAAAACGAAGTAACAACAACTGATGAGAAAATTAAATATTTTATTGAACAAGAAGAAAAGTTTAAAAATAGTTTCAAATAAATTAGGATATTAACTTATATTGTCTTATATTTGTATCACACAATTAAAAACACATATATTATGAAAGCAACGCACAAAAAATTCAAGTTTGGTTCAAAGGTATCAGTAGCTGAATGCTATTTGGTTGATGAGGTAACAGAAAACCTTTTAGGTAAAACGGAAACGGCAACAGTTAATTCTGAACCTAGTGATAATGAGGAATTGGTAGCCATCATTTATGAAAGTGGGGTTATTGATTTTGTCCCACAAGATATTCTTGAAATAATTTAAAAAAGATTTGGATAATAGAGATATTATCCTTATCTTTGCTCTACACAATTTAAAACACATATACTATGTTCACAAAGTACAAATTAACAATTATTAGTGCCATTGATAATGGTATCATTGATAGTACGTTTTTAGAATATGAGTGTACATTAAAACGTGGTGAGGTGGTTAAATTAGTTAGAACTTATCTACGTAGAATTGGTTACTATGGGAAGAGTTATAAATTTAGTCTAAAAAACATAGAATAATTTGGATATATCATTTATTATGTTTATCTTTGTTAAACACAAAAACACATATACTATGAGCAAGCCAAGATTTTTCCAAGCAGTACTAAAGGAAGTAAACGGAAATGTACTAGACCATGTTTATCCAAACCTAAAAGGTAAAGACCAAATTACACTAGCAGAACGTATGGGAAGCGACAAGGCTAACTGTCCAGACTGTGATTGTAATAGTTGGATATTATTACCCAAAGAAAGTGTAGCAGTTGCACAAGGTGGAAAGGCTTATTGTGAGTGCATGAATTGTGGATTAGCTACACACTTGTAAAATAATTTAAAAAATATATCGTATTATATTTGGTAGTACGATATATTTTTCGTATCTTTGTAGGGAACAATTAATAACACAACTATGAAAATCGAAACATTCAATACACTAAATTTAATTCCAATCGGGAAAGTATCTTTTAAATGGAGGAAGAATTTCCCTAGAAATACTGAACGTCAAAATGTTTACATTGGAGAAGTTCATATCATGTGTGAAACTGATAGAAATATAACCAAAGAAACGTTTGATGCTTTGATGGGGTTAATGAAAAAAGCAAAGAGTGATTTATTAACTGATGGTAGAGATTTTTACACTACTAGAGGCGAAGTTATTACACAAATTGCACACGGTGGTTTTTATTCAATTTTAGAAATGGCTAAGGCTGAAGGTGTGGATATTAATACCCTTTTATATAAATAAAGGTATTGAAAAAAAAATGTAAAATAATTAGGATAAGTCAAAATATTGTAGTATATTTGTGGTATGTAATACCCGACCAAAGGGAGTATTGTTAAACAAACATAGAAATAATGAAACTACAAACAGTTATATTTACTCAACAAGAAATTTGGTCAGCAATGAAGCACCAAGTTGTTAAGTCCAAAAAGGCTTACACCCGAAAAGAAAAACACAAGACCAAATAATAGAAATTATGGGATTCAAAAATTAAACTTTGAAAAGACTAAGACTGATAAGAACGCCAACAAACGTAAAGCAAAATTGGAATCTTATAAAAAACCAAAAAACAAAAAGGAATGGTAATTAAAGACCTAATAGGAAAAGAGGTTATTTGGAAAGGTAATAAATGTAAAGTATTAAATACTACAATACACGAAAACGGTTCTAATCTATTACAACTAGAAGCCGAAGAAACGGAAAAAACACAAACCAATCCATGGGTTGATATTGATGAGGTAAGATTTGATGTCTACTTCACGGCACGACCAAGATTGTTTGGGGTTATGGTTGATGCCTACGATTTTGTTGGTAAGGTAGAATGGAGAGATGCTGATGGACTTCTTGTTCCATTCAGAAAAGATAACAAAACGGGACAACTTGTCCTAGACAAAGAAAATAGACCAATTATGACAATGAAAGTATTTGATTGTCGTTTGGATGAAATTAGCCTATATTAATCAAAAGGGGATTGTTAATAACTTTCCCCTTTTTTATTTGGAATATCAATAAAAGTTTCTTATCTTTGTATTAACAATTAAAAACACATATACCATGGGAAAATTTGAGAGAGCGGTACAATTCGGGAATGAATTTACAAAGAAACACCCCGAACACAAATCAGAGGTATTCGATTATTTTCAACTTATGAAAGATGAGGTTGAAGAGGGTGGTTCCGTTGAACACGAAATTGAGTTATTCATTGGAGCGTGTGAAGATTTAGTAAAGGAAGAAAATTAAAAGAAATATACTATAATATTTGGTAGATTGAAATAAAATACTTATCTTTGTAAGACACAAAATACAATACTATGATTAATTGGAGAAGTATTACAGAAGTAGGTTATCCAACCAACTCAAATGGAAAGTATTTTGTTACTGATGGCAAAGACGTATCTACTAGTGATTGTTATGGTAATACTCACTTCAAAGGAGATGGGAATCCAATATTTACATTTAAAGGTTGGAGTGGAGATGACAACACATGGGAAGATAATCAATGTTGTAGTGGAACAAGGATATTTGATATGAAACCAACACATTGGTCACCAGTAGATGAAATAAATTTACCTAAAAATTAGGATATATCATCTAATATACTTATCTTTGTAATGAACAATTAAAAACACTAGAAACTATGGCAATTTATTCAGAAGACGAAGACCCGAATGTAGAGCAACAACAAGATGAGGTTAACATACAAGTTAATGTTAGTGGATTCTTTGATATTAAATTCTATTACCTAAACTCACAAGAAGTTAGGGATGCTAGAGAAAAAAGAGAAATTCTAATGAAGTTACATAATAATTGCTATGTAATAGGATTTGAAAGTAAAACGGTTATGAGCCTTAACAACTTAGGTAAGGTATTGTACACCATATCATTACACCCAACAGATTCGGTAGAATACGAATTTGATGAAGAGTAGTATTTGTTTAACGGTAGGAAAGGGAAAAGATTTTATATTTTTTCCCTTTTTTATTTGGTAATTCCATTTATTATACTTATCTTTGTAATGAACAATTAAAAACACTACAATGAGAAAAGAAAATCTAGTTATACTTAAAGGCAAGTCAACTCTAATATCACAATGTGGTACTCGAATAGAAACTAATACACAATATCGTTGTATTGAAATTTCAGAGGGTAAAGTAAGACAATTTCTTGTGTATGGTATTGTATTTGATGAAAATTCATTCAATGAATTATTTGTTGATTTACATAACGTTGTTATGGATGAGTTCAAAACTATTGGACTTTTGGGTACAAATAACGAACCAATCAGTAAATCGTTATTCAAAAATCAAGCAAGTGTCCACCAATACGGACGTGGTAAAAGTATGTTTAATGTTATATACTTTTATATACACCCAAAAGAATGTATCTATGGTTTTTATCCACAGTTTAGTGGAGATAGCAAAGCAAAGTGTTTAGAAAATGCTTATCAAATGTATATCAACCTATTGAATGGAGAAATGGAAGATTTTGACTGCAAAGATATTCAACGTGGTAATAGTGGTATTCCAATCGGTTATGGAGATTTGAGAATGAGTTCAGAATATAATCCTACCAATGAAAATCTTTCACTTTTTATCTAAATAATTAGGATATATCATTTTATATACGTATCTTTGTTAAACACAAACACACAAACACTATGGAAATCGTAAAAGTAGATATCGTATTTAGAATTGAGAAGTCAAGAAATGGCAATGGGGATGTATTTGCATTATTCCCTCACGAATGTGATAACCACAACGGAAGCGTTACAAGTTACCAACACGTTGGGCAACACAGTTCAGCTAACTATAAACATTGCTTAGAAATAAGCAAAGTAGCAACTCCCGAACAATATGCAGACCTATTAAAAGAATTGGAAAACATAGGTTACGAAGTGAATGTAGTGAAAAAACAAAACTACGAAAAGTTTTTAAAAAGTTATAAAAAAGTTTGGAACTTTAATTAATTATACGTATCTTTGTTACACACTAAAAAAACACAAATTATGTCAAAATTAAAAATCGGAGATAAGGTTATTTGGAGAGGTTCATGGGGTCAAGAAGCACCAAAAGAAGTAATCGTTGAAAGTATTTCACTTTGTGCCGTTGGTTCTAAATACGGTAAAGACGTTAAGTCTACTGACTGGGAAACTGTTACAGGTGGTAAAAGAACTATTACAGTTAGCTTAGATAACGGTCATTGGGCTTATGGACACCAATTAACTGAAATAAAACAATAAAAACATTAGGATAAGTCAATTATTATACGTATCTTTACAACATGATAATCAGCAATGATTGAGGTAAGGTTGCACAGTTGGTTAAGTGTGTGACGTGCAAAAGCCATTAAGGGGTTCGAAACCTAAGAATGGTTACTTAACCCCATGGTTCCGTGGCTTAACTGGATAAAGCAACGCCCTTCTAAGGCGTAGATTATAGGTTCGAATCCTATCGGAATCACAAAGGTTTAGGTGTTTTAGGAGGATACATTTTATAAGGTGGTCAATGACGTAATTCTTATTATAAAGCGAGGTCACCACTAAACCTTTAAAATATTTTAAAACAGATTTGGATAGTTGAATTATTATACGTATCTTTGTATTAACAACGTTAAACCATTCGTCTAGGGGTTAGGACACGCAATCGGTTTAAATATGGGTTCGAATCCCATACTGTCCTTTAGGGCGGTTCGTCTAAGGGTTAGGACACAACAAAAAGCAGAAACACAGGTTCGAATCCTGTATGGTTTTCAAAAAAGTATTAAAAGATTTGGATAATTGAATTATTATACTTATCTTTGTAAGGTAAACAATTGGAGGTTACATATGCTCCCAAGCAAGTGCAAAGCTTGTAAAAAATTCTGGTGCCCTTACAAGGGTAGCGAACGGGTCACACGTAGACGTGGCCAGACCAGATAACAGGTGCCAGCGGGTAATACGTCATTTGAGCGTGACGTGCCCACTATAGGTCGAGCCATTAGTGTTCGATACTAAAGACCCGCTGGAGCTCACACCTATCGATAATGTATTGCAAGCCAACAGGCCGCAGCAAATCGATAGGACCAGCAAGCAGCTGTAGTATACTTACCAGAGCACTACAGGCACATAAGAGCGGCACAGAATAGATAACAATGACGAGCATGCATAACCAGCTGCAACAGGTCACAAAGATATACGTTTCCTCATAGTTACGTAAACAGCGGGTGGTTCCGCTACAAGTGCACCCAGAGCACATTAAACAGCTGGTACCATGGTTGCGAATACGGGGTGGTTCCCGTTAACCATTGGGTTTTAATTGTTACGTGAATAAAGGGTCCATTGCTACAGCAGCGGGCCCTTTTTCTATTCTGGATGTTTACTGTAAACTAATTTTAAAATATATCCTATAATATTTGGAATATCGATAATTGTTTCGTATCTTTGTTTCACACAATTAAAAACACAGACTATGAATGTAACAGAAGTAATAAACGAAATTAAAAAGTTAGAGTTATTCAAAGACTTAATTCTTTCAGAAGCTAATACCGATTCACAATTTGGTACAATAACAGTTCCAACACGCCATATCAAAGATGGTAGAAAGAACGAACTTAAGTTAGATTCATTCTATTCTTTATTCGTTGCACACATGTATAAAGATGATGCTAAGATGGATGAGTTCTTTTACTTGACATTTTTTCGTAAAGCTGAACAACGTGATTTCAGAAAACATAGTTTCTACCCAATTGAATACAATAAAATATTCGTAAGTGGTAATTCAGTTAAAGAAATTATTTCAGAGTTAAAATCTAAATTAGTTGGTTATAAATTAAAATAAAATATATCCTATAATATTTGGAATATCAATAAAAGTTTCGTATCTTTGTTACACACAATTAAAAACACAAACACTATGAGAATTGGAACTGATGTATCACTAAAAGAATGTAGCAACGAGGGTTATCTAATGATGGACTTCAAGAAACGTGAACTAATTACAAAGGGTAAACTTAACCCCGATGTAAATGTTCACTTTTTAGCACACGTACCACCTTATGTAAATGAGCGTTATGTTGGTGAGACTATTGGACTACATACTGATGCTAAAATGTCTGCAAATGATGTATGGGAACTTTATATGGAACATCAAAAATCTGTAGATGAAACGTGTGGAATGGAACCTAGAGAATTTCCAACGTGTGAATATTCATTACTATCTTTAGCATCGGACGTAAATGCTTATTGTGGATTAAATTAAATATCCTATTATATTTGTTTTATTGAAATAAATTTCTTATCTTTGTTAAACACAAAAACACAAACACTATGTACAATTTTATCTTCATTATCGGAATGGCTTTTATTCAGCCTATTACTCAAGCAACTGAAATCTACCAAGCAGTAATGCCTAAAGAAATTAAAGTGCCAACACTTCATCCACAAATTATCAGAAAGTCTAGAGGCAAAGGACGTGGACAAGCACCGTGGTACGCTAAGTACCTTTAACCACCACCCTAGTACACAATTGTGTATGGGTGTGCTCTCGAAAATTTATATGCTATAATATTTGGATTATCCAAAAAGAATGCTTATCTTTGTATCACACATCATTAAAACATATGTTATGAAACCAAATAGAACTCAAACATCAACTGGAATTGAATTATCTTTGATGTTTATCGGAGAAGATGGAACGCTATCAATGTTCCTTAATAATGACGAATGCCAAATTGTTGGTGGAATATCAACAATATTCGGAGATGGTTGGAGTGCTACTAAAAAGTAGTGCATTCCAATACAATACATACGAACTACAAAGATACAACAATAATATTAAACTACCAAATATTATGGTAGTTTTTTTCACACATATATAAAAAAAAATAAAAGGTAGGTCGGAGTCCACTCTCCTATCGTTGGTGTTACGTCAGCCCTTACCGTTTCATTGGTACACAACAAAGATAGTGATTCTTTTCCAATCTACCAAATAAAAATAAATAAAAAAAATAAAAGTTATTAACATTCAAATTGTTTATAACTTAATTTGTGTAATCAATTATATTATAGTATATTTGTACCACATTAAACAATTAAAAACTTAAACCATGATAGTAACAATCGCAATAACAATCGCAGTATTAATAGTTGCAAAATTAATACTAATAAAATTAATGTAAAATATTTCGTTAAAAATTTGGTAGAACGAAATAAAATGCTTATCTTTGTCAAACGTTAAACAATTATACACAATTAAAAACCAAAAATTATGACAACTGCACAAAACGCAATCGCTAAGAAATTAAACAATGTTGCAACTTTAGTAGCTTGTAAGACTATCAAAGGAACTTCATTTGTAGGTGTACAAAATTACACTAATACACAAGGCGAAGTTTCAAACCAAACTTTTATAGTTGGTATATCTTATGCAAACCTACTTGAAAATGACCTTAAAACGCTTCAAGCGTTTGATATCAAGCCACTTATCGCTAAGTATGACAAAGAAATTGTTGCTAGTGCGTATGGTGAACTTTTAACTTCACTTATCAAACGTACTGCAAGTGAATTAGAAAAGGAAGTTTTAAGAGCTTCTAACGATTCAACTATCAAAAGAAGTGATGCACAAAGCGAAGCATACGTAAACGTTGCTAAGGGGCTTAAAATGAAAGATAATGACCTTTATATCTATGGTCTATGTGTTAAGAAAACTGTAATTGAAAGTGTTGAGTACCCAGCCGTAAATTCACAACTTAAAACAATCGTTAAAAACGAAATCAAAAAGTCTGCTGAATTAAGAGAAACGAAATTTAAACAATTCAAATTAGGAAATGTTGAAACTTTAAATATACAAGGTTTCAGCATCTAAGTTATGAACAAATTAAGAAAGGGGATTGTTAATAACTTTCCCCTTTTTTATTAACATTCATTTGTTAATAACTATTTTAAAAATAAGTGTTAATAAACTTGCATATGTCTAGAATCCATACGATGCGTTCTAAGACACCCCCCATATACCCCTCCCTACGTACCCCTCCCCCATGTAACCCCTCCGTTATACCCCCCCGTACGTGGTCTATATAGGGGGCATGATGAGATTCACAAAAATTTTTTTGGAAATTTTTAGAGGTCTTTATATAGGGTGCCCTATATAAAAATTTTTTTTTGGAAATTTTCGGACTAAAAATAAACCAACCCCTTTTATCAAAAAATTTTTTTTGGATTTTTTCCTATAAAATATGGCTTATATTTAACTTATCGTTTCCACCTCTCATATTTATTAGTATATGAAAAGGAGTGATTTTACATACAGAATAATTGTGGTGATAATGGGTTTATTACAGCCTGTGATTATTCTTATGGTGTTAGGTGAAATCTCGTCCATTTCAATTTCGTGGGGCACGCCCCTACAGCCACTTTTTATTATGGTTAATACAATGACGGCTTATTTCTTTTTTGATGTACACAGATGGAGATTATCGGCATTGTTATTGGTTTCATTGACGGCATTTTCGGTTGTATCGTTTCCAATGCTTCATAATATTATTGCAACTATATTTTTCATTAGTTGTATACGTCCGATGTATATGTTAAAGAGGTTTAGGATGTATCTTATGTTTTATTTGATGGGGGTACCTATAGGATTATATAGTGGTCTTTTCTGGGGGGAATTTTGGGGAGCGTGGGTATTGTGTCTTTATCATGTTCATATTGTAAGACACATGTATAATTTGGGTGTTAGGAAGAGTCATCATTTAGATAAAGATTAAAATAAACTTGGAAAATCAATAATTATTTCTTACCTTTGTGTTTATTAACAATTTAAAATACAAAAATGGTTAAAAGCAAAACGAAATCAGAAAAACCTAATTGGACGTTGTTACATGAGGTAACGAATGACAAGATTGACAAATTATTTGAGATATACGCTGAGGACAAGGAGAGGGCTAGAATATACTTTCATTTGAACAAGACGGATTTAACAAGGAGACGAACGGTATTGTTTGAGTATCCTAATGGTAATTTTAGGATTGTTATGATGGAGAAGCGTTTTGGTATATCTATAAATGCGAAGATGTATATAAGTGAGAAGACCCTTGAGTCGATATCGTATACGAAGGATGGTGGGTTTCATCATTTCAACAATAGGTTTAAGTCACCACATATTCAACAATTAACATATTTGTCATTGATTAATTTTGTAAATCTTTCTGATGACCACTTAAAATCTGATACGAAGACGGCTATTATGGATTACATGACTAAAAAGTTTGGTTGGATACGTTATATTGGTGAGACTATGTTTTGGGGTATTACATTCAATGTTATTGTTAGGAAGAAGTTATTCAATTTAAAAGCGATGTTACGTCATGTGTATGGTTGTCCATATCCACAAGCTAAGTTTGTTGATATGTACACTAAAGATAGTGTTGGGAAGTATTTAAAGGTATGGAAGGAGATACGTAAGCATATCATCAACGTAGAAAATCTGAATGAGGAGTTTTTTAAGAATCCATTGTATCAAGATTCGTGTAGAATGGGTCAGATGGTTGGCAAGAAGGTAAATTGTTCATGGAGTGTGAAGCGATTAAAGACTGAGCATGACAATTGGGCTAAGTTAATAACTCAAGTTCTTATTGATACGGAACCTATTCGTGATTTAAAGATATTGGATGTATATAAGAAATTTTCTAAGTATAGTGGTTTTGAGTTATTGAGAACGAACCATGCTTTATTGGAAGAGGGTCAGAGGATGAATCATTGTGTTGGTACTTATTCTCCTAGTGTTGATGCTGGTACGTGTGCGATATATCGAGTTGATGAATGTACATTGGAGTTGAGGGTTGGTTCCTTTTATGATGTTGAGGATAAGATATGTAAGGGTAAGTTAACGATTGGTCAGTTTATGGACTTTGGGAATACGGCAGCACCAACTAAGTCTAGAGAAAGGGTTACTAAGATAATTGATGCATTTAGTGGTGATGTTTACATTGATATTTTGGTTGATGATTGTTTACCATTTTAAAAAAATATTAGTTAATCTATTCTAATCCACGATTAGTCTAAATAATAATAAAAATTTTAAAATATCTAGTGTTTGTGGGGTGATTATGATATTTATTATAAAACAAAGATACAATGGATTCAACTACACTCATCTCAATTGTCGGAACAATTGCCGCTACTATAGGAGGCAAAGAAGCATGGACATATTACAAAAAAAGACTTGACATAAAGTCTAGGTTAAAAAATAATGGTATTGTTGGTGAGATTGAATTGAGGAATGAGATTAAGGAAATGCTTGGGGACCAGATTTTTGACTTAAAGGAACAAGTAAGATTATTAACAAAAAGAATCTTATTGTTGGAAGAAGAAAGGGAGTTTGATAAAAGGCGTATAGCCAATCAAGAGATTAAGATTACTCTTTTATCTGAGAGACTTGCCACTAAATCAGTATCAATTGGTAGAAAGAGAAAGATTGAACCTTTAGATGACATCCCAACTGTTGATTAAATCAGAATAAGATTATAATCAACAGTTAGATTTCCTAGAATTGAGGATTTCCATTTTTCCCATAGTTCATCGTTAGTAATAATGGTATCAACAAGATAAGAACATATATCACACATATTAAAGTCCTCAGTTAATACGAGGACTTTATTATTTAGGAGTTGTTTAATTTCTGTTTTCATGAGAAGTATTTAATAGAATTGTGTTCACGTCATTTTGTTTAGTTGTTTGACCATTTCTTCAATCATATCTAGGATACCTCTTGGTGAGGAATGAGAACGGACTTCAACAGAACTTGTTCTTTCTGACCACGGTATATAGGTTTCGATTTCTTTATTGCCGTTTTTAACTCTGATTTTAACTTCTGTTTTTTCTTTCATAATTTTGTTAAACATAATGATTTATATTAATATGGTAATGATTTTTGTATTGTTTCGATTAGTTCATTTAGGGCTTCTTCTTGGATGACGTAAATAACGGAGCCTTTCATATCGTGTTGATGAAGTCTATTATTAATAGACCAGAAGCATCTAACGCTTGATGCCACCTTTACACAATCAAGTTCAAGTGGGTATCCTTTATCTTTAAAGTATTTGGTAAGATATTTTTTAATACCTGACACTGATTTGATTCCAAGTTCTCTATCTATGTAACCCATTAGCCTTCTAATTTATTTCGGTCCTCAAATCGATTTGTTTTAGGTAGTTCATTTATTTTCCTAAGTGCACATTCGGCAATATCTGTAATAAACTGTGTAGTATTTGCTATTGAAACGGCAGCATCTCCGTTGAGTATCGTAGAACCAGTAGTTGGTTGCTTCGAACCTATGGATATAAAATCCATGTTCTTGTAATTTTAAAACATCTTCTTTGGTAAACCATTTCCAAAGTGTATCTAGTTCTGGAACAGCAGAAAGGTAACCAATCAATGTTTCATCAAACTCCATTTTCAATTCACTGTTTTCACAGAAATTAAACTTACCATGTATTAGACCAGTAAAATCCCCTTTGAAATCGTACCAGAGTCCTTGATGTGTTTATAGACTACAAACTCTGTAGAAATCTTTATTTATTATATCCATTTTAATTTTTTTACTTTTAATTCGGCATCTTCATAGGCTTCTGACCAAGAGTCTTTCCAATCTATTTCATGTATGATTCTTCCGTTCATCCCTATTCTTGATATATCTGCGAACCATATGATTCTATCTGGGTTGTAAAGGAATTTGTGTCTAATTGCGACAAGTATTCCATTATCAACCCATTCGATAAACTTAAAATCAGTCATTGTCAATTGTTATATTATTGTCGGTAATATATGTTAACATTTCCTT
>Ga0105050_10006930_pt1 | contig 13818 bp, 13 predicted proteins | sample FRY01_FD_78088 | JGI IMG/M metagenome (GOLD analysis project Ga0105050, IMG submission 78088) | Freshwater microbial communities from Lake Fryxell liftoff mats and glacier meltwater in Antarctica - FRY-01 | ecosystem: Environmental > Aquatic > Freshwater > Ice > Glacier meltwater ... | reverse complement strand
TGCGCGCTGCTGGACATAGCCATCCGTTTTATAAATCAGCCAGCAGGCACCCAGAAGCGCATAGCCAATCACCAACGCTACACCAGTCAGTAAGCTAAACGGCGTTAACCAGTTCCACCAGCCGCCCGCATAAGCCCGCTCAGCCACGGGTATGCCCTGCACAAACGCGCCCAGTGCAATGCCCTGGAAAAAGGCAGCCGCTACCGAGCCGCTGGCAAAGGCCCAGTCCCATACAAATTTGCCGCGCCGGGTTTTCCAGCGAAACTCAAAGGCCACCCCGCGAAACACCAGTGCCAGCAACATCGCCGTAATCGGCGCATATAAAGCCGGCATGATGACCGCATAGGCCAGAGGAAACACCGCAAACAACCCCCCACCGCCCAGCACCAGCCAGGTCTCGTTCCCGTCCCAGACGGGTGCGACCGTATTCATCATCTGGTCGCGCTGCGCTAAGCCTGGCACAAAGGGAAACAGAATGCCGATGCCTAAATCAAACCCATCCAGAATCACGTACGCCAACACCGCAAAAGCGATCAACCCGGCCCATACCAGTGCGAGATCGGCGGTCATGGCTTACCATCGTTGGCCAGTGTCATCGCGGGTGAAGGCATGATGCCGGCAGCGCGTATCGGCTCGGCAGGCAATGCTGGCTCAATGGCCTCAGGCGCTTTGCGCATCAGGCGCAAGATATAAAACGTGCCTGCGCCAAAGAGCGCAAAGTAGACCACGATAAACGCCACCAGCGAGGCGCCGACTGCAGCGGCATCAATTGCTGAGACCGATTGCGCTGTCGTCAGCAAGCCATACACGGTGTAAGGCTGACGGCCCACCTCTGTTGTGACCCATCCGGCCAGCACAGCGACAAACCCTGAGGGCCCCATCAGCACGGCCATGCGATGCATCGAGCGCGCGTCATACAAGCGCCGCTTCGCGCGCAACAGCACACTCCATAAACCCAGGCCCAACATCGCCAGGCCGATACCCACCATGATGCGAAAACTCCAGAACACAATCGATACCGGCGGCCGCTCTTCTCTCGGCCATTCTTTTAGCCCGCGAATGACCCCATTGAGGTCATGCGTCAGGATCAGACTACCCAGCCTGGGGATAGCCAGCGCATAGTCGACGCGTTCGGCTTCTTCATTGGGCAGTCCAAAAAGTAAAAGCGGTGCACCAGCCTGGGTGTCATAGTGCCCTTCCATTGCCGCGATTTTTGCGGGCTGATATTGCAGCGTATTTAAACCATGAAAGTCGCCCGCAATAATTTGCAGCGGCGCGGTCACCACCACCATCCACATCGCCATCGAAAACATGGTGCGTGCGCCGGGGTTTTCCAAGCCGCGCGATTTGAGCAAGTGATACGCGCCGACTGCACCCACAACAAAAGCCGTCGTCAGATAAGACGCCAGAAGCATATGGACAAGTCGGTACGGAAAGGACGGATTGAAAATCACGGCCAGCCAGTCGGTGACGATAAACTGACCGGCTTCGTTAAAGGCATAACCGGCGGGCGTTTGCATCCAGCTATTGACCGACAAAATCCAGAAGGCTGACATAAAGGTACCGATTGCGACCATCAGCGTGGCGAAAAAATGCAGCCGGTGCCCGACGCGCTCGCGACCAAACAACATCACCCCCAGAAAGCCCGCTTCCAGGAAAAAAGCAGACAGCACTTCATAGCCCATCAACGGCCCGAGCACAGGCCCGACCTTATCGGAAAACACACTCCAGTTGGTGCCGAACTGGTAGCTCATCACAATGCCAGAGACAACCCCCATGCCAAAGGCCACCGCGAAGATTTTTTTCCAGTAGTCAAATAAGTTGATGAAAACGGCCCGGCCTGTGATGAGCGACAAGCCGTTTAAGACCGCAAGATAGCTGGCCAACCCTATCGAAAACACCGGAAAGATAATATGAAAACTGACCGTGAACGCAAACTGCATGCGTGCAAGCGTCAAAGCATCGAAATCCATAGCGAGTCTCTGTGTCGGAAAGGGTGTCAGAAATTAACATTCTGGTCATGCGGATGACACCAAATAAGCCAACATCGCTACAAATAAAAGTACGCGCTTGCCTGACTGCGTGTTCCCTGTCAATCGTTGACCGTCTTTTCCGTGAACGCCTGATAGGTACTCAAAAATATTCTGTCTTTCATACGCGCACCCAAATGCGTGCCGCGCAAACGGTCCAGTACCGGTCCCTTGACTTCAGCAAACTGTAACGCGATGCCACGCGCCGCGAGGGTTTCTTCCCATGCAGTCAACACATCCAGCGCGGTGGCATCGAGCCGATTGACCGCCGACAAGATTAAGAGTACGCGCCGAGTCTCGGGATGCAGCGCAATGAGGGATTCAATTTTTTCTTCCAAGGCATGCGCATTAGCAAAAAACAAGCTCTCATCCATGCGCAAGGCAATCAGATCTGGCAGCGTCTCGACATCATACCGGTCGATATTGCGAAAATGCTCTGTCCCGGGCACACGCCCAACGACTGCCATATGCGGCCGGCTACTGCGCCACACCAGCAAACCAAGCGAGAGCACGACGCCCAGCACAATGCCCTGCTCCACACCCCAGAAAACCACGCCGGCAAAGGTCAGCAAAAGCGATGCGGCGTCGGCGCGGTCGTACCGCCACGCCTCTTTGAGCGTGCCGACATCAATCAATGCCACCACTGCCACGATGATAGTCGCTGCCAGCACCGCATGCGGCAGGGCGTAAAACAAACCAGCGAAGCCTGCCACAACCATGGCCATGAGTGCCGCGGAGACGATGCCGGCAAAGGGGGTGTGGGCGCCTGCGGAAAAATTTACCACTGATCGGGCAAAACCACCCGTCACCGGATACCCGCCCGAAAACGCACTGGCGAGATTAGCCGCACCGATGCCCAACAACTCGCGATCAGGTGTGATTTTTTGTCCGCGCTTAAGCGCTAGCGACTGCGCCACCGACACACTCTCAACAAAACCAACCAGCGCAATCAGCAAGGCCGGCACCCATAGCAAGCTGATGCTGCGCCACGAAAGTTGCGGCAGCGCCAGCATCGGCAAACCGGCGGGCACGTGTCCCACCACCGAGACACCGGCAGCGTCAAAATCAAAGTGGGCCACCACGACAGTCGAAACGATCACGACCACCATGGGCGCAAGCTTACTCATCAGGTCGGCCGTGCGGCTTTCCAGGCCGAAAGTGGTCAATAAGCGTGACAAGAATTGGCGTGTAAAAAACAAGAATGCGAGCGCCGCTAAACCGATGGTCGTCGTGGTGAGATGCGCCTGCGGCAGACCATTTATCAGCCCGGCAATGGTGTCAATCACTCCGTCACCGGCAAGCTTGAGTCCGAAGAGATATTGAAGCTGGCCCAACGCAATCACCACGGCCGAGCCAGAGATAAAACCGCTGATGACGGGATGACTCAAAAAATACGCCAGAAAACCCAGCCGCAACATACTAAACACAAACAGCATCGTCCCCGACAGCAGTGCCAGCATGACCGCCATCGCCACATAGTCGGGTGAACCCGGCACAGCCAGTGACGACAAGGCACTCGCCGTCATCAATGAAGCGACCGCAACGGGACCTACGGCGAGCGTCATGCTGCTGCCAAAAATGGCATAGGCTACCAGCGGCAACATGCTGGCGTATAAACCGACCTCAGGGGGCAGGCCGGCCAGCATGGCGTAGGCAAGACTTTGCGGGATGAGCATCACGGTGACGATCAGGCCAGCGACCAGATCACCAGACAGCCACGCGCGCTGATAGCCGCGGCACCAGAGCGGTACCAGGGCGGTCAATTGCTTTACGCACTCAGCAACGGCTACGCTATTCGTCATCGCTTACCATTTTTTTGTTTATACAGCCGCACTGGCGGGCCGATGAATAAAGCGGTTAGCAAATTCAAAAATCAGCATGCCAGCGACCATCGCCACCACAAAAATCAGGGCCTTATTTTGACCCGCAGCCATCGAGACCAAGGCCGGCCCCGGACACAAGCCAGCCAGCCCCCAGCCTGCGCCAAACAACGCTGATCCGATGACGAGGCGCTTGTCGATAGCGTTTGATTTAGGCAAATGCAAGGCACCACCAAAAAAATTCACGCTGCGTTTTTTGGCCAGTGCAAACGCGAAAAACCCGACAGCAATGGCGCCGCCCATCACAAAGGCCAGCGACGGGTCCCACGCACCGGCGAGGTCGAGAAAGCCTAATACTTTGCCCGGATCAGTCATGCCAGAGAGGATCAGGCCAAGGCCAAATAACAGTCCAACCAATAATTCACTGAGGCGATTTTTCATGACGTGCTCCTTCAATAGGGTATGGGACGCTGGATTAGCCAAACACATGGCGGATCAGATAGACCGTCAAAAAGCCCACCGCCATGAAACTGGCCGTGGCCACTAGTGAACGGGGTGACAGTCGCGACAGGCCGCAGACACCATGACCGCTAGTACAGCCTGCGCCGTAGCGCGTACCCACGCCCACCAGCAGACCGGCAATGATCAACACAGGCAGGGTGGCATCAAAGCGCACCGGTGTAGCGGCATAACTGGCAGGCACCAAGAGATTCCATGCCAGCGGCGCGACAAACATCCCCAGAATAAAAAACACCCGCCAGCTGACGTCGCCTTTTTTGGGACTGAGCAAGCCACCCAAAATGCCACTGATGCCCAGCACGCGGCCGTTAAATAAAATAAACAGGGCTGACGCCACGCCGAGCAGCACACCACCGGCGAGCGAGGCCCAGGGAGTGAAATGAATCCAGTCAATCGTCATGGTGCGTTCTCCTCTTTAGCGCCGCAAAATTGCGTATATAAGACTTGCATAACAGCCAGCGCCTGCGCACTGGCCACCTGGTAATAAATATTTTTTCCTTCACGCCGCGTGCTCACGAGCTGCTCGTCACGCAATACGCCAAGTTGCTGCGACAAAGTTGGCTGCTGTATGCCCAATAACGCTTCAAGCTCACTCACGCACTGCTCGCCCTGCGCTAGCTGGCACAGCAGGAGCAGGCGGTCCGGGTTAGCCAGCACCTTCATCAGGGCGCAAGCTTTGCTGGCGGATTCGCGCAAGGTGTCTACATCGATCTTGGTGTCAGTGGTCATAGAGGGCTAAGGTGTGAACAGCGGTCAGCTTTGCGATCACTATATTGACAAACAATTTATTTGTCAATATAATGTTTTTATCTTAATTAATACAGGAGCCACCGTTATGACATCCCGTGCTAAGCCTGTCGTCCATGGCATTGTTGACCCCGAGACCTGGACGGTGACTTATGTAGTCTACGAAAAAAAGGGGTCATCTTGCATCATCATTGATTCGGTGCTCGACTATGACCCGAAGTCTGGTCGCACAACGACAACTTCCGCTGATAAGGTCACGGCCTTTGTCAAAGAAAACGCACTCAAGGTTGAATGGATTCTGGAAACCCATGCCCATGCCGACCATTTGACAGCAGCGCCCTATCTGAAAGAAAAGCTGGGCGGCAAAATCGCCATTGGCGACCATATCGTTCATGTGCAAAACGTGTTCAAGCCGATTTTTAATCTCGAACCTGACTTCGCGCTTGATGGCTCACAGTTTGATACCTTGCTCAAAGAAGATGAAGTATTTTCGTTTGGCGCGTTGAGCGGCAAAGCCTTGTTTGTCCCGGGCCACACGCCGGCCTGTGTGGCGTATCAGATTGATGACGTCGTGTTCGTCGGCGATACGCTGTTCATGCCCGATGTGGGCACTGCGCGTTGTGACTTTCCAGGCGGGGACGCCCGGGTGTTGTATGGCTCGGTGCAGAAGCTCTTGCGCTTGCCCGGCGAAACGCGACTATTCATGTGCCATGACTACCCCCCCAACGGCCGAGCGGTTGATTTTGCATCCACCGTGGCAGAGCAAAAGACCAGCAACATCCATGTCCATGACGGGATCAGCGAAGCAGAATTCGTCGCCATGCGCACTGCGCGCGACGCCACGCTGGACATGCCGGTGCTGATTTTGCCCGCCGTGCAGATCAATATCCGCGCCGGCCATCTGCCACCGAAAGAAGACAACGGCATTGCCTACGCAAAAATCCCGCTCAATGTCTTGTAGGGCGATGCCGGGAGAGGGGGAAGTACGGCGCTACGCGGTCGCTTATTTACGGGAACGCATGGCCGCAATCTGAAAATTCTGCAGCCGCGCTTCAGCCACCGAATACCACTGATTCTGGTCGCGCTGAAAGCGTTGGTAATGGTCGTAGAGTTTTTTAAAGTTGGCGTTCTTCGCCGCTTCTTCTGCCATGGCGTCATTGGTCGCCTTGGCAAAGGCTTCCATCACGGGGCCAGGAAAAGCCCGCAGCTTAGTGCCCCGCTTAATTAAGCGAGCCAGTGCCTGGGGATTACGCACATCGTATTCGGCCTGCACCGTGACATGCGATTCATAGGCGGCTGTCGTGAGCACGGCGCGATAAATAGACGGCAGCGCGTCCCACTGTTTGCGGCTGATGAAGAGCGTGATTTGCGAGCCGGTCTCCCACCAGCCGGGGGTGTAGTAATAAGGAGCGACCCGCTCAAAGCCCAGCTTTTCATCGTCATACGGGCCCACGAATTCAGCGGCATCAATAGCGCCTTTTTCCAGGGCTGGATAAATATCGCCGCCGGGAATCTGCTGCGGTACCACCCCCAGCCTTTGCATGATGCGGCCGGCAAAGCCGCCCACACGCATCTTCAGCCCACTCAGATCGGCAACGGTGTTAATTTCTTTGCGAAACCAGCCCCCCATCTGGCAACCGGTATTCCCCATGGGCAGGCTGGTCAGGCCATAATTTTTTAAAAATTCGTGATGCAATTCGCGTCCGCCACCCGCCACATACCAAGCTGTCTGCTGGCGGGAATTTAGGCCAAAGGGCGCGCACGTCTCAAACGTAAATGACGGGTCTTTACCAAAATAAAAATAAGACGCGGAATGACCCAGTTCTACCGTGCCGGCCTGTACCGCATCCAGCACCTGAAACGCAGGCACCAACTCACCGGCCGGAAAAGGTCGAATGACAAAGCGGCCGTCCGTCAGCTCAGCGACCCGTTTGGCAAACAGCTCGACACCGCCATAGAGGGTATCCAGCGACTTCGGGTAGCTTGACGCCAGGCGCCAGTTCAGTTTGGGCATGGATTGCGCCTGTGCCGGCGCGACGACGACGCCGGCGGCCAGTGCAGCGCTTGTCCTCTGGATGAATGTGCGTCTTTGCATGAAGTCTCCTGATAGGCGGTAGCAAACCCCGATGGTGGTCATCGGGCTGCCTCGCATTTTTATGTTTTATGTGCCTGACAGGTTTTACGACAGGCAACGCTGCGCGTCAAGCCTGCCCCCTCCTTCCGCGGCTCTACTCTTCCAAAAGACTGCGCAGCATCCACGCATTTTTTTCATGGATCTGCATACGCTGGGTGAGCAAGTCACAGGTTGGCTGATCGTTGGCCTGGTTAGCAATCGGAAAAAGCTGGCGTGCCGTACGCGCCACCGCTTCTTGCCCCTCTACAAGCTCACGAATCATCCCGGTCGCCTTGGGCAAGCCCTGGCTGGGCTTAATGGACGTCAGCTTGGCAAATTCTTCGTAGGTACCAGGGGCGGGAGCGCCAAGTGCACGAATACGCTCCGCGACCAAATCGACGGCGATCCATTGCTCGTTATAGAAAGTCATGAACAACTGATGCAGCGTCTGGAACATCGGCCCCTTCACGTTCCAGTGAAAATGATGGGTCTTCAGATACAGCGTATACGTATCGGCCAGCAAGTGCGACAGGCCATCTACGATGTTGAGACGGTCAGTCTCATTGATACCAAAGTCCATCGGCGGTACCGCATTCTGATTACTTGCCATGACGTTTCCTTTAAGCGAGTTGACATGTTGAGGACCAGAGTAGCATGCCACGCCAAAATCTCGGGGACCGGCGATGACTGCTACAGTAAAGGCACTTTGCCCCGGCCGAATTGCGCAAAATCTGGCTGGACATCACAAAAAAAATAGACCGCCAATCCGCGGCTTCGGGAAACCCTCAAGCCAGCCTGGTTCACACAATGCCTGTTGATGATGACGCTTACCTTCAGCGTCCACACCGCACCGCCTGCCGCTGCGCTGCAAGGCGAGCGTGTGACCGTGTTGTCCAACGCAGCGGGTGAGCGCCACCCCATCGGCACGATCTGCTTTTCAGACGGGGCAATGGCAAGACTGCCTGTCGTGTCGACATGGCAGAGGACATGCAAGATTATTTTTTTGCGATGCGCCCTTTTCTGTGCCTGACCGGACAGAAACAGCGACCGTGCTGGTTTCCGGTCGATAACGCAGCCCCACTCATCAGCCCTGACGATGTACTGCCACTGGAATACGCGCTGATATTTATGCGCACCCAATCGACAGACTTGCCTTTGAATCCGTCCAACGGCCTGTACTACACACTGCGCTGGACTGAAGACGGCATCTGCGGCACATTGTTTGAAGTTGATCGGGCGCCTTTCATCGCGCCGGATAGTTTGCCGATAGAAAAACGCCCTCGCACTTGACAGCCACAAGACTTTTATGACGCTGATCCGGACGCCAACTGGCTGCCCGACATCAGCATCGAGTAAGCCCGTGCTTAAATGTGCGCTTTCGCCCGGGAAGAAAAACCAAAATAGCCCGACACAATTGCCGTGGCAGCGTGCAACCAGATGTCATGGCTATGCAAAGGGATCAGCCCAAACCCGGTATTGAGTCCCGGCACCAGTCCCATGATGGTGAGTACGCCAAAGATCACAGCCAGTGCACGTGCATAAAAGAGAGACGCACCCTCAGACCGCGTGGCCACCACACCCCAGGCGCCGACAGCCAGGTGCACGAGCGTATGGAGTAAGTTGACCGGGAACAAACCAAATAAATTCCCTTGCAGCGCCGTGACAGTCATCGCCGGGTCGCTTGCAGATGGCGGTTGAATCAAGGCGGGGAAAAATCCTGCCACACCCACAACCAGATAAATGATGCCGAGGATCAGTGCAAAACGCTTGGTATTCATCACGGGCTTCCTTTCTTTCCATGTCGTTTGAGTGGCCACTCGGCCGCTTTATTTACGACTGCGGCCGCAAGCATTCTGCAGACATGAATCCATGTGCCGCGATCCTGCTCAAGAGATGTGCAATGGATTAAGTGGCGCGCACAGGCACCCTGCATGGAGGGCAATGCGGTGTTGCTGGCCCGACGTGTCAGCGCACTGCCTGGCCTTAATCGTGTGACTCGCGCCGATAACGCTCTTCGAGCTTTGCCCGACGCAGCACGTCGCCCGCATCCGCGGTCAATGCCTCAGTGGCAACGGCACGGTTACGACGGCGCAAGCCACGCACCAGCAACACCAGCACCAGCGCCAGCAACAGGAAAGGCCCGCCCCACAAGACGGCGTTGGAGGCGGAATACGCCGGTTTATACAAGATAAATTCACCATAGCGCTCAACCATGTAGGAGCGAATGTCTGCGTCACTTTTACCGGCCTGAATTTGTTCCAGCGCCTGCTGGCGCAGATCCACTGCCAGACCTGCGTTGGATTCGGCGATGCTCTGGTTTTGGCACACCAGACAGCGCAGCTCGGTAGAAAGTTGGCGTAAGCGCTCGTGGTGCTCCGGCATGATGCCAGATTGCTGACTGACCGGGTCGTTCACTTCTTCTCTCCTTGTTCAGCCAGGATCGCCTCTAACTGCGCCAGAAATTTATTGTCAATCGGCCCTGCATGCCGCAACCGCACGATGCCGGCGGCGTCAATGACAAAGGTTTCCGGCACACCGTAGACACCGTATTCAATACCGATACGGCCATCGAGATCCACGGGTACGCTGCTATAGGGATTACCACGCTCGAAAAGCCAGCCACGCGTGTCATCGATCTTGTCTTTGTAAGCCAGACCAACGAGTGGCATACGCTGCTGCGAGGCTAGTTGCAGCAAGGCCGGATGCTCGATGACGCAGGCGCTGCACCATGAAGCAAATACGTTGAGCAACCATACCTGGCCTGTGAGTGTGCGGCTGTCAAAGGACTGACCATCCAGGGTCGTAAGCACAATCACCGGTGCTGGTCTGCCGATACGGGTGGATTCGAGGTGGCGCGGATCAGACTGCAGGCCACGCGCTAACAACGCGGCCAGTGCCACCAGAAACAAGATCGGCAATACGATCAGGAACTTGCGTTTCACCGTTCGCCCCGCGTCATGCCGTGACGACTATGGGTGCTGCTGGCGCTTTGCCGCGCACACGATAGCGACGGTCAAACAAGGTCATCGCGCCACCCAGGGCCATCATGCTGCAGCCCAACCAGATCCAGCCGATGAAGGGTTTCAGATAAATCCGCGCCGACCAGGCTTGCGGCGCATCGTCGCTACTTTCCATCGGCTCGCCGAGCGACAAATAGACATCACCAAACCAGCCATAGCGAATCGCTGCTTCCGTCATGGTCTGACCGCCGGCCAAATAGCGCCGCTTTTCTGGTGTCAGGTTCGTGATGAATTTGCCACTGCTATCGGCCAGTTGGAATACGGCCTGCACGGCGTCGTAGTTGGCGCCCGGCGCCAGCCGGACGCCATCAAAGCGCACCTGCCAGCCTTCGATGACTTCGGTCTGACCGACACGCATGACCAAATCTTTCTCGACTTCATAGGTATTAACGAGCGTTACACCCGCGATAAATACGGCAATGCCGACATGGGCGGTAATCATGGCCCAGTACGACATGCCATGCACAGAAAAGCGCGCCCACAGACTGCGCTGCGCAGACAGTCTCACCCTGCCTGTTGCATGGGCCAGCGTGGCCGTGGCTAGTAAGGTAGCCGACATCAGCCCGAGCACCATCATGACGCTACCCTTGCCGCGCAAGACCACAAAGCCGGCTGCGACGGCAATAGAAACCAAAAGCGGCCAGACTAAAGGGCGCAGCATGGACTGGGCACGCGTGGTCTTCCAGGTACTCCAGGGTGCGGCGGCCATCAGCCAGGCTGCCGGCAACAGCAGTGGTGCCATCACGGCTTCAAAGTAAGGCGGGCCAACCGACATTTTTTCGCCACCAAAGGCCTCGACGATGAGGGGGTACAAGGTGCCCAACAAGACGGCCGCCAGCGAGCAGACCAGCAGTACATTATTTGACAGCAGCATAGACTCACGCGAGACGAGGCTAAAGCTGCCGCCCAGTCCGACCTCGCGGGTGCGCCAGGCGTACAACACGAAGGCAACGCCAACGACGGCCGTTAACAGTGACAAGATGAGGATGCCGCGGGTCGGATCAGTGGCAAAGGCATGTACCGAAGTGAGCACGCCGGAGCGCACCAGGAAGGTGCCCAGCAGTGACAAGGCAAAGGCAACCAGAGAGAGCAACACGGTCCAGCTTTTAAGCGCATCGCGCTTATCCGTCACCGCCAGTGAATGAATCAGGGCGGTGCCAGCCAGCCAGGGCAGGAACGAGGCATTTTCAACCGGGTCCCAAAACCACCAGCCGCCCCAGCCAAGCTCGGTATAGGCCCACCAGCTACCCAGCAAAATACCGACGGTCAGAAAAGACCAGGCGGCATTGGCCCACGGGCGCGACCAGCGTGCCCAGGTCGGGTCTAGTCGTCCTTCCAGCAGCGCTGCCAGCGCGAAGGCGAAGGAAACGGCAAAACCGACGTAACCCATGTAGAGCATGGGCGGGTGGATCACCATGACCGGGTCTTGCAACAAAGGATTCAGGTCACGGCCTTCGAGCACGGCGGGCAAGATGCGCAAGAAAGGGTTGGAGCTTGCCAGCAGCAGGAGCAAGAACGCCACTTGCAACAGCAATAGCGTGGACAGCACGCGCACCCGAAAGCCGGCGGCAAGCCGCCCGGACAGCAGCGCCACCGCAGCTGTCCAGCCAGCCAGCATCAGCACCCACAAAAGCAAGGAGCCCTCATGCGAGCCCCATGAGGCAGCGAAACGGTAAGCGATGGGCAAGGCACTGTTAGAGTTTTCAGCCACATTGCGGACTGAAAAATCGCTACTGATAAAACTAAACACCAGTGCAGCATAAGCGACGCCGGTTAATAAGAAAGTCAGCAACGCAGAGCCGCCCAGTGCGCGCGATAAATAGTGGCTGCCCAGTGTTTCGCGGCGGATGTGCCAGAAGCTGAAGACGGAAGTCAGCAGTGCGATGGCCAGGGCCAGTGCCAGCGATAGCTGGCCAAGTTCGGCAATCATGGGCGCTCCAGTTTTAAGTCGAGGCCCGTCTTGCCGGGGGCGATGTTTTGAACGATGACGACGACATCATCGGCCTGTCTTTGCACGCTGCCGCTCATGGCAATGCGGGCTTCAATGTCGACCGACTTGGCCATCGACAGCGTGTTGGCAGGATTGATGGCGAGGCTGTCATCCAGGGTAAACGGGTTCGCCGCCTGAATCTGCGTCAATGGCATGCGCACGGCTGCTAGTGGCGGGCCGCCGGTACCGTTGGCGGATTTTGCCAGGACAAACAGTACGGCATTCGCAGGCAGCTTACCGTCCCGTATTGCCTGCAAGAGCTCTGGCGAGAGACGTACAGTGCCTGCTATGGCCGCGTTTTCCTTGCTGGCAGCCCGCGTCGACTTTGGCGTTGCCGCTTTGGCCCCCAGACTTGCGAGCACGGCATCAATCTGTTGCAGTCCTTCAGGATCATCGGTGAGCTCTGCACGCAGCCGCTGCCAGTACGTAATGGCCCCGGTGCGGTCATTCACTTCCATGGCATGGGTAGCCGCTAAAGCAAGCGATTTGGGATGGCGCGAGTCGACTTTCAAGGCCTCGCGCACCAGACTGATTGGACGCCCCGCCAGCGAGCGGGTACCACTTGAGGCGGCCAGGGAATCAGCGAGGTCAGCCAGCACGCTGGCGTTGCGCGGCGCAATCTTTAGCGCGCTTTCGAGCGCTGCGGCTGCGCCAGCGTAGTCGCGCGCAAAAAACCGTGAGCGCGCCAGCAGACGCCAGCCGTCAAGATCATCCGGATTTTTTTTCAGGCGCGCCTCGAGCTGGGTCATGCGTTCGGCCATGCCGGCATCGAAGTTGGCCACATCGCTGCGCGCCGCCTCGCCCTGCTCGATGGATGCCGGCAGACGCAGGGCGGCGCTGTCCCAGGTGCCCACGGCACCGTAAGTGATGAGGGCAACTAAGACCAAGCCGAAGGCCAGCGCGCTTAATGTCGTCCCTGATGGTAAGACTGAGCCCGTGGCGGTGGCTGCTGGCTTTACGACGGCATCCGCTGAGCGCAGCCATTCTTCGCGCAGGGTTGCCCGAGTGGCCGCATCCAGATTGAGGTCGCGCTCGATCTCGTCGCGGCGCGCCAGCATGACTTGCCATTCGGGATCAAAGTTTTGCGCCGCAGCCGGGGGAGCTTTGGTCCAGAGCCGCGCCAGCCAGAACAACGTCACCGCAATCAGCAGCGCGGCAACGGATAAAAAAACCGACATGACTGTCCCTGTTCGCTCAAAAGAATGTGACGCATTATATACATTTTGCCATTCGGAAATATTGGCAACAGGCGCGGTGACACCCGTGTGCAGCGCAGGGGTGATCAGGCGATGACGGGAGATTGCAGAAGGGACAATTAAGCACCGGGCCGGCGCCGGCTGGCGCGCATTTTTTGACCCTAGTCCTGGCCTGCCGTGCCAGCGGCATCCACCTCGGCAAACACCTGCTGGGCGAGGGCAAATGCCGAATTAGCCGCTGGTACGCCGCAATAGATAGCCGTCTGCAGCAGCGCTTCTTTGATCTCGTCACGGCTGACGCCGTTATTGGCAGCCGCGCGCAGATGAAGTTTGAGTTCTTCTTCACGATTTAACGCCACCATCATGCAGATCGTCATCAGGCT
>Ga0105050_10006928_pt1 | contig 13819 bp, 14 predicted proteins | sample FRY01_FD_78088 | JGI IMG/M metagenome (GOLD analysis project Ga0105050, IMG submission 78088) | Freshwater microbial communities from Lake Fryxell liftoff mats and glacier meltwater in Antarctica - FRY-01 | ecosystem: Environmental > Aquatic > Freshwater > Ice > Glacier meltwater ... | reverse complement strand
GGATGATGAATAAATATAAATCATCTTTTTGGCACTTTTTTCAATCCCTTATTTTTAAAATTATTGAAGTCATGAATTTTAATTTAAAAATAAAAATGGCTTTTTAAGGCTCGACTAATTACTAATATCACATTACCCTTCAAAAAAATACTAGCTTACTTTCTGTTTTTTATAGATTTAAGAATATCCATTTTTCCTAAAAGATAAATTTAACCAAAGAGTAATTACACAAATAATTATTAACCAATACACCATCCACCAATTTAAAATGGACTGTTCGTTTCTTTAGAAACCTTGTTATAAACAATTTTATCCATTAAAAGGGGGAAGAATTTATTTAAATAGTAGAGCATTTTGCCTTCCAAACTCATGTATGTATAGGATTTTCGTTTTTCTATGGCTGCTATAATATTGGTGGCTACTTTTTCTGCCGACATCAGTTTTTGTTCGTTTAGAGGGCTCTCCGATTGCGCGTTTCCATTGGAGTTTAGTGCGCTATTTCTTATATTTGAGGCCGTGTAGCCGGGGCAAGCAATCAAAACATGCAAGCCTGTTTTTAGGTTTTCTATTCTTAAAGATTCTAAAAAACCGTGTAATGCAAATTTTGAGGCCGAATAGCCTGTGCGGGCCGGCAACCCTTTGATACCAGCAATAGACGAAACGCCCACAACGCTGCCTTTGGTTTTTAATAAATAGGGCAGGGCGTATTTTGTGCAATAAACAGCGCCCCAAAAATTCACTGCCATGAGTTGTTCTAAAACATCAGTTTTACAGTCGTTGAACAAAGCACGCATGCTGATGCCTGCGTTGTTTATTAACACATCAATGTGTTTAAACTTTTCAATGGTTTGGTTGATGAGGTTTTCGCAATCTGTTTTTTTGCTAACATCGCAGCTTGTTACGAGAATTTTTGCACCCAAATTTTCACATTCTTTAGCTATTTCATTTAGTTTTTCAACAGATCGAGCAGCTAGTACAATTTGCCATTTTTTTTTAGCATATTCTATTGCCAAGGCCGCTCCAATTCCTGAAGATGCACCTGTGATTACAACAGTTTTGTTCATTTTTTTGTTGGATTATTTTTTCCAGATAATGTCTGTGCCATCTACAGGCAGTTCGGGGTAATCTATGTCAATTCCGTCCAAACAATATTCTATAGCATCTTCCAAATAAGCCATCATTACTTGGCTTTCGTTTTCCCAATTATCGTCTATAATGCCGTGGTAAACAAGTTCTCTTTTGGAATTAAATAAAAACACATCTGGGGTTTTTTCTGCGCCAAAACTTTTTGCCACAGATTGGTCTTCATCTTTTAGGTAATAAAAATGTGGGGCCAACTTATCGGCCATAAATAGCTTCATAAACTCTAAACTGTCCTTTGGGTTTTGGGTTGCATCATTAGGGTTGATGGCAACCATTGCAATATTATCTTCTTCATAAGAATGTGCTAGTTTTATTAATCTACCCCAATAGGAATTACTCTGTTTGCAATCATGCGACATGAAAATAATGCATAAAGCGTGTCTGTCTGCAAATGTGTAGTTTGAAATAATTTCGTTGTTTGTATTAACTAAATTAAAGTTACTTATTTTGTCTCCAATGTTCATAAAAAATATTTGTTTTTTGTTTAAAAAAATGTGGATGCGAATATGCAATAATTCTTTTACTTTGAAAACTAAATTTTAATCACATGAACCCAATAAAATCGACACTTGTTTTTGGCGCATCAACAAATACAGAGCGTTATTCTTACTTAGCACTTAAAATGTTGGTGGAAAACAATATTAAAACGCATGCTTTTTCCATTAAAAAAGGGGAAATTTTTGGCGTTCCGTTTCAAAATGATATAAAATCTTTTGAAAATCAGGATATTCATACCGTTACACTTTATATGAATCCAACCAATTTAAAACCATATTGGGATGATATTGCAAAAATAAATCCTAAAAGAGTCATCTTTAACCCCGGCACTTTCGATTCGGGGTTTGAATCCTTTTTGAACGAAAAAAATATAGAAACCCTTGAAGCATGTACTTTGGTTTTGCTCCGCACCAATCAATTCTAGCCTTAAATTATAGAATTTGATTTTTGGCGGCTAAAAAAATCTTATATTTGCAACCTTTTTTAACAATTTTATGAATCCCGAAGAACATTTCAAAAACATTATTTCACATAGCAAAGAGTATGGTTTTATTTTTCCGTCAAGCGATATTTATGATGGATTGAGTGCCGTTTATGATTATGGACAAATGGGTGTCGAATTAAAAAAAAACCTTAGAGAGTTTTGGTGGAAAAGCATGGTGCAAATGAACCAAAACATTGTTGGCATTGACGCTTCCATTTTCATGCACCCCACAACATGGAAAGCAAGCGGGCATGTGGACGCATTTAATGACCCCTTGATTGATAACAAAGACAGCAAAAAAAGATACAGAGCCGATGTTTTAATTGAGGAGCACATTGCTAAAATTGAAGCAAAAGCACAAAAAGAAATCGACAAAGCAAAAGCCAAGTTTGGCGAAACATTTGACGAAGCCCTTTTTAAAATAACAAACCCTCGTGTTTTAGAATATTCTAACAAAGCCAAAGCCATCGAATTGCAATTTAAAAAGGCTTTAGAGGACAATTTGTTAGAGGAAATTAAGCAAATAATAATTGATTGTGAAATTGTTTGCCCTATTTCAGGTTCTAAGAATTGGACTGAGGTTAGACAATTTAATCTAATGTTTTCTACGCAAGTGGGTTCGCTTTTAGAAGACTCGAACACCATTTATTTAAGACCCGAAACCGCTCAAGGCATTTTTGTAAACTATTTGAATGTGCAAAAAACAGGCAGAATGAAAATTCCGTTTGGCATCGCACAAACCGGCAAAGCCTTTAGAAACGAAATTGTTGCAAGACAATTCATTTTCAGAATGAGAGAATTTGAACAAATGGAAATGCAATTTTTTGTAAAACCTGGAACAGAAATAGAATGGTATGAACATTGGAAAGCCAAGAGAATGTCATGGCATCAGGCGCTGGGTTTTGGTAATAAATATAAATTTCACAACCATCTTAAACTAGCACACTACGCAAATGCGGCTTGCGACATTGAATTTGAATATCCATTTGGTTTTAAAGAATTGGAAGGCATTCACAGCCGCACAGATTTTGATTTAAAAAAACATGAAGAATTTAGCGGAAAAAAACTACAGTATTTCGACCCAGAATTAAATGAAAATTATGTGCCTTATGTAGTAGAAACATCCATCGGTTTAGACAGATTGTTTTTGGCCGTATTGTCAGAATCCTTAAAAGAAGAAACCCTTGTGGATGGCAGTAAAAGAACTGTTTTAAGCCTTCCGTTTGCACTATCACCGATAAAAGTTGCTGTTTTGCCGCTCGTAAATAAAGATGGATTAGCAGAAAAAGCAGAAGAAATTGTAAGTTTGTTAAAATATGATTTTAATGTTCAAACAGAGGCCAAAGATGCCATTGGGAAAAGATACAGAAGAAATGATGCAATTGGCACCCCATATTGCGTTACAGTTGATTACGAAACATTAGAAAATCAAACAGTAACAATAAGAAATAGAGACACAATGCAGCAAGAAAGAATAAAAATAGATGCGTTAAAAACTTTGTTGACAAACACATTAAGTATGTCCGTTTTATTGCATAAATGTTGATAGGAATAAACTTTCTCAAACTTTTTTAAAATAAAATGTGTTTTTTTTCGTTAATTATAATAAAATGTATTATTTTCGTCCATTGTATTTAATAAAAATGAAATATATTAATCCAATTCTATTTACTTTAATTTTAATCCCAATGATTACTTTTGCCCAACGAGCAAAAAAAGAAGCTTCCCTAGACTTTGGGTTATATCTGGGAGCGTCTAATTATATGGGTGATTTTAGCCAAGGTCTAATGCCCGTTTTCGGAGAAACCAAACCCGCAGGAGGCATTGTTGCGCGATATAATTATGGCCCCTATCTCTCTTTCAAAGGCACAGCTTTATACGGCAGAATTGCAGGCGGTGATTATAATTTCGATTCAGATCCAGCTAGAAAAAGACGGAATTTAAGTTTTAAATCAGATATTGTTGAGTTTTCTGTTCAAGGTGAGTGGAATATCAGAGGATACGAAAACACCCGTTCAAGCTATGCTTGGACCCCTTATCTTTTTGCAGGAATCTCAGTTTTTAGATTTAATCCCAAAGCAGAGTTTAATTATGTAAGTGGATTGCACGAACCTAGCCTTCAAGCCCAAGATGGTAAATGGATTGAACTTCAACCATTGGGAACAGAAGGGCAAGAAACTACTGAATTTAATGATAAAAGACGATATTCATTAACCCAAGTTAGTATTCCAATGGGTTTTGGCTTAAAATTTCAATTAAGCGATCATTGGGCTTTTGGCTATGATTTTGGTGTTAGAAAAACTTTTACAGATTATTTAGACGATGCCTCTACTGTTTATGTTGATGATATTTATGTTTTAGGCGCCAATGGTCCAATAGCCCAAGCTTTGAAAGATCGCAGTCTTGAAATTGGGCAAACAAAATTTGAAAACAATGAAAAAAGAGGCGGTGCTGGAAAAGATTGGTACATTATAACTGGATTAACCCTAACTTATAGAATCCTAGGTAAAAAAACAGAATGTTTTAATTTTTAAAGCCTATAGTTTTAAAACTACTAAATGCGTTTTATTTTAATCTTTCTTATTGCTTTTTTTACAAGTGTTTACAATCCCCTTTCTGCTCAAAAATATAGAAATGGAATAACAGAATTTGGTATTTTTTTAGGTGGAGGAAATTATTTTGGCGATTTAGCGCCAGAGATTGTTTTGAATGAAACAAAGCCAGCCTTTGGTATTTATCAAAAAACCCATCACACGAAATATTTTTCAAGTAGATATCAACTATTATACACCCAAATTTCGGGGGATGATAAAAATTTCAAGTCTAATGCTTATCGAAATATAAAGTTTAAATCCGACATTGTAGAAATGTCATATATCTCAGAATTTAATTTCAAGCCTTATGGAATTAATGTAAAAGAAGGAAAATCTACCTTTTTTGTTTTTGGGGGAATAAGCCTTTTTTATTTTAATCCTCAAAGGAAAATCAATGATAAAGACTTTCTAGATTTAAGAGATTTTGGAACCGAAGGACAAAATATTAACCGCAAACGCAAATACCCCTTAATCCAACCTGCAATAATATTAGGAATTGGTCAAAAAATGAATTTAGGGAGAAAATGGGTTTTGGGATTGGAAATAGGATTCAGAAAAACATTTACTGACTATTTAGACGACACCAAAAATGTTTATGTAGATTATGCAACAATTAACAGGATGCAGGGAAACTCCGCAGGATATTTATCGCACCCTGAAGCACTCAATAACAACCAACCAATACAAGCAGGAACCATGAGAGGTGACGCGCATCTTAAAGATTGGTTTTTTACATTTGGAATCACATTGTCTAAAAGAAAAGTTGAATTACAACCATGCAGTTCATCCCTCTAAATTTTTTAACAAAAAAACACTACTTTTGCAAACTTTGTTTCTAATTTTAAAATGACTGATAATATTCTTACACAAATAGATTTAGAAAGATTGCCAAATCATATTGCCATCATAATGGATGGGAATGGAAGATGGGCAAAAAAGAAATCTTTGCCAAGGGTTGTAGGTCATGAATATGGTGTTAAATCTGTTAGAACTGTTACTGAAACAGCCGCAAAATTAGGAATTAAATATTTAACGCTATATACTTTTAGTACCGAAAATTGGAACCGTCCTGCGTTGGAGGTTAAAGCAATAATGACCTTGCTTGTTAGAACTATCAGAAAAGAGGTTAAAACGCTCTTAAAAAACAATATTCGATTAAGAACTATTGGGAATATTGAGGCTTTGCCAAAAGAAGCCCAAAAAGAATTGAAGGAAGCTATGGAGCTAACCAAAAACAATGACAAAATGGATTTGGTTTTGGCTCTAAATTACAGTGCTAGGTGGGATTTGATAGAAGCAACCAAAAAAATAGCTGAAAAAGTAAAAAACAATGAAATTGAAATAGATGCTATTAATGAGCAATTAATAACAAATTCTCTTAATACATCTGAATTGCCCGAACCTGAGCTTCTCATAAGGACGAGTGGCGAGCTTCGTATTAGCAATTTTATGCTTTGGGAATTGGCTTACGGTGAATTTTATTTTACAGACATTTATTGGCCTGATTTCGATCAGCAAGCCTTTTATAAAGCTATTTTAGATTATCAAAAAAGAGAAAGAAGATTTGGAAAAACAAGTGAACAATTTAGTAAATAACATATTTTATAAGACGCTGGCTTTGGCTCTGTTTTTTGGTGTGTGCAATATGCAAGCACAAGATACGACAAAAAGAGCCTACATGGAATTGAATTATAACAAACAAACGGAATACACCATTGCTGATATTGATGTTTCGGGTAATAGATTTATTAACAAAAACATTATTATATTTAATTCGGGCTTATCTTTCAATCAAAAAATCAAAGTGCCAGGAAATGAACTTTCTTTGGCAATTGAAAATTTATGGAAACAAAATTTATTCTCAAATATTGCAATTTTAGCAAGTAAAATTGAAGAAAATAAAATATACTTGGTTATAGAAGTTAAAGAAAACCCAATGTTAGCAAAGTTTACTTTTAGAGGTATTGGAACAGCAGAAGCTAAAAATTTGAGGCCAGAGTTAAGCATCAAGGCAGGTATGTCTGTGAACAACGACATGCTTAATAAATTGACAAGAGAAATTAAGGACTATTATTTCAAAAAAGGATTTTATAACATTAAAATTGATCTCAAACAAGAAGCAGACACTGTTCCCAATAAAGTTGTTTTAAGGGTTTTTGTAAATAAAGGCAGTAAAGTAAGGATTTATGATATTGAAATTGTTGGCAATGACAAAATAAGTGATGCTGTTTTGCGAAGTACAATGGCAAAAACTTTGAGAAAGAAAAATAAGTGGAAGCTTTGGAAATCTTCAAAATATATTGAGAGTCAGTTTCAAGAGGATAAAGAATATATAATTAAAAAATACAATAGTGAAGGACACAGAGACGCACGGATACTGTTTGATTCAGTTGTTTTAATTAGTCCTAACAGAGTTGCCATCAAAATTGGTGTTTTAGAAGGCGCAAAATATCATTTTAGGGATATCACTTTCACAGGAAACAACAAATATGCAAGCTCTGATTTAGCCAAAATTTTGGGAATTAATAGAGGCGATATTTATGACAACTCTTTGCTTGATGAAAGATTGAAATATAGCCAAAATGGAACAGATATATCAAGTTTGTATATGGACGATGGATATTTGTTTTTTGGGGTAGAACCAATAGAAACAAGGGTTGAAAATGATAGTATAGATATTGAAATACGCATAGTCGAACGAAGCCAAGCTACCTATAATAATATAATCATAAAAGGGAATACAAAAACAAGCGACCATGTTGTTTTGAGAGAAATAAGAACCCGACCAGGACAAAAATTCTCTAGAAGCGATATAACCCGCTCAATCAGAGAACTTACAAGCCTCGGTTTTTTCGACCCGCAAGCTTTTGATGTTACACCGGTTCCAAATGCACAAAACGGAACAGTTGATATTGTTTATACCGTGGCAGAAAAACCCAATGACCAAATTGAATTGTCTGGCGGTTGGGGTGGCAATCCCAATAATAGAAATTTTCAACAGCCAGGCGTTGCAAACACCGGTTTTGGTGGATTGGTTGGTACACTAGGACTTACCTTAAATAACTTTTCCACAAAAAAATTGTTTACCCCGTCATTGTGGAGCCCTTTACCTGCGGGCGATGGACAAAAACTAAGCTTAAGAGCACAATCAAATGGAGCATTCTTTCAATCCTATAGTTTTTCGTTAACCGAGCCCTGGTTTGGTGGAAAAAAGCCCAACTCATTTTCAACAAGTTTATATAGAACTAATCAAAGAATAAGTTTAAATCCTAAAAGTTCGCCATTGGGCGCTTACATGGATATAACGGGCGTATCTGTTTCTTTGGGCAAAAGATTAAAATGGCCAGATGATAATTTCTCGGTTTTTTATTCTTTGAGTTTACAACAATATGACTACAAAAATGCGGGTTTAAATTTTGGATTAGAAAATGCTTCAGGAAAAAGTAATAATTTGGAGTTTAAAACATTGCTCTCAAGAAGCACCGTTTTTGAACCTATTTTTCCAACATCAGGTTCAACCTATACTTTCTCTATTGCGGTAACACCTCCCATTATTTCATTAGGTAACAAAGACCTTTCAATACTTTCGCCAGCAGAAAAAACAAGATGGATAGAATACCATAAATGGAAATTTGATGCAGAAAATTACACGAAAATAGTCGGTAAGTTGGTGTCTGTAACAAAATTTAGATTTGGCTATTTGGGGCTTTATAATTCTCAAATTGGTTATTCGCCATTTGAACGATTTGTGGTTGGTGGCAGTGGTTTAAATAGCTTTGGTAGGATTGGTACAGAGATTGTTTCTCAAAGGGGATATTCGGACAGAAGTATCTCTGAAAATGCAACGAATGGGGTTGGCTCTGGTGCGGTTATTTACAATAAATTCACTTATGAATTACGATATTCATTTACCAATACCCCTGCGGCATCTATTTACGCATTGGCATTTTTAGAAGCGGGAAATGCTTTTGCCAATTCAAAAGATTACAATCCATTCAATATGAAAAGAAGTGCAGGCGTTGGTGTTCGCTTGTTTTTGCCAATGTTTGGCCTCTTAGGGTTTGATTACGGTTATGGATTTGATAGACAGACTATGGGAAGCTTTTCACAAGAAAATAAATGGTTGCCACACTTTTTTATTGGACAACAATTTTAAAATCTGTTAGAAAAACGACCTCTTTGGTTGAAAATATGATGATTGATTTTTACTTTAAATTATTTTTTGGAAAAACAATAAAAACTAATTACATTTGCAGTCCGTTTTAAAAAAACGAAATTTCTAAAATGGATTCATTAAAAGAATTTGATATTGAGTTTATTAAGCTCAAAGAAGGGTCACATGAGTTTGACTATGTTTTAGACGATAAGTTTTTTGAAAGCCAAAAAAGTTCTTTGTCTTCAAAGGGTGTTAATGTGAAATTGGAGTTTGTAAAATCTGTTAATATATTTTATTTAAACTTTGATTTTGATGGAATAGTAGAAACAGAATGCGACCGTTGTTTGAGTGATTTGTCATTGCCTATTAAAGGAAAGCAATCTTTAATAGTTAAAGTGACGGATAAAGCAATGGACGATGATGATAATATTGTTTATATTTTAGAGTCGGCCTATAAAATTAATGTCGCACAATATTTATATGAATATATTCATTTAATGTTGCCAATAAAAAAAACTTGTGATTTAGTCGGGAAAGAATGCGATGCCGCTGTTACAAGTAAAATAACAATGCTGTTTGATTTTGATTCCCAACAAGCAATAGACCCTGACAGAGACACAGACCTAGACCTAGAAAAAGAATAAGACCAAGTAAATAAAAATATATATAAATTATGCCAAATCCTAAACGAAAAATATCGCGCACCAGGAGAGATAAAAGAAGAACTCACCATAATTTGGATGCTCAACAATACATTGCAGATCCAACAACAGGCGACATGTCTTTGTATCACCGTGTTAATTTAGAAACCGGAATGTACCGAGGTGTTAAGGTGATGAAAGGTCGTAACGACTAAATAATTGCAAAAGATGCGCATTGGTATAGATGCAATGGGTGGTGATTTTGCCCCTCTCGAAGCCGTTAAAGGATGCATAGCATCTAGATTAAGGTATCCTGAGATTATCCCCGTATTGTTCGGACAAAAAGAAAAAATAATTAATTGTTTGATAGAGCTCGGTGTGCCCAATAATTCTTTTGAAATTATTGATGCTCCTGAAGTTATTGAAATGGGAGAGCACCCAACTAAAGCAATTTCTCATAAAAAAGGTTCAAGTATTAACATTGCTTACAAACATTTAGCTGATAAAAGTATTGATGCTTTAATTGGTGCTGGAAATACTGGCGCAATGTTGGTTGGTGCATTGTTTTCTGTCAAAGCTATTGAAGGCGTTCAACGGCCTACTATAACTTCGATTCTGCCTAAATTAGAAGGTGGTTTTGGCGTCCTATTAGATGTTGGAGCCAATGCAGATTGTAAACCTGAAGTACTCAATCAATTTGCTATTTTGGGTTCTCTTTACGCTCAAAATGTTTATGGTATTGAAAATCCTAAAGTTGGTTTGTTAAGCATTGGACACGAAAAAGAAAAAGGAAACATTCTTAACCAAGCAACTTTCCCACAATTAGAATCAAATGATAGGATTAATTTCGTTGGTAATCTTGAAGGTAGAGATTTGTTCAATAACAAAGCAGATGTGATTGTTTGCGATGGATTTACAGGAAATATCGTTTTAAAACTTTGTGAGGAGTTTTATTATACTTTCGCTAAACAAGGCGTAAATAATGAGTTTCTTGATAAGTTTAATTTCAAAAACTATGGTGGAACCCCAATCTTGGGAGTTAATGAAGCCGTTATTATCGGTCATGGCATTTCTAAGGAGGCCACCTTTGTCGAGATGTTCAAAATGGCTTTTGATGTTGTAAATACCAAGTTGGTTGAAAAAATAAAAAAATCTTTTTAGTATTTTTTTCATTACTTATTTATTAATTTGCACCCCTAAATATTTTCAATTTATAAAAAATGACTAAAATTTATGCTGCTATAACTGCTATTGGTGGTTTTGTTCCAGAAACTAAATTGACCAATCAAGATCTGGAAAAATTGGTGGATACCAACGATGAATGGATTACAAGCAGAACAGGGATCAAAGAAAGACGAATTTTAAAGGAAGAAGGCAAAGCTACTTCCGACATGGTTGTTGAAGCCGTTAATGAATTATTGAGAAAAAGAGGCATTACGGCTGAAGAAATTGATTTGTTAATTGTGGGCACTATCACAAGTGATTTGATTTTTCCATCTTGTGCAAACATTGCTTGCGATAAATTGGGCGCAAAAAACGCTTGGGGTTTTGATTTGTCCGCTGCTTGCAGTGGCTTTTTATATGCTTTAGAAACGGGTGCTAAATTTATTGAATCGGGTAAACATAAAAAAGTTGTTGTTTGTGGTTTTGATAAAATGAGCGCTATTATTGATTACACAGATAGAAATACTTGTATTATTTTCGGAGATGGTGGTGGTGCTGTTTTGCTAGAGCCAAATACAGAAGGATATGGAATTATAGATTCTATTTTGAAATCTGATGGAAGTGGAAGAGAATTTTTACATCAAAAAGCAGGCGGTTCTTTAAAACCAGCATCGCACGAAACCATTGATGCAAGAGAACACTATGTGTATCAAGAAGGCAAAACAGTGTTCAAATATGCAACCACTAATATGGCCGATGTTGCAACTCAGATAATGAAAAGAAACAATCTGAAACCTGAAGATGTAACCTATCTGTTAGCACACCAAGCTAATAAAAGAATTATTGATTACACGGCCGAAAAAATGAATTTACCATCAGAAAAAGTGTTGATGAATATTGAAAAGTATGGCAATACAACAAGCGGAACTTTACCTTTGTTGTTTTGGGATTTTGAAAAGCTTTTCAAAAAAGGAGATAATTTAATACTTACTACTTTTGGTGGTGGTTTTACTTGGGGCAGCATTTATATTAAATGGGCTTACAACAGCTAAAAAAAATTAAAAAACAACAATATAAATAAATAATTATGGATATTAAAGAAATAGAAAATTTAATCAAATTTGTTTCATCTCAAAAAAATGTTGGTGAAGTAGAAATTGAAAAGAAAGATTTTAAATTGGTAATCAGAAAGCCAGCACAGCAAGTTTTTGCAGCTCCGCAATATTTTAACACTGCAATGCCTGCCGCTCCAGCTACTGTTGCAAGTTTGCCTGTTGCGGTTGCCGAGGGTGCAATTAGCGCTGCGCCAGTTGAAGAAGCCAGCAATCTTATCACTATAAAATCGCCAATGATTGGCACTTTTTATCGATCTTCTTCCCCAGATAAGCCTATGTTTGTTAATGTTGGCGATGAAATTAAGCCAGGTAAAGCAGTTTGCATTATCGAAGCTATGAAATTGTTCAACGAAATTGAATCCGAAATTAGCGGCAAAATTGTGAAAGTATTGGTTGACAATTCTTCTCCTGTTGAGTACGACCAACCATTATTCTTGGTTGAGCCTAACTAGTTTTTTGCTTTACTTTTTTTAATTATTAAAACAAAACATTACTTATGTTTAAGAAAATTTTAATTGCCAATAGAGGCGAAATTGCATTAAGAATTATCCGTACTTGCAAAGAAATGGGCATTAAAACTGTCGCTGTTTATAGCACAGCCGACAAAGAAAGTCTTCATGTTCGATTTGCAGACGAAGCGGTTTGTATTGGTCCACCGCCAAGCAACCAATCTTATTTGGTTATTCCTAATATTATTGCTGCGGCAGAAATTACCAATGCAGATGCTATTCATCCAGGATACGGATTTTTAAGTGAAAATGCTAAATTTAGTCAGGTTTGCAAAGACCATGGCATTAAATTTATCGGTGCGACAGCCGAGCAAATTAATGGAATGGGCGACAAAAGTAATGCAAAAGATAGCATGAAAAAGGCAGGCGTGCCTACCATTCCTGGTAGCGATGGCTTGGTGGATTCTGCTAAGGATGGTATTAAACTAGCTGCAACCATAGGCTATCCCGTTATTATTAAAGCAACAGCTGGCGGTGGTGGTAGAGGAATGCGTGTGATATGGAAAGATGAGGAGTTTGAAAAAGCTTGGGATTCTGCCAAAACAGAAGCTGCTGCGGCCTTCGGAAACGATGGTATCTACATGGAAAAATATATTGAAGAACCTCGCCATATCGAAATTCAAATAGCAGGTGATCAATATGGTAAAGTTTGTCATTTGAGTGAAAGAGATTGCAGTATTCAACGAAGACATCAAAAATTAATTGAGGAATGTCCTTCTCCTTTTATGACTGATGAGCTTAGAAAACAAATGGGAGAGGCGGCTAAAAAAGCAGCACAGTGTATTAACTACGAAGGTGTAGGAACGGTTGAGTTTTTGGTAGATAAATATAGAAATTTCTATTTTATGGAAATGAATACCCGTATTCAAGTAGAACACCCTGTAACAGAAGAAGTTATAAATTATGATTTAGTAAAAGAACAAATTTTAATTGCTGCCGGACAGCCAATTTCGGGTAAAGACCATTATCCAATGAAACATGCAATTGAATGCAGAATTAACGCAGAAGACCCATATAATAATTTTAGACCAAGTCCAGGAAAAATCATTAATTTTCATATTCCTGGCGGGCACGGTATTAGAGTGGACACACATGCTTATGCAAATTATGTGATTCCGTCAAATTATGACAGCATGATTGCTAAATTGATTGTTAGCGCGCAAACAAGAGAAGAGTGTATCGTAAAAATGGAACGTGCGCTTGAGGAATTTGTTATTGAAGGTGTGCATACATCTATTCCTTTGCAAAGACAAATTATGGCAGATAAAGACTTTAGAGATGGTAATTTTACAACCGCCTTTATGAATACTTTCGAGCTTAAATAGACTTGAACTAATAAATATTAAAAAAAGCACCAATTTATTGGTGCTTTTTTTGTGCCTTTTTAGATATTTATGATGTATCTTTGTATCTAGTCGTCCCTTAAAAAGCACATAAAACATTATAAGTCAACTAATTGTGCATAATTTGTTTGTTATTTATCTGCAAGATTCGTTATTTTTACAACATAATCCT
>Ga0105050_10006925_pt1 | contig 13822 bp, 10 predicted proteins | sample FRY01_FD_78088 | JGI IMG/M metagenome (GOLD analysis project Ga0105050, IMG submission 78088) | Freshwater microbial communities from Lake Fryxell liftoff mats and glacier meltwater in Antarctica - FRY-01 | ecosystem: Environmental > Aquatic > Freshwater > Ice > Glacier meltwater ... | reverse complement strand
GGCATCGCCCCCAGTCGCGGTTTGACCCCGGCTTCGCGCAAAAAACCCGCCAGCTCGCGGGGCGATACCGCAAAGTAGAACTCCGAATCGGCGCCTTCGGACAGTGTGCCGAAGCTGTTGACGCCGATCACCCGCCCGCAACTGTCGAGCAACGGACCGCCGCTGTTGCCGCTGCCGATCGGCGCGGTGTGGAGCAGCGTCTCGAACTGGCGCGACGAGCGTCCGGCGGACAGGTAGCCGCGCGTCTTGACCGCCGCCTGCGGCTCGACGATCTCGGCCAGGCTCAGCCCCTGCGCCAGATCGACGTTGCCGGGATAGCCGACCGCGTAGACCTCGGCCCCGTCCTCGATCGCACCGGGGAACAGCGTCAGCGGGGCGACGCTGCCCTTGTCCACGAGGCGCAGCAGCGCGAGGTCGTTGCGCGGCGAAACCGCGACGATCCGGGCGAGAAAGCCGCTGGCACCCTCGGACGGGACCACCCCGATCAGCATCGTTTCGTCTTCGCGGGCGGGGGCGACGACATGGGCATTGGTGACGATCAGCGTCGGCGATACCGCGAAGCCCGAGCCGTGACCGACATATTGCACCGTCTCGCCATTGCTGGCGACCAGCACCACCCGCACCACGCCGCGCCCGGCGGCGGCGATGTCCGATGGATCGGCGCGGACAGGAACCGCGACGAGCAGCAGGACGAGGGCGAGGAGCGCGCGGAGCATCGGCTCCTGCTTAGCGGCCCCGCACGCGCTGACAATCTTGCTTTGAACGCAAGACACGGGACGCAGCGGCGCTGACGCTCGCCTACCGCCCGGTGACCGAGCTAAGGAGACCGTCATGACGACTCGCGACAAGCAAATTCCTCTGGCGGACGAAGCCGCCTGGGCCGCCGCCGTGGCCAAGGATAGGCGGTTCGATGGCCAGTTCGTTACCGGGGTGTTGAGCACCGGGATTTATTGTCGCCCGTCGTGCCCCGCCCGCCCGCCCAAGCGTGAAAACGTGCGGTTCTTCGCCGACGGCGCGGGCGCCCGCGCGGCGGGTTTGCGCGCTTGCCTGCGCTGCCGCCCCGACGACATCGCGCGCGACCAGGCGGCGGTCCGCGCGGTGCTGGATGCGGTGCAGGGCGCCGGGGAAGCCCCCCGACTCGACGAACTGGCGGCGCTCACCGGCTATTCGGCGAGCCACCTCCAGCGGCTGTTCACCCGCGACATGGGGATGAGCCCGGCGGCCTATTACCGCGCGTTGCGGTCCGAACGCGCCGCCAGGGCGCTGAGCGGGGCGGAGCGCGTGACTGATGCCATCTATGATGCGGGCTACAGCGCGCCATCGCGGTTCTATGCCGACAGCGGGGAGCGGATGGGGGTGGCTCCGTCGGCCTGGAAGGACGGCGGGCGGGGGGTCACGATCCACTGGGCGGCGGTCGACACCAGCCTTGGCCGGATGCTGGTCGCCGCAACCGCCAAAGGCGTCTGCCGGCTGTCGTTCGACGAGGGGCGGGAGGCGTTGGCGGCGCGCTTTCCCAAGGCGGAACTGATCGAGGGCGGAGAGGAGTTCGAGGCGCTGCTGGCGGACGTGATCGCCTCGGTCGAGGCACCCAGGGGGATCGGGGGCCAATTCGCCCACATCCCGCTCGACGTTCAGGGCACGGCCTTCCAGGAAGCGGTCTGGCGCGAGTTGCGACGGATCCCGCCGGGTGAAACGCGCAGCTATGCCCAGATCGCCGCCGCCGTCGGCAAGCCCACCGCGGTGCGCGCCACCGGGTCTGCCAATGGGGCAAACAATGTCGCCGTTCTGATCCCGTGCCACCGCGTCGTCCGCAGCGACGGCAGCCTTGGCGGCTATGCCTATGGGCTGGAAATCAAGCGCGAACTGCTGGCGCGGGAGAGCCGGTAGCCGTCAGTCCAGCTTGGGCGTCCAGCCCGGCTCGGCCTTGGCCATCGCGCGCTGATAGGCGGGGCGGGCACCGATCCGCTGGAGATAGGCGCGCAGGTTGGGGAACCCGTCGATCGGGGCATCGCGAAACGCGCGGCTGGTGGTCAGGCAATAGACCATCATGATGTCGGCGGTGGTCAGCTGCGATCCGCCAAAGAATTCGGCCTCGCCCAGTCGCGCCTCGACCATGTCCCAACCGCGCCGGTTGCGCTCGCCTACGAAACCGTGGGCTATGCCGACCTCCGCCCCGCTCATGTTGAGCACCAGCTGCATCATCATTGTCGCCATGAAAGTCCCGTTCGACCAATGGAACCAGAACAGGTGGTCGGCATAGTCGGGGTTGTCCGGGGCAGGAGCCAGCCGCGCTCCGCCGTGGACCGTGTTGATGTAGTCGCAGATCGCCCCGCTCTCACCCAGCACGAGGCTTTTTCCGTCTTTGGCATCGGTGATGACCGGGGCAATCCCCATCGGGTGCAGTGCCTTGTATTCATCGGGCGCGAGCCGGTTGTCGGCGCGGCGGTCATACCGCTTGAGCTCGTATTCCAGGCCAAGCTCCTCGCACAGCCAGACGATCCGTTCAGATTGTGAAATGCCGAGATGGTGGACGGTGAGCATCAAACGTTTCCCTTCGCCCCGATCAATCGTCGTCGCTCTCGGCTTTGGCAAGCTCCTCCTGGAGGTTGGCCAGCGCCTCCTCGGGCTTCTTGGCGTCGAGCGAGGCCAAAGCGATGCCCGCGATGTCCTTTTTCGGATCCGAGCCGTCGAACGAATAGGCGAGCGGAGCCAGCACCTGCCGCGCGGACGGGATGCGTTTTTGCTCAAGCAGGTGGCGGGTCAGAATCATGCGATAGGTTCTGTCATGGGCAGCGAGCGGAAACGCGGCTTCAAGCGCGATCGCGCCTTCCTCGGGGATCGCCGCGCCGCTGCGACGCCACGAGCTGTATGTCTCGATCAGCGGGCGAGGGTCTTGGGGGTCGATAGCCATGGCTTTGTCGAGCAGCTTGCGCGCCTCGGCAAAGCGTCCGGCATCGCCTTCCTTGGCCTCGATCAGCGCGCGCGCCTTGTAGACCAGCGCGTCGACCGAATTGGGCTTCAGGGCCAGCGCGCGATTGGCAGACGCGGTGGCGACCGGAAAGTTGCGGGCGTCGAGAGCGGCTTCTGCCGAGAGGATCTGTGCGGTATAATTCCTGGGCTCGGCCGCTGCGATCGGTGCGAGTTCGCGATCGATCGACCTTGCCTGGCTGCGCGTCACGCCCCGACTGAGCTGGATCTCCTTGCTGATGGACCTTTCCTCGGCGGCGGTCAGCTTGCGGAGCACGACCTTGGGCGGCGAATAATTCGGGGGAATGACCTCGATCGCCGGGAGGTTGGATGATTTGTACTTCTGCAACTCGCTGTTGAGCTTGCCGAGATCGCCGAAAATGCGTTCTGCGGCGGTCAGGCTGTTCTCGCCCGCGCCCACCGCCTTGAGATACTGCAGCAACTGGCCCGAGCGAGACTTGGAAAACGTCAGGTTGTGGATGAGCAGCCAGCCGAGACTGTACTTGGAGAGCTGTTCCTCGATCGTATCGACCCGGTTGGCCGGATCGAGCATGCGCTTGACCGGGATCTGGTCCATCCGGAACAACTCGTTGGAGCGGTGATTGGCCGGTATGCCAACCGCGAAACTGCCGTTGTCGCGCAGGTCGATGGTCGAGTTCAGCTCGGCGAACCCTTCCACGTACCAACTCGGGTAGGCGGCGTTGAAATTGCGCAGCATGAAGTGGTGGGTGTATTCGTGGTACAGCACCACCTGCGGGCTGAGCCTCGTCTTGGGGTCGGCCCGTTCGCGTACCGCGAGCTGGCGGTCTTCGCGAGCCGGGGTAAAGACCACCGGCCGCGCGGCGCGGGGGATATAGAACCCGGCCACTCCGCGAGCGCCCGCCAGTCTGCCGATATCGTTGGTGTCGCCAAACCGGTACACGGTGACTTTGGCCGCATCCGGCACGGGCTTGCCGATCGGCAATTTTTGAAGAAAACGCAAAGCGTTATCGAAGCGCTCGAGCCGTTCCGCGAAGGCCTTGGTATCGGCTTCCTTGCCCTCGGCGATGACGACGAAGTGGTCGGATCGCGCCTCCCACCATTCGGCATGGGCAGCGGCTGGTGCGCCGGCGAACGCCAGCGCGAGGGTAATTTTCAGGTATCGCATCGGCGCCAGTCCCTAACGTCGAGTGGTAACGATTGAAATTTCAGGACTACACCGCGAAGTGGGGAAACCTCAAGGCCCGTTTCACACGAAACTGTATGGATCGATATCGACCGCGATGCGCACTCCCGGAGGAAAGCGCAAGGGGTCGAGCCAGTCGCGGATGATCCGCTGGACTTCGGCAGAGCGCCGCGCGTTGATCAGCAGGCGATAGCGGTGGCGGCCGCGCAGCAGCGCCAGCGGGGCCGGGGCGGGGCCGAGGATCGCGACGTCGGGAATGTGCGGCGCGGCACCGCCGATGGCGCGGGCGGCATCACGCGCTTCGGCCTCGTCCTCGCTCGATACGATCACCGCCGCCCAGCGTCCGAACGGCGGTGCGCCCGCATCGCGTCGCGCCTCGGTTTCGGCGGCATAAAAGGCATCGCGGTCCCCGGCGGCGAGCGCGGCTATCACGGCGGCTTCGGGGTGGCGGGTCTGGATCAGCACCTCGCCGGGTTTGGCGGCGCGACCGGCGCGGCCTGCGACCTGCGCGATCTGCTGATAGGTACGTTCGGCGGCGCGCAGGTCGCCACCTTCGAGGCCGAGGTCGGCATCGACCACGCCGACCAGCGTCAGTTCGGGGAAGTGATAGCCCTTGGTAACGATCTGGGTGCCGACGATCACGTCGATCGCCCCCGCGCTGGCCTCGGCGACGAATGCCGCGGCGCGCGCCGGGCTGCCCAGCGTATCGGACGTGACCACCGCAACCCGCGCATCGGGGAACAGTTCGGCCACCTCGTCGGCGATCCGCTCGACCCCGGGGCCGCAGGCGACCAGGCAATCGGGTTCACCGCATTCGGGACAGGTCGCGGGCGGCGGGGTTTCGTGGCCGCAGTGGTGGCAGGCGAGCCGCGCCGACAGCCGGTGCTCGACCAGCCAGGCCGAGCAGTTGGGGCACTGGAAGCGGTAGCCGCAATGGCGGCACAGCGTCAGGGGAGCATAGCCGCGGCGGTTGAGGAACAACAGCGCCTGCTCGCCGCGCTCCAGCCGCGCACCCAGCGCCGCGACCAGCGGAGGGGCCAGCCAGCGTCCGCGCGGCGGCGGGTTCTTGGTGAGGTCCAGAGTCTGGATTGTCGGCAGCGTCGCGCCGCCGAACCGCGCGGGCAGATCGACCTTCTCGTAAATACCGGCCTCGGCCATCTGGAGGCTTTCGAGCGCGGGGGTCGCGCTGGCGAGGATCACCGGCACGCCCTCGAACCGGGCGCGCATCACCGCCACATCGCGGGCATTATAGCGCACCCCGTCATCCTGCTTGAACGAGACCTCGTGCGCCTCGTCGACCACGATCAGGCCAAGGTCGGCGAACGGCAGGAACAGCGCCGAACGCGCCCCGACCAATACCTGGGCGCGTCCTTGATCCTTGGGCCGCGCGACGGCCCGCCACGCCCGCCGCCGCTCGGCCTGCTTGAGCGAGGAGTGCCACACCACCGGGGCGGTCCCGAACCGCTCGGCGAAGCGGGCGAGGAAATTCTCGGTCAGCGCAATCTCGGGCAACAGCACCAGCACTTGCCGCCCCATGTCGAGCGCCGCGCCGATCGCCTCGAAATAGGCCTCGGTCTTGCCCGATCCGGTCACCCCGTCGAGCAGGAATGGGCGGAACTTGGGCGATTCCACGGCGGCCACGAAGGTTGAAGCAGCGGCCTGCTGTTCCTCGCTCAGGACCGGGCGGTGATGGTCGGCGCGGGCTTGGGGATAGGCCCGGTCGATGTCGACCGTCACCGGTTCGAGCATCCCGGCGTTGACCATGCCGCGCAGCACGCCTTCGGACACTCCGGCGATCTCGCCCAATTCGCGGATCGTGGCCTGCTGGTCGCCGATCAGCTCCAGCGCGGCCTCGCGCTGCGGGGTCATGCGCGCCACTCCGTTTTTGGGGGGCATCTGGCCAGTCAGGCGGTATTCGGTAATCGAGCCGCCGCCGCGCAGCGCCGCGCCGCTCGACAGCGCCATCCGCGCGACCGCGGCGAGCGGGGCGACATAATAGTCGGCGGTCCATTCGATCAGACGGCGCAGCGCCGCGCGCAGCGGTGGCACCGGCAGCACCTCCAGCAACGGCCGCAACTTTGCGTCGGGCACTTCGGTCGCGGGCAGCCGCTCCGCCTCCCACACCACGCCGACGATCCGGCGCGGGCCGAGCGGGGCTTCGACCACGCTCCCCGGCTCGACTGCCATGCCCGCGGGCACCCGGTAATCGAGCGGACCAAGCGCGGCGTTGAAGACGAGGCAGCGGACGCGGTTCATTGGCGCAGGCTATATGAGGCGCGCCGCCGAAATGACACCGGGGCGATCTCAGCGGCGGCTTTGCCTCGCGCGGTTACGCACCTATAGGCCAAGGGAATCGCCCGTCTGGAGCCTGAGATGAAATTCTTCGTCGATACCGCCGACACCGCCGACATCGCCGAACTGGCCGCCACCGGGCTGCTCGACGGGGTCACCACCAACCCCTCGCTGATCGCCAAGGCCGGGCGCGATTTTATCGAAGTGACGCGCGAAATTTGCGGGCTGGTTGATGGACCGGTCAGTGCCGAAGTGGTCGCGCTCGACCATGCCGGGATGATGCGCGAGGCTGAGATCCTCCGCAAGATCGCCGACAACGTCTGCATCAAGGTGCCGCTGACCATCGACGGGCTAAAGACTTGCAAGGCGCTGACCGGCGAGGGCACGCTGGTCAATGTCACGCTGTGCTTCTCGGCCAACCAGGCGCTGCTCGCGGCCAAGGCGGGGGCCAGCTTCGTCTCGCCGTTCGTCGGCCGGCACGACGACAACGGTTTCGACGGTATGGCGCTGATTGCGGACATCCGACTGATTTACGACAATTACGCCTTCCCCACCGAAATTCTCGTCGCCAGCGTGCGTCACGGTATCCACGTGCTCGAAGCCGCCAAGATCGGGGCCGACGTGATGACCGCCCCGCCGGGCGTCATCAAGGGTCTGTTCAAGCATGTCCTGACCGAACAGGGCATCGCGGGCTTCCTCGCCGATTGGGCGAAGACCGGGCAGAGCATTTGAGCTAGCGCGTCCGCGATGTCCGACGAATCTCCCCTCGACCGGTTCAAGTCCGTCCTCGCCGGGGCCGCCCGCGCGGTGGCGCATGAGCCCGAGATCGAGATCGCCTGGACCGCAGATGCGCCGACCGCGACCGGCACCAACCTGCGCGTGCCGATGCCGGGGCGCAGTCTGCCGCTCGCTCAGGTTGCGCAGGCGCGCGGGTTTGCCGACAGCTTCGCGTTGAAACTGCGCCATCACAATGCCGCGCTGCACGGGCGCTCGGTCCCCGCCGAGCCGGTTGCGCGGGCCTGTTACGACGCGGTCGAGCAGGTCCGTTACGAAGCGCTGGGGGCCAGGGGCTTTGCCGGGATTCGCGGCAATCTCGATGCGGCGCAGGCGATCCGCTCGGCCAGCGATCCGATCGCGCGGGCCAGCCGGGCTGACGAAGTCCCGCTCGAGGCTGCGCTCGGCCTGCTGCTGCGCGAACATCTGACCGGGCAGGCCATCCCTGAAACCGCCCGCGCCGGAACCGCGCTGGTGCGCGACTGGATCGAAGAGAAGGTCGGCAGCGATTTCGACGCGCTGGCGCTGAGCCTCGACGATCAGCGCGCGTTCCAGGGGCTGGCGCTGGACATGCTGCGCCATCTCGAACTGACCAAGACCCCCGATGACCAGCCTCCCGAGGATTCCGAGGACGACGAGGGCAGCGACGACAGCGAGGACGAGGACGACAGCGCGGACAAGTCCGACGACGATCAGCCGAGCGAGATTGCCGGAGATTCGAGCGAGGGCGAAGAAGATGCGGAGGGCGAGGCCCAGCGCGAGGAGACCGACGAGGCCGCCGATGCCGACATGGCCGACGAAGGCGAGGAGGGGATGCTCCCGACCCGCCCCAATCGCCCGTGGACCGAGCTGCCCGAGAAGTTCGACTACAAGGCCTATACCCAATCATTCGACGAGGTCGTCTCGGCCACAGAACTGTGCGACGAAGAGGAACTGAACCGGCTGCGCGCCTATCTCGACGCGCAGTTGAAGGGGCTTCAGGGGATCGTCACCAAGCTCGCCAACCGGTTGCAACGTCGGCTTATGGCGCAGCAGAACCGCAGCTGGGATTTCGATCAGGAAGAAGGCCTGCTCGACGCCGCACGGCTCGCCCGCGTCGTGGTCTCGCCGGGACTGTCACTGTCCTACAAGGTCGAGCGCGACGTCGAATTCCGCGATACCGTGGTCACCCTGCTGATCGACAATTCGGGCTCGATGCGTGGGCGACCGATCTCGATCGCGGCCATCAGCGCCGACATCCTTGCGCGCACGCTCGAACGCTGTGGGGTAAAGACCGAGATCCTCGGCTTCACAACCCGCGCGTGGAAGGGCGGGCAGAGCCGCGAAGCCTGGCTCACGGGCGGCAAGGTGCCGCAACCCGGCCGGCTCAACGACCTGCGCCATATCGTTTACAAGAAGGCCGACGAACCGTGGCGACGGGCGCGGCGCAACCTTGGCCTGATGATGCGCGAGGGGCTGCTCAAGGAAAACATCGACGGCGAGGCGCTGCTGTGGGCGCACACCCGCCTGCTGGCGCGGTCCGAAGACCGCCGCATCCTGATGGTGATCTCCGATGGCGCGCCGGTCGATGATTCAACTCTGTCAGTCAATAACGCCGGATACCTCGAGCAGCATCTGAGGAAAGTGATCGACTGGATCGAACGCCAGTCGCCGGTCCAGCTGGTCGCCATCGGCATCGGCCACGACGTTACCCGTTACTATCGCCGCGCAGTGACGATCATGGACGCCGACCAGCTTGGCGGGACGATGGTGGAACAATTGGCGGGACTGTTCGAGGAGGAATGATGAAAGTCACCGAAGCCGTTGGCACCCGCCGCTCTGTCCGCGCGTTTCTTTCCGATCCGGTGGACCGCGCCACGCTTGAGCGTGTGCTCGATACCGCGCGCAACACGCCGTCGGGCGGGAACGTCCAGCCGTGGAACGCCACGCTGCTGGCTGGCGCGCCGCTCGCTGCGCTGCTGGCCTCGGTCGCCGAAGTCCTGCCACAGGGCCGCGCGGCTCATGCTCCCGAGTACGACATTTATCCCAAGGGGCTCGAAGGTGCTTACGAGGCGCGGCGGCTTGCGGTCGGCGAGGCGCTGTATGGCTCGCTGGCGATCCCGCGCGAGGACAAGGCGGCGCGGCTGCAATGGTTTGCGCGCAATTTCCAGGCATTCGGCGCACCGGTGCTGATGCTCATCCACACGCCGAAATATATGGGTCCGCCGCAATGGTCGGACATCGGCATGTGGCTCCAGACGATCATGCTGCTGCTGCGCGAGGAGGGGCTCGATTCGTGCCCGCAGGAAGCCTGGGCGATCTATTCGGCACAGATCAGGGCGCAGGTGGCGATCCCGGACGACCACATCTTTTTCTGCGGCCTGGCCATCGGCCATCGCGATCCCGCCGCGCCGGTCAACAATTTCCCGGTTCCTCGTGCCCCGCTGGCAGAATTGATCACGTTCGAGGGTTTCTAGCTAGCCGGTCCCCAAACGGGCCTCGGCACTTGGAGCGCGCCGCGAATGGTCCTAGGGGGGGGTCGCACAAAAAAAGCAACGGTCGCATGACAATAGGACAGGGTTGAGCGCACATCGGTGTGCCTTGGCCGGGGAGCTGTGACACCGATGAGCTTGCGCGCCTGCATCTCGCTACTGGTCCCTGGCCGGGGAGCCCCGGCTCCGGCGCTGGCGCAAATCGCGCCGTCGGGCGGCGCTGTGGCGGCTGGGGGCCGCTGATCGTTGCCTGACCGCCCCCGCACCTCTCGCGACCGCTCGGCCGACCTGGGACGCTCGGCGCGGCGCGGCCTGGCACAGCTCGGGCTGACGCGGATCGTAATCACCGGGTTGTTGCTCGCCATTGCGCTGGTCATCGCCGGGTCGAGTTGGAAGCTGGCGCTGCTGCGTGACGCGGAGAGCGCGCTGTATGACTTGCGCGCCGCCAACCTTTCACCCGCCGCCGATACCGACAAGCGGGTGACGCTGGTCGTCTATACCGCAGACACCACCCGCACCACCGGGCAGATTTCACCGGTCGACCGGACCGTGCTGGCCAAGGCGCTGACCGAGATCGACAAGCTGGGGCCGAAAGCGGTGGCGATCGACGTGCTGTTCGATTCGCCGCAGGATGATGATCCGCTGCTCCAGGCGTCGCTGAAAGCGATGAATACCCCGGTGTTCCTCGCCTTCGCCGATGCGCGGACCAATCGCGAGGCAATAACCTTCGAACAGGAGCAGGATTTGCGGCGCTATCTCGCCGCCGTCGCCAGCCCCAAGGTAAAGCCGACCAGCATCCTGCTCGAAACCGACAACGACGGCGTCGCGCGCCGCTGGCCGCCCCAGTATGACGGCCTGCCGCCGATCATGGCGGTGGCGCTGAGCAACGCCGGCGGGCAGGGCGATGCGCGGTTCGCGCATTACGACGGTCCGATCCGTTTCCGCCTGCCACTATCGTCCGACCGGCCGGTGTTTGACAAAATCCCGATCGATCTTCTTGCCGATCCCGATTCTGCGCCGCTGGTCGCCGAGGTTATCAAGGACCGCTACGTCCTGATCGGCGGCGACTTTTCCGATTTCGATCAGTTCGATACGCCGTTTACCCGCACCGGCAACCCGGTCACCGGGGAGACCCGGATGATCGGGGTTGAAGTGCATGCTTCGATGCTGGCGCAATTGCTCGATCACGCGCTGCCCGTGGCACTGCCGGGCTGGGCCAAATGGATCGCGGCCCTGGCGGTGATCCTGCTGGGCGCTGCAACCGCGGTGCTGGGCGGCAGGCGCGGGGCGATCATCGGGCTCCTCGTCATGGTCCAGTTGCTGCTGTTCCTGGTCATCCCGTTCCTGCTCGAACGGTGGGGCGTGAACACGCTGAGCCTGCCCTCGATGGGTTGGATCGTCGGCTGGGTGCTGGCCTTCACCGCGATCACCGCCGCGCTGCGGGTGATCGGGGCGATGGAGCGCGAATTCGCACAAGGTGCGCTGGGCAAATATTTGCCGCGCTCGGTCGCTGCCGAGATCATGCGAAATCCCGAACGGCTTTCGCTGCACGGCGAAAAGCGCGAGATTTTCTGCGTGTTCTCCGATCTCGAAGGCTTCACCAAGCTTAGCCACGGGCTCAAGCCCGAGATCGTGGCGAGCCTGCTTAACCAGTATCTCGACCGTCTCTCGGGCATCGTCCTCGAATATGGCGGCACGCTCGACAAGTTCGTCGGCGATGCAGTTGTGGCATTCTGGGGTGCGCCGATCGCCTATCCCGACGACGGCGAGCGGGCGATGCGCGCGGCTTGGGCAATGTACGAGGCGGGCGAGGATTTCCGCCAGAACGTGCCCGAGGGTATCCCGCCGATCGGGCGGACCCGGGTGGGCCTTCATTTCGGCGAGGCGGTGGTGGGTAATTTCGGCGGCGAGGGACGCATCCAGTAAACCGCACTGGGCGATGCGATGAACACCGCATCGCGGCTCGAAGCGGCCAACAAGGCGCTCGAAACCAAGGTCCTGGTCAGCCGCGAGGCGGCCGAGCGATCGGGGCTCGACTGGTTTCGCGCGATGGGCACGATCACGCTGCGCGGGCGCGCTACTCCGATCGAGGTGTTCGAACCCGTTCCGATGCTGGCACCCGATGCCCGGTCCGTGGTAAACACGCTTGTCGAGGCGCATGGCACCGGCAATGCAGAGCTTGTGCAGCGACTCACAGCCAAGCTCGGCCAAGCCGGGCAGGATCCCGCTCTGGGCAATCTGCTGGAGCGCTTGCGGAATACACATGGAGGTGAAAGTTATGTCCTGGGTTAGCAAAGGAGGAACCCGCGCGTTGCTCGGCGGCCTGATGGGGGCAGCCACGATGGCGGTTTCCGGCGCGGCGCTGGCGCAAGCGGTGGTGGTCCGCTCGACCGGGCCCTCGGCCACGACCTATCCGCAAGGCAAGAAGCTGGCCGCCAACGCCAAGGTCACGCTGCGCGCGGGCGACCGGATCACCGTGCTCGACAAGGCCGGTACCCGCGTGCTGGCCGGTCCGGGCAGCTTCACGCTCGATTCGACGCTGGCGCGCGATACCTCTGCGGTCAGCCGGGTGTCCAACGTGCTCGCCTCGGGCGCGACCCCGCGCACCCGCACCGGAGCGGTGCGCGGCGCGGTCAGCGCTCCGCGCCCGACCGTCTCCCCGGCCGGGCCCGACAGCGTATGGTATATCGATGTCAGCAAGGGCGGGGCCTATTGCCTGTCCGATCCCGCTTCGATCGTGCTGTGGCGTCCGAATCGCGATCTCGAGGCCACCGCCAGACTGGCCGCGGTCGCGGGCGGCAAAGCTACCGAGATCACCTGGCGCAAGGGCAATCCGCTCAAGCTGTGGCCGGTCGATCAATTGCCGGTCACCGATGGCGGCAAATACACCTTCGCCGATCCGGTCGGCCCGAACGTGACCTTTACGCTGCATCTGGTCGGCACGCCGCCCGCCGACGAGATCGGGGTCGCCTCGCTGTTTGCCGACAAGGGCTGCACCGCGCAGCTCGACGTGTTCGCCAATGCGGCGAGCGAATCGGCTGCGGGCGGGCGCTGAGCGATGCGCGGGGCACGCAGGCTGATCGGGGCATTTGCCTTGACGTTGGGAGCCGCCGCAATGGCTCCGACGGTTCTGGCGCAGGCCATCGTGGTGCGATCCACCGGGCCATCGGCGGAAACTTACCCGAAGGGCAAGAAACTGGCGACTGGGTCAAAGGTGACGCTCAAGGCGGGCGACATGGTGACCGTGCTCGACAAGGCCGGAAGCCGGGTGCTGCGCGGCGCGGGAAGTTTCACGATGGACAGCCGGGTGCTGCGCGACCGCGGGATCATCCCGCTGCTGTCGCGCTCGCTGAGCAGCCCGCAGGCGATCCGTGCGGGCGCGGTGCGGGGCGGATCGAGCCGCGATGCGGCGGATTCGCCGATCCCGTCGAGCATCTGGATTGCCGACATCGACCGGGGTGGCAAAGTCTGCGTTCCGCAGGGCAGCGACCTCTACCTGTGGCGCGCGAAGAACAGCGCGCGGCGGTTCACCTGGCTGGGCGAGGCCGATGGCGGCGGCACGGTCCGGCTGGCCTGGCCGGCGCGCACCTCGGCAATCTCCTGGCCGACCTCGATCCTGCCGCTGATCGCGGGCCGCAGCTATCGCAGCAACGACGACGGTGTGGCCGACAAATTCGTCGATCTCGAGGTGGTTTCGCTGGCCCCCGACGCGATCCCGCAAGACGCCGATGCGCTGGCTGCGTTGCTGTTCGAGCGCGGCTGCGCGGTGCAGTTCGAGCTGTTGGCGACTGCGCTCGAGCGGACGTCGGCAGAGGCAGTGAGCGGATTGTAAGGTTTTCTCGGTCGTGGGGTTGCACCGGGGAAGACCAGATAAAGTGCGACAAGGGGCCTGCGGGGTGACCGCGGCGGCTTGACCGATCCCGCCGCGCGCGGGCAAGGGCGCGGTCATGTCCGATAATCCGCACACCGGCGTGCCGCTCCGTTTGTTCAACAGCCTGACCCGGCAGCTCGAAGAGTTCCGTCCTGTCCACCCCGGAGTCCCCGGCGTGCCGGGCAAAGAGCCCGAGGCCCGGGTCTATACCTGCGGGCCGACGGTCTACAATTACCCGCACATCGGCAACATGCGCGCCTACGTGTTCGCCGACGTGCTGGG
>Ga0105050_10006924_pt1 | contig 13822 bp, 12 predicted proteins | sample FRY01_FD_78088 | JGI IMG/M metagenome (GOLD analysis project Ga0105050, IMG submission 78088) | Freshwater microbial communities from Lake Fryxell liftoff mats and glacier meltwater in Antarctica - FRY-01 | ecosystem: Environmental > Aquatic > Freshwater > Ice > Glacier meltwater ... | reverse complement strand
GCCCCTCGAGCGCCTCTAAGTCTTTACGCACCGTAACCTTGGAGACGCCCAATTTAGTTGCCAGCTCTTGGACCTGGACCACACCGTAGGCCGCCAGGTCTTTCAGGACGGCGGACTCGCGCTGACGCTCAGTATTCGCGGGCATGAATAACCTCGTCGGTTGGGCTTTGAATGATGCCCCTATAGAACCACAATACTTTCGTTTGCGAAAGTTAAAGAAACCTGGGAGAGGGGTCTCTCTCTCTGCCTGGGCGCTGATCGGGCGGTCGCGGAGAACATCTGGGAGGCGATGGCGGATGAGGTGGGTGAGCCTTATGACTCCAAAACGCAGAAAATCCTTAACAGGGAAAGAATCCAGGAGCTGACGAGAATACATGTCGGACGCAGGTGGGATTCTGGCCTTTGAACGTCGAAATGCTCGCGAAAGGTGTGGGGGTGCCTCAGCTCATTCCGCCCGCGAAACACCCGCCGTGACAGCCTCCGTTTTCGCCTGCTCGAGGGTGATGCTGCGGGTGTCAGTAGTGGTGTTATTCCGGGTTAGACCAGCCGGGTTGGTGGCCTCGAATAATCCCGCAAGCTCACCTGCCTATCACCGAAGTGAGTACCCCAGAATCTTGGACCCCTGGGCAAGGGGTGCCAGCGGGTAATCGACACCTTTTTCGTGCCTTGTTTGTGCGACAGCCTGTCGATCGCCTTGGGCGTCACGATGAGGCAGGTCAAATAGCCACCTCCCCGGTGAATACTGTTCGCGGAGGAGTTGGCGATCCACCGTGGTGTCCTATCGAAAATGAAATTCATGCCGACGCACCACGTCACCGTTTTTCTGCTCCAGATGGGTGTTGTCATGAGCTTTATCCGGCCCTGATCGGGTGAAAAAGGCTTCCCTGCCCGTAGACCACTTAGTCAATGCAGGATTATCAATCCGCCCTCGTTTTCGGCCTCCAACCCGACAGGAGGACAGGGAACCTGGTTTTTAAGGCTTGCGATCGCCTCGATTACCCAGCAGGGGCGGTCCCGGCTGTCCGGGGAGTCTTCATCGTCGGCAAGGCCTGCATTCGCCTCGGTCCGGAGAAGGTCGGCTTACGATTGAGCCTCCTGAGGACTACGCCGGCCGATAGACCGCGTCGGCCCGTGCTGCAGAGCGTTCAATCACGGCGGCGTTGGCGTTGTCCACACGGTCGACCCACGCTGTTGCTTCGTGAAGGGTTTTTCCATGATCAACATGGCGCTTGATGAGTCGGGAAATTCTCACGGTGTCGGGAATATCTACATAGATACAGAGGTCGAGAAGGTTGCCGATCGGTCGCCAGTCTTCGTCTTCGAGCTGCAGATAGTTTCCCTCCAGAACAATAAGTTGGTGCGTAGAATCGACCAGAATAGAGTCCTCGATGGGTTCTTCAGCGTGTCGGTCAAAGGCCGGAAACAAAACAGGTTTGTGGCCCGCTTTGACCAGGGCTAGCTTTGCGGCGAGACCGGCAGTGTCGAACGTGTCTGGTGCTCCCATACGATCGCGGCGACCCAGTGAAACCAACGTGGCTTGGGGGTAGTGGAAACCATCCATCGAAATGACCACGTGGGGAAAAGATAGGTGCTGAGATAGCTCTGCTGCCAGGGTACTTTTGCCACTCCCGGGGGCCCCGATAATCGCCAAGATCCGGTGGGCGGCGGAGCCCTCTCGCCACGCGAGGATTTCTCGAATGGTGGCTAGGGTGCGCATCGCTCCATTCTCTACCCCCCAGCCAAGTATTTCGTCGCCAGATAGAGCGCCTCGCGTACCGGGGGTTTTCTGGTCTCGTCTTGACCAGCTGGGCGAGGCTTTTTCACCGCAGAGATGAGGTAAGCCTGTGGAATTTACGGGGGCCTTGGTTGTTGAAAAGGGCGACATGCTCCTTCGGAATATCCATGTGCACCAGGAGCCCGACGACATCCGCGTCAAGCCCGCGGTGATGGGTATCTGCGCTTCTCGTGTGTGCTGCGTCACGAACGGTCGTATTGGCGGCCTCCACGCAGTGGACACAAGGAAATTGCCCCCGACGATGGAGCGCTGGTGCTGGGCGCGGGAACACTTGGCATGGTCACAGCGCGATTCGTCGTGTCCCGATGCTTATCGAGACCACAATCCCAAGGATTCGCAAGGGTTGAGCTACGAGCGGCTGCCTCATACCGGTAGCTAGCAACTTTTGGGTCGACACCTGAGGGCTGAGGCTTCTGCGTCATGTTGACACTGGCAAATACCCGACGTAGGGTATATTTGAACGATTCAATGTACTGGGTGGGTGCCTGTTTTTTCCGAAAGATAGGACAAAAACATCCCTCGGAAGCTACAACCTGAGATTTTTCCCCAACGGAAGGAAACGACGATGTTGATTGGTTGCCACGGTTTAGTTTTTAGCGGTGTTTTTGATCAAGCAGGTGTTGATAAAGCCGCACGGATGACGGCCGAAGCCGGCTATAACCTGCTTGAGCTTCCCCTGCTCGATCCCTATTCTTTTGATGTTCAAGCGGCAAAGAAGTCACTTGCTCCTTTTAGCCTTGAAATATCGTCCTCCATGGGGCACAGTCTTGATTCGGATATATCGAGTGAAGATCCGGATGCGGGGAAGGCGGGCGAGAATAAACTCAACAAGATTCTCGAAATCCTGCACGAACTGGAGTCAGGTTATCTCGCCGGCGTTATCTATAGCGCGCTCAACAAGTATCAGCGGCCCGCGAGCGCCGCAGGCCGCCAGAACAGTATGGATGTTCTCCGGCGGGTTGCCGAGCGAGGGCAGGGCCTGGGCATTCAACTGGGACTTGAAGTGGTCAACCGCTACGAGACCAACATTATGAACACCGCCCGTGAGGGGCTGAATTACTTGGAGGAACTAGACCATCCCAATGTGGGGATCCACCTCGATACCTATCACATGAACATCGAGGAGTCGGATATGTTCCAGCCGGTTCTCGATTGTGGAGACAAGCTGGTGTATGTGCACGTGGGGGAAAGCCACCGTGGCTACCTAGGCTCGGGAAATGTCGATTTCGATAACTTCCACAAGGCACTCAACCGCATCGGATATTCCGGGCCCATTACTTTCGAGTCATTTTCCAGTGCTGTGGTGAGCCCGGATCTGAGCTCAATGCTTGGTATTTGGCGAAATTTGTGGGACGACTCTGCTGACTTGGCCCAGCACGCATATCACTTTATCCAGGGCAAGCTGCGTGCCACCGAGACCATCTCGATGCACTAGGAGTAGTGGTAGCCCGTGCAGAAAGTATGTTTTCAACTCCAAGTCAAGCCCGACCGGCTTGACGAGTACGTGAAGCGTCATCAGCCTGTTTGGCCTGAAATGTTGGAAGCCCTGGCTAACACGGGTTGGCACAACTACTCGCTATTTCTGCGCGAGGACGGCTTACTGATTGGCTATTTTGAGACCGAGTCCTTGGAAAAAGCGCGCTCTGGCATGGCAGCCACTGAGGTGAACGCGCTCTGGCAGGCTGAGATGTCCGAGTTTTTTGTCGACTTGGAGGGAACCCCGGACCAGGGGTTTACGCAACTGACCGAAGTGTTTAATTTAGAAACTCAGCTCACCGCCCTCACGGGCACTGACGAAAAAGGATAACCCCATGGCAATGACCGATGCGCAGCTGGATACTTTGGCACTGCAAGAGATTGAAATTCCCTCCTGGGCATTTTCCAATACCGGCACGCGCTTTCGGGTGTTCGGCCAGCCGGGGGTGCCTAGGACTGTGTTCGAAAAGCTGCAAGACGCTGCGAAGGTTCATGAACTTACTGGTATTGCTCCCCGGGTTGCAGTGCATTACCCCTGGGACAAGACCGATGATTATGACCACATGCGCTCCTTTGCTGCCGACCTCGGGGTCGAGCTCGGAACCCTGAACTCAAACACCTTTCAGGATGAGGACTATAAGTACGGCAGTGTCACCCACTCAGATCCAAAAATTCGCCAAAAAGCGATCGACCACCACTTCGAATGCATCGACATTATGCACAAAACTGGTTCGCGGGATCTCAAAATTTGGCTCGCCGATGGCACCAATTACCCGGGTCAAGATGATATGCGAGGCCGCCAGGACCGCTTGGCTGACTCTCTTCAGAAGATTTATGCCCATATGAGCGATGACCAGCGGCTGATTCTGGAATACAAGTTCTTTGAACCTGCGTTCTATCACACCGATGTGCCGGACTGGGGTACCTCGTTTGCACACTGCCTGGCCTTGGGAGACCGAGCCAAGGTATGTCTCGACACGGGCCACCACGCGCCGGGGACCAACATCGAATTCATCGTGGCCCAGTTGATTCGTATGGGAAAGCTTGGCTCCTTCGACTTCAACTCGCGCTTTTACGCTGATGACGACCTCATTGTGGGTTCTGCTGACCCCTACCAGCTCTTTCGCATCATGGTCGAGGTTGTTCGAGGAGGGGCTTTGGATAAAGGCTCTGAAGTCGCTTTTATGCTCGATCAGTGCCACAACATCGAAGAGAAACTGCCCGCGCAGATTCGTAGCGTTCTGAACATTCAGGAAATGACCGCGAGGGCTCTCCTGCTTGATCGTGACGCCCTGACCGAGGCTCAGCTCGCAGGGGATGTCATGGGCGCAAATGACATTTTTATGAACGCCTTCTATGTCGATGTTCGCCCCCAGTTGGCCACGTGGCGCGCTTCTCGGGGTCTTCCCGAAGACCCCGTAGCCCACTACATGGCCTCTGACTACCGCACCACTATTCACCAGGAGCGTTCCGGTGGCACGCAAATGAGCTGGGGCGCTTAAGCGCCCGAGCCCGACTAACAAGAAAGAACAAGAATGACGTCGCACACCGCTAAAGAACTGCTTAATCGCTCCCATCGACTTGGCCAAAACCCTCAGAACACAAATTACGCCGGAGGGAACACCTCCGCCAAGGGGACAGTCAAGGACCCAGTCACCGGCGGCACCGTTGAGGTGATGTGGGTGAAGGGCTCCGGAGGTGACCTCGGCACCCTCACGGAGGAGGGTTTGTCCACGTTGCGCCTTGATAGGTTCTTGGCCCTTGTGGGCGTGTACCCCGGTGTTCACGGCGAAGACGAGATGGTCGAATTGTTGGAATACTGCTTGCACGGTCGAGGCGGAGCAACACCGTCGATTGATACGGCGATGCATGGGCTCGTCGATGTACCCCACGTTGATCACCTCCACCCGGATTCCGGTATTGCGATTGCCACGTCTATCGATGGCGAGAAGCTGACGAAGAAAATATTCGGTGGCACGGTGGCCTGGGTGCCATGGCGCCGACCGGGTTTCCAGTTGGGGCTCGATATCCAGAAGATCCAAGCCGAAAATCCCACAGCCATCGGCTGCATATTGGGTGGTCACGGTATTACTGCGTGGGGCAAAACCAGCGCAGAGTGCGAAGCCAATAGCCTAAAAATCATTGCTGAATGCGAAAAGTACATCAAGCAACAGGGCAAAAAATATCCGCTCGGGAAAAAGATTCCCGCCCACAAACCGCTGTCCTCCAAAGGCAGACACGCCCGTGCAGCTGCCCTCGCACCGGCGATTCGTGCGCTGGCGTCGACGGAGAAGGCTCAGGTGGGCCACTTCGTCGACGATCCCATCGTCTTGGAGTTCTTGGAACACGAGAAACACAGCGCGCTGGTGCCCCTTGGCACCAGTTGTCCCGATCACTTCCTGCGCACCAAGGTGAAACCCTTGCTTCTCGATTTGCCACCGAGTGCGTCCGTTGAGCAGGCCATTGAGCGTTTGCAGAAGCTGCACGAGGAGTACCGCAAGGAGTACCAGGGGTACTACAAGAAGCACGCCAGCAAAGATTCACCGGCGATGCGCGGGGCTGACCCAGCGATTGTGCTCATCCCCGGTGTCGGCATGTTCAGTTTCGGTGCAAATAAACAGACCGCTCGCGTTGCTGGAGAGTTCTATATTAACGCCATCAATGTCATGCGCGCTGCCGAGGCGATTTCGAAGTATCAGCCGATCAACGACGCGGAAAAGTTCCGGATTGAGTACTGGTCTCTAGAAGAGGCCAAACTTCAGAGAATGCCCAAGCCCAAACCCCTCCAAGGCCGAATCGCCCTAGTCACTGGTGCAGCGTCGGGTATTGGGAAGGCAATTGCCGTCAGGCTTGCCCAGGAGGGTGCCTGCGTGGCAGTGGTTGACCTTGATCTGAAGAAGGCGCAGGCGACCGCAAAGGAGCTTGGAGGTCCAGACATTGCCGTGGGTCTCAAAGCAGACGTTTCTAACAAAGCTGAGGTGGAAGCTGCGGTTCATGACACCGTGGTGGCTTTTGGTGGCTTGGATCTGGTGGTCAACAACGCCGGTCTTTCTAAGTCCGGGTCGTTGTTGGAGACCACGGTTGCCGATTGGGATTTGCAGCACAACGTCATGTCCAAGGGGTCCTTCCTGGTCTCCCAAGCTGCGGCCAAAGTACTTATTGGCCAGAAGCTTGGGGGAGACATTGTCTACATTTCCTCGAAGAATTCAATCTTCGTGGGCCCCAATAACATCGCCTATTCGGCCGCCAAGGCGGACCAGGCTCACCAGGTCCGCCTCTTAGCGGCGGAGTTGGGTGAATATGGGGTTCGAGTCAACGGCATCAACCCCGACGGAGTGGTTCAGGGATCGGGAATTTTCTCTGGAGGTTGGGGCGCCGCGAGGGCAGCCTTTTACGGTGTCCCCGAGACAGAATTGGGCAAATACTACGCCAACCGCACTCTGTTGAAGCTTGAGGTGTTGCCCGAGAATGTCGCAAACGCGGTGTTTGCGGTGTGCGCTGGTGACCTGACACACACCACGGGACTCCACATTCCCGTGGACGGTGGTGTGGCGGCGGCCTTCTTGCGCTAGGGGTTCTGCTGCGGAGACCGGAAAACGACTGTGTCTCGGTCTCCGCACGTATCAACGCTCCCGTTTCGGCGCTAAATACCGCCGAAACGTTTCTTGGTCGCGGCGTTAAGCAGTGAGGCACCAATCAGCACCAGACCCAAAGCCAGCAGTGGGGTTTGCGCGCCCACGTTGCCCGGGATGGCGAGCAAGATACCGGCGTTGAGCCACACGATTAGAAGGGCGGCAATCAAGACTCCACCCACTCGTCCAATACCGCCCGTGATGGCCACGCCACCGAGCACGGCGATAGTAATTGCGGGCAAAGCCATGCCGCTGCCAGAGGTTCCAGCGTCTGGCCTGGCGGACGCGAACTGGGCGACCGTGTAGATGGCGACCAGGCTCGAGATGAGGCCCGAGAGGATGAACGCGCCCATCCGGGTGGCTTTGACATTAATTCCGGTCCAGAGCGCTGCGACGTCGTTGGTGCCGATCGCATAAAGCTTGCGCCCATAGACGGTCTTGTTCATCACAATCCACACGATGATGGCGGTCGGAATCAAGAAGGTAATAACGCCCAGGGGAATCGGTGGAATAAACGACAGCCCCGGAATCGGAACGGCCTTCGCGGCTCCATAGAATTCCTGAATCCTCTCAGAGTTGACCGGCTTTTGATCACTAAATACCAGCGCCAAGGAGCGGTAGGCGTAATAGGTGGCCAGTGTCATGATGAGCGGCGGGAAACCTGCATAGGCGATGAGGACACCGTTGATGCCACCTAGCACCGCACCGACAAGCATGGTGGCGACAAACGCGGCAAACAAACTCCAGCCCCACACGCCGTAGGAAAACCCAAAGAAAATACCAGACAGCGACACCATCGACCCCACGGAAAGGTCAATGCCACCGCGTCCAGAGACAATCACAATCAGCTGGGCGAGAGCCAACATCGCAAGACCCACTAAGGCAATGGTGCTGGAGGCTAAGTATTTGACGTCGTAGGGTCCGCTGAGGGTTCCTTGGGCGTCCATGATGCTCATGACGAGGAGCAACACGACTGTCACGAGACACAGAAGCGCTGAGCGCTGTGTCAGCAAGGTCATCGCAAAGCGCTGGAGGGCACCCAATAATGCGTGCCCTCGTGCGAAGGAGGGCTCCTTACGGGAGGCCTTTATTTGTCCTGTTGTCTGTGTCATAACGATTTCTTCCTAGCCCTCGCTCGCAACATATCCGCACCAACGGAAATAATGATGAAGAGACCAACAAAAAAGTTGGCCAAGTTTGAGGGCCAGCCCAGTTGGGTGACCCCGGTAACGACTGTTTGTACCAGAATCGCGCCCAGTAGCGTGCCAAACACAGAGCCTCGACCACCCATGATCGTTGTCCCACCAATTACCACTGCTGCGATGACCGCGAGTTCACGGCCTTGACCGACGTTTTGCATCAGGGAGTTTGTTCCCTGGGCCACCACCATCAAAGCCCCCATCCCCACCAATCCACCGGTGACGACGTACGCGCTTAAGACTCTGGTCTGCACCGGGATTCCCGCCAGGCGGGCAGCGTTTTGGTTGCCACCAATGGCGTAGAAGCTGCGGCCCCAGGCGGTATTGCGCAGAAACCACCAGCCCCCAATCATCACGACGACGGCAATGGTAAAGCTGACGGGAATTCCTAATACCCGGCCACCAGCTCCGTTTCCAAAAATCTCAAGGGTGTTCGGAATGCCGTTCACGGTTTGAGAGCCGAAGATTCGAAGCCCAAGGTACTGGAATAGGTTGAGCGTTCCAAAAGTGATGATGATCGCATGGACCCCGCCGTAGGCGACGAGGAGGCCATTGATCAAACCCAGGATCAACCCCAGGACAATCGCCGTCGGAATCACACCCCAGAGGGGGAGGTTTACTTCCACCAAGAGGCGAGAGGAGATGACGGCGGTGACCATGATGCCAGCTCCCACAGAAATATCAATACCCGCGGTGATGATGATGAACGTCATGCCGACACCGATCAGTGCGATTGGAGCTATCGAGCCCAACAAAGGCCGAACAGAGCTCGCGGTGAGGAACGCCGGGGTGAAGAAACCCAGCAGAATCCACAACACCAACAAAACGCCAACGAGCGCCCACTCCTGGCCAGAAATCAGGGGAGGCAGAATGCGTGCGGGTTTTTCCAGCCCAGGCACCGGGGCTGTCAGGGTTTTCTCGCTCATGAACTAACCTTCACAATCTCTCCAGCCGCGGCAGCAAGTAATTCCACCTGCGTTGCATCTGATCCGAACTCTCTCACGATCGCGCCATTTCTAATGACGATGACTCGGTCTGCGATGCGCTGCACCTCACCTAAGTCTGAGGTAACGACGAGAACACCGGTTCCCTTCTCGGCAAGCCCCGTGACGATGCGATGAATCTCTTCTTTCGCGCCGACGTCAACACCCTGAGTTGGTTCCGCCAGAACCATCAGGGCAGGGCGCTTCAGTAACTGTCGGGCCAACACCACTTTTTGTGCGTTACCACCGGACATGGCACTGACGAGTTGAAGGGTGTTGGGGGTCTTGATGGACAATGTATCCACCTGCTCCTCGGCCAGAATCTTCTCGGTGCGAGCCTCGGCCCAGCCCCTCATCTTGGAGAGCATTTCCAAGCGCCCAATGGTGATGTTGAAGCCTATACTTTGGAACGAGAAGATGCCCTGTTGTGACCGGTTGGCTGGCAAGAGGGCGATTCCTGCCTTCTTCGCTTGAGCAGGGTGCCGAATGACCATTGCTTTCCCTTGGAAAATCAGTTCTCCCTGGGGTCGCTCGGTCATGCCGTAGATGGCTCCAGCGATGCTCTCTGCGCCAGAGCCCACCAGGCCAAAAACACCGACAATTTCACCTCTGGCCACAGAAAGATTCACCCCGTGGAATTTGCCACTCAGCGTGAGATTTTTGAGCTCCAGAACAATCTCGTCGGATACATTGGTGCGGGTCCTGGATTGGTTGGAGAGAATTCCACCGACCATCATTTCGGCTATTTCGCGGACAGTGAGCTCGGACATCGGCCTCGAGTCAATAGTGTGGCCGTCGCGCATGATGGTGACCTCGTCCGCGATACGAAAGAGTTCATCGAGGCGGTGAGAGATATAGATGATTGCGACACCACGGGCCGCCAGCCTCCGCACCACCTCAAAGAGGACGTCAATTTCAGCATCGGTGAGGATGGCGGAAGGCTCATCGAGAATGAGGACCGTCGCGTCGGTTGCCAGCGCTTTTGCAATGGACACTTGCTGTTGTTGGGCGACGGAGAGAGCCCCCACTGCGGTGGCAGCGATGTTGGACTCGAGACCGACGGTCTCGAGGAGTTCGCGCACTTGGTCTGCTTCTTGCTTCCACTGGATACGGCCATTCTTCGTGATTTCGCGGCCGATAAAAATGTTTTCTGCGACGCTGAGCTCGGGAAACAGCTGCGGCTCCTGGTAGACGGTTTGAATGCCCAGGCTGATGGCCTCACCGGTGGAGTTAATGGTCACGGGAGCGCCATCGAAGGTGATGGTTCCGCCGTCTGCTTTCTCGGCACCGGCAATGATTTTGATGAGAGTAGATTTACCCGCACCATTTTCCCCCACAAGAGCGTGTACTCGACCGCTCTGAATGGTCATGTCAGCATGGACGATGGCTTTCACGCCACCGTAGCTCTTGGAAATCTTTGTCACTTGGACGCGGGGGCCAGGCGGTTCCGCTACAACTTCATTGTCAACCACGGAGATACAACTTTCTCAAAAATAAGGGACAGAGGTAGGAGCTAAAGACTAAGGCTATGTCTGGGTATCTCGGTACCCAGAGGTGGGGCGCCCGGCGAACCGGACACCCCACCAACCGCTGGATTAGTAGCTGAAGTTATCTACGTTGTCCGAGGTGATCTGCAGGGCAGGGCCGAGCAGAAGAACCTTGGTAGCGGCATCGAACGCTGCATCTGGAATACGCTTAGCAACAGCGCCCGAAGGGGCGAGGTCGCCACCGGTGGCAAGCTGGAAGCCAGCCCACGCGGTCAGGTACCCAAGGTTCTCAACGTCCCACAAAATGGCGGCGCTGGAGGAACCATCAGCAAGGTACTCCTTCATGGACTGGGGAGTACCCAGACCAACGGAGAAGACCTGACCAATTTTGCCAAGGTCGCGGATTGCCTGAGCGGCACCCGGAGCCGAGGTGGTGCACTGACCGATCAGACCGGTCAGGTTGGGGTTTGCGTTCATGAGGTTGGTTGCGAACTCAGTACCCTTGGCCTGGTCTTCACCGGCAAACACGATTTCGGTGAGGGTGGCGTCGGGGTATGCCTCAGCAACGTAGACCTCTTGAACGGCAATCCACGAGTTGAGGTTAGCTGCGGTTTCACCACAGGAAACAATGGCAAATTCGCCAGTCCCACCCATAGCGGTCATGAGTGCGTCGATGATTCCCTGACCGATACCTTCGGCGGAAGCCTGGTTTACGAAGACCTCACGCACGGAGTTCGGGGCGTCGGTGTCAGAAGTTGCAACCTTGATGCCGGCTGCAGCAGCTTCCTCGAGAAGAGGAGCCATCGAGTCGGGATCGTTAGGGGCAACAATCAGAACGTCCACACCCTGCTGGATGAAGGCACGCACGATGTCAGCCTGTGCAGCTGCGTCTGCCTCGACAGGACCCTGATAGAGCCACTCGAAACCATATTCAGCAGCAGCAGCGATGCCACCAGTGTTCATAGCCTCAAAGTAGGGGACACCCTGGAGCTTCGGAACGAATGCAACTTTCAGCATTTCGCTAGATGCAGCAGGAGCCTCTGCGGTGGTGCCAGCGGCACAACCCGTAAGAACCAGTGCTGACAACGCGGCGGTTGCGCCGGCTGCCCGTAACAGGTTTTTTATTACCATTATTTCTTGCCTCTCTTATTTTTCTGGGGCAGAGCTTGTGCTCTTGCCTTCTGTGCAACCAGCGTGTTGCTGGAGACATTTTCTCAGATCACTCTGGCCGCCAAAGTGGTCGACAGTGCCCTAAATTCCTTGCCCAAATCAGCATACTTTTCTGAGTTGCGGGGGACGTATGTGCGTTCTTGAACGCTTGCCGAAATGACTTTCCACGCTTCTTCGATGGTGTCTATTTCTCCCAGTGCCATCAGCTGTACGACAGCATTACCTAGCACCGTGGCTTCGGAAGCACCGGTGATGACGGGGAGCCCCGTCGCGTCGGCGGTGGCCTGTTGCAACAAAGTGTTGTTGACACCGCCCCCGACCACTCGGATGGAGTAAATTTTTTGACCGCTCGCTTCGGCCAGGTCCTCGGCCGCAATCCGGTAGCTCATCGCCAAAGAATCGATGATGGTGCGCACAATTTGAGCCTGGGTCTCAGGGACCGGGTAGCCAGCAGCCCTGCAGTATTCCTGGATGCGCCCTGGCATCCCACCGGGGGACAGGAAGGCGTTATCTGCCGGGTCCACGAGGCTACGAAGTGCTGGTTCTCGGGCGGCGAACTCCACCAGATCGGCGTAGTCCTTGGAGTCCCCCGACTCGGCCCAGGCGCGACGACACTCTTGCAACATCCAGAGCCCCATCACGTTACGTAGTAGCCGGATATTGTTGGGATAACCCGCCTCGTTGGTGAGGTTGAACCGAAGAGTGTCGGCGGTGATGATGGGTAGAGGGGTAATCACACCTACGAGCGACCAGGTTCCTGAGGAAATAAACATGCAGTTCTTGTCGACATCGGGAATGCTCACCACAGCACTGGCAGTATCATGCGCTGCGGGCAATATGACTTGGGTCTTAGCTAAACCTCCTGAGGCCAGGTCGCCAATCATGTCGCCCAGCACGGCGCCAGGCTGAGCTACCTCGGGGAATAGATGCCGGGGTAGAGATAGCTCGTCGATGAGATCCCACGCCCAATCGCCGCGGGCCATGTCGTACATACCGCTGGTGGAGACCATCGTGTACTCAGTCACGATGCTGCCCGAGAGTTTGCGGTGAAAAACATCGGCGAGCATCAAGAAGTAAGAAGCTTCTCGCAGTAGTTCGGGCCGCAGGGCCTGATCCGCAGCCAGGGCAAACAATGTGTTGATCGGCGCGACTTGAGAGCCGGTGCGCTGGTAGAGCTCATCTCGGCCAATGGCAGCAACGACGCGAGTAAAAGCCTCGCCGCGGGCTGCTTCTCGGTAAGCCAGAGGATCTTCCATGAGATTTCCGGTGGAATCAAAAAGACCGTAGTCAACTCCAAAAGTGTCGACGCCTACGGAGGTGACCGCGGTGGTGTCTCCAAGAGTGCGAAGACCGGCGGAAATTTCTGACCACAGAAAGTCAAAGTTCCAGTGCAAGCGACCGTTTCGCTCGCCAGGTTTGTGGGTGAATCTCCGGACGACCGATAAGTCCAAAGTTGAGCCGTCAAAATCGACGCGGGCAACCCGACCAGACTCTGCTCCGAGATCGGTCGCTCCAACAGTGAGGGCTGTCATTTTGCCTCCCACTGCTGGGATTTTTTCTTCACAAAAGAGAGAGCCTTCGCCATAAAGCCACCCTTCTTCTTAGTAATCTTTTTAACTCGATGGTGAGGAGGTCAAAAGGTGGAAGAGAAAAATTAACCACCTGTTTGGGAGAATAATACCCTCAACATTGAAACGTCACCAAACCTGAATAATTGAGACCCAAAAGTGACCTTTAAGAAGGCTTTTGCGAAAGCCGCTGAGGTCCAGGCCGAGGAGTAGCGGGGCGGTCAAAACACCCGCGAGGCGCACTGCGAGAGCTCCGTGACCTCCAGCCCGACGGGGTCACACTGTCGACCAAGTGTGGCTAAGGTGAGCCTCGCCCGGCACACTCTCAGCTCGGCCTCTTTGTAGGGGAGAATCCCGCCGACGGTCTTTCGGCCAAAGAGCGCCTGCGGACTTCTGAGGCCTCGGCGCCTTGGGGAACTTCGGCTAGCATGGAAATCCCTGGTTCGGGGCTGGCCGCCTTAGCTCAGTTGGTAGAGCGTCTCACTCGTAATGAGAAGGTCGAGAGTTCGATT
>Ga0105050_10006921_pt1 | contig 13827 bp, 14 predicted proteins | sample FRY01_FD_78088 | JGI IMG/M metagenome (GOLD analysis project Ga0105050, IMG submission 78088) | Freshwater microbial communities from Lake Fryxell liftoff mats and glacier meltwater in Antarctica - FRY-01 | ecosystem: Environmental > Aquatic > Freshwater > Ice > Glacier meltwater ... | reverse complement strand
TGACCCCAGCGGGATTCGAACCCGCGTTACCGGCATGAGAAGCCGACGTACTAGGCCTCTATACGATGGGGCCCTTCCACCAACACACCGAAGTATGACACTAATCAGCGTGTGGCGCCAAACTTCCGCGTGCCTCAGCTTCTTCGAGCGCTCAGCACAAACACGGCGGCGAAGCTACACGAGACGAATGCATCCCGCACCGCTTACACAAAAGCTGCAAATTCAAACAAAATGAAGCGCCCCAGGTTTTCTGCCGCTCCTATGCGGGTTGCGGCTCTCGGTGGAGAGTCGTGTAGTGGGTGTTCTCGAACTCGGCTAGTGGGACGTAGCCAAGTCTCGAGTGAAGCCTACGGTTGTTGTACCAATCAACCCAGGCGGCGGTCACGTATTCGACGTCCGCGATGGTCTTGTATGGCCCGTCGTGGAACACGGTAGTGCGGATGCATTCTGCTTTGTAGAGCCCGTTGATGGTCTCCATCAGACTGACAATCGTATGTGTCGCCGATGGACCCAATCGAGGGTGCGAGGCCATCCAGTGCGAGTTTTTCGGTGTACGCCAACGAAACATATTGCGATCCAGCGTCTGAATGTGCCCGCTACTGTTGGGGCTGGATCGGATCGCCTTGACGGTCTCGTTCCCACAGACTCATCCGCAGCGGGATCATCACCAACCCGGCATGCTTGCTGGCCTGCGTATGCCAGCCGACGATGCGTTGTGAGAACACGTCGACGATGAACGCCACATACACCCACCCGGCCCAGGTTCGGCAATACGTGAAATCCATCACCCAGGTGTGATCGGACCTAGGTGCGGTGAAGTCACGGTTCAGTAGATCACCAGCAAGGATCCCGTCTTTCGCGGGGATCGTGGTGCGGATGCCCTTGTCCCGGCGGATTCCCGCCAACCCGAACGCCCGCATAGCCCGATCGATCGCACCCCGCGAAGCGCCGGGGATTGTGGTGCGACGCACCAGCGCGGTCATCTTGCGCCGCCTGTTCTCTTTCAGAACATAGAGACCCTCCGGGGTCAGTGTGCGACGCTCTCTGCCCGTGGCATCCACGACGTCCACCCACGCGGTGTCACGGACCACATCGAGCACTTGCGCGTCAGTGACCGTGGGGGCCGCGACATGACGGCCTCGCCAGGCCCGGTAGGTGCGCGCGGCGATCTGGCAGCCCTGCTCACGCAGGACCCGGCAGATTGACTCGACCGCGTGCCCTTCGGATCTCATCGTGTCGATGAAACCCATCATCATCGGTTGCGGGGGTCGAGTTCCCCCACGAAGAAACTCGTCGCCGCGCGAAGGATCGCAACATCCTCACGCAGGTGTGTGTTTTCCGCCTTCAACCGCTTGATCTCGGCATGGTCGGCGGAGGTCACCCCGTCACGGGTCCCATCATCAATATCGGCTTGTAGTACCCATCGGCGCACGGACTCGTGTCCGACGCGGATCTGGCGGGCAACGGCAGCTGATGCGGCCGTGAGCGACGGATACTCCGACTGGTGCTCACGCACCAGTCGGACCGCGCGATAACGCAGGGCAGGATCAATTTTCTTTGGCATGACATACATCCTTCCAACTCAAAAGGATGCGACATCAAACCTGGAGCGCTTCAGCAAAAACTTTCCTGACTAGTACTCGTCACAATTTCCGCACCACCACCGACAAAATCTCGACACCTACGTTCGCCCAACACAGGCTGACCAGGGAGTGCACGTGCCGTCCAGAGCAGCCCAGAAAAATCTGAGGCAAGTATCTCCAACTGGGTCGATAGCCCATCGTCGGGAACACCGAAAGGGTGGCATGGCATGGAGACCATCATGAAGCATTTCGAGTGGCGCCACGATATCGAATCGGTGTTGTTTGCTAACTAGATGGCTTTACCGGGGTTCAGAATACCCAGCGGGTCAAAAACGCGCTTAATAGAGTGTTGCAACCGGAGGGACGCTTCGCCGAGTTCCGGAACCAACCACTCCCGTTTCAAGAGCCCAACCCCGTGCTCGCCGGTCAGCGTTCCGCCGAGCGCGTTGGCTGCCCAAAAGATGTCCTCCAGCGCTTTCTTGGGTGGCCCCTGGTGAATGCTCTGGCCCGGGGGAATCAGCAAAATGGGATGTAGATTGCCATCGCCGGCGTGAGCAATCGTATAAATATCGATGCCAATCTCCTCGCCAATATTCACAATCTGTTGTGCCATCTCGGCAAGGTGTTTACGTGGCACGCCCACATCACCCACATACGCGTGGCCGCGGGTTTGAATCGACGGAATAGCTTCTCGCCTGGCCTGAACCAATTGCTCCGATTCGTCATGGTCTGTGGTGAGTCGAAACTCTGTCGTGAAAGCCGCCGTAACGCCCGATAACACCTCCATTTCCAAGCCAGCACCCAAGCCATCAGTTTGGACCAACAACAAGGCCCGACCGCGAACCCCATGGTCGGTGCCGGTAGCCTCATCAATCGCATCCAACGTTTTACCATCCATCAATTCCAAGATGGTGGGCTGGACACCAGACGACACAAGGGCCGAAGCGCACGCGGCCGCCTCCACGATGTCACTGAAATAGGCTTCCAACGTGGCCAACTTCCGAGAAAGTGGACGTAGACGCAGAGTCGCTTCCACCACAACGCCGAGGGTGCCCTCAGAGCCAATCATGAGCGCCGTGAGGTCATACCCGCTGACGCGCTTAATGGTCGAACCTCCCGTTTTCACGATGGACCCATCGGCTAACACCACGGTCAACCCCAGAACAGATTCCCTCGTCACTCCATACTTGGCGCACCGCATGCCGCCAGCATTGGTAGCAATGTTTCCACCAATCGAACAGTAGGTCATGCTGGCAGGGTCGGGTGCGTAAAAAAGGCCGTGCGGCTTGGCGGCATCGCTCACCGCCGAATTCATAACCCCCGGCTCAACAACTGCGCTGTGTTCCACCGGGTCGAGCGACAGGATCTGATTCATCGCAGACACATCGAGCACAATCTCACCCGCTGACGCTGACGAGCCACCGGCAAGACCAGAGCCGGCACCACGCGTCACGACGGGTAGTCGATGCGAGCTGGCATATTTCAGGGTAGAAACCACGTCGTCAATGCTGCGGGCTCGAACCACACCGTCGGGCAAGGACGGTGGAATGTAACCAGACCGGTCGGTACTGTGTAAAGCCAGGATCGCCGGATCCCTCTCGATAGCAGGAAATTTCATGGCCTCATGCTGTCACGCCCGCAGGCTCGCCCGGAACCCCCGGCAGGCTGCGATAAGCCCCATCTGTCAGGAAATTTGGATAGGTTTCTTGGCCAACAAGTTCTCTGAGGATACGAACCGCAGCGTCGTGGTGTCTCGTCCACTTATCGACACCGATGTCAGACGCTAACGCGTCTGCTTGTTGAACGAGAATTCCCTCGACCATCTCTGCATCAATTGTTTCGCCGGTGTCGGTGGTAACCACCTTGTTCCGGATTTGTTGCCACAGTTGTGAACGTGAAATCTCCGCAGTCGCCACATCCTCCATCAGGTTCCTTATCGCAGCAGCCCCGCTACCCGACAGCCACGCACCGAGATACGCGAGTGCTACGTACGTGTTTGATTCCACGCCGGACCGCGTCACTCCGCCTCCGGCGCCGGCAATATTGAGCAGATCACGGCTCGAAATAGACACGTCCGAGCGGAGTTGATCACGTTGGTTCGGGCGTGACCCCAACACATCGGTGAAAGCGGCATCGCAAATTGATACCAGATCGGGGTGGGCAACCCAGGAGCCGTCAAACCCGTCACTAGCTTCACGCACCTTGTCGATACGAACCTTTTCGAGAGCCTGGGCGGTAACCTCTGGTTCGAGACGGTTAGGGATAGCGGCCGCCATCCCGCCAATGGCGAAGGCTCCACGGGTATGACAAGTCTTGACGAGCAAATCCGTATAAGCGCGCATAAAAGGCTGGGTCATCGAGACACTCACACGATCAGGTAAAATAAAGTCCACACCTGCCTCCCGGAAGTATTTGACAATGCTGAAGAGATAATCCCACCGCCCAGCATTGAGACCGGAGGCATAATTACGCAATTCGTATAGGATTTCTTCCATCTCGAACACGGCAGGAATCGTCTCAATTAAAACCGTGGCCCGGGTGGTTCCCTCTTCGATCGCAAGGAGTTGCTCTGAATAGGCGAATATATCCGCCCACAGCCTCGCTTCGAGATGGCTCTCCATTTTTGGCAAATAATAGAAAGGTCCCCGCCCCTGCGTGTCAAGCGATTTTGCATTGTGAAAAAAGTGCAAACCAAAATCGACCAGTGTGGCAATTGCTTCGCGTTCACCCCAGAGCAGGTGAGCCTCCGGCATATGCCAGCCGCGCGGCCTGATCACCATGATGGGGGCACTCTGGTAGTCCTTGACCGCGTAACCTTTGCCCTCGGCGCTTCGAAAAACCAGTTGCTCTCTGGTCGCATCAAACAATGACACCTGGGAATCGATCAGATTGACCCAGGTGGGGGTGCAGGCATCTTCAAGATCTGCCAACCAGACTTTTGCACCAGAGTTCAGAGCGTTGATCGCCATTTTGGCTGGCGTTGCAGGCGCGGTAATTTCTGTCCGCCGGTTCATCAACGCTGGAGGCGCCTCGGCGACCCGCCAATTTTGTTGGCGAATATCGTGCGTTTCGGGCAAGAAATCTAGTACCCCAGTAGCAGCCACACGGTCGTAGCGCGTTGCTCTGTGCGCCAAAAGATCGTCGCGCTTGGCCGCAAAACGCTCGTGCAGGGAATCCACAAAACCGAGCGCTTCGAGAGTGAGAATGTCCGCGCTGCGCGTCGTGGGCCGTGGGACTCGCTCGGTAATCATCAGTTCTTAACTGTGCCTTCCCGGGGTTTCAAGCCCATGAGCTCCACGGTGGTTTTTCCAGTCCTAATCGCCTCGAACATGGCGTGTTCGTTACCTTCACGCTCGAGTGCCGCAGCCACGACGTTGTCTAATTCGAATGACTTGATCAGAACAACACCATCCGCATCGCCCACAACAATGTCGCCAGTTTCGATATAAAGCGCGCCCCACGCCAGTGGTGCCCCGATTACGCCGGCGTCCTCTTTTGTGGTGCCACCCATAGAAATGCCCCGAGAAAATACGGGGAAACCCAGTTCGGTAATGCGCGCCACATCTCGCACCGACCCGTCAACGACAAGACCACTGATACCTCGGTGCTGGGCCGCCACAGTCATTGCTTCACCCCACACACCACAATCTGAATACCCACCGCAATCAATAATTAACACATCACCTTCCTCGGCTAGCAACACCGCGTGGTGCAACGCGAGATTGTCGCCGGGCCTGGAGCGGACGGTCAGGGCAGTGCCCGCAAGAAACGCTGCGGGGTCAATCGGGCGAAGATTACCCGGTACTGCCCCCTGTTTGCCCTGCGCTTCATACAACGTGGACGTTCCTAAACGCTCGAGTGTGGCACGAGTCGTCACTTCAAGCATGAGAGCCTCCGCGTGGCAATGTCACTTATCGGCCCACGACAAGCAGGTTCTTCTTTTTGCCTTTTCCGGCAATTCGATGATTCGGCGTATCCCAGAAGGTCACTCGACGCTGAACCCAAGCCACCAGCGAGAAAAGCACAATGCCAAGAAGGCTCAGGACGAGTATGAGAGCAAACACCCGGTCCAAGGCGAGCCTCGTGGACGCCAACCGGATTTGTTCGCCAAACCCGATACCGCCACCGATGAATTCGGCCGCAATCGCCCCAGTGAGTGCTGCCACAATCGCAATTTTCAACCCCGCAAAGATGAACGGCAATGCGCGCCGCATCTTTAGTTTCCAAAAGACATCCCAAGCCTTAGCCTTCATTGACTTGAACAGTTTGAGCTCATCTTCACTAGTAGCGACCAAACCAGCCGCCGTACCAATGATGACGGGGAAGATGGACATGAAAGCCGCCAATACGTACTTGGAGGTAATGCCAAACCCAAACCAGGCGATAAATACCGGCGCAAACGCAATCTTGGGCGTGGCTTCCAAAGCAACGAAGAGTGGCATAATGGCCTTCTGTCCAAACTTCGTTTGACCCACCCACAGACCGATGATGAAGCCGGCGACGACCGCTATACCAAAGCCAATAATTACTTCTTGAATAGTGATCCAGAGCTCACCGGCAAGAAAACCGCCGGGCGCGAGTTGCGAGATCACGATTAGGAGCTCTTCGCCCACGTTGAGCGGTGACGGCAAAATAATGATGGGTACGTCGCCGAAGCGCACAATTGCTTCCCAGCCAGTCAGAACCGTCAGAATGACAACGGCAACAGCTATCGCCTGGGGCAAAGAATTAAACCAACGACTAATCCCCATCACCACCTTGGCCATTGGGGAAGCAGCTGAAGATATTTTGCTTGACACGCTCGTCTCACTCATTAATTCCGTGTCCCCTGTTCAAAGCGGTCCGTACCAGACCCACATATTTGGCAAATTCGGGCATATTGAGGGTGTTCATGGTTCGTGGACGGGGAAGATCAACGGTGATGACTTCCAAGATTCGTCCGGGCCTTGCCGACATGGCATAGACCGTGTCGGAAAGGAAGACAGCTTCGGGAATTGAGTGGGTCACTAACACCACCGTGGCATGGCGTGAGGACGCGATGCTCTGGAGTTCCAAATCCATTCGTTCTCTGGTCAATTCGTCGAGCGCACCAAAAGGTTCGTCTAAGAGAAGAACATTCGGTTGCGTGATCAACATGCGACATATTGCCGCGCGCTGTGCCATACCGCCGGAAAGTTCACCCGGGTAAGCATTTTCGAAGCCCGCCAAACCAACGGTGTAAATAATTGCCTTTGCGGCGTCTAGGTGGTCTTTGGCGGCTCTGACACCATCACGGAGCTCGATGGGTAATAAAACATTTTCAATTGTGGTTCGCCACGGCAACAGCGTTGCCTTTTGAAACATGATGCCCACGCCGTCCGGTGGACCATCAATCGAGATTCCATTCATCATGACTTCGCCGTGAGAGGGCTCTAAAAGTCCAGCCATGGCGTTCAGGAGGGTCGATTTTCCACATCCACTAGGTCCGATAAAAGAAATGAACGAGCCAGGTTCTATGTCGAGGGAAACATTCTTGAGAGCCTCAATGTCGGTGCCGGGGAACGTGTGGGAGACATCGTCAATCCGGTAACGAACTGTGCTCTCGGTGGCGTTTGGGCTGTTCACAGGGCGGGAACCTCTCTGTTCCAAAAAGAATTCTTGAACCAATCATAAATCGGTGGGATGTCCGGTGGGGGTCAGGGTTCCAGGCTCCCTGACCCACACCGAAATGTTTCTCTACCGAGGATTCCAGTTTTTAGCTAGAAGGCAGGTAGTCGTTGGTGAAAACGGCGCTGACGTCAACCCCAGCAACCTCTTCACCAGCGTCCAAGAGGTCCTGCTTCACCTTTTCCCAGTATGCAAGGTTGTTGAACCCGAAGACGTCTCCATCAGGAGACACCAGAGAGTCTCTGATGGCGTTGAACAGCGCCTCTGAGAGTGTGCGGTCTTCAGCTTCCTGAGGGGAGTACTTCTCGCAGCCCTGCATCACGAGTTCGAAGTCAGCCAACGATGCCTCTATTGCGCGCTCCATGGCGCGCAGAAATGCTGAGACAATCTCTGGGTTCTCGTCGATAAAGGTACCGTTTGCGGCCAAGCCGTTACCAAAGAGGTAGGCAGTTGCCGTGCCGGTCACGTTGGTCAGTGGCGTACCAGCCGCCTCGATATAGGCAACGGTGTCAAGCGATGCCGCGTAGGCATCAATGTCGCCACGATCAAAACCAGCGAGAGCCGTAGCGCCTTCACCCACGACGAGGACATCGAAGTCGGTGACACCAGCGGCGGCGAGAATTGCGGCGGCGATGTTCCTCTCGTTACCGTCTGCTGTGGCGATACCAATAACCGCTCCATCGAGCTCAGAGGCATCGGTGATGCCACTAGCTTCTGGAACTACCAGCTGGAACAAACCACCGGGAGCAGTGTTCGCGATGTAGCGAACATCCTGTCCGGATGCGTTAGCCAAGATGGTGGGTGCTGCGCCCGGTGAACCAATTTCAGCCTGGCCGGCAGCCATCGCCTGCAACACTGCTCCAGATCCGTTTAGCCCCTGGATGGAAACTGCGAGACCTTCTTCTTCGAAATAGCCCTGGGTGTCAGCGACGTAGGCTGGGAAGAAGATTATGCAGCTGGGGTTCGCATGGGCGAGGATTACCTCGAACAGCTCAGCGGGAGCCACTTCGGTGGTTTCGCTGGGGGCACTAGTGTCTTCAGCTTCGGTGGGAGCAGCGCAACCCGCAAGTGCAAGGGCGCCAACGGCGACCAGGGCAAATAAAGTATTTTTTCTCATGTTCAACTCCTTTGTTGGTTGTATGAAAGTAACAGCAGTCTTGGTGGTGTGAAGGAGGGAATAACCGTCACAACGGGATTATCTAATGTGAGACCGGCACCCCACTTTCCTCCGGCTTTCCTGCCCGGAACGTTGAGTTGATCTCTCCAATTCCTTCAATCCAGGAACGCAAGTGCTCTCCTGGTTTCAGGAATCTCTTCGGATCTTGCCCAATCCCCACACCGGCAGGGGTTCCGGTAAAGATAATGTCGCCAGGTCGGAATTCAATAATCTTGGACAGGAAATCCACCAATTGGGGAACCGGGCACACCATGTCGGCGGTGGTTCCGTTTTGTTGGACTTGGCCATCAATGTCGGAGCCGAGCCGAATAGCGTTCGGGTCAGCGAATTCGTCCGGGGTCACTAGCCACGGTCCGCTGGGGGCAAAGCCCGCGGAAGACTTCCCGAGGCTGTATTGGGGTGCTTGACCAAATTGTTGTCTAATCCGCTCCGAGAAATCTTGACCAATGGTGACACCGGCAATGTGATCCCAGGCCCTTTCGGGAGGAATGTTGCGGCCACCCGTGCCGATGACAACAACGAGTTCACATTCCCAGTCGACATTTCCGCGATGGGGCAGGACGATTTCGGTGTCGGGGCCGGTCAGAGACGAGCGCCACTTGGTGAAAACCGGAGGCAACTCGGTCGTGACTTTGTACCCGGCTTCTTTTTGGTGGGCCTGGTAGTTCAAGCCAATCGCAAAAATTTGTTCCGGCTCTGGGGAAGGCGCACCCAACTTCGCGCGATCAATATTGACACTGCCGGAGCTGGTAAATGACGACGCCCACGAGCGAAAATCGCTCCAGTGGCGATAAACCGACGCGAGGTCCGGGCCAAACTTGCCGCTGCTTGCCTCGTGAATGTCGATGCCCGCCTCGTCAGAGGTAAGAAGAACGGCCCGATTATCGTGGTTTGCAATACGCATGTGACCCCTTTGTCATGTCGCTGTTGTGCCCGTGATGGGGAATAAATAATAATGATAATACTTATTTATAAACTAGGTCGATAGTAAACGCAAATCACGTCGTCACTGTTAGGGTTTCACGGGTCACTAGTCACCGCTCACTCTCTATGTTTTCTCCTAACGGAGCAAGGAACGCCATGAGTACAATTACCCCCACGCTGAGTGGATTTGTCCGCGAGTCCAACGCGCATATCTTCGCCCATTTCCCCAGTAGAGCTGAGGCAGCAGCCCAGATTCTTGGGGAAATTGCTAAGGCAGCTGACCCGGGGGCTCGCCTCGGAACCAAACAAGAACTGCGAGGGCGCTGTGAGGTCGCGGTAGGAACTTTTAATGAAGCGCTCAAGATTGCTCAGAACCGCGGTGTGGTTTCGTTGCGGCCCGGACCAGGCGGGGGAATTTTTAGTCAGGCGCCCTCGGCCATTGTCCGTTTAGGCAATTTGCTACTGGAACTAGATCGAGACGATCGCACTGTGGCCGAAGCAGTGCACGTGCGAAACGCGCTCGATGTTTTGCTGATGGATGACGCGGTTGCCCACCGCACTAACGGTGACATTGAAGCAATGCGTCTCGAAATCGCAGCGATGGGACAGGCTGTGCAGGGCAGGCGTCCGACTGAATTCATAAAAGCGAACTGGCACCTGCACGCAGTTATAGCCAACATCAGTCCCAACACCATCTTGCAGAACTTCTATCTGGGTCTCCTCGAAATAATTGAACAACACACCCTCGGCGTTCAGCCCACCCGCGGAGAACCTTTGCAGGGCTACATTGAATATCGCCTTGACCTGCACCGGAAAATGGTGGACGCTATTGAAGCCCAGGACCCGATCGTCGCCCGTGCACTCGTTGAAGAGCACAACACTGAGAACTACCAACAATAACGAGGACACTCCGCAAGTGGTAAAAGAGCCCCGTGACATCATTCTTATAACCGACATCGACTGGGATGGTCTCTGGATCGAAAAGAGATGGCTCGAAGACGCGGGGTACGACATTGTTCTTGCCGCCGACGCATCCGAAGAAACCCTCATCAAGTTAGCGCCTCGTGCCGCACTGATTATAGTGTGCTTTGCCAAACTGACCCAGCCTGTCATCCAGGCCGCCACTCGCGCACGAGCGATACTTCGCTGGGGCGTCGGTATCGACAGCATCGATGTGGCACAAGCCACCGCACAAGGTATTCCGGTCTATAACGTCCCGGATTACTGCATAGATGAAGTTGCAGACCACGCCTTGCTATTAATGCTCGCATTGTTTCGCCAACTGCCCGCGCAACAGGTGACGGTCTGTGCCGGTGGATGGTCGATGCCTGCGGCATTGCCCCGGCGTCTTCGAGGCCTGACCCTGGGTTTGGTGGGGATGGGCAGGAGCGCCCAAGCGTTGGCTCGCCGCGTCCAACCCCTTGGTATGTCCATCATCTACACGGCAAGCACCCGAGAGGCCCCCGAGGACATCATCGCTACCTGTGTTGCTGATCGGACAACCTTTTTTACCCAAGCAGATTGCGTTTCCTTACATGTGCCGTTGGGCCCAAAAACCCAGGCACTGGTGAACCGCGCCACACTGTCCTCAATGAAGCCCAGCGCGTATCTCATAAACGTCGCCCGGGGCGGTCTGGTCGATACCGACGACTTGCTTATCGCGCTGAGAAGCGGAGTAATTGCCGGGGCTGGATTAGATGTAACTGACCCGGAGCCTCTGCCCTCAGACCACCCGCTGCGTCGGATGGTCAACTGCATCGTCACACCCCACGCTGCCTACAGGTCAGAAGAAGGCATTACCGAATTGCGCCACCGGATCGCCCAGGCAGGTGCTCACCTTCTGGAGGGGACTGCCCCCCCAGAAAGTTTAGTCAGCAAAGTTCGGTGAACCCGCAGTTCTGCTTCGCCACGCAGGGGCCTAGCGTAGGTGGTTTGACCCGATATTTTAGGTCCAGATTCGGTGCTAACCTGATTCTGGAACACACTCACGGTGGTTGTAGCCTGGTGGCGTGGGCACCCCTTTTACAACCGATTCCCTGGGTCACTTCATGGAGCGTGGTTCGAAGGCGTTGGTGTTTTCGTTTTTGTAGCGGGTGATGAGTTTCGAGACCCACCCTTTTGAGACGTGGGTGTCGCGGGCGACGTCGGCTTGGAATCGGCCTTCGAGGATGACGGCGGTGATGATGAGGCGGGCTTTAGGCATCATCCGATGGTGGCGGAATGTTTCCTATGTCCTGAAAGAGAACGGGCCCGCTCGGGCGACCAGGACCTGCGCTGGCCCTCCCGAGAAATCGTGGAACAATGACAGCCCACATCTCTGGGCAATGATTGTTTGGCAATGACCGAATCGAGAAGTTTCTCAATCTCGATTCAGTCGGGAAGAGTTAAATGCCGGTACCGTGTTAACAAGGAGGCGCAACTCTTCTTCAGGCGGATGTCTTGATATCAATCACCTTAGAAATTATTGCGCTTCCTTTTAGAATCGAGGAAGACTGTGGTACGAGAAGCAACCTGCCCCGCCGCGGCCTGAGCGTCCAACATAATTCCTGGAACACTAGTGGAGCTGGACAAACCTGAATTGGGTGCATCAACCACACCGGGACCAAAAGTGACCTGCCAGAACAATTACGGGCAACCTGCGCTGAAGCGAACCCTGCTACCGACCTGGAACATGCCACAGACTCTCGCGGGAGTGGCTGTTGGAAGATTGCGCCACCGGTCGGATCAGAAATTGCTGGACCGACCCGGTTCGTGACATAAAGGCGACAACAAATTTTCAGTTCAGGCTGTTTACACAACACACGCTGGCCCATAACCAGGACTCAGGAGCTAACCCATCTGCCCTTGCTCAATTCGTGATCGTCCGTATTGACATGTCATCGAGGTTAGGAAACGCATGCCCCACAACGTGCGCGGCCTCGTCCGCGATCGCTTTGGCGGTGGATAGTGCTGTGTCGGAAACGAGGATGGTTGCCGCGCCCTGAAGGCGGTGTCCTACCCACCGGAGTTGGAGCTTGGGAACCGCAAGCACCCCGGGAGTTCTCTCCAGCGCGGTTTGGGCGCGATCCACGAGATCCGGATCGATCCCATCCATCAGGCGACCACCGATGCTGCGCACCGACCCCCAAAGCAGAATGATGATCGCCACGGAAATCAGAAGGCCCACAATCGGGTCTGCGAGGGGGAAGCCGAGCATCACACCTGCGGCACCCACCACGACCGCTAGAGAGGTAAATCCGTCAGTACGAGCATGCACGCCGTCAGCGACGAGAGCTACGGAACCAATCTTCTGTCCGACACGGATGCGGTAAATAGCGACCGCTTCATTGCCAATGAACCCGATTGCTCCGGCCACCAGTACCCACCAGAGATTGTACACAGTTTGGGGGTTTACGAGTCGGTCAATCGACTGCCAGGCAACCAGAACGGCGGACAGTGCAATCATCGCGACTATAAATAGGCCGGCAAGATCTTCTGCACGGCCGTAGCCATAGGTGAAACGCCGGGTGGCCGCCCGTCGGCCAAGGATGAATGCAATCCACAGCGGCACGGCAGTTAGAGCGTCAGAAAAGTTGTGGATCGTGTCGGCAAGCAGCGCAACCGAACCGCTAATCAGAACGACGGCGAGTTGCAGGATCGTCGTGCCAAGCAGGATGAGGAGACTAATTTTCAGCGCCCGAACCCCCTCTTTGCTGGCTTCGAGGGCGTCGTCGATCGAGTCAGCGGCATCGTGGCTGTGTGGCACGAACAGCCCGTGGAAGAAGGCCCAGATCCCGGTCGGGTGCGAGTGGCCAACTGGACGGTGGTCATGGTTATCGTGTAGACGGCTAGGAGGCTCGTCGCGCGAATGCGCCGCGGGGTCGCGGGCGCCAGAGTGGACGCAGCGGGCGCTCATACTGACGCCTTTCTTTCTTGATGATGGCGCGGGGTGCCACCGAGAGAATGCTCTGCCTGGAAGATCGCAACGGAGACGAGTTCAGATGCATGCTCGTTTTCGAGGCGATAAAACACCCTGGTGCCCTCTTGACGGGTCGTGACGAATCGGGCCAGCCGCAGCTTCGCCAAGTGCTGAGACACTGACGCGGGCGTCTTCTCCACCAGCTCAGCCAACTCGTTTACGGACATCTCGCTGTCTCGCAGCCCGAGAATCACGCGAACCCGAGTGGCATCAGCCAGCATTGAGAACACCTCGACTGCCAGTTCAACGAACCGACTATCGGACTCGCAATCTCGAATCTCCTTATCTGCATTCATACGAATACTATAGCAGAACAGAAGCGCTCAGGCTCCCAATATGTGGAGCGCCACATCACCGCACGCGCTCACTTTTAAGTAAGGCGGCTCGACTCTGGCGCAAAGACGCGCAGACCTTGTGGGCTGACGCTGACCTCCAGGGGCAAAGGTCCCACGGCTTCGCCATCGGCGTAGGCAATAACACCCTCAACCGCGATACCTACCCGGCGTGCGTGTCGGATAGTCACGCGGGGGTCACTCACG
>Ga0105050_10006913_pt1 | contig 13841 bp, 13 predicted proteins | sample FRY01_FD_78088 | JGI IMG/M metagenome (GOLD analysis project Ga0105050, IMG submission 78088) | Freshwater microbial communities from Lake Fryxell liftoff mats and glacier meltwater in Antarctica - FRY-01 | ecosystem: Environmental > Aquatic > Freshwater > Ice > Glacier meltwater ... | reverse complement strand
GTTTCGGCGGTGGTCATCACGCCGAACACGGCGTTGGCCCAATTCGCCTTGGAGAAAAAGTCGCCTTCGACCTTGAAGCTGCCCCACAGCGTCCAGAGGAACGGGAAGGCGGCGATGACCATCCAGAACACCAGAAAGGCGATGGCGAAGACGCGTAGGGCGATGGGTTGGCGTTGACCGATCGTGGACATGAGGCGGGTCCTTTATTTGCGGGCGAAATCGCGCCAGGTGCGGACCAAAACCGGGGTCAGCAGCAGGGCGATGCACAGGATGGTCAGCACCGAAGTGGCGGCAGCGGAGGACAGCTGTTGGGTTTCGCCGCCAAGGTCGTTGTAAATGGCCCATGAGAGGGACGTGGCGTGGGCTTGGGCGGAAAAGCTGACGATGGGTTCAAAGACGCGGAAGTTGTCCATGAGTTGGATGAGGGCGATGAAGGTGGTCAGCGGCAGAAGGTGGGGCAGCACGACATAGCGGATGCGTTCCCACCGCGATGCGCCATCGACGACAGCCGCCTCTAGTGTTTCTTTGTTCACGGTTTGCAGGCCCGCGTAATAGACGATGAAGGCGAAGGGGGCCGAATGCCAGACGCCGTAAACCATGAGCATGGCCCACATCAAAGGCGTTGACGCCTTGACCGACAGATCGGGGTCGCCCGCCGCCCATTGCAGCAAAGTGCCGACAATGCCGCGCGCATCGACCATCCAAAACAGGATGAGCGAGCCGACGAGGGGGGTGACGATCATGGGCAGCAGCGTGAAGAAAATCAGCGGGCCGCGCAGGGATTTGGCGGCGGAGTTGACGGCGACCGCGATGGCAAAGCCGAAGATGAGCGTGAGAGGGGTGACGATGGCGGTGAAGGTGAGGGTGAAGAACATCGCCTTGTAAAAGGGTAGGTTGATGAGGCGGCCGAGGAAATCGGGGAGGCTGGTGGCGGTGGCCCAGGCATGTGCGACTTCATTGGTGGCCAGATGCCCGCGGTCGAAATAGGTGGTGAGGCCGGCCCAGCGGCCCAGCGGTTCGGCGGCGCGCAGGGCGGCGGTGGCATCGGTATCAATCTTGGTGCTGTCGGTGCAGCCAAAGGGGCCGCAGTTTTGCACGGTGATGATGACCTGTTCATGGGCGACATGCAGCGATTGGATGACGACCGAGACGATGGGAAAGGCGATGAAGAGGAGCATCGCGAGGACGGAGGGGAAGACAAACCAGAAGAATGTTTTGTGTTTCATGGGCTTGCCTTATGTCGGGGGTGGCGTGTGCGGGCAACCGGGGGGCTGCCCGCAGCGGGTTTGGGGTTTGCGCGGGCAAGGTGCCCGCGCGGGGTGCTTACTTCAAAAAGCCTTTTTCGCGGGCGGCGGTGGAATAGGCCGCTTCGGCATCGGCTAGTGCTTGTTCAGCACTTTCCTTGCCTTGCAAGAAGTCGGCGAGGTTATCACCCAAAGCGGTGTGCAACAGGCCTATGTAGGGCAGCATTGGGTAGGGCGTGGTGCCTGCGGACACCGCGGCCAGCACACCTTCGGACACCGCATCGGGGGTGTAGCCCGCCAGCAGCCACACGGCTTGGTTCATGGTTTCCGGCGTCAGAATGTCCGGCGAGGAGGCGTAGGCCATTGCCTGAAAGGTGGCCGCAGCATCAGCGTCGCTGACGTTTTTGGCGACGGTCCAACCATCCCACCACAGGGTCGTTGCGGGCGAGGTGCCGCCGCCCACAGTCATTGGCCCTGCGACCTTGGTGTTTTCATAGACGACAGGTTCGGACCCTTGATCATCCATCAGGTTTTGCATGCGGCTGCCCCACATGTTCATAAGCGCGACATTGCCCGCTTCCCATTCCGCTTGGGTGGCGTTGCTGTCATGGGTCAGGAAATCGGGGTTCATGTATTCTGAAAGCGATTTCATCATGTTGAGGGCATCAACGCCTTGGGCATTGTTGATCGACACCTCGGCCGTGCCGGGGGCAAAGAACGCGCCGCCATAGCCCAGATACATGTTCACAAATTCCTGCGCGAGGTTCCAGCCCGCCGCATAAGACCCACCCACGGGGTTGGCCATGATGCCTTGGTCACGGATCAATTTGGCGGCGGCCAGCAAATCCTCATAGGTTTTTGGCGGCTCCACCCCGATCTGGGCCAGCACGTCTTGGCGGTAGGCCAGCGTTTGAGCGTTTGCCATGAAGGCCACGGCCATCACCTTGCCATCAATCACGATTTTCTGGCTGTCGGGAATGGCCGCGCCATACGTCGCCATCAGATCATCCAAGGGACGAATGACATCTTCGTTGATCAGGGCCACGATGGAGGAGTTGGCGATGATCGCGCTTGTATATTCTGCGGGGTTGCCCTGCATACCTGCCACGTTGATTTTCTGGTGGTCGGCGGTCAGGTTTGATTTCAGCTCGACGCCCGTGGCGGCGCAATCGCCCATACGCTTGGCGATGGATTGAATGGCGGGAAATTCGTTGCCGACAACGCTAATGCGACCTTCGGTGATGCCGCAGGCGGCCATGGCGGTGGTGCCGTTCAAAAGGGCGATTGCGGTGGCAAAAGCTGCTGTTTTCCAGATCTTCATATGTCGAAACCCTCCGTGTTGATGTCATTGCGCCCATTTTGGGCCGCCCGTTTGGGGCTGATATTGGGTGTTGCAAGACGAATCACACAGATGCTTGCATACGATTGCAATTAAGGCGCGGCCTGCCCTGTTTGGCAAGAAAAATTCTGCGCCGCAGATATTTCTTTTATATCAGCTTAAAACTGCTTGATTGCAATTTTGATTCGGGTCTACAACTTTTGCAAACGTATGCAATTTGGAGGCTGGTATGGCCGAGATTCAACTGCGCAATCTGTCCAAACGCTGGGGTAGTTTTGTGGGCGTGCAGGATTTTAACCTGACCATCCGCGACCGTGAATTTCTGGTGCTGCTGGGCCCATCGGGTTGCGGCAAAACCACGACGATGCGGATGATCGCGGGGCTGGAAGATGCATCGGGCGGCGATATTATTATCGACGGCAAGCGGGTGAACGATTTGGACCCCAAAGACCGCGATGTAGCGATGGTGTTTCAAAGTTACGCGCTGTACCCGAATATGAATGTGTATGAAAACATCCGCTTTCCGTTGAAAGTGCGCAAAGTGCCGGAGGGCGAGCATGACGCGCGGGTGCGGCGGGCCAGTGCGATGGTGGAATTGGATGATTTCTTGCACCGCAAACCCGGCGAATTGTCGGGCGGGCAGCGGCAGCGCGTGGCGCTGGCCCGCGCCGTGGTGCGCGAGCCGAACCTGTTTTTGATGGACGAGCCGCTGTCGAATTTGGACGCGAAATTGCGGGTATCGACGCGGGCGCAGATTAAAAACCTGTCGCACACCCTGAAAACCACCACGATTTATGTGACCCACGACCAGATTGAAGCGATGACGCTGGCCGACCGGGTGGTTGTGATGAACAAAGGCGTGGTGCAGCAAGTGGGCACGCCGACCGAGATTTATGACCGCCCGGCGAATACATTTGTGGCCAGTTTCATTGGCACGCCCGCGATGAACCTGTTGGACGGGATGATTTCGGGCGGCACGTTTACCGGCAAAAACGTGGTGATCTCGGGGTTGGATGGGGCGGATGGCCCGGTCACGCTGGGCTTTCGTGCCGAGGATGCGAGCCTGTGCGCGGAAGGTGATGCGCAGCTGTCCGCGCCAATTTATGCGCTAGAATTGCTGGGCGATGCCACGATGTTTTCCATCAAGGCAGGACCTGCGTTGGTGTCTGTGAAAGCCGCCAAGGATTTTCGCGCGGAGATTGGCGATATGGTTTATGCCACCATTCCCGCCGCGATTTGCCATTTGTTTGATGCCAAAACGGGAGAGCGGATCGCCTGATCCAGCCCCCAAGAAGTGCAAGGAAATCAAGATGATCACCTATTTGAAGCATGGCAAGCCTGAAGCCGAGCGCGCGGAAGATGATGCAAAGGTGCGCCAGGTGGTGGAAACCACGTTGGCCGATATTGAGGCGCGCGGCGATGTGGCGGTGCGCGAATTGTCCACCAAATTTGACCGTTATACGCCTGCTGCGTTCCGGCTGACCGCGTCCGAGATTGAAGCAGCGATGCAAAAGGTATCAGCCCGCGATATGGATGATATTCGCTTTGCCCAAGTGCAAATTCGGCGGTTTGCCGAGGTGCAGCGCGCATCAATGACGGATGTGGAGGTGGAAACCCTGCCCGGCGTGGTGTTGGGGCATCGCAACATTCCGGTGCAATCGGTGGGCTGTTATGTGCCCGGCGGCAAGTTTCCCATGGTGGCGTCCGCGCATATGTCGGTGTTGACGGCATCGGTGGCGGGGGTGCCGCGGATTGTGGCATCCGCCCCCCCGGTGAACGGCGAGCCGCACCCCGCGATTGTCGCCGCGATGCACATGGGCGGCGCGCATGAGATTTTGGTGCTGGGCGGGATGCAGGCCGTGGGCGCGATGGCGATTGGGACCGAAAGTATTGAGCCGGTGCATATGCTGGTGGGCCCCGGCAATGCGTTTGTGGCGGAGGCGAAGCGGCAGCTTTATGGCCGCGTGGGGATTGATTTGTTCGCCGGGCCGACCGAGACGATGGTGATCGCGGATGAAACTGTCGATGCGGAGATGTGTGCGACCGATTTGCTGGGGCAAGCGGAGCATGGGTACAACTCCCCCGCCGTTTTGGTGACCAACAGCCGGAAGTTGGCGGAGGCGACTTTGGCGGAAATTGACCGGTTGTTGTTGATTTTGCCGACGGCGGCGACCGCATCGGTATCCTGGCGCGATTATGGTGAGGTGATTGTTTGCGATACATATGACGAGATGTTGGCGGTCGCCAATGACATAGCGTCCGAGCATGTGCAGGTGATGACCGACCGCGATGATTGGTTTTTGGAGCATATGCACAGCTATGGCGCGCTGTTTTTGGGGGCGCGGACCAATGTGGCGAATGGCGATAAGGTGATTGGGACCAACCACACGCTGCCGACCAAAAAGGCGGGGCGGTATACGGGGGGGCTGTGGGTTGGCAAGTTTTTGAAAACCCATAGTTATCAGCGCATTACCACGGATGCAGCGGCGGCGATGATTGGGGAATATGGCAGCCGTTTGTGTATGCTGGAGGGATTTGTGGGCCATGCGGAGCAGTGCAATGTGCGGGTGCGGCGCTATGGCGGGCGCAATGTGCCGTATGGCGCGGCAGCGGAATGATGGCCCCTGATGATTTGAAAGCGTTGATTGCACCCTATTTGGCGGCGCTGGAGGGGGATTTGGACGGCGCGGTGGATGCGCTGTTTGCGCCGGATGCTGACGTGAAGCTGTGCCACCCTCTGGGCGGTGGCGTGGGCGGTGCTGCGCTGTTGGCGGCGTTTGAGCCGTTGCGCGCGGCGGTGCCGGACCTAGAGCGCCGCGATGTGATTGTGCTGGCCGGAACCTCGCCCGAGGGGGCCGATTGGATTGGCACCTGCGGCAATTACATGGGCACGTTTTTGGCGCCGTGGCTGGGGATTAGGCCGACGGGCCATTTGGTGCATATGCGGTATCACGAGTTTTTCCGCGTGGTGGATGGCTGCGTGGTGGAAATGCAGGCGATTTGGGACATTCCCGAGGTGATGATGCAGGCGGGTGTGTGGCCGATGGTGCCGCAACTGGGGGCGTATTTGTGCACGCCCGCGCCCATGACGCAGGATGGGTTGACCGCATCGGGGGATGGTGCGGCGACGATGCAGCATGTGCTCGATATGCTGACAGCGCTGTGCAAACACCCGAAAGAGCCAGCCGAGGCGATGGCGTTGGGGCGGTTTTGGCATCCGAAATTCAACTGGTACGGGCCTGCGGGTGTGGGCACGGCGCGCGGCATTTCGGGGTTTCGCCATTGGCACCAAATTCCGTTTTTGCAGGCCATGCCGGACCGGGGGTTGGACCCTGAAGGGTTGATGTCTCATTGGGTGGCGCAGGGGAATTACGTTTGTGAAACCGGGTGGCCGAAGATGCGGTTGACGATTACGCATGATGGCTGGTTGGGGATACCGCCAGCGGGGCAGCAGATCACGCTGCGAAGCTTGGATTTTTGGCGGATGCAGGGTGGGTTGATCCGCGAAAACTGGGTGCTGTTTGATGTGCTGGATATGTATGCGCAACTGGGCGTGGATGTGTTGGCACGCATGGCGATGTTCAATAAGGCGCGGAATATGGGCGCGGTTACGATGACCTCGGGGGTGCCCGCATGACCTTGCCACGCACCCCTTCGTTTCGGCTGGACGGCAAGCGCGCGTTGGTGACGGGGGCATCCTCGGGGATTGGGCAGGCTTCGGCTGTGGCGCTGGCCGAGGCGGGGGCGGACGTTTGGCTGGCCGCGCGAGGGCTGGACAAGCTGCAATCGTTGCAAGCGGAACTGGCGGCGGCGGGGTTTGTGGCGCAGGTTTTGGCGTTGGATGTGGCGGATCTTGCGGCCACGGAAGCTGCGGTGGCAGCGCATGGGCCGTTTGATGTGCTGGTCAATTCGGCGGGGTTGGCGCGCCATTCACCCGCGATTGATACCACGTTGGAGGATTACAACCATGTGACGGATTTGAACGTGCGGGGTGCCTATTTCCTGACACGGGCGGTGGCGCGGGGGCTGCTGGACGCGGGGCGGGCGGGCAGTTTGATCAATATTTCCAGCCAGATGGCGCATGTAGGGGGAATTGATCGGGGCGTTTATTGCGCGACCAAACATGCGGTCGAAGGGTTCACCAAATCCATGGCGATTGAATGGGGGCGTGCGGGCATCCGGGTGAACACGATTTGCCCCACGTTTATTCGCACACCGCTGGGCGAACAAACCCTGTCGAACCCCGAACGGCGGGCCTGGATTGAGGAGAAGATCAAGCTGGGGCGCGTGGGTGAGGTGGAGGATATTATGGGCGGCGTGGTGTATCTGGCGTCTGCTGCATCCGCGCTTGTCACCGGGTCCAGCCTGTTGATTGACGGGGGTTGGACGGCGGATTGATGTTGGAGGCCAAGGTCACCAGTCAAGATGTGGCGCGGTTGGCAGGCGTCAGCCAATCGGCGGTCAGCCGGGTGTTTACGCCCGGCGCATCGGCCAGCAAGGCCACGATTGCCAAAGTGCGGGCCGCCGCCGAGCAGTTGGGATACCGCCCCAACCCACTGGCGCGCGCGATGATTACAGGCAAAAGCCGGATTATCGGCTTGGTTGTGGCCTATTTGGACAACCAGTTTTACCCGGCGGCGTTGGAACGGTTGTCGAACGCGTTGCAGGATAAGGGGTATCATATCCTCGTGTTTACCGCCGCCAATTCGCAGGACGGGATTGAACGGGTGATCAACGATCTGATGGATTATCAGGTGGATGGGATTATCACAGCCTCGGTCGCCATGTCATCGGATTTGACGGCGCGCTGTGCGGGGGCGGGGATTCCGGTGGTGCTGTTCAACCGCGGGCAACCGGGGGCTGGGTTGTCATCCGTTACATCCGCCAATGTGGAGGGCGGGCGCAAGGTGGCGCGGTTTTTGGTGGGTGCGGGGCATGCACAGATTGCGCATATTGCAGGCTGGCAAGGCGCGTTGACAGGCCGCGACCGCCAGCGCGGGTTTGTGGAAGGGTTGGCGGATTTGGGTGTCGCGCCTTGCGCGCTGGTCGACGGGATGTATGACCGCGACACGGCGGCGGCGGCGGCGAAGGCGTTGTTGGACGGGGCCGCCCCCCCGACTGCGATCTTTGTGGGCAATGACCATATGGCGTTCGCGGTGATCGACCAAGCGCGCGCGATGGGGCGTGTGGTGGGGCGCGATGTGGCGATTGTGGGCTATGATGATGTGCCGCTGGCGGCCTGGGGGGCGTATGATTTGACCACTGTGCGCCAGCCGTTGAACCGGATGGTGGAGGCGACTGTGGAGACGCTGTTGGCGCAAATCGCCGACCCGGCGCGCGCATCGCAACAGATTGAAATTGACGGGCCGCTGGTGGTGCGCACGTCCGCGCGGGGGGAGATATGAAGGGGTTTGATGCGAAATGGCGCGATGTGCCACATTATATCAACGGGATTACCTACGACATTTGGGAGGGGCGCCAGATTGGGGCCTTGCGCCAGTTATACGCACCGGGGTTGATTGTACGCTCGCCCGCATCGGTGGTGGTGGACAATTCGGGGGTGATTGCCGCGACACTTGCCACGCTGGCCGAATTTCCCGACCGCGAATTGCTGGGCGAGGATGTGATTTGGTGCGACGACCCGGAGGGGACGACGGCGACATCGGATGCGTATTTGTCGTCGCATCGGTTGATGTGTACGGCGACCCATGCGCAAGCGGGGGCTTATGGTGCGCCCACGGGGGCCAAGCTGCGCTACCGCATTTTAGCGGATTGCGCGATTAGGGATGGGGCGGTGTACGACGAATGGTTGGTGCGCGACCAAGCGGCGATTGTGGGCCAGATGGGCCATGATCTGGTCGATTGGGTGCGCGCGCAGATTGGGCGTGAAAGCGGGGCGGCGGGGTGTGTGAAGCCGATGACGCCAGAGACGGACGTGCCGGGGCCGTATACGCGGCGCGGCAATTCGGACGCGTGGGGAGCGCGCTATGCTGCGGTAATTTCGCGGTTGATGGCGGGGGAATTGGACGTGGTGCGCAGCGGATATGCGCGGGCGGCGAATTTGCATTATGCGGGCGGGGTGGATGCTTTTGGCTGGCGCGGGGCGGATGCGTTTTGGATTGGGTTGCGGGCGGCGTTTCCATCGGCGGCGTTTACCGTGGAGCATGTGGTGGGGCGCGCGGATGCGCTGTCCCCGCCGCGTGCCGCCGTGCGCTGGTCGCTGCATGGGACCCATTCGGGCTGGGGGCGGTTTGGTGTGCCATCGGGCGCCCAAGTGTACGTCATGGGCATATGCCACGCCGAATTTGACGCGGACGGGGCCATTCGGCGCGAATTTGCGCTGATTGACGACACCGCGATATGGAAACAGATTTTATTACATACAGGAGCCCACGCATGAAGAGTTTTTCACAAGAATACAGCGACTTGCCGGATTATATCCTGAAAATCACCAAGGAAATTTGGGAGGATCGGGGGCTGTCCACGCTGCATCGGTATTATGCGCCGGAATTGCCGATGCGGTTTCCATCCGGCATTGTAACAGGCAACCGCGCGGTGATTGATGGCACATTGGCGACGTTGGCGGAGTTTCCAAATCGCCAGCTGCTGGGCGAGGATGTGATTTGGTCGGGCTATGATGAGGTGGGGTTTTTATCGTCACACCGCAACGTCAGCACGGGCACGCACACCGGCCACGGGATTTACGGCCCCCCCACCGGGCGCAAGTTTGTGGCGCGAGCGATTGCGGACTGCGCGGCCAAGGACAACGTGATTTACGACGAATGGCTGATCCGCGATGCGGGCGGGATTGTGCGGCAGTTGGGGATGAAGCCGAAACGCTTTGCCCGCGACCAGATCAAGCGTGAGGGCGGGGCTGACCGTGCCGTGCGGCCGTTCCATCCGCGCGATGATGTGCAGGGCGGCTATGTGTCGCGCGGCAATGATAATGAATGGGGGGCGCGACTGGCCGATATTCTGACTCGGATTATGGAGAAGGATTTCACCGTGTTTCGCCATGAATACGACCGCGCCTGCCGGGTGGAGCATCCGGGGGCTGTTGGCGGCTGGTCGTTTGATTTTGTGGAGACGGAATGGATGCGGCTGCGGTCCTCCTTTCCCACCGCCACGTTTGACATTCACCATCAGATTGGGCGGTCCGATACCGCCCAACCCCACCGCGCCGCTGTGCGGTGGTCGCTGACGGGCAAGCACTCTGGGTATGGTGCCTTTGGCGCGCCAAGTGGGGCAGAGGTGCATATCATGGGCATCACCCACGCCGAATTTGGGCCGTTCGGCCTGCGCCGCGAATTCACCTTGTGGGATGAGGTCGCGATCTGGAAACAAATTCACCTGCATACGGGAGCTTGCGAATGACACCTACTGAGATGGAAAGCCGCATTGTACGTTACGGCGATTTGCGCCCCTGCAAGACCGCGTTTATTGACGCGCATACGCCGGGCAGCGACCAAAAGGAAAACTTTACCATCATTGGCGGCGGCGTTTCCGAAAGCGCGGACCAGCATGTGCATATTGGCATCCCGCATGGGTTCAACATTGGGGCAGCCGGCCAGACGCCGAAATGCCGCAACAGCCTGCACAGCCACCGCACGGCGGAAGTTTTCTTTGTGCTGAAAGGCCGCTGGCGGTTTTTCTGGGGGCGCTGGGGCAAGGCGGGTGAGGTGGTGCTGGAGGAAGGCGATATCATCAACATCCCCACCGGAATTTTCCGCGGGTTTGAAAATATCGGCACCGATTATGGGATGATTATGGCCGTTTTGGGCGGCGATGATGCGGGCGGCGGCGTGATTTGGGCCCCGCAAGTCATTGAGGATGCGGCGGGGCATGGCTTGGTTCTGGGGCAAAATGGCAAGCTCTATGACACCAAAAAGGGGCAGGTTTTGCCGGGTGGTGTGGGGCCGATGCCGGTTTTGAATGATGCGGAATTGTCAGGCTATCCTGAACCCTCCACGGCCGATGTGGTGCCGCATTATGTGGCTCGGTATTATGATTTGTATGCGCTGGCGGACCGCACACCTGCGGTGGTGATTGGCGAGAATGGCAAACTGCGCGACAAGCCGGGGTTTGAAGTGTCGTTTGTCACACGCGGTTCGGCGTGGGATAATTTGCGCGCCTATCCCCGGCCATCGGTTTTGATGCCGATGCGCGGCCATTGGCGGGTGACGTGGGGCGAAGGGTCCGCCACTTTGGCGCCGGGTGATACGATGTCGGTGCCGGAGAATACGCCTTATAGCGTGGTGCCGTCGATGACAGGTGAGGCGTCGCTGTATCATGTGGTGGCGACCAAAGACCCGGCTGGGCTGACGTGGAATTTGAAAGGGGCAGCAGCATGAGCCAGATTTTGACAACCCACGTGGGGTCACTGCCGCGCAGCCAAGAGGTTGTGGATTTCATCTTTGCCCGCGAACGCAAACAGCCGTTTGTGCAGGCAGAATTTGACGTGGCAATGACGCGGGCGGTGGCGGAGACTGTGAAAAAGCAAGTGGCGGCGGGGGTTGGGATTGTTTCTGATGGGGAAACATCGAAGATCAGCTATGCCACCTATGTCAAGGACCGCTACACGGGTTTTGATGGCGACAGCCCGCGCAATGCGCCCGCGGATTTGAAGCTGTTTCCCACCTATTTGGCGCGGTTGGCCAATGATGGGGGCACGCCGAAATATGCGCGGCCCATGTGCGTGGGCGAGGTGACATCCAAAGGCCAAGGCGAATTGGAAAAGGATATTTCCAATTTGCAGGCGGCGATGACGGCGCATGGGGCCAGCCGTGGCTTTATGAACGCGGCCAGCCCTGGGGTGATTTCACTGTTCTTGCAAAACGACCATTACAAAACGCGCGAGGCGTATTTGGCCGCATTGGCCGATGCGATGAAGGCGGAATATGAGACGATTGTAGGGTCGGGGCTGGATTTGCAACTGGATTGCCCCGACTTGGCGCTGTCGCGGCATATGCTGTTTAACGACCTGTCAGATGCCGAGTTTTTGAAGGTCGCGGCGGGAAATGTGGAGGCGTTAAACCACGCCTTATCAAGGATTCCGGCGGAAAAAGTGCGAGTGCATATTTGCTGGGGCAATTATGAAGGGCCGCACGTTTGCGACATTCCGATGGCGAAAATGTTTGACACGCTGATGGCGGTGGATGCGCAGTATTTGCTGTTTGAGACGTCGAACCCGCGCCACGGCCATGAATGGGCAGTGTTTCGCGACCGGGCGGCGGATATTCCCGATGGGAAAATTCTGGTGCCGGGCGTGGTGGATACGACGACGAATTTTGTCGAACACCCGGAATTGGTGGCGCAGCGGTTGGCGCGGTTTGTCGATATTGTGGGCGCAGACCGGGTGATTGCGGGGTCCGATTGCGGGTTTGGCACATTCGCGGGGTTTGGGTCTGTGGACCCCGATATCGCCTATGCCAAGCTGGGCGCGCTGGCCGAAGGGGCGGCGTTGGCGTCAAAATGACACCGCTGGTTTTGCTGCCCGGCATGATGTGCGATGCGCGGTTGTTTGCACCGCAAGTGGCGGCGTTGGCGGGGTATGCGCCGCGTGTGATTGTATCCACACAGGATACAGTGGCAGGGATGGCGGCGGCGGTTTTGGCTGCTGCCCCGCCCCGGTTCACGCTGGCGGGCCTGTCGATGGGCGGGATTGTGGCAATGGAAGTTGTGGCGCAAGCACCGGGCCGCGTGGACCGTTTGGCGTTGTTGGACACCAATCCCCGCAGCGAGTTGCCAGCGGTGGCCTTGCTGCGCGAGGGGCAGATTGCGCGGGCGGTGGCGGGCGATTTGGAAGGGGTTTTGCGCGAGGATATGAAGCCGAATTATTTGGCCGATGGGCCGGGGGCCCCTGCCCTGCTGGATGTGTGCATGGATATGGCGTTGGGGCTGGGCGTGGATGTGTTTGTAAACCAATCGCGGGCGCTGGCGGGGCGGAGCGACAGGCGCGCGGTTTTGGCGGAGTATACGCGGCCTGCGCTGGTGTTGATGGGGGTGGAAGACCGTTTGTGCACCCGCGCGCGGCATGATGAAATGCACGCGCTGATGCCGCAATCGCGGTTGGAAATTATCGCTGGCGCGGGGCATTTGCCCACGCTGGAAAACCCGGAACACACAACAGCGGCGCTGGCCCGCTGGATAGAGGCATGATGGACAATGCATTGATAACCCTTTTGAAATCGGTGGACACCCCCACGGTTTGCAACGCGATTGAAGTGGCCCAAGGCAAGCGCGGGTTCAACACGTTTACGCGCGGGACGATGTTGGCATCGGACCCCAAAGGCGTGATTGTGGGGTACGCGGTAACGGCGCAGATTGCCGCCCTTGCGCCGCCAACCGAGGATGCAGCCACCATTCGCGCGCGGCGCATGGACTATTACAAAGCGATGGCGCAGGGCGGTGCGGGAGCGGTCGCGGTGGTGGAGGATTTGGATTATCCCCATTGCATCGGCGCCTATTGGGGCGAGGTGAACACGACCATTCACAAGGGCTTTGGCATGGCGGGCGCGCTGACCAATGGGGTGATGCGCGATTTGGGCGATTTGGCAGCGGATTTTCCGATGGTGGCGGGGTCGATTGGGCCAAGCCACGGGTTTGTGCATGTGCGGTCCGTGAACCAACCCATTCGGATTATGGGGATGGATGTGCGACCGGGTGATTTTATCCATGCCGACCGTCATGGTGCTGTGGTGGTACCGCACGATGTGATTGGGCAATTGCAAGGCGCGATTGCCAAGATGCAGGCGACAGAAAAGCTGGTGCTGGACCCGGCGAGGGGGCCGGGTTTTGATTTTGCGGCGTTTGAGGCGGCTTGGGCAGCGTTTGAGGCGGCCCGCGTGTAACTTTTAGCCGCCTGTGCTGCTGCGGCCCGCGCTGGAATTGCCGAAACCGCCGCGTGCAGCGGCGGTGCCGCGTGACATCGGCGCTTGGCCTGCCGTGGTCGCGGGGCGGGTGAATTGCGACGTGTTTAACTTGGCCGCACCCGCAAGGGCGGGGTTATCGTGTTTCTGAACTCCTCAGGGTCAGACAACACATAGCCAGATCCGCATAGGTCCGGTTGATCGCAGGGTCATAGAAGCAGGCCTTCGTGACCCCGGACTTCAGGTTGTCGGACACGATCTGCGCCGTCACACCCCCGAAGAAGTCAAAGGCGCGCACATGGCTCGCGATCCAGTCCGGCAGTGATTGCGTCCAGGTCGCCTCCGCAAAGGTATAGCTCGATGCCCCGAGGGTCGCGACAAACAGCTGTG
>Ga0105050_10006909_pt1 | contig 13853 bp, 15 predicted proteins | sample FRY01_FD_78088 | JGI IMG/M metagenome (GOLD analysis project Ga0105050, IMG submission 78088) | Freshwater microbial communities from Lake Fryxell liftoff mats and glacier meltwater in Antarctica - FRY-01 | ecosystem: Environmental > Aquatic > Freshwater > Ice > Glacier meltwater ... | reverse complement strand
GCCGCTGTCAGCGTAGCCTCAACTGCCATACGAATGCCACGCCAGCGCCAGCAGCAAATCGCACGGTGGATTCGAGAGGCGCTTGCCGATCTGCTTGCAGATGGATTGTGATGAGCAATCTGAGCGGGGAATTCGACAGTGCAATGCAGCCTCATCCCCAAAAACTGGTCCGCTTGCCGTGAAGTGTGGCGCTGTTGGTACAAGCAGCCGCTTTTAAAAACACACGCAACTCAACACTCTTGCCAAGATAAAAAAGCGTACTACGCCAACATAATTCCAATTCCAATTTCAAAAATAATTAGATTAGGATAAATGCAATTCAGCAATGATGTTGGCGCAAGGTATGGCGCCTGCTAAATTGCCAATGCGGGTTTTATTGAAACGAGACCATGGCTAGGCACATTCAAGCCGCAAGTGCAACAGGGTTGATGATCGTGGCCCAGCGTGCGGCGCAGCAAACCGTTGGCGTTTTTGTTGATGCCTTGCTCCCGCGGGCTGTGGCTGTGGGCAAAGTAGACCTGAAGCCCGGTGGCCTTTGAGAACGCTTGGTGGTGCGTCATCTTGCGCCCGTTGTCTCACGTCATGCTCAGGCGCATGGCCGCATCAAACCGATTGAGTACGAAGCCAAAGCGCTGCGCTGTGCGCTCAGCCGAGGCGTTGTCCAGCGCCACCAAGACGTTGAACAAGGTCTTGTGCTCGACCAAGGTTCCGATCTGCGATTGATTCCCTGCCCCCTTGATGATCTCGCCTTCCCAGCGGCCGGGCACCAAATGCTCGTTGACGTCGAGGGGACGCTCATCAATGCTGGTGGCCCCGGGTATGAGGCCTCGGCGGTCGGTGCCAGCGCTGCGCGGTCGTTGGCTTTTGCGACCGCGCGGCAGCAACTCCACAATCTGGCGACGCAGCTCCTACAAGTTATGGCGTACAGCGCGTTCTGGATCGTCTTGTGGCTGATGCGAGCGGGCTTGGGCATGCGCTGGCGTCTGCCGCTGGCCTGCTCGGGCGAGAGGCCCCAACGCAGAGCGTCTCTTACCCTATCCCATAGGGTGTTGCCGTCAACCATCTTGCGCACCACGCGGGCTTGTGCGGACCAGACGCTGGGCACGCAGCTGGGCTTTGACGCAGCGGTAGCCGCCGGTTGTGCGGAGGCGACCGGGCCGGCGCAGATCGGGTGTCGCAGCCGGCGCCATTGTGGCGAAGGAACCCACGCGTGATGGCCGAGGCACTGCGACACAGCTTGCGGGCAATTGTCTGCAAGCTGCGTCGTGGTCGCGCATGACTTGCGTCACCGCTCTGTCCTCAATGCTCAGATGGTTGTAGATCTTGGACATGCAGCAGATTCTCCGCAGAGAAGGTGTTGCAGGTGGGCTTTGAGCGCGGGGAGGTTTTTGCTGAGTGGCGGTGCGCGACAGGGCCAATGCCGACGATCGCTCTGCCTTTCTGCGGGTTGGGGTCAGCGGGACTGGATCGCGTCGTGGCCAAAAGCAGCGGGGCCGCGGAGCGAGCCGGTCACGTACCGTGTCAGGTTGCCAGGCGGCGCGCGATCTCTGCCACAAGCTGGCGCGCCAGGTGCAACTTGTGCGCACGCGGCAAGTCGGTGCAGCCGTGGGCATCGACCAGCAACAGGGCGTTGTGTTCCAAGCCAAAGGTATCGGGGCCTATGTTACCCACCAGCAACGGCACGCCCTTGCGCTGGCGTTTGGCCTGGGCGTGGTCCAGCAGGTCTTTACTCTCGGCGGCAAAGCCCACGCAGTACAAAACGCCATCGCGCGCGCGCGCGCCAGCAGCAATCTCGGCCAGGATGTCTGGGTTTTCGACGAAATCGAGCTCGGGTGGCTTGCCTCTGCCATCTTTTTTCACCTTGTGCTCGGCGCAAGTTGCCGGGCGCCAGTCGGCCACCGCCGCGGTGGAAATGAACACGGTGGCGCTCTGCGCCAGCCCTTGCAAAGACCGCTGCATGTCCAGCGCCGACTTCACATTGATACGGCCAACCCCGCGGGGCGTGGCCAGGCCCACCGGCCCGGCGACCAGGGTCACCTCAGCGCCAGCCTCATGCGCAGCCCGGGCGATGGCAAAACCCATCTTGCCGCTGGACAAATTGGTGATGCCGCGCACCGGGTCGATAGCCTCGTAGGTCGGCCCGGCGCTGATGAGCACCTGTTGTCCGACCAGCACTTTTGGCGTGAAGAACCGCACCACGTCATACAGCAGCTCTTGCGGCTCTAGCATGCGGCCATCGCCGACCTCGCCGCAAGCTTGGTCACCAGCGCCAACCTCCAGCACAGTGGCACCGTCGGCGCGCAACTGCGCCACGTTGCGCTGGGTGGCGGGGTGTGCCCACATTTCACGGTTCATCGCTGGCGCCAGGATCAGCGGCACCGTCTTGAGCGGTCGGGCCAAACACATCAGGCTCAACAAATCGTCGGCCCGGCCGTGCAGCAGCTTGGCCATGAAATCGGCGCTGGCCGGCGCGATCAGGATCGCGTCGGCTTCGCGGCTGAGGTTGATGTGGGGCATGTTGTTGTCCACCCCGTCAGCCGTGCGCGCATCCCACTGAGAGGTAAACACCGGGCGCCCAGACAGCGCTTGCAGAGTCACCGCGGTGATGAACTGCTCAGCCGCCTTGGTCATGACCACCTGCACCGTGGCACCGGCTTTGATGAGCGCACGGCACAATTCGGCCGCTTTGTAACAAGCGATACCGCCCGAGAGCCCCAGAACAATGTGTTTACCGGCCAGATCTTGCATCACCGCAATGTAGCAGCGTCGGACTTGTAGACAGTGGAAATGGCCCGAAGAAAGTGGCCTGAGATCGCCCCCTATAATTTGCATTTCCACCTCCCGCGAGCGCAAGGCTCGCACGAGACATGACCAAATTTGTGTTCGTTACTGGCGGTGTGGTGTCCTCTCTGGGCAAAGGCATTGCCGCCGCATCCCTCGCCGCGATTCTTGAGTCCCGCAGCCTCAAAGTCACCCTCATCAAGCTCGACCCGTACATCAATGTAGACCCCGGCACGATGTCGCCGTTTCAGCACGGCGAGGTGTTTGTCACCAACGACGGTGCCGAGACCGACCTCGACCTCGGCCACTACGAGCGTTTCATCGAAACGCGGATGAAAAAGACCAACAACTTCACCACCGGCAAGATTTACCAGTCGGTGCTGGAGAAAGAGCGGCGCGGCGACTACCTGGGCAAGACGGTGCAGGTGATCCCGCACGTGACCAATGAAATTCAGGACTACATCAAGCGCGGCGCTGGTATCGGCACACCCGATGCGGTGGACGTGGCGATCGTGGAAATTGGCGGCACGGTGGGCGACATCGAGTCGCTGCCGTTTCTGGAGGCGGTGCGCCAGATGAGCTTGCGCATGGGACCAAACAGCACGGCGTTTCTGCACCTGACCTATGTGCCCTGGATCGCTGCTGCGGGCGAGTTGAAAACCAAGCCGACCCAGCACACCGCGAAAGAGCTGCGTGCCATTGGCATCCAGGCCGACGCCCTGCTCTGCCGCGCCGACCGCCGCATCCCCGACGAAGAGCGCGCCAAAATTTCGCTGTTCACCAATGTGCCCGAGTGGTGCGTGATTTCTATGTGGGACGTGGACACGATTTACAAAGTGCCACGCATCCTGCACGAGCAGGGGCTGGACGGCCTGGTTTGCGACAAGTTGCGCCTGAACACCCCGCCGGCCAACCTCAAGCGCTGGGACGATCTGGTTTGGGAGGTCGAACACCCGCAACACACAGCACACGTCGCCATGGTGGGCAAATACGTTGATTTGTCCGACAGCTACAAGTCGCTCAACGAAGCGCTGCGCCATGCGGGCATGAAAAACCACGCCAAGGTGCAAATCGAGTACATCGATTCCGAGACGCTGACGCTGGAGAACGTGGAGCGCACGCTGGGTCGTTTCGATGCAATCCTCGTGCCCGGCGGCTTCGGCAAGCGCGGCATCGAAGGCAAGATTTGCGCCGCTCGCTTCGCCCGCGAGGGCGGCGTGCCGTATCTGGGCATCTGCCTGGGCATGCAGGTTGCCACCATCGAGTACGCGCGGCATGTGGCGGGTTTGGCGGATGCCAACAGCACCGAGTTTGAGCCGGATACCCGGTACCCGGTGATCGCGCTGATCGACGAATGGCAGGACGCCGACGGCTCGATCCAGAGACGCAACGCCAGCTCCGACCTCGGCGGCACGATGCGCCTTGGCGCCCAGAGCTCCGACGTCTCGCCGGATACCTTGGCTTTTCAAATTTATGGCCCGGTGGTCACCGAGCGCCACCGCCACCGCTACGAGGCCAACGAGCACTACCTCGACCGCCTGCGCGACGCTGGTCTGGTGATCTCTGCGCTCACGCAGCGCGAACACCTGACCGAAATGATCGAGCTGCCGCAGTCGGTTCACCCCTGGTATGTCGGCGTGCAGTTCCATCCCGAGTTCAAATCCACGCCGTGGAATGGTCACCCACTGTTCAACGCCTACATCCACGCGGCGCTGGCGCGCCACAGCGAGCAGCGGGAAGCTCGGGCTGCTGCCTGAGCCACCAAGCCCCTGAGACCATCCACAGGACCCACCACCATGCAACTTTGCGGTTTCCCCATCGGTCTGGAACGGCCTTTTTTCCTGATTGCCGGGCCGTGCGTGATCGAGTCAGAACAGCTGCAAATGGACGTGGCGGGTCAGCTGAAAGAGATCACCGCCAGCCTGGGCATTCCGTTCATCTTCAAGAGCAGCTTCGACAAGGCCAACCGCAGCAGCGGCATCACGTTTCGCGGCCCCGGTCGTGAAAAAGGGCTGGAGATTTTGGCGAAGATCAAACGAGAACTCAACGTGCCGGTGCTGACCGATGTGCACACCGAAGAGGACATCTTTGAGGCCGCCAAAGTGGTTGATGTGTTGCAGACGCCGGCCTTTCTGTGTCGCCAGACCGATTTCATTCGCGCGGTGGCGCAGTCGGGCAAACCGGTCAACATTAAAAAGGGCCAGTTTCTTAGCCCCCACGACATGAAGAACGTGATCGACAAGGCGCGCGCCGCTGCCAAAGAGGCTGGCCTGAACGAAGACAATTTCATGGCCTGCGAGCGCGGCGTCAGCTTTGGCTACAACAACCTGGTGAGCGACATGCGCTCGCTGGCCATCATGCGCGAGACCGGCGCCCCGGTTGTGTTCGACGCCACCCACAGCGTGCAGCTGCCTGGCGGCCAGGGCACCAGCAGCGGTGGTCAGCGCGAAATGGTGCCGGTGTTGTCGCGAGCGGCGGTGGCGGTCGGCGTGGCTGGTCTGTTCATGGAAACCCACCCTGACCCCGCAAACGCCATGAGCGACGGCCCTAACGCGGTGCCGCTCAAGCACATGAAAGCGCTGCTGGAAACGCTGTTGGCGCTGGACCACGTGGTCAAGACACAACCCCTGCTGGAAAACCAATTCAAGGACTGAAGCCACCATGACCGCCTACATCATTGCAGACGTCACCGTCACCAACGCCGATCAAATGGCCAAGTACCGCGAGTGGTCAACCAAGGCCGCGCAGGAGCACGGCGCCGAATTTTTGGTGCGTGGCGGCGCCATCACGGTACTGGAGGGTGCTTGGAACCCCAGCCGGCTCGTGCTGCTGAAGTTTGAATCGGCAGAAAAAGCCCGGGCCTATTACGCAAGCGAGACCTACACCCAGGCGCGCAATGTGCGCGAGGGCGCAGGCGTGTTGAACATGGTGGTGGTCGAGGGTGTGTGAATGTGCGGCGCACCGGGTGATGCGGCAGAACCGGTTTTACGGGCGCCCTGGATTTAAAGGCGTGCGTTTCTGTTGAGGCGCCTGCTGGCTGACTTTTTTGAAATACATAGGTAGAAAACATGAGTGCAATCGTTGACATCGTTGGTCGCGAGATTTTGGACAGCCGCGGCAACCCCACGGTCGAATGCGACGTGCTGCTGGAGAGCGGCGTGATGGGCCGAGCGTCTGTGCCCTCAGGCGCGTCCACCGGCTCGCGCGAAGCCATCGAGCTGCGCGACGGCGACAAAAGCCGGTACCTGGGCAAGGGCGTGCTGAAGGCGGTGGAGCACATCAACACCGAGATCGGCGAAGCGGTACTGGGTCTGGACGCGTCCGAACAGGCGTTTCTTGACAAAACTCTGATCGATTTGGATGGCACCGACAACAAGGGCCGTCTTGGCGCCAATGCCATGCTGGCGGTGTCGATGGCGGTGGCCCGGGCCGCAGCCGAAGAGGCTGGCCTGCCGCTGTACCGCTACTTCGGCGGCATGAGCGCGGTGCAGATGCCGGTGCCGATGATGAACGTGGTCAACGGCGGTGCGCACGCCAACAACAACCTCGACCTGCAAGAGCTGATGATCATTCCGGTGGGCGCGCCAAGCTTTCGCGAAGCGCTGCGCTGGGGCGCCGAGGTGTTCCACGCGCTGAAGAAAATCATCCACGACAAGGGCATGAGCGTCGCCGTCGGTGACGAAGGTGGCTTTGCCCCCAACGTCGAGAATCACGAGACGGCGATCCAGATGATTCTGGAAGCCATTGCCAACGCCGGCTACACGCCGGGCGAACAAATCGCCCTGGGCCTGGACTGCGCGGCCAGCGAGTTTTACAAAGACGGCATGTATGTGTTGGGTGCCGAGGGCCTGAGCCTGTCAGCCGAAGACTGGACCAACATGCTGGCCACCTGGGTCGACAAGTACCCCATCATCAGCATCGAAGACGCGATGGCCGAGGGTGACTGGGACGGCTGGAAGCACCTGACAGAGCGCTTGGGCAAGCAGGTACAGCTGGTGGGCGACGATCTGTTTGTCACCAACACCAAGATCTTGAAGGAAGGCATCGACAAAGGTGTTGCCAACTCGATCCTGATCAAGATCAACCAGATCGGCACGCTGACCGAAACCTTTGCCGCCATCGAGATGGCCAAGCGCGCCGGCTACACCGCTGTGATCTCGCACCGCTCGGGCGAAACCGAAGACAGCACGATTGCCGACATCGCGGTGGGCACCAACGCCGGCCAGATCAAAACCGGTTCGCTCAGCCGCTCGGACCGCATGGCGAAGTACAACCAGTTGCTGCGCATCGAAGAAGACCTGGGCGAGGTGGCGGTGTACCCGGGCCGCGCGGCGTTTTACAACCTGAAGTGATGCCGCTGTGGCGCTTTGCGTCTTTTATCCAGACGCACCACTGACTCGGTGCTCTCGCCTTGGCCAACCGCTTCATCCCCATCCTGTTGATCACCTTGCTGATCGTGCTGCATGCACAGCTTTGGACAGGTCGGGGCAGCGTGTCGCAGGTGGCCAGCATGAAGCAGGCGTTGGTTGAGCTGGAACGCAGCAACCAAGCGGCCAGGCTGCGCAACGATCAGGTCGCCAACGAGGTGCGCGACTTGCGGGAGGGCTTGGGCATGATTGAGGAGTTGGCCAGGCAAGACCTGGGCATGGTCAAGCCCAACGAGATTTTTGTGCAAGTCGCAAAGCCCGGCCGGTGACGGTGGTGATAAGCGCATCGTTGACCGACAAAGCCCCCCATTGGCTGCCCGTGGTTTGCCTGCTTGGCGGCGAGTCCACAGGCAAAAGTACGCTGGCGCTGGCACTGCAACACCGGCTGGCACGGGCCCACGGCCTGCGGGTGTCGCTTGTGCCTGAATACCTGCGCAGCTGGTGCAAAGCGCGCGGCAGGGTCCCCCAGTTCAACGAGCAGGCGGAGATTGCCGCCGAACAAAGTCGCCGCATCCGCGAAGCGGCGCAACAGCCTGGCATCGACCTGGTGATTGCCGACACCTCGGCGCTCATGGTGGCGGCCTACAGCAAGCACTACTTTGCCGATGCCAGCGTGCTCCCCAATGCAAGCGCCGAACAGTCGCGCTACGCGCTCAATCTGCTGATGGGTTTGGACCTGCCCTGGGTGCCCGACGGTCTGTTTCGAGACAGTCCCGCTATCCGCGACGCCACCGACACCCGGCTGCGCTGCGAACTCGATGCGGCCCGCCTGCCCTACCAGACCATTTACGGGCAACAAGAGGCCCGACTGCAGCAGGCACTGCGCGCGGTCGGCCGCTGGCTGGGGCGCGATCTGCTACCGACCGACCGCTCGCTCACCGAAGGACGCACGCCTTGGCGCTGCGACAACTGCAGCGACCCCGACTGCGAGCGCCGGCTGTTCACCCGCCTGGTAGACGCACCTCAGGGCTGAGGGTTCGAGTCGGTGCTTCAGTGCTCCTGGCCGCTGCCGGGCGGCTGTTGCGCCGCTTGCACAAACACCTGCGCCGCGTCCACTGGGTCAAAGCGGTACTGCGCGCCGCAAAAATCACAGCCCACTTCCACCTGGCCTTGTTCGGCCAGGATGGACTCGATTTCTTTCCGCCCAAGACTGCTCAACATGCCGCTGACCCGCTCACGCGAGCAGCTGCAGGCAAAGCGCGGGCCTTGGGGCCCGACCAGCGGCTCGAAGCGGCGCAGGTCTTCTTCCCAGAACAGGCGGAGCAGAATGGCGTCCACATCGAGCTCCAGCAGCTCCTCGCGCTTGAGGCTGGCGGCCAGGATGGCGATGCGGTTGTAGTCCTCGTTCTTGCCAATTTCGTCTTCGTCGCGGCGGATCGCACCGCCACCGGACAGGTTGGCTTCGCCCTGCATGGGCAGGCGCTGAATCAGCAGGCCAGCGGCCACCTTGTTGTTTGCGGCCAGCACCAACCGGGTGTCGAGCTGCTCGCTTTGCAACATGTAGTGCTCAATTACCTCGCTGAGTTTTTCGATCTTCTCGCGGCGATCGTCAAACAGCGGCACCACGCCCTGATAGGGCTGCTGACCGGGCAGACGGTCTTTCGGGTCCAACGTGATCACGCAACGGCCTTGGTTGTTGAGGTTGACCATCTGCGACAGCGGCGCGTCGGCCGCCACCTCGCCAGTGACCGTGGCGGTGGCGCGCAGGGCAAGGTCGGGCTGCACCTCGGCCACCGCCAGCTTCACCGGGCCATCGCCCTGGATCTGCAAGATCAGCGCGCCGTTGAACTTGATGTTGGCCTGCATCAGCGTGGCCGCCACCGTCATCTCGCCGACCAGCTCGGTCACCGCCGCTGGGTATCCGCCCGCCTGCTCGCGCCGGCGCAGGATGTCCTGCCAGGCATCGGTCAGGCGCACCAGCATGCCGCGCACCGGCAGCCCTTCAAAAACGAATTTATGGAGTTCGGACAAACGCTTCTTTCAAACAATCAAGCTGCTATTGGGAAAAAAATAGGGTTTCGCCGCCGGGCCGCCCCAAGGCAAACCAGCCCCCTCGGGGGGAAACGGACCACGCGAAGCGGGGAAGTGTGGGGGCAACAGTTTCGCCGCTGGGCCGCCCCAAGGCAAACCAGCCCCCTCGGGGGGAAACGGACCACGCGAAGCGGGGAAGTGTGGGGGCAACAGTTTCGCCGCCGGGCCGCCCCAAGGCACACCAGCCCCCTCGGGGGGAAACGGACCACGCGAAGCGGGGAAGTGTGGGGGCCCACATGGCTAGTCCAGCTTTTTCAAGGTGTGGCGAAAACGTTGCGCGTTCTCCACGTAATGCCGCGCACTGGCTCGCAGGCCTTCGATCTGCTCGGGCGTGAGCGTCTTGACCACCCGCGCCGGGCTACCCAAGATCATCGAGCCATCGGGAAACTCTTTGCCTTCGGTCACCAGCGAACCGGCGCCCACCAGGCAGTGCTTGCCGATCTTGGCGCCATTCAGCACCACCGCACCGATGCCGATCAGCGAACCATCGCCCACTGTGCAGCCGTGCAGCATCACCTTGTGCCCCACTGTTACATGCTCACCGATGGTGAGCGGCTGGCCCACGTCGGCGTGCAGCACGCTGGCATCCTGAATGTTGCTGCCCTTGCCTACCGAGATGGTCTCCGTGTCACCCCGCACTGTCACACAAAACCACACGCTGCTGTCCTCGGCCAGCTGGACGTTGCCAATCACCTGCGCGCTGTCGGCCACCCAGGCGGTGTCGGCGAGCTGGGGGGCCACGCCATCAAGTTCGTAAAGTGCCATCGTTGTTTCTCCTCGTTGCTGGGCCGGTAGAGCAGCGCCATCTGGATACCGCGCTCGTGAATCATAGAATTGTAGGGATGACCGTTGCCCCATCCAGACCGCTGCCACCACAGCCTGACAGCGCGCGAACCAGCGCCCTCCTGGCGCTTTGCCTGAGCGATCCACAGGCCAAGGCAGGCGCCGCGCACGCGCTGCATGCCGCTTGCGTCGCGGGTCTGAGACCCGACCCGCAAGCGGTGCTTTTGCAGCCTGCGGGCTGCGCCCTGCCCGGCCGTCCGCAACAGCCGGCGCTGGTGCCGCCCATGCAGGTGCCACACCGATCGCCGTTCACGCCAGACGGTTTGGCCGCGCTGCTGCACGCGGTGGCGCACATCGAGTTCAACGCGATCAACCTCGCGCTCGACGCCGCCTGGCGCTTCGCCGGCATGCCCGACGATTTCTACCGCGACTGGCTGCGCGTGGCCAACGAGGAAGCCACCCACTTCGGCCTGCTGCGCGATCACCTGCAAAGCCTGGGACACGACTACGGCGGCTTCCCCGCCCACGACGGCCTGTGGGAGATGTGCGTGAAAACCCAAGACGACGTCACCGCCCGCATGGCACTTGTGCCGCGCACGCTGGAAGCCCGCGGGCTGGACGCCACGCCACCGATGCAGGCGCGCTTGCGCAAGGTCGGCACCCCGGCCGCGCTGCGCGCGGTCGAGATTCTGGATGTGATCCTGCGCGATGAGATTGGCCATGTGGCGGTGGGCAATCGCTGGTATGGCTGGCTGTGCGAACAACAGGGGCTGGAGCCACGGGCGCACTACCGAGCACTGGCACGCCAGCACAACGCACCGCGCTTGAAACCGCCGTTTAACGACAGCGCGCGGCGCGCCGCTGGCTTCACCGAAACCGAGCTGACCGATCTGCACCACGCCGGTGCGCCCACGGTTGGCGCAGGCAGCCCGCCAGGGCAGCGCATGGGCGAAGTCGATAATCCTGCATGACTGCAAATACCGATTTCGCCTCCCTCGCCCTTTCGCCCGCCATGCTGGCCAACCTGCAAACGCTCGGCTACTTGGCCATGACACCGATCCAGGCGGCCAGCCTGCCGCCCGCGCTGCTGGGCCAAGACCTGATTGCCCAGGCCAAGACCGGCAGCGGCAAGACCGCTGCCTTCGCCCTGCCCCTGCTGACCAACCTAAACCCGCGCCGCTTTGCGGTGCAGGCCATGGTGCTGTGCCCCACGCGCGAACTAGCAGACCAGGTGACGACCGAAATCCGCCGCCTGGCGCGTGCCGAGGACAACATCAAGGTGGTTACCTTGTGTGGTGGCGTGCCCTTGCGCGGCCAGCTGGCCTCGCTGGAGCACGGCGCCCACATTGCGGTTGGCACGCCAGGCCGGCTGATGGACCACCTGGAGCGCGGCAGCCTGCAGCTCAATGCCTTGAACACTCTCGTGCTCGACGAGGCCGACCGCATGCTGGACATGGGCTTCTTCGACGACATCGTGCGGGTCGCCAAGCAGTGCCCGAAAGCGCGCCAGACCCTGCTGTTCTCCGCCACCTACCCCGAAGGCATCGCCAAGCTCGCGGCACAGTTCATGCGCGATCCGCTCACGGTGGCGGTGGCCGCACAACACAGCGAAGGCCAGATCGAGCAGCGCTGGTACGAGGTGAAGGACAGCGAGCGGCTGCACGCGGTGAGCCGCTTGCTGGCGCATTTCCGCCCAGCCAGCACGCTGGCCTTTTGCAACACCAAGGCGCAATGCCGCGATCTGGTCGCGGTGCTGCAGGCTGAGGGCTTCAGCGCGCTGGCGCTCTATGGCGAGCTGGAACAGCGCGAGCGCGACCAGGTGCTGGTGCGCTTTGCCAACAAGAGCTGCTCGGTGCTGGTAGCCACCGACGTGGCTGCGCGCGGGCTCGACATTGCGCAACTCGAAGCCGTGATCAACGTGGACGTAACGCCCGACGCGGAGGTGCACATCCACCGCATCGGCCGCACCGGGCGCGCCGGCGAAAGCGGCCTGGCGATTACGCTGGCCAGCCTGGACGAGATGGGCTCAGTCGGCCGGATCGAGCAGCTGCAAGGCCGCGAATCTGACTGGCATCCCGCCACGGAACTCACCTCTGCGAGCAACGAGCCGCTGGTGCCCCCCATGGTCACACTGCACATCCAGGGCGGGCGCAAGGAAAAAATCCGCCCTGGCGACGTGCTGGGCGCACTCACCGCCGATCTGGGCTACAGCCGCGAACAGGTGGGCAAGATCAACGTCAACGACTGGTCCACCTACGTCGCGGTGAACCGCGACATCGCCCAGCAAGCGGCCAGCCGCCTGAACGCCGGGCGCGTCAAGGGCAAGAGCGTGAGTGTGCGGGTGTTGGAAGACTGAGGGGTCTCCACGGATAGCCGCCGTCTCAGACCGATAGGCAGCACCCAACGACAATGGCAGCCGAGCAACCGCTACTCACGCACCCTGCAGAACCACCGATGACCGATACAGAGAACCCAAACCCCATACCCAGCGCCAAACCCCTGTGCGAAGCCTGCGCCGGCATCCAGCGCAACTGGCGCCGCGCCAAGGGCCACGCCGAGCTGCACCAAGGGCTAAACCGCAAGGAGCCTCGGCGCCATGGGCAAGTGACGATCACTGAGTACCAGTGCGACCGCTGCGGAACGAACTGGGACTACGAAAACGACAAGAACAACCTGCACGCCGGCTGGTCGGTGGTGCCCCGGTGAACGCCGCCCTTCACGCCCGGTTGCCCGCATGAAAGTACCCCCGCGCCTGCAATCCCTGGTCGAAGAGGGGCTGATCGACTCGGTGGTGCGCCAGCTCATGAGCGGCAAAGAGGCCATGGTCTACGTGGTGCGGTGTGGCGACGAAACGCGCTGCGCCAAGATCTACAAAGAGGCCAACAACCGCAGTTTTCGCCAGGCGGTGGATTACACCGAAAACCGCAAGGTGAAGAACTCGCGCCAAGCCAGAGCCATGGCCAAGGGCACGAAATTTGGCCGCCAGGCCCAAGAAGCGGCCTGGCAAAGCGCCGAGGTGGACGCGCTCTACCGCCTGGCTGCAGCCGGTGTGCGCGTGCCCCAGCCCTACAACTTTCTCGACGGCGTGCTGCTGATGGAGCTGGTGACGGATGCCAATGGCGACGCCGCACCGCGTTTGAACGACGTGTCTTTCACGCCCGAACAAGCAATGGCCCACCACGCCACGCTGATCGGCGAGATGGTGCGCATGCTAGGCGCGGGCGTGGTACACGGCGACCTGTCGGAATTCAACATCTTGCTGGCCCACTCGGGTGAGCCGGGCAGCGACGATTTCCCCGTCGTCATCGACCTGCCGCAGGCGATCGACGCCGCTGGCAACAACCACGCCCAGCGCATGCTGATGCGCGATGTGGGCAACCTGCGCGACTTTTTTGGCCAGTTTGCGCCAGCGCTGAAACGAACCGCCTTTGGTCCAGAAATCTGGAGTCTGTACCAGGCTGGTTTGCTGGAGATCGACACGGTGCTGACTGGCCAGTACAAGCGCGCGCCAGGCGCTGTGGACCTCGCCAGCGTGATGCGCGAGATCGACGACGCGCGTGACGAAGACGCGGCTCGCCGCGAGCGCATGGCTGATGCCGCAAAGCGCTGAGCAAGCCCTGCGCAACGCGGTTTGTGCTGCGTCGTTCAACAAGCGCTGTCCGAACCGCTGAGGGTTTTGTAGCCCCTCCCTGAATCTCAGCCGCGCGGGTGGTGCTGCGCCACGAAGCTTTTCAGCCGCTCGCGTGCCACATGGGTGTAGATGGTGGTGGTGGAAATGTCGGCGTGGCCCAGCAGCATTTGCACCGCGCGCAAATCGGCGCCGTGGTTGAT
>Ga0105050_10006907_pt1 | contig 13856 bp, 16 predicted proteins | sample FRY01_FD_78088 | JGI IMG/M metagenome (GOLD analysis project Ga0105050, IMG submission 78088) | Freshwater microbial communities from Lake Fryxell liftoff mats and glacier meltwater in Antarctica - FRY-01 | ecosystem: Environmental > Aquatic > Freshwater > Ice > Glacier meltwater ... | reverse complement strand
CCCGGCATAGTCGAGGATCCAGCGCGCGATGGCATCAAGGTCACGCGCGACGAAAGGATGGAACCGGATGCGGTAGTTCACGCCTCCCGCGCTGTCCCGATAGCGATACGGGCGGCAGCGAACGCGTCATCCTGGTCGATAAACGCCGAACGCGGTGTTTCCATCCGGGCGCGGATTTCCTGCGTGAGGGCTGCGAGGGCCACGTTGCGTTCCTGTTCGTCCTGCATCATCTGCTCCAGCGCGGCCGCGACTGCCGCGCTCTGTGTGGCGAACACGCCTTGCCCCACCTTTTCCGCGAGGAAGTGGTGATGGCGGTCGGTAAAGCTGAGTGTGGTTTTGACGGTCATCAGCGCCTCCATGGTATGACTGAGTCATATACCAGTTACGGGCGATGCTTTCAACGGTGACGGAAGGGCCCTTCTCGCATCGCTGTTGCGTGCGACTCGTCAACCGTTGACGTGGCGTTGACACAAAATGCGCAAGCCGAGACCCGACCGTCTGGGTCAAACTCTATGCATTTGATATCGTTGAGTAATTTGGTTGCGGGAGTTGGATTTCAACCAACGACTTTCAAGTCATTGAGCCTAAAGGCCACCGATACCACGGGTTGCCCGCTTCACCGTGGTATTCCGGCGCCACGCGCGCCCGTTTCCAGCGGGCAAATTCGCGGGGTGCTTTCCGTCCCTTACTCCGCCGCTTGGAGCGACAGTCCGGCCAGCGCACAAAGTTGATCTTCGGCTTGCTCCAGCACCAGCCCGTCAGCCGACTGGCGCAAGGCGCAGGTCATCGGAAACGGGGTTTCGCCGACGTCGCCCGAGGCCTCCGAAAGCGTAAGGACGCCCTCGTTCACGGCATAGGTGCCAATGACCTCTTCGCCACGGGTCTCGTTGCGCAGGACAAACCCGCCGTCATCGCCAATGGTCATCGTGAGCGGACCGACCGTATATGCCCCCGGCTCAAGGGTGAGTTCCGAATCGTCGACCGGGGTTTCCCGCGCCTGGAGAACGGCCATGCGCCGCTCGACTTCGGCAAGCTGCTGGCTTCGCGCTGCAAGACCCTCCGAAAGCTGCGCGATGACCGCCTGCACGGACTGACGTTGCTCGGTCGCGGCGGCGTTGTCTTCGGCCAGCAGGTCACGACGCTGTGTCATATCCTGAAGCTCCTGCGACAGCGCGTCACGCTCAGCGGTAATGCGGTCGAGATCGGTTGTCGCCGAGGTCAGAGTGGTCTGCAACGAGGCCTCCGCGTCTCTTGCCTCCTGCACCCGCGCCTCCGCCTCGGACGATCCCGCCGTCAGCCGCGCCGTCTCATCGGTCAGAACCGAAAGCTGCTGCTGAAGCACCGCCTCGCTTGCCCGGGCCTCGGTAAGACGTTCGCCCACATTGGCAAGTTCTTGCGTGCTAACGGACAGACGTTGCTCCGCCTCGGTGCGGGCCGTGTCGAACCCCGCAATTTCCTCGCGCAGCGGTGCGACCTGCTGTTCGACCTCGGTGAGGCCGGATCGTTTTTGCTCAAGCTCGCTTTCCGCCGCAGTTATCTGGTCCTGCAACCCGGTCAACTGCTGCTGTTGTTCGGCAAGACCCGCACCGACCGCATCGCGCTCGCCGGAGATCCGGTCAGTTTCCAAAGTGAGGGCCGTGACCTCGCCGCGCAAGGTTTCAAGGGTGCCCACCGATTGGTTCTGCTGCGCGAGTTCGGTCTGAAGACTTGACCGCGCGTTGACCAGATACAGGGCAAACCCCCAGCCGATCACCGCAGCAATTGCCAACAGGATGGGCAATGGCCCTTTGAACGCTCCGCCTTCACGCATCTCCGTGGTCCCTTCTCAATGGTTTCCGGCCCCCGGAATTTCGGAAGCAGTCGCACCGCAACGTGAGGTCTGCCGACTTGGTTCCCCGCAGGCGGTATAGCCTTTCGAGGCGCGCAGCGGCAAAGCCGGGGGGCGCCGGGACGCATGCGTGCCCAGCCCGCTGCAATTGCTGGACAACCGGCGAGGCAAAGCGGGTTGGAACCCGATCAGGATCGCTTCCAGGTTTCGGGCGGGCGTGGGATGACGACGAAAACGCCGTTTGATTCAGGTGTTGGAAAGGGGATGCTATCGGATCTGCTGATCCCTCGGGTTCTTCGGGTGTGAGCTTCGGGCATGGCAATTCCCTTTCGCTGCGTGGTCCAAACGCGTCGTTTCCGGGTTCGGTTCCGCTTGGCCGCAGGTTGCGCAGCCCCCGGCACGGGATTCAGGTCTGCCTCAGGCGAGCGGCAGACGGATGCGCACGATCAGACCGGGCTTTGCATCGGCAAGCTCGACCGAGCCACCGTGCAGCCGGACAATCGCCGCGACAAGGCTAAGCCCCAACCCGCTGCCCTCGCTGTTCCGGCTGCGCTCCAGCCGGTAAAAGCGGCGGAACACTGCCTCCTGCTCGGTCGCGGGGATACCGGGGCCGTTGTCGGTCACGGTCAACAGCGCCTGCCCCGGCAACGCCTCCAGCGAAAGGCGGATATCGGCAGGGACGGGGCAATGCCGGAAGGCGTTCTCGACGATATTGGTGATGGCCTGCCCCAGCAGATCGCGGTCGCCCGAGACTGTCATGGAAAGGGCTCGGCAGCTCAGACGGTGGCCCAAATCTTCGGCCACGGGTTCAAGCATTTCGTGCAGATCGCGCAGCAGCCCGCCAAGGTCGAGTATGGCAAAACGTGGCCGCGCGTCGCCGCCTTCAAGCTGGGCGATCCTCAGGATGGCATCAAAGATCAGCACGATCCGGTCGCTCTGGTCCATTGCGGCGGCAACCTCGGCGGCGGCGTCGGGCGGCAGGTCGTTGCGCAGCATCAACGGCTCCAGCCGCGTGCGCAGCCGGGTTACGGGTGTGCGCAGATCATGCGCCACGTCCGACGACACTTGCCGCAGGCTTTCCACCGTCTGCTCAAGCTGATCGAGCGTTGCATTCACTGCGCGGGAAATGCGGCCGATGTCATCACCGCCGTCCTCGATTGCGCGTTGCGCCAGATCACCCACGGCGGCCCGGTCCAGCACTTCACTGAGCCGCGCGATCCGCCGTTCCGCCCGCCAGGCCAGCGCCCCGGCCACAGCGATGGCAAGCGCGATCGCCAGCCCCAGACCGAATGCCACGGATTGCAGCACGATCCCCTGCACCTCGTCCAGCGCCGAGGTCTGGCGCGCCACCATGATCCACCCGGCCGGCAGCCTGACGCCGTAGGCCGAAAAGCCAAGACCCTTCGGCGCATCTTTTCCCGGCAGGATCATATCGCGACCCGAGACAAGATCGCGCGCACCAATGAAAGGCTGCCGCACGCTGAAATTGCCGAAGACGATGCGCCCCGAACTGTCGATGAACAGGTAAAGATTGGCAAAATCGCGCGTCGTCGCGATGTTGGTGGCGATCTGGGCGTGCAGGTCGATCAGCCCGGCAACCTGATAGGTCGCCCCCAGAGATTCCGCCATCTGCCGGGCATCGGCCCGCAGCCGATCCTGCAAGGCGCTGGTCAGAAGCAAGAACGAGACCACCCCGGCAAGCAGCGTGGCCCCAACGAAAATCAGGGCCAGACGCCCCGCCAGCCGCAGCGACGACGACCGCATCAGCCGGGTGAGGGGCGAATCCGTCATGCCTTCAGCATATACCCTGCGCCGCGCACGGTATGCAGCAGCGGCTTGTCGAAGGGCCGGTCGATCTTGGCACGCAGGCGGCTGATGTGGGTTTCCACCACGCTGCTGTTGGGGTCGAAGTGGAAATCCCAGACCGCTTCCAGCAGCATGGTGCGGGTCTGCACCCGTCCGGCACTGCGCATCAGATGCTCCAGCAGCCGGAACTCGCGCGGCTGAAGGTCGATCCCGGTCTCGCCGCGCGTAACCGCCCGGCGCACCGTATCCATCGAAAGATCGGCGACCCGCACCTGATCGCGGCTGCCCTCAAGCAGCGCGGGCCGGCGCGCAAGTGCGCCTAGCCGCGCCGAAAGTTCGGAAAAAGCAAAGGGTTTTACCAGATAGTCGTCCGCCCCGGCCTGCAATCCCTCCACCCGGTCATTGATCCCGCCCATTGCCGTCAGGAACAGGATCGGCACCTTGACCTGTGCCGAACGCAGCGCCTTGACCAGCGACAGGCCATCCAGACCGGGCATCATCCGGTCGATCACCATCATGTCGTAGGGCTGCATCGTGGCGCGCACCAACGCATCGCGCCCGTCGGGAACATGATCGACGCTGTAGCCTTCGGCCACCAACCCCTGCCGCAGAAAGTCCGCAGTCTGGATGTCGTCTTCGGCAAGCAGGATTTTCATGTCGGGTTCCATCTTGACAAGCAGGGTAGCAGCGCGGGCTTTCCGCCACCTTTCCGCTTCTTCACTGTTCGGTAAGGTAGCGTCTCTGATCGCGCGCCGCACCCCCCGATCACGACCGCGCGAGGTTACGGAATCGTAAGGCTGCGGTAAACGGGTCTACAGGCAATGCCCCCATGTTCTGTGCCATGGCCCGATTGGCCGTTACATTCAGGAGACTACAGATGTTGCACCCCTCGATACGTTCGTCTTTGAAAGCTGTGCTGCTGGCCAGCACGATCGCCACGGCAGGCATCACCGCCGCAGCGCCAGTTCTGGCCGCACCCTTCGAAGGTTACGCCGACCTTGTTGAGCAAGTGTCGCCCGCAGTCGTTTTCATCGAAGTTACCGCCAAGTCGAGCGAACCGGAAGGCCCGCCTGCGGGATCGCAGATGGAAGAGTTAATGCGCCGCTTTGGCGAGATGAACCCACAGTTCCGTATGCCCGAAGCGCCGCAGAACGAGGGCGTTAAGCGCGGGCTCGGCTCGGGCTTTCTGATCTCGAAGGACGGGATGATCGTGACCAACAACCACGTCGTGGCGAATGCGACCTCGATGAAGGTAAAGCTTCAGGACGGGCGCGAGTTTACGGCCGAACTGGTCGGCTCCGACCCGATGACGGATATCGCCGTCATCCAGCTCAAGGATGCGAAGGATATGCCCTTCGTGACGCTTGATGGCGCGAACGACCTGCGGGTGGGCGATGCTGTTGTGGCCGTCGGCAACCCGTTCGGGCTGGGCGGTACCGTGACCTCGGGCATCGTGTCGGCGGTGGGGCGGAACATCAACGCCGGGCCCTATGACAGTTACATTCAGACCGATGCCGCCATCAACCGCGGCAACTCCGGCGGGCCGCTGTTCAACACCGATGGCGAGGTTGTCGGCATGAACACCGCCATTTTCAGCCCCAGCGGCGGGTCGGTCGGCATCGGCTTCTCGATCCCATCCGCCACGATCACGTCCGTGGTGGCCCAGTTGCAAGAGACCGGCACAGTCTCGCGTGGCTGGCTCGGTGTGCAGATCCAGAAGATGACGCCGGAACTGGCGCAGGCGCTTGGCCTCGCTTCGCAAGACGGCGCACTGGTGGCTGCGGTGCAGCCCGACAGCCCGGCTTCGGTCACTGACCTGCAAAGCGGCGATGTCATTTCTGCGGTCAATGGTTTGGCAGTGACCGAAAAGAACGGCCTGCCCATGCTGATCGCCGCCATCCCGGCGGGTGAGACGGCCAGGCTGACGGTCCTGCGCGCAGGCTCTGATCTGTCGATCGATGTGAAGATCGGCGAGTTGTCGGCTGAAAAGCTGCAAATGGCTTCGGTCAATGATGGCGCCGATACGTCGTCCGCGCCGCTGGGTGTGACGGTCGAGCCGCTGGCGCCGGAACTGGCGCAGCGGCTTGGCGTGTCGCCCGAAACCAAAGGCGTCGTGATCAGCGACGTCGCGCCGGACAGTCCAAACGCCGACCGGCTGAGCGCGGGCGACGTGATCGAAGAGGTTGCGGGCAAGCCCGTCACCTCGCCGCAGGAACTGGCCCTGGCTATCCGCGACGCAAAAGATGGCGTTGTGCTGCTGAAACTCAACCGGAAAGGCGCGGCTGTCTTCGTGGGGGCAGAGGTCGCAACTTCCTGACCCGATATACGCAGCATCTGGCGGCCGCATCCCCTTTGGGTGCGGCCGCTTTCGTGTGTCGGGCACCCCGGCATTGGCAGAAAGACGGCGCGTGAACCGATGCCGAAGGCTGTCGGGCGTCGCGGCTTGCCGGTGAACGTCCCCGCCCGCGTGTGGTCGTTGATCGGACTGGTAACGGCTGCCCGCTTCGTGCCCGCGCAAGACCGCGATCGCCTTCTCTGTCAGGTCTGGATTTCAGACGGTCGAATTTCTCCCGCTTGTTGGCATAGAGTGAAGCAGGCTTGTAATTCGTGACCCGCAAGCCAAAATCCATTAAACAGGAGGGCGGCATGACACCACGAACCAAACTCGAGCCCAAGCCGGCGCTGAAACCCTTGACAGAACCGCGCGAGACGTCCGAAATCACAGCGTTTCTTGCGCAGGCACGGCAGCGCCCACACTCGGTTGACCAGTCCGGCGGGCGACTGATCTTTGCGCTCGACGCAACGATGAGCCGCCAGCAGACATGGGACGCTGCATGCGCGCTGCAAGGCGAAATGTTCGATGCTTCAAGCCGGGCCGGCGGGCTTTCGGTCCAGCTTGTCTACTTTCGCGGCCTCGATGAGGCGCGGGCATCGCGTTGGGTTTCCGATGCAAAAAGCCTTAGAAAGCTGATGTCCGGGATCGCCTGTCATGGTGGCCTTACCCAGATCGGACGGGTGCTTGATCATGCGATGAAGGCGGTGTCGAAACAGCCGGTGGCGGCGGTGGTCTATGTCGGCGATGCCATGGAGGAGGACGTCGATGCGCTTTGTGCCAAGGCGGGCATTCTCGGCCTGCACAACACCAGGGCCTTCATGTTCCTTGAAGGGCGAAATCCAGCGGCCAAACGTGCATTTCGCGAGATCGCGCGACTGACAGGCGGCACAATGCTGCCCTTCGACCGGGGCAGTGCCGCGGAGTTGCGGGCGCTGCTTGGGGCGGTTGCGACCTACGCTGCGGGTGGGCGACAAGCGCTTGAAGCGGCAGACACCGACGCGGCCCGGCGCCTGCTGGCCGATCTGCGCGGATGATCGTCGGCGCACTTCTGGCAATTGTAGCGGTGATGGCCGCAGCGGTGGCATGGCGTGCTTCAAATCTTTCAACACCCGCCGTAAGTGGCGTGGCACTGGTGGTTATCGCGTTGGTGCTCGCTGCGGGACGCCAATTTGCGCTGGCGCTGCCGGCGGGTATTCTGGGAATAGGACTGCTGCGCCGCGCGCGCGCCGTTACGCGGGCGGCGCCGCAGCCCCGCCAAACCTCCGAGGTTCGGACCAACGCCCTGGCGATGCGCCTTGATCACGACAGCGGCGAGATGGATGGCGAGGTGCTGTCGGGCCACTTCAAGGGAAGATGGCTGTCGCAGATGACCCTTGAGCACCTGAAGGAACTGTCGCGCGGGCTGGCTGGCGATCCTGACAGCCTCAGTCTGCTGAAATCCTATCTTGACCGGCACCATTCGTCTTTTGACGACGCGGATGGCGGGCCGCTGCCCGACAGCAACGGTCGCATGAGCGTGGAGGAGGCTTACCGCATTCTGGGCCTTGAGCCCGGTGCCGGGATCGAAGAGGTGCGCCTGGCGCACCGTCGGCTCATGAAAAGAGTTCACCCCGATCTCGGTGGCTCGGATGCTCTTGCGGCAATGATCAACGCAGCCAAGGCCCGCCTCGAAACCTGACGGGAGAGCCGTTTCACAAGAAACCATACTGAGCCCGGCAGCACGACGATCTGGCTTCGGGCCACGCAGAACGCCGCGCATTTTGTGGCTTCAAGACCCTGCCCGGGATCGTGTACGAACCCGCCATGTTCAGCGCCGGTCTTGACGTTCTGCGCCGGTCTTGCGTTAGCCGCTGTCATCGTGCTGACGTCGCTTGCGGCGGATGCACTGCAAAAGATTGGGTGGAATATGACAAGACTAGCCGTAGTGACCGGTGCAGCAGGGGGAATGGGCCGGGCGATCAGCGCCCGGTTGCTTGCAGACGGTATGCAGGTGGTGGGGTTGGATATTGATGTTGCGGGCCTTGAAAGCATGGCCCGTCCGGGATTTACCGGCCATGCCACCGACCTGACTGACGCGGGCGCGATAGCGGCCGTTTTCGCGCGGATTGCGCAGGATCATGGCGGCGTTGACGCGCTGGTGAACAACGCGGGCACTTGTTTTATGTCCGACTTTCCCAACATTCCGGCTTGGGAACTGGATCGGCAAATGGCGATCAATTTTTCCGGCGCGTTCCATTGCTGTCAGGCTGCGATCACGCTGATGGAAGGGCGGGCGGGCGTGCGCAAGATCGTCAACATCAGCTCGAACGGGGCGTATAATTTTGATGTGTTTGATCCGCCGCATTATCGCGCGTCAAAAGCGGCGCTGGATACGCTGACCAAGGATCTGGCGCGCAGATATGCCCGCGAAAAGATTGCGGTCAACTCGCTTGCGCCTGCGATGACCGAAACACCGCTGTTCGATGTGCTGACCGAAGATGTGCTGGCGCGCGCCATCGCCGCAATGCCGCATGGCCATGCGATGCAAGCATCCGAAATCGCGGCGTGGGTCGGATTTCTGATCTCGGCTGCCGGGGATATTTGCAGCGGCAATGTCATCATTCTCAATCAGGGGCGCGACGTCAGGTGAACCAATCGGGGGCCTTGCGCAAAGTGGGCCATTGCTGCGGGCTGTGGCCAAAGATCACCAGCGCATCCCGTTCCTGGGCGAGTTGCATCAGACGTGCGCCGTGCCGAATGGCCAGCGGCACATCCCAGGATCCGGCAAAACCTTCGTCGATTTCCGACGCGCGGCTGATTGCGTCGGACGTCAGCAGCACCCAACCCGTATCCGGTAATTTGACCATGAAGGCCAGTTGACCGGGTGCATGTCCGGGACACAGCAGCACCTCAAACCCCGGTGCAAGGATCAGGTCTTGCGTCACCGGATAAAAGGCGCGGTCGGGCCATTCCATCGCTTGCTTGCCCGACCAATAAAGCGGGCGCGGCAAATCACGCTCGGCTTTGGCGATCAGGATCGGCACGCCCGGAAAGCCGTTCATATCGCCGACGTGATCAATATGGGTGTGGCTTTGGATCATCAGCGTGACATCGCGTTTTGACATCCCCAGCTTGGCCAGTTGAGCATCTGGCGTATTGACGGGCGTGATGGTCAAGACGCGGCCAAAGCTGCCAAGCAGATCTTCTGCGGTCGCGGCTTCAGCGTCGGTTACATATTTCGCGGGAAAGCCGGTATCAATCAGCACGACCTCGCCCGCGTCGGTTTGAATGGCAAATCCACAAATGCCGATCGTTCGCGGCCCGGAATGCACTTCGAACAGTCCATAATCCAAAACGGCCAACCGAATGGGTTTCCCCTTCAGCGTGATCTGATCCATCATGCGAATTTCCCCATACTCCGGTCCAAGATGAAGCGGAGCGTCCGGTTGAAAGTCAAGATACACACTTTGCTCGATTATCTGCTTGAGACAACCGACGCAGCACCAAAGGCGATTGTGGGGTTCTCGCTGTCTGCCTCTCTCGCTGTCTGCCTCGCCCGGTTTGGGTGACTTTCCGGCACGACCGAGGCCCTGAATGTAAAAGACCGTGCGCGGCACACGTCCGCGTGTCGGCATGAGTTCGCAGGTTTTGATAGCGACGCAGGAACAGACGCTCACTTCGCGGGTTGTGTCGTTGTCAACTCACGCGAGCATTCGATGGCCCTTCCGCGTCCCGCCTTTATTGAACAGTCACTGCGCCGTCCGGGCCTTGGCCTGGTAGCCGCAGCTGCGGCGTTGACCGTGTTGGTCGTGGTTGTGCTGGGCGACAGCGGCATTGCCCTTGCTGCCGCCGCCGCCGCCCTTGCCATACAGTTTCTGCTGGTGGCGCTGTGCAACATTCCGCAGCTTGATGGGATCAAGGTAAACGTGCGCGTCCTGCCGACGACATTGCTTCGGTGGATGACTGAACGCCGGAACATGGCTAACGGTCGCTCGCACAAGGCGCTTGTGTGGGTGGGATGATGAACGGTTCCCTGCGCATCATCGACCCCTGCGCTCCGCGCGCTTACACGACACTTGACGACATGCACGGTCTCGGGGGAACCGAAGCGACAGTGCTGCGGATCGCAAGGAGCTTGGCCGGCACGCAGGATGTGACGGTGGAACAAGCCGTGCGGGATGCACACGATGTTGCGGATGGCCTGCGGTTTGTGCCGATGAATCTGATGCGGACAGCGGGGCGGACCATCATCGTCATCAATTCATGGAAGGTGGCCCTGATCTGCCGCCGCCGAAACCCGGACGCCCGCATATGCGTCTGGCAACATGTGGTGCCGGGGCGGCACAACCGCCAAATGGGTGCGGACCTGGCCGACGCGGGCATCACCATCATCTGCGTGTCGCACAGCCTGGCTGCAACCGTCAGGCGGCTGCTGCCCGGCGGGGTAGAGGTGACGGCAATCCATAACCCGGTGGCCGACGACCTTCTTGCCGATGCCACCCCGCGCGACCCTGATCTGCTGCTTTTTGCCAGCTCGCCGCACAAGGGCATGGATCAGGTGGCCCGCGCTTTTGCAACGCTGCACCGCACGCTGCCCGGCCTGCGGCTGGAACTGGCCGATCCCGGCTATCTTGCCTGGAACATCGGAGCGTTTCCCGAAGGCGTGGTTGCGCTGGGAACTCTGACCCATGCCGGGGTGATCGCCAAAATGCGGCAGGCCTTGTGCGTCTTTTACCCGCAGACCCGGTTTGCAGAAACGTTTGGCCTTGTCATCGCCGAGGCGAACGCCGTCGGCTGCCCGGCACTGGTGCATCGCGGGCTTGGTGCGAACGATGAGGTGGTGTCCGATGCGTCCCAATGCGTGGACGGTGCCGATTCTGCTGCCATCGCCGATCGCATCATCGCCTGGCGCAAAACCCCGCCGATGGTCACGCTGCGACCGCAGTTCCGGCTGGCGTCTGTGCTTGCCGATTGGCGGGGGTTTTTGGCGCAAAGCGCCGCATGCAGCACCGCGCACGAATTGGTTGGCGCGCCGCTGCCGGGCCACCGGACCCCCGCAGGCAACCGACCGAAGGTTGCACACAACCAGCCGCAGGTGGTGCCATGATGCCATCAGACGCTCCGCGGCCCACCACGTCATCGCTCTGCGGCTTTGGTCAGCCAGACGGGTGGGACGCAGCCATCGTCGTGTCTGCCAGGGATGAGCAGCGCCGTATCGCACGTTGCCTCGACGCGGCTGCACTGGCCATCGGGCGAGAAGGCCGGTTGAAAGTCGGTATCATTGTCGTGGTGACTGCCGCCTTGGAACCGCCGCGCACCGGGGGTGTTTTGGCCGATGTTGTGCGTTACACCGCAGTGGGGGGCGACGCTGCGCAGGGGCGCGGCTGTTGCGGGTTGCCCGGTTGACCATTCTGGCGCAAACGGCGCGGCTGTGGGTCGATGCGACCAGCGCGGCTGCAGAAAGCGGCAATGATGCGGCATCTGCGGTAACTCTTGTGCTGCTTGCCCGCGAAGCCGTGGAACAAGCCTGTCTTGCGGGGATAGCAATGGCCGAACGCGCGCTTGGCACCGCTGCCTTTGAAACCAGCGGGGACGCAGACCGGATCCGACGCGATCTTTCGTTCTTTCTGCGTCAGGCGAACCTTGACGGCAAACTGGCTGCGGCAGCTGACGCCTTACTCGCCCAGCCGCATCCGGTAGGAGAAATCTGGCAATGACACCGCTTTTGCAGGTCGCGCTGACAGCGCGCGGCACCACCATCGCGGAACTTTCGGGCGGTGGCGACGTGGTGCTTCTTGCGCCGCACCCGGATGACGAGACACTGGGCTGCGGGGCAGCTATCGCCGCCCGCATTGCGGCGCAAAACCCGAAGCTCAGGCTCTGGTCCTATGCGATAAGGGGCCGCTTTGCCCCGCAGGTTCCCGATTTCGACCCGGCCACTCTGGTTCAGTTCGCAACGGAAGCCTGGCAGTCGCGCAAAGCGGAAGCGGTGGGGGCGCACGCGTCGCAGATGACCGGGCTGATCGCCGACGACCCTGCGGGGTTTCTGATGACGGATGCGCAGCAGGCGCATTTCATCGCGACGCCCGAACTTTATTTGAAACAGGGCTGAGCCGATGGTCGATTACGCCGCGCATTTCAATAACCTGTACCGCGCCAGACGCGATCCCTGGAACTATGCTGACAGTGTTTACGAGACCCGCAAATATGATGCGACGCTCGCCGCACTGACGCGGCCCCGCTACGCAAGTGCATTGGAAGCCGGGTGTTCGGTCGGCGTGCTTGCAGAGCAGCCTTTGTCGATTGATATTGTGGCCCTGGCGGTCGAACGGATGATGCAAAGATCACTTCAGTCAGGCCATGCCATCCGGTTAACCAGCGAGGAGAAAGAAGTGGCTCACGTGCACCCCGGCCTTTCGTTGCCCTGCCCCCCCAAAGACCTGCCGAGCGCCGACGAATGTGCCGCAATGGACGACGCGATCGACCGTGCGTTGCTGGCGCGCAACGTAAGCGGCAAGGCCGGTATCGCGGCATCGGTTCTGCGCGACGGCCGGGTGATCGCCACCGGCGAGAACGAGGTGCAGCTCCAACACGACCCGACGAAACATGCCGAGATGGTGGCCATCAGCCGGGCTGCTGCCATTTTGCAGGTCACGGACTTGTCGGGATGCGTCATGATATCCACCCTGCAACCCTGCGAAATGTGCCTGTCCGCAATGCGCTTCGCCGGGATTGCGCGCCTGGTCTTTGCCGCCACCCAAGCCAACGTTGCGCCGAAGTATTTTGTTTTTCCGCATCTGAGGATCGAGGATTTCCAGCACGATGCAAATTTCGTGGCGATCGGCGGCGTGGCCGAGGCCCGGATCCTTCACCTTTATGCCACCGGTAACGAATGAGGCCCCACATGCCAAACCTGCAAGCCATTCTTGAAACCGCGCTTTATGTTGATGATCTGGACCGGGCAGCCGCCTTTTATGAAGACGTGATGGGCCTCGCGTCCCTTCATGCCGACGACAGATTGCGGGCATACAATGTCAACGGTCGCAGCGTGCTGCTTTTGTTTCTGCGCGGCGGCACGTTGCAACCGGTCCGAACTAAAAGTGGCCTGATCCCGCCGCATGATGGATCTGGCAGGTTGCACATGGCCTTTTCGATTGTGAAGGATGAACTTGACGACTGGCGCGCCCACCTTGCCGTGCATGGCGTTGCGATCGAAGGCACGTCTGACTGGAAGCGCGGCGGCCACAGCCTTTATTTTCGCGACCCGGACGGCAACATGCTTGAACTTGCGACGGTGCCCGGTCTGTGGGAAGGGTTCTGAACCCGCCACGGGCCGGCGCAACCGGACAAACGGGATGAATGGACAGGTGATCATCGCCTTGTGCGTGATCCGATACAACAACCCTGTCCGGATGCGGTTGATTTCCACCTGAAAGTGACCCGGGTTTTTCACCGAGAATTGACCCGCCTGAAGATTATGCTCCGCGGGTCATGCAGGGGTCCTTCGCCATCGCTAACACCCCGTCAAGAACGTCGTTCGCCTCGTCCAACATTCGTCTCAGCAGTTTTTGTTGCTTGGATGGCCCGGGCGGTCGGCCCTTGGCGTTGCCGCTGACTCCCTTCGGAAAACGGCCATCTGGGCTTATTGCCACGATCGAAGAAAAGTTCAGTTTGGGATTCGTCTCTCAAGTGACACCTGTCATCCCGCTTTATTCATCGAAAGCGGAAGGGATTGGTTGCGTGCGCCTGAAAGCGCTGTAGATTCAGGCTGCTAGACAAAAACAAACGGCAGCATCGGACGCACGCATGGGGGATTCGTTACTTCCGGTCACGATGGGTTTCAACCGCTCTTTGCGCATCGAAAGTCGCGTTGATAGACTGACTGGCGATCCCGGTGCGGTGCTTTTG
>Ga0105050_10006904_pt1 | contig 13859 bp, 11 predicted proteins | sample FRY01_FD_78088 | JGI IMG/M metagenome (GOLD analysis project Ga0105050, IMG submission 78088) | Freshwater microbial communities from Lake Fryxell liftoff mats and glacier meltwater in Antarctica - FRY-01 | ecosystem: Environmental > Aquatic > Freshwater > Ice > Glacier meltwater ... | reverse complement strand
TCGCTCGCACAGATGTCGGCTTCCACCGTTTTTATCGCCCAAAAGCCGACAGTCGCCAAACCACCCAGTTCTTGCCGTTAACAAACGCCAGAAATAATGTCCGCTCTCGGGATAATACAGACATCACGCCAGCATTCGCTCAAAACCAGAACCGCACCCCTACCACATAGTTGGTAACGCTCGGATCCTCGCCGGCGGCGCGGACAAAATCGCGGCTGCCGCCGAATTTCCATTCCTGACTGATCCCGATATAAGGCGCGAATTCGCGGACGATTTCGTAGCGCAGGCGCAGGCCCATTTCGACCTTGTCGAGACCGGAGCCGATGCCCAGTTCCGGAATATCCTGTGCCGAAAGATTTGCCTCGGCGCGCGGTTGCAGGATCAGCTTCTGGGTGATCCTCTGGTCATATTCCACCTCGACCCGCGCCGTCAGATCGCCCTTGTTCGACAGGAACATGGCAGCATCCGTCTCGAACATATAGGGCGCGAGTCCCAGGATGCCGACTGCCAGATGAGTGCGGCTCGGACCGGTCAGGTCCTGCCGGACACCAGCCTGCAGATCGAAAAAGGGCGCTATCGCGCGGCTGTACAGCGCCTGCACTTCGGCATGTTCGACCGGCTCGCCAAAACTGCCTTCCCCTTCGCTCTTGAACCAGAATTTATTGAAGTCGCCGCCATAATAGCCCTGCACATCCCACAGATAGCCGTCCTTGCCGTCGCGGGCTCGATATTCGGCGCGGTCGCCCTGGAACCAGAACAGCTGCATATTGCCATTCTCGTCATAAGCAGCACCGCGGGAGGCGCGCATCGCATCGGCACCCCAGATGCGATCGGCAGCATTGGGCGGGCCGGTTTCAACATTCGGCGTGACCATCGGGCCGGGCTGCATGGTGCCCTGATTCATTCCATCATGGTTCATCATGCCCTGATCCATTTGGCCCTGATCCATTTGGTCATGGTCCATCTGGCCATGATCCATCGGCGCAGCCTGTTGCTCGCCCTGATCCATATCCGCATGGTTCATCGCGCCACGGTCCATCGGTGCCGGCTTTGCCGGAGCGGCTTTGACCGCTGGCGTCTTGGCCTTTGGTTTCGCCGCCGCTGTCGCAGGCGCCGCTTTCGGCTTGGCCATCGGTTTGGGTGCCGGTTTGGCTTTCGCGACCGGTTTTGCCGGCATCGGCATGACATGCCCCTCATGCTGGGCGAGCGCAGGCGTCGAAGCGCCGAGCAACAATGCTATCATCAGCGCTCTCATGACGCTGCCCCTTCGGGAAAGGCGACGCTGACCGTCTGCATCATCCCGGCGTGCATATGATAGAGTAGATGACAGTGAAAGGCCCAGTCGCCCGGCTCGTCGGTGGTTACGTCAAACGTCGCGCTGCTGCCCGGCTGGACAATCACCGTATGTTTCTTCGGCTGAAAATGGCCCTGACCGTTGACGACCTCGAAAAACATGCCGTGGAGATGGATCGGATGCGCCATCATCGTGTCGTTGACCAGCTTCACCCGCACGCGTTCATTATAGCCGAAGCGGATCGGATCATCGCCCACCGCGCTCATTTTCTTGCCGTCGAACGACCACATATAGCGTTCCATATTGCCGGTCAGATGCAGTTCCATCTCGCGGTCCGGTGCGCGCTTGTGATGATCCATCGCCAGTGATTTCAGCATCCGGTAATTGAGCACCCGGTGCGGTACGTCATCGAGGCCCAGCCCGGGAAAGCCAGTGCGGTCCTGCGGGGCCATGGACACCATATCGATACCCGGCCCAACCTTGACCGTATCGGGCAGCAGAGAGGTGTCGCGCATGTTCATGCCGCTCATATCCATGCCTGCCATGTCCATCCCGGCCATATCATGACCGCTATGTGCGTCGGCTGGTGCCGCTTCCGGCATGGCGTGACCCATTGCCGCATGGTCCATCTTGCTATGGTCCATCGACGCATCTGGCTTTGCCTCCGCACTGCCCTCATCCATCCCGCCATGGTTCATGCCCATGTCCACCATCGTCAGCAGAGGCGGATCGCGCAGGGCAGGGAAGGCGGCCTTGCGTCCGGGCTGCGAGGTCAGCGAGGCTTGGGCCATGCCGCTGCGGTCCATGCTCTCCGCCGCGATCGCAAAGGCACCCGCTTCGGTCGGTGTGACAATCACGTCATAGGTCTCGGCAACACCGATCTGCAGTTCGTCGACCTCGACCGCCTGCACATTCTGGCCGTCCGCCTGCACAACCGTCATCGGCAGGCCGGGCAGGCGAATATTGAAGAAGCTCATCGCGCTGCCGTTGATGATCCGCAGCCTGACCCGCTCGCCGGGCGTGAACGGCAACTCCAGCCCGTCATCCGGGCCATGGCCGTTGATTAGATAGCTGTAAGTCGGCGCCGAGACATCGGCGATATCGGTCGGCATCATCCGCATCCGTCCCCACATCAGCCGGTCTTGCTCGCTCAACGGATAATCGTCGGTCGCACTGGTCTTCTGCATGCTGAAATAGCCTTCGCCGACCTTCAGCTTCTTCATGATCTGATGCGGATGCATCGGCGTGAATTCGCTCAGCAGGATGATATGTTCGCGGTCATATTCGACCGGATCGGGGCCAGCGGGATCGATGATGATCGGGCCATAATGGCCGACCTGTTCCTGCAGTCCGCTATGGCTGTGCCACCAGTACGTGCCCGACTGGCGCGGAGTCAGCGGCACGTCAAAGCGCGCGCGCGGCTTGATTCCGGGAAAGCTGATTCCCGGCACGCCATCAAACTGAAACGGCAAAAGCAGGCCGTGCCAGTGGACCGAGCTGTCTTCATCCAGCATATTATGGACGGAGAGTATCGTCTGCTCGCCTTCCTTCAGCCGGATCAGCGGTCCCGGCACCGAGCCGTTGACCGCAATTGCGTGGCCGGTGCGGCCGCCGGTGGCAAAGCTGCCCTCGCCGATATGCAGGTCGATTTGCGCGCCGGACAGTTCAGATATGCCCTTGCGTACGGAACCACCATTGTGGCGGCCCATCTTGCCGCCGATATTGCCAGTGGCCCAGGCGGGCATCGGCAGCGCGGCCAGGCCGCTCAAGGCAGCGAGCGAGCCGATCATTGAGCGGCGTGAATATTTCATCTTGGAATTTTGCATGGTGTCATCTATACCCCTATAGGGTATCAAGACAAGAGGGAAAATATGGCCAAAGGTGCAGCAGATCAGAAAATCACCCGGCTTCGGCGGATCGAAGGACAGGTGCGCGGCATCGCCCAGATGATCACCGACGACCGCTATTGCATTGACATATTGCATCAGGTGCAGGCGGTGAAGGCCGCGCTGGCCAAGGTCGAGAGCCAGATATTGAAAGACCATGCCGCCTGCTGCGTCAGCGAAGCGATCGCGACCGGCAGCCCCGCCGAGCAGAAAGAGAAATTTGACGAACTGATCGATCTGTTTGAGAAAGTGAAAAGATGACAAGATGGTTCGCCTCGCTGCTGCTGATGTTTATCCTCGCGACGTCGCTGCCCGCCGCTTATGCCCACGAAGCGCATCGCCAGGATATGAGCGACGCAGAGCTGGCGGAAATGCGACAGGCTGCGGAGGAAGTGCATGACGGCGCAACGGGAACAACAGCTCGGGAGGCAGTCATTGCCGATCCAGCCAATGGCACGATGTCAGCGAATATTCACAGCGAGATGATGTCGGGCCATAGCGAAGCCGACGCCTTCCACACCACCGATTTTCTCGGTCGGCTGCATCCGGCACTGGTCCATTTCCCGATTGCGCTGTTTCTGGCGGCTGCGCTGGCCGAGTTGATTCTGTTCGCGCGTCCGGCATCGGGGCTGGAGCCGACCGTAAGATTTCTCGTCTATACCGGTGCAGCGGGCGGCCTGTTGGCGGCACTGCTGGGCTGGCTCGCAGCGGGTGTCAGAATGTCCGATCGCTCGGAAACGCTCGGCCTGCATCGCTGGACCGGCACCGGCATTGCTTTGGCGGGCATATTGGCTGCGGCGATCATATATCGCGCGAAATCCGACCGCCTGCTGATCCGCCTTGTTCTCGCGGGAATCGCCTTTGCGTTATTGTTTCAAAGCTATTGGGGAGCGGAAATGTCTCTCGGCCCCAACCACATGAATATGTGAAAGGAAAATTTGATGATCGGAGTTATTGCAAAAGCCATGAAGGACACAAGCGCTGCCGGGCTGTTGCTGGTCTCGCTCGCGGCCTGTTCGACCGCAGTGCAGGCGGCAAGCTATACGATGTACCGGGACGCCGGCTGTGGCTGCTGTCTGGAATGGGCGGATCATGCAGCTACTGGTCTGAATGCCGAAGTGACCGCTGAAGATGCCGACATGAAGATGGTCAAGGATCTGCACGGTGTGCCCAACGAACTGCGTGCCTGCCACACGATGATTGTCGAAGGCTATGTCATCGAGGGCCATGTCCCCGCCGAAGCGATTCAGAAATTGCTCCGCGAAAAACCGGAAAATGTGACCGGCCTCGCGGTTCCCGGCATGCCGGTAGGATCACCCGGGATGGAATATCAGGACATGAAACAGCCCTATCAGGTAATCGCCTTCGGTCCCCAGGGCCAACGCGTATTCGCCAGCTATAATTGACCATCACAACCCCCAGAAGGAATTGAAAATGAACAGATTTACACTCTCGATCTCAGCCGCAGTTTTCGCGTTAAGCGCCCCCAGCGCGGTTCTGGCCGAACATCATGAAGGTGGTTCTGAAGCCCACAAGTGCGAGAAGACCGAAGATGGTACCATGAAATGCTGCATGACTGACAAGGACGGCAAAAAAGTCTGTCATATGATGGAAGGCGAAAAGATGGACCACAGCACCATGGACCACAACAAGATGGATCCCAGCAAGATGGATCAGGGCAAGATGGACCATTCAACGATGGACCATGGCAATATGGATCACGGTAATATGGATCATGGCAATATGGCGCAGCCAGAAACGCCGGATGCAGAGCCCAACTAAAGCCGGATCGCCTTGCACCGGCGTTTTTCAAAAAATTCCAACCCGCCCCATGTTGCCATTCCGGTGATGTGGGGCTTTTGGTATGCGCTGTCACGGCCATGTCACACGCGCTGCAAAGGGCAACATTGACTCCAGCACCATTAGAGCATACATACCCCCATAGGGTATATGGATCGAGATCGAAAAGGATATTGAGATGACCGAGGCCGCTTTTCCCGATCACAGCCACGAAGATGGTGCCGTTCCAATCAAGGACCCGGTTTGCGGCATGACGGTAGATCCCGAAAAGACCGAATATCACGCGCAACATGATGATCAGGATTATCATTTCTGTTCCGCCGGTTGCCGGACCAAATTTGTCGCCGATCCGGAACGCTATCTTTCGCCCGATCCCGCGGCCCCGCAGGAAGCCGTCCCCGCAGGCACGATTTACACCTGCCCGATGCATCCGGAAATCCGGCAAGAAGGCCCCGGCTCCTGTCCGATCTGCGGCATGGCGCTGGAGCCGGAAACATTCTCGCTCGATAGCGGCCCGGATCCCGAATATATCGACATGCGCCGGCGCTTCTGGATCAGCGCCGCCTTTTCCCTGCCTTTGTTCCTCTATGCCATGGGCGACATGATCCCCGGCCAGCCGTTCCAGTCCTGGTTCGACCCCGCCACCGCCACCTGGCTGCAGCTGCTGCTGGCAACCCCGGTCGTCCTCTGGGGTGCATGGCCGTTTTTTGTCCGCGGGGTGAAATCGCTCAAGACGATGAACCTCAACATGTTCACGCTGATCGGCCTCGGGGTCGCGGTGGCTTATGGGTTCAGTCTGATCGCGACCTTCTTCCCCGAGGCATTTCCGGCGGCATTTCGCGGCCATGGAGGCACTGTCGCTGTCTATTATGAAGCCGCCGCCGTCATCACCACCTTGGTGCTGCTGGGACAGGTGCTCGAACTGAAAGCGCGCGGCCAGACCTCCAGCGCCCTGCGCGCACTGCTCGAACTGGCCCCGCCAATCGCCACGCGGATCAACGAGGACGGCTCGGAAGAAGAGGTGGCGCTCGATCAGGTGCAGTCGGGCGACCGGTTGCGGGTCCGGCCCGGCGAGAAAATCCCCGTCGACGGCACCATCGCCAAAGGCAAGAGCACGATCGATCAGGCGATGATCACCGGCGAACCCATTCCGGTCCAGAAAGCCGAAGGCGACGCGGTCACTGGTGGCACTGTCAACCAGACCGGCAGCTTCGTAATGACCGCAGAGCGCGTCGGCAAGGACACTCTGCTGGCAAAAATTGTCCAGATGGTCGCCGATGCCCAGCGCAGCCGCGCGCCGATTCAGAAGCTTGCCGATACCGTCGCGGGTTTCTTCGTTCCGACCGTGGTGCTGGTTGCCCTGACGACCTTCGCGGTCTGGGCGCTATGGGGACCGGAGCCGGCGCTCGCTTATGGTCTGGTCAATGCCGTCGCGGTATTGATCATCGCCTGCCCCTGTGCGCTGGGCCTCGCCACCCCGATGTCGATCATGGTCGGCACCGGCAAGGGCGCGCAGAACGGCATCTTGATCAAGAATGCCGAAGCGCTCGAGACTTTCGAAAAGATCGACACAATCGTCGTCGACAAGACCGGCACCCTGACCGAAGGCAAGCCAAAGCTGGTGTCGGTCGAACCGGAAAGCGGATTTGAGGCGGACGAACTGCTCGCATGGGTTGCTGCTATCGAGGTCGCCAGCGAACATCCCCTGGCGGCTGCGATTGTCGAAGGCGCGAGAGACAAAGGTCTGCAGTTTGAGGCAGCGAGCGATTTTCAATCGGTCACCGGCGAAGGCGTCGAAGCGACGGTCGAGAATAAACGGGTCGCGATCGGCAATGAAAAGCTGATGGAGCGGCTCGGTGCAACCAGCGCTGACCTGACGTCGAAAGCCGATGATGGTCGCTCGCAGGGCCAGACGGTGATGTTCGTCGCCATCGACGGCAAGGCCGCAGGCCTGATCGGCGTCGCCGACCCGGTCAAGGAAACAACGGCAGCGGCAATCAGGACGCTGCACAAGGCCGGTCTCCATGTCGTCATGCTGACCGGCGACGCCGAGGCCACCGCGCAAGCGGTCGGCAAGATGATCGGCATCGACGAAATCCACGCCAATGTCTCGCCCGAAGACAAGCATCGCGTGATCAGCGAGTTACAGGCTGCCGGCAAAAAGGTCGCGATGGCCGGTGACGGTATCAACGACGCCCCGGCGCTGGCCAAAGCGGATATCGGCATCGCCATGGGGACCGGTACCGATGTCGCCATGGAAAGCGCCGGCATCACCCTGGTCAAGGGCGATCTCGGTGGCATCGCCAAGGCGCGGCGTCTCAGCCAGCTGACCATGGGCAATATCCGGCAGAATCTGTTCTTTGCCTTTTTCTACAACGCGCTCGGCGTGCCGGTGGCGGCGGGCATCTTATATCCCTGGTTCGGCATCCTGCTCAGCCCGATGATCGCGGCTGCGGCGATGAGCCTGTCCTCGGTATCGGTAATCGGCAATGCGCTGCGACTGCGGCGCAAGTCGCTTTAGCGGGGGGGGGGGCGGACCGCGGATACCCGGCTGACCACGTCCGGATGGTTCATCTTCTGTCGGGCGGGGAACTTTTCGTTCCTTCATGCGTGTTATACCCCTGTAGGGTATGAATTTAAGCCTATTTCAAGGAGGAGTTTTATGTCGAAATATACAAGATTCATCGTGATGATCGCCACCTCGACGCTGGTGATGTTTGGCCTGATGTATCTCAATAGCTATGCGCTGGCTCATGTCTATTTCAGCGAAACCCGCACCTGGATGGCGCTCTATATGGGCGGAGCCATGGCCATCATCATGCTGCTGTTCATGCTCGGCATGTATACCGACAAAAGAAAAAACGCGATGATCCTGGGCGGGGCAGCGGCGTTGTTCGCCGGCTCGCTCTATCTGGTCCGGTCGCAGGACACGGTCTCTGACCAGGCCTGGCAGAAAGCGATGATCCCCCATCACTCGATCGCGATCCTGACCAGCGAACGCGCCAATATCGAGGACCGACGCGTAAGGGAACTGGCCGATGGCATCATCAGGACCCAGCGCAAGGAGATCAAGGAGATGCAGTGGCTGATCAGGGATATTGAAAAGAACGGTAAGGCGACCACGGCAGCCGAAGCACAGGCGCGGCCGGTACCGGAATTTCAAGGCCCATTATGAGCCATGGAACAATGGGGCATCACACGGTCAATGGAAGAAAATCGACGCTAGATCATTCCGCAATATCGGGCTTGATCCGGTAAATCACCGTATCCCCCACGCCCTTCAGCGTGATAGTTTCGGGCAAATCAAATTCATGGCTGCCGGTACACTGATAATAGGTGGCTGCAGATACGGCAATCCCGTTTGGCTCCGCCGCGCCTTCAATCCTGCTGGCGATATTCATCGTATCACCCCAATAATCATAGGCAAGCCGGTTCGTGCCGACCACGCCGCCGACGACCGGACCGGAATGAATGCCCACCCGCAATTGAATGTCGATCCCGCCGTCTCTGGTCCGGCTTTGCATTTCCGCAATCACATCTTTGGCGAAACTGACGGCGTCTTTCGCGCCGGGGCCATTGGAAGCCGTGCCGCCCGATACCGCGAGATAGCAATCGCCGATGGTCTTCACCTTTTCGATGCCATAGCGGTCCGCACATTGATCGGCGATCAGGAAAAACCCGTTCAATTGTTCGACCAGATGACCAGGCGTGAGCTGTTTGGAGAGTTTCGAAAAGCCGACAATATCGATGAAAACGACTGAAATATCGGAGAAGGAATCGGCCACCACTTCGCCTGCCCGCAGCCGTGTGGCGACCGCTTGCGGCAAGACATTATAGAGTAGTTTCTCGGTCTTCTTGCGTTCCTGATTGAGCTCTTGGCGCGCCACATACATCGCCCGCGCCCGGCGATCGGCTTCCCAGTTGGAGAATATCGCAAACAGCAGGAAAAAGCTGATGTTGACGATGGTGTGATACATCTCGTCGACGTCGATGCCATGATTGTCCATAAAACCGATGAACACGCCGAGCGTGCCGATCGCCCAGATCACGAACAGCTTCACATTGGCGACAAAGGCGACGCTGGCAATGAAGTAGATCAGGCCAAAGAAGACCACGGAAATCTTGGTGATATCAAGATCATTGGCAGCGGTGGTGCGCAACAGGACCGCCATCAGGACAGCCGCGGCGATGGTCATGGCAACGAACGGCAACATGTCGAGCCAGCGCCATTCGATATAATGACGGTTGGTCGTGGCAAAGATCGCCAAGGCAAAAAAGCCGACAATCACCATCGTCGTGATATTGAAGGTCGCAAAGGCCTGGTTCGAAGAAAACACCGGAGTCATCATGAAGAAGCCAAGGAAAATCAGCGGCCCGAGAATGATAACCGCCCGGGTCGCCTTGAGCCGGGAGGTGCGCTCGTCGTGCACATATTTCAGCTCGTCTTCGGCCTCGGCAAAATGATTGATAAATGCCATTTTATACCCCCCGGATGAAACGGTCGCAGGCTGGAGCAAACCGCCCGCAGTAAAGCCTGCAATCCCGCCCTTCTATCACAGAGCTATATGGCACGACCATTAACTAGTCGTTTTTTTTGATCCAATCCCTGAGACAGGCTAAAAATTTGTAATTTCTGGTCAGTCTTTCGCGATGCTGCCGTTTATATCAGCGACGGAATTGTTTCGGGTTGGCCGGCGGAGCAACGGAAGAAATTTGCCAACTGCTGGCGTTTTTCGAGAAGGTGGGGCCGTGGCGAAGTAATTCCGCTTGGGGTGCGAGAGCGGACATGGATGCGGAGGCTGCCTGGCGGCTTCCGCCCCACTTCCAGACGTTCCCAAGCTGACCGCAAATGGCCTGAGGCCGCCTTTGCGAACCTCTTGGTCGCTACCCTTTCCTGCAAAAATTGACATTTATTTTCAGAAGCTTAGGCTTGGGGTAAGTTCACGCACATATCTGGCCAGCCAAATTAAATAACCATCCGGCGCAGACAGGTCAGAAAGGGCCAGAAAATGAAAATTACAGAACAGAAAAAGCAAATACAAGCCGGCAAAAGGAAGTATGAAAAACCTGTACTCATCGAATTAATGAGCGCCAATACAGATGGGAAAAGATACTTTCCGACCGAAATTTTTCCGTTCGGCCCCAGTGAAGGACCAAGTTAGCTCATCACCTAGCAGCACGGCAACTCGGGGGCATTCACCCTTGTCGCTATATATGAGGCGTAATGGCTTTGGGGCGCAGGCAGATTGTCCAGCCACGGCTGGCAACATAATTCCCGCCTCCCGAGTCCGCCCTTTGGCCCCTTTGCAATAAGCAGGGCTGTCCATCGTTATGCCTCAAGCGCTGTCTTGCCGCTTGGCGTGCGGCAGCGCTTTTGCAACCAAATAGTTAGTCCATTTTGCGCCTGCCGCACCCCAAAGCAGATAGTCCGCTTCCCACCCGATTGCTGCCGGTAAAAGTGACCAAAGCCAATGTCTGCTTTTGCGGCCACCACGATTTGATCGTTGCCTGTTCCCGCTGTCCGGCACGAATTGATCAGGTCTGCTGCGAGCGTTGCCTTCCGGGCAAGCGGATCGCAGCACTGCACTGAGACATTACAAATTGGTCTTTCCTACACCCACCCCAATCGCCTATCCTCGCCTTGGCTCTTTGACAATTTGGATAAGCTGACGACGATATCGCCAGCCCACCTGCATCAAGCGGATCAGATTTCCCGCCCCGTTTGAAAAGTCACACTCGCCGCCATAGTGGCGGAGGCGAAAGACCAGAAAACTGCGGTTCTGGGGCAAAGGTCACGGAAAACAAAAGGGCGGGTTGGTGTAAAGTTTTATTTTTGGCGCAAATAAGGGCACCGCGTGCCGATCAAAGGTCGTTAGTTTCGCTGGCCTGCGGCTCGACAGGCTCGGGACGAACGCTATTTGCAAATCACCTATTCTGCCATCGGCGGCGGGAGATCAAACGCTCTCACTCGCGCTCGCGATTGTCTGCTTGCTCGCTCTCACATGCTCGCGCCAGGCGATGAACAGGCCGGAACCGATAATGATTGGCGCGCCGAACCAGATCGACAGGCCGGGATATTGGCCGAAGATCGCGATGCCGAAGATGGTCGCCCAGATCAGCGCGCTATAGTCCATCGGCACGATCGTCGATACCGGCGCATAGCGCAGCGACTGGGTGATGCACAGCTGGCCCAGCGCACCGAAAATGCCAATGCCGAGCAGAAATCCCCAGGTCTTCGCATCATGGCCACCGCCGTAGATGAAGGCGCAAATGGTCAGCGCTGGCAGGGTATAGACGGAAAACCAGAAGATCGTGACAATGCTGGTCTCGGTTCGGCCCAGCATCCGCAGCACCAGCGTAACCGCCGCCGTGACCAGCGCGCCGGTCAGCGCAACGGCGGCGCCAAAGGCGGGGATCAGCGTGCCGCCCGGCTGCACCACGATCAGCACGCCGACGAAGCCGATCAGGATCGCCGACCAGCGCCGGATTCCGACCTGCTCACGCAGGATTAGGGCAGCGAACAGGGTGGCAAAAATCGGCACGGTAAAGCTGATCGTTGTGGCATCGGCCAGCGGCAGCAGGGTCATCGCCCAGAAGTTGAGGCCCATCGCAAAAATGCCGAGTGCGGAACGCAGCATATGCAGCCGGTGCTTGTTCGAGACGATCGATGGCCAGCCGCGCTGGCTGCGCCAGATCAGGAAGCAGATCAGCGGCATCGCGGTCAACTGGCGGTAGAACAGGCTTTCGGTGACATGCACGCCATGCTGTCCAGCGAGTTTGACAAAGGCAAACATGATGCCGAGCGACAGCATCGCACCCAGTCGGGTGAGGATTCCTGCCATCGGCCGGTTCTGCCCGGCGGCGCGGTCATCGCTCACGCATTATTGCCATAAAAGATAGGGTTATAGCGGTTGTGCATTGCTGCGGTAAATAGCATATAGCCCGCAAAAGCAATCAGGAGTCTTTCAATGCGCACTGTTACCCACGTCTTGGCTTCCGGAGGAACCGCAACAGCGGCCCGCCAGAGCGATATCTTCGACCCCAATAATGGCGGAATTCAGGGCAAGGTCGATCTTGGTGATGCTGACGTCCTCGAAACCGCCGTGCAGGCTGCACTGGCAGCGCAACCCGAATGGGCCGCAACCAACCCGCAGCGCCGGGCCCGGGTGATGTTCAAGTTCAAGGAACTGGTCGAAGCGCATATGGACGAGCTGGCGCATCTGCTGTCGATCGAACATGGCAAGGTGATCGCCGATTCCAAGGGCGACATCCAGCGTGGGCTCGAAGTCATCGAATTCTGCTGCGGCATTCCGCATGTATTGAAGGGCGAATATACCCAGGGCGCTGGTCCGGGCATCGACGTCTATTCGATGCGCCAGCCAATCGGCATCGGCGCCGGCATCACCCCGTTCAACTTCCCGGCGATGATCCCGATGTGGATGTTCGGTCCGGCGATCGCGACCGGCAATGCGTTTATCCTGAAGCCTTCCGAGCGGGATCCGTCGGTTCCTGTGCGGCTGGTCGAACTGATGCATGAAGCTGGCCTGCCAGCCGGCATTTTGCAATGCGTGCATGGCGACAAGGAAATGGTCGATGCCATTCTCGATCATCCGGCAATTGGCGGGATCAGCTTTGTCGGCTCCTCCGATATCGCCCATTATGTCTACCAGCGCGGCGTTGCCGCGGGCAAGCGGGTCCAGGCCATGGGCGGCGCGAAAAATCACGGCATCGTGATGCCCGATGCCGATCTCGATCAGGTGGTCAACGATCTATCCGGCGCGGCTTTCGGTTCGGCTGGTGAACGCTGCATGGCGCTGCCCGTTGTCGTTCCGGTCGGCGAAGATACCGCGGAACGCCTGCGCGAGAAGATGATCCCGGCGATGGCGGCCTTGCGCGTCGGCATCTCCACCGATGAAGAAGCGCATTATGGCCCGGTCGTGAACCCGGCGCACAAGGCCCGTGTCGAGGGCTGGATTCAGAAGGGTGTCGATGAGGGCGCAGAGCTTGTCGTCGATGGCCGCGGCTTCTCGTTGCAGGGCCATGAAGAGGGCTGCTTTATCGGACCCTCCTTGTTCGACCATGTCACCACCGATATGGAAAGCTACAAGGAAGAGATTTTCGGGCCGGTTCTACAAATCGTCCGCGCCAAGAATTTCGAGGAAGCGCTGCGCCTGCCGAGCGAACATCAATATGGCAATGGCGTCGCGATCTTCACCCGCAATGGCCACGCGGCGCGCGAATTTGCCAACCGCGTCAACGTCGGCATGGTCGGCATCAACGTGCCGATTCCGGTGCCGGTCGCCTATCACAGCTTCGGCGGCTGGAAACGCTCGGCCTTTGGCGACACCAACCAGCACGGCACGGAAGGCGTGAAATTCTGGACCAAAGTCAAGACGATCACCCAGCGCTGGCCCGACGGCACCGCCGATGGCGGCAACAAGGATGCTTTTGTCATCCCGACCATGGGGTAAAAACCTGGTAAGCCTTGGTCCCGGTAGAGTTTCAAATCAGGACAAGCATCCCGAAATGCTGGATTTTCCAGCGTTTCGGGCGGACATGGAGGCCATGGCTGTCTGCTCAATTCTGATCCCGGTGCGGCGTTGCTAGCGCTATCGCCACGGCTGTTCCTGCCGTCCATTTTGCTGGCGATCATATTGTTCGCCTTCGGGTGTCCGGAATATGCTGGGAGCGAACCAGCGGCAGAGCCCGCTCCGGTTGCCGCGTCGGACAAGCGCATCGCGTTCAGTTTCGATGATGAGAGGTGGCTCGGCAAAACTGCACAGCGAGTTAAGTGGATTTTCTGTCTAACGTCGGCCAGAGCGGCCGCATGACAGGAGCATATATGAGCAAACGACCTCGCCGGAACCACAGTCCGGCAT